>Ga0209652_1000483_pt1 | contig 34258 bp, 22 predicted proteins | sample SaaInl74LU_5_DNA_FD_184641 | JGI IMG/M metagenome (GOLD analysis project Ga0209652, IMG submission 184641) | Marine microbial communities from expanding oxygen minimum zones in the Saanich Inlet - ESP_74LU_5_DNA (SPAdes) (version 2) | ecosystem: Environmental > Aquatic > Marine > Intertidal zone... | reverse complement strand
GTATTAATGTCAGTGTTTGTTATCTGATCATATTTGTCTAATAAACTTCTTAAGCCTGCCATTTTAACTCCAACTTATCTTTAACATTCCAGGGCCGCCGCCCATTCCACAGCAGCAGCCGCCGCCGCAGGTTCTAGCTGTTGTGCCGCCGATTCCAATAGCAACCATCTCACTCGAGCCCATTGCGCCACTTACGCCCCAGCCATTCATTCTACATCTATCACAAGATGCTACAAGATTACAGTGTGCGCCGATTGCTTGATATGCGTTTGATGGTCTTCCTGGCATTGCCGGAACTGGGTGAATTGATTTATAATGACACCAGTTACCAGCATCGCAGCAACTAGCCTCCATTCCGCCTAAATGTCCTGGTACGCCTTCATCTGCTCCAAAATAACATGCACACTGAGTACCTTTTGATGGATGCCACAAAATTCCACAACCGCTATTTGGGAAACAACCAAAGAAGAAACATAATCCACAACCTGGAATGCCGCCTTCTGCACAGAAGTTTGTTAACCCTGCTCCTATTACATGGCTTTGGCATCCTCTATATCCACAACTTTGAACAGGTGAACAACATCCGCCTGCTGATATACAAAATGTATAGCACTGACCGTTATATGCACCTGCGGTGTTGTCAAGAGATTTTTTAGCATATGCTCCTGCACCGCCCGGAGCCCCCCAAGAACAACAGCAAGAGCCAGCACCGCCGCCTCCGCCGCCCCATACTTCAAACGAAATATTGTTCATAGAACTTTGTATTTGCCAGCAGCAAAAACATCCTTCATCATAATTGTAATTTGGTGAATCAGTACAGCTTCTAACAAAAACTAGAGACTGGTTAGCATTCTCAAAAAACGTGGGGGCACCTTTGTCAATTGTAAAGCTGTCTGCAGATGCTATATCTAAAAGGTCTCGTAGTCTTGGCATATCTTAAGTTCCTATAATAATCCAACCGTAAGTTGGTCCACTGTACATAAGTGTAATTGTTGCACCATTCAAGTCCAAAACTAGATCTTCTGCTAAACCTTGCATGTTAGAACCATTTCTGCCTAATGTAAGGTTGTTGGTAGCAAATGATCCGCCTATATCAATAAATTGAATAGTGTCATTAACTAATAGTGTTGAGTTGAGTGGTAAAGTTACTGTAAACGCTGCACTTGAAGTGTCAGCTAAAATACGATCATTTACTACTGCATTGTAAGCACTATTAACTTCACGAACTACGGATGAAGCTGTACCAGTTTCTGTAATAAATCTTCCCATTGTGTTGTTTCCTTTGTTGTATGTATTTATGCCGTTGAGGTCTCAATTCCAAATGCTACCGCTGAAACATTTGCAGCACTTGAGTATACTACAATTCTTTTGGTTGCATCTAAAACGATACCTGTTCTCTCTAGGACACCCTTTGATTGGATAGTGGTGTCGTATTCTATATATTCCGCAAGTTCAGGGGCATCGGCTGCACATACTGCAAGTCTTACAGTTATAGCAGCGTTACCTCTGTTACAAAACGAAACACTTGTGACAGCAAATGTGTCAGCTGGAACAGTATACACTACTGTATCTGCGCCTGCTGTCAAATCCGCTGTTCCTAATATTCCTGTTGCCATTTTATTTTGTCTCCATTATGTTAAGAAATAATTCATTGCTACTGGTACACCGTTTACACCTTTTTCAAAGTTCATAACGTTTAACACGTCAATCTTTGTTCCAAGTGTAGTAGTAATTTGTTGGCCACTTATTTCAATTTGACCAGCAGTAACACTATTTACATTCAGTGTTGCAGCACCGCCACCAATTTGTGACGTAATATAAGTTTTAATAGCTTTTTGTGTTGGAACAACATTATCACTATTTGCTGTAAATGTACCATCTGTACTGAATTCGTTAATAACTGCACCAGTGCTTCCTAATCCTAGTTCGCCTAATGACAGTTCTTGTAGACCACTAATATTAAATGCATCAGCATTTAGAGTTGCAATACCAGTACTCTGTTCTACACTAAACAAGTCGCCAACTCTAAAGTTACCATCTTGGTCAGTTGAGGTAAAGAACACTCGTCCTCCGCCTTTTTCTGTTGTTTCCTTTAGTGGATTTGGATCGTATGCAGGTGCATTTGGATAATTAGTTTCTCCAAAATTACCAGTGCCAATATCTAGGAAATCGTGTCCTGTTAGGCGTACTTGAGAATATCTAATACGCATTTCAAGATCTTGTTGGTGCTCAGGTGCCTGAGAAATTGTTAGCTCAGGTGAAACTTGCAATTGAGCAGAGTAAGGTCCTGCTCCTTGGAAATCTCTTACAGCAACAAGTTTAAATACATTGTTTGGCAAATGATCAAACACAATATTTGAACCAGGTTGCGGTTCTTCACTAAGATTATTTACTTCTACAAATTCACCTGGTTGATATTGATCCGCAAAACCGTCACCTACTACCTCTGCTGTTGCTGTAGTAAATGCTGTACCTCTATCTGTATACGTAGGCTGTGCTAGTACGCCATCGCCCACTCTAACTACAAATGGTGCTTCGATAGTATTGTTTGGATCTGTAATAGTCATAGTCGGAACACTAGTGTATCCTGAACCCGGATCCCAAATTATAACTCTAGCAATTTTCTCGTCAGCTATCACTACTCTTGCTTTGGCAGTATCTGCATACAATCCGCTCGGTGGTGCTGTAAATGTTAACCTAGGTTCAATTGAATACTCAGTAGTTGCATCTAGTGCAGCTACGATTGAATTTCCTATAACATGATCCCAACCTGCTGTACCGTCACTCATTTTATAAACTTGTGCAATTTTTGTTCCGGCGTTATAACTGTTTATGTATCCGTATTGTCCAGCGCCTGTGCCTGCAGTAATATATATTGCCATTCCGATATACTGTGAACTCAACGCAGTGTCGGTATTAGAAATTGTAATACTAGTTGTATCACCTTCTTGCGCACTGTTTGTTGCATTTACATATTCGGCTCCGCCGGTGTCTGCTGTACTATCACCGTCAATATCAGTATCAAGTAATCTTACATTAAATACAGCTCCATTATTAACAGTTGGAGTTACAGTTCCTAGTCCGTATCCTTCGCCTGTGATTGCTATAGTAGTGCCGCCGACAGTATAATTTTGTCCTGCATTAATGTAGTTTAATACAAGAACATCGTCGCCGTCTGTCATTACACTATCTACAACAGCATCTAACTTTCTGTTGTCGACTATTGCAGTAACCGGAGTTTCAGTTGCATCAACTCCTTCAGATACTGAGCCAAAATCACCATAAGAGTTGTTACCGTTTGTAGCACGGATCTTGCCGCCATTTTCTGCTAGATAACCAATGTGATTATAATATGAGAACACAGATACAAGTTCCGATCTTCCCAAATTAGTAACCCATGCGCCAATGCCGTCACTTAGAATTTGTGTAAAGTCGTTTGCAACAATTGAGTCGTTACCACCATTATGAAGATCACCATCAACTTTCATACCAATACACCCAGTACCAAATGTTGTTACATTCTGTACATATGGTGATTTATTAATAATCCATGCACGACTATCGTCTGGTCCCCAGCCTGGATCAAGTGATACATAAGCACCGGCTGTTGGACGCTGTGTTCCGTAAGCGTTAGGTGCGCTTAGTGTTCCTGTTAAGTCTGCTGTAGTACAATTGCGCAGTCCTGTGCCGTTGCGCATGTAGAACATATTTTCTGTTAAACTACCGTTTACAGCATTTACATATTGCTCTGCTGCTGTTAATGATTTGTAATTGCCCTTTGTTTGTACAGGCGATGCAACACTATCAGGTTGGTAAATTATATCGTATTTGATTGCATCAATATATCTGTTTACATCTCTGCGACACTTGTCCTCATCATATACATATGCAGGGTATGTATCTGCAATGTATGCAATAGCTTCTTCAACTAAGAATAATCTGTTTGCTTCAATTGCTTCAACTGCATATGTATAGTCTGTTGATGTTTGAGGAGTATTAGTTCCGCCTTTAACCGGTTCGGTTGAGTCGCCTGCTGCTCCGTTAACACCCCAATTAATATAATCATAAATTTGCTGCCATAAATCAGTAGCATGTACTGCTGGATCTGCGCCGCCAGCTGGACGAGTTGTTACTTGTGACTGAGCGTTGCCTGTTGTTTTTGTAACTGCTCCGTTAGTAACAATATCACTTGTGATTGCTTTTAATCTTGCAATGGCTGCTAGTGTATATGTGGTATCACCACTATCAACTAAACTGCCTGCAGGAGTAATACGTGTTGAACGAAGTTCGTCGCCTACAACTGCTGTTTGCTCAGGTACAATCATTGGAAGTACTTCGGCATATGTTCCTGTTTTAACAAACAATGTATTGTTCGGAATAACTTCAGCTGGGATTCCAGCTGAACTTGCTGCTGTTATAGAATCAATTGTAATTCCCATTAATGTGTTAATTATTGCTTGAACGCCAGTTTCTTCTGGCTTAGTTACATCCTTAACTTGTGTAATAGGAGATCCTACAGCATTTAGTGTTTGATAATTAGCACTTGGATCAATGCTTTGTAATATAGCACTATCAATTAAACTTAGTGAATATGCAAGAGCTGCTGCTGTTTCGCCATCTTCGTCTGCAATAGCTGCAATTAAGTCACCATTGCCGTCAAAATATGTTAGTGCTGCTGTTCTAGACTTTTGATTACCGCCATGTGATACGTCCCATACTAGTGCATCTATAATTTGACCAGTGTCTCTACGACATTTTTCTTTGTCATATGTGTACGCACTTGTAAATGGTGCAATATCATTAGTTATTTGATAGTCGACCCATTCAACAGTTTCTGCTTGTATAAATGCTCTGTTTGCGGCAAGTACATATTTTGCATTAGGATTTAATGCACCTTCTTCGATATTTCTTAAACTATAATTAATTGTTTTCCAAGGTTGATCTAATGTAGTACCATAGTTTGGTGCAGGACTATCTACTCCGCTAGAAGTTGATACGTACCATACGTGATTAATTTTTCCAAAGAATCCCCATTCAGGTGCATTGCCTGCTGAATTAACTTTAAGTGCTTGTCCTGGCTCTCCAATTGCAAGTCTAGTAGGTCCGGCGCCACCATAATACACCATGTCGCCTTCAGTTGTCATTGGAAGTGTTTCGCCACCACCTGATAACAAATTCCACGTTACACCAGATACGTCTTGGTCTGGTCTATTTTGTGCGCCAATTTCATCTGACGTATGTTTTGCTACTGCGATGTAACTACTACTACCATAGCGTACTGCATCGCCTAGATCGTATTCAGTAGCGTCAGTCCATGCATCGTTCCATTCAATACCTTGGTTTAATCTTTCCCAATATGTTAGGTTCGGCGGCTCTTGACCTGTATTGTCGAGTATACATAAGTATGTATATCCACCTTGACGTACAACATCACCAACAAAGTATTGGAAGTTCGATGAATCAGCTCCCCAATCACCTACTAATCTAAAACCTGTTGTAAATAAATCCCAATCTGTTGGATTATCTGTAGGACGTTGTCCTACATTGTTAGTAATAGCTACATAAGAATAGCCACCATAAGTAACAAAATCACCTGCTTGATAATAAGTTGTACCGGCCCAGCTATCTTCAAATTCTAAACCTTCGATAAACTGTGACCATTTTGCTTCGTCATCTGATAATACATTTTGACTTGTATGATATGTAGTACAAATCCAAATGCCTGCACCAGACTTAACTAAGTCATTTAATTTATAACGTGTTCCGGTTGTCCAGTCGCCTTTAAATTCAATACCATCGTGGAATATATCCCATTTAGCCTGATCTGTTTCTAATCCTAATGCTACTGTTTCAGCACTTACATGACCAGTATTACAAACATAAGTTCTGCCGCCATAACGAATAATATCATTTACTACATATCGATTTGAAACTTGCCAATCAGCTTGCCAACTCACACCTTGAGAAAATACGTCCCACTTTGACTGATCATTTTCAAGACCAATAAGTACGTCAGTTGCTGAAGTGTGACCTTCTGTACATAAGTAAATTGTAGAATTATATTTTACAATATCGTTAATTTTATATCTAGTAGAAGGTGTCCAATCTGCCTTATAATCAAATCCTTCTGCATATAAATCCCACTTAGCATCAGTTGAATCTGTTGCTAGATCAAGTTCTAATCCATCTGAAACATTGTTAGCACTAGTGTGTGCAGTGTTACAAATATATAAGTACCCGCCGTATTTAACAATATCATTAACTTTATAATATGTATCTAACGTCCAGTCTGCTTTCCATTCTTGGCCATCGCTGATTTTGTTCCAGTTTGTTTGATCATCTGGAAAACTTAGGCTTGCCGTATGTCCTGTAATACAAACATATGTGTTGCCGCCATTTCTTATAATGTCGTCTTTGTAGTATGTGGTTGAGGCAGTCCAGCTACCTTTCCATATAAATCTAATTCTACCAAGTTTAAAATCAGCCATTTATTGCTCCGAATCCTATGTTGTAAGTATTTATCGTATTTGTCATTGCTTACGTTCCTTTGGCGTAGAACATACTTGCTAAGTAATGCCCGTCAACGCCTCCTTTGATATTCATAACCGGAGGAACTATAACGTCAAATCCACTAGTTGTATCAATATTATTTGTTTGTATTCTTATTTGTCCTGCAACAAGTGCATTTGTTTGTACATTAGAGCCACCGCCACTAATTCTGCTTTCTATATAAGATCTAATAGCTCGTTGTGTTGGCACAACATTATTTGAATTAGCAATGAAAGTACTTTCCTTACTAAATTCTTGAATAACAACTGCACTGCCTCCAACTTGAATGCCGCCTAACGATAGTTCAGTTAGTCCACTTAAATTAAACTGACTTGCGTTAATTGTAACAATACCGGTTGCTTGTTCAACTTCAAAAAGTTCGCCAACTCTAAAGTTACCATCTTGGTCTGTACTAGTATAGAATACTCGTCCGCCGCCACTTGCAACTGTTTCATTAAATGGTTGTCGTTCATTTACTGCATCAACACCTTCAAGATATAATACAGGATAGCGTGTGTCGCCGAAATTACCAGTACCGATGTCTAGGAAATCGTGTCCTGTTAGGCGTACTTGACTGTATCTTTCTCGAATAACAATTCCAGTATTATGATCAGGTGACTCTTCAACATCAAGTGTTGGGGTAATTTCAAAAACTGCTGAATAAGATCCAGGTGTTCCTGTAAATGATACAACTTTAGAAACACTATATCTAACTTCATCAATTCCGTCAATTTCTAAGTTTGCGCCCGGTCCGGGGATTTTTGAAACATTTTGTACTACTAAATTTTTACCAGTTTGATAAATTTCTGCAAAACCTGATCCTGTAATGGTTCCAGTAAACTGCACATATCCTTCGCCTCTATACAAATAATTAGGCTGTGCAAGCACACCGTCATTTAACTTAACATCTAGTAATGTAGAAATTGTTGCTACATTATCATAAATTGATACTGTAGGTGTTGTAGTATAATTTGATCCAGGATCATAAATTGTTAACCCTGTAAGTCTACTTGCTTCAACTTTTGCTCTTACAATTGGCCTTGCTCCAGTTACTAATTTATTCCAAGTTGATGACCCATTTTGTACAACTACCCATTTGCCGGCTCTATATGCACTTGCTTCCCAGAAACCTAAGTCTGTTGTAGAATAATTAGCACTATCGTCACCATATGTTCTCCACGTTGCTCCACTTTGTGATTTAGCAACGAATGTACTTGTTCCTGTTCCGATAAACACACCAGCGCCATAACTAATGCGAGTTATATCACCAAATTCAATATAACCTGTTGCCCATGTTTCGCCATCAAATGTATATGGTGTTGGAATATATCCAAATGCACTGTCGTCAACTTCTTTACCAATTAATACAAGTCTGTTGTTGCCGTATGCACCATCAGAACATTCAAATGCAGGAGCTCTACGAGGTGATACAACTGCCGGAGTAACATTGGTGCCGTCTAATGTGTGCCAAAATTCTCCTGTTGCACTCCAAGCAACATGTCCTTCATTTCTATTAACTGCAAGAAATATACCAGTCACAAACCAATTTGCAGGTAAATCACCAGTTCTAATTTGACGCTCTACTGCTTTCTTTATGATTTTGTCTATTCGAGCTGCTTGTGCTGTGGTAACTGCGGCGCCGCCGGCGCTAAGATATCTATGCATTATACTAACATCGTCTGCATCTACGTCAGCATCGTTATCAATATCGCCAACTGCAAAAGTTTCATTAAACGGCACATCTAGCCAGAATTGATGTTGTTCGCCAGTGTTTGTTCCGGCAGCTGCTTCATCAAAACTAATTTTCATTTGATGCCAATTAATCCAATATTTATTATCTAGCGATCTAACTATTGTCCAACCATTTGCAAAACCTGCATCGCCTATTGTAGTATTTGCCCAACTACTATCGCCATCAAACCATACAGTGCTGCCATTTTCTGCAATAATAGTGACATATCCGTTAACAGTTGATATACTCTTCCAATTTTCTGCACTGGTAGATACTACTACGCTTGACCAAGTTTGCCCGTCGGCACTTTCATATGCTACATCGGTAGACAATCCATCTTTAGAAGCAGTGGCCGCATAGTACTTTGTTCCGTTCCATACAAGTCCAATAATTTCTACTGTATCTGCAATTCCCGTTGCTGCTGACCAAGATTCTCCGTCGGTACTAGTTGCAACTGCACCGGTTTCTGACATAGCAACAAATTCGTTATTGCCCCATATTATGTGCTTCCAACTTGTCGAAGATGGTGCTGTAACAGGCGAAGCACTAAAAGTAGGTTCTTCGAATGTAACTCTTGGTTCAATAGCATACTGAGTTGTTTCATCTAACAACACTTCAATAGGCCATCCTGGCTGGAAGTGATCCCAGCCTAAAGATCCATCGCTCTCTTTACTTACTGTTACTATTTTTGTTACTTCATCAAATGCTGTAATCTGTGCATACTGACCTACACCTAAACCAGATACAATAGTAATACGTTGACCTACATATAGTTCAGGAGTTCCGATATCAGCTGCCGACAATACTATTTGCCCAGTGTCGCCGCCTTGAGAATTGTTAACAATAAAGGTGTAGTTTAATCCTCCAGGAATACTACTATCACCTCGGGCTTTAACACGAACATTACTTACTGCGCCATCTCTTATTTCTGTTGCAGAGAATTCTGCTTTGCCCAATTCGCCTGAGCCACCAAAAGTAATATTTGCATTAGTATAATCTTGTCCCGCATGACTGTACCCGACAGCAAAAATTTCTTGTTTAATTGTTCCGTAGGTAAATGCTTGATCTATTTTAGCTTCGTTGTTTCTATTATTAATTGTTGCAGCAATGGGCGTTTCGTTAAGATCGAATCCTTCTGCAACTGATCCATATGTACCATACGAGTTGTTACCGTTAGTAGCACGTAAAATACCACCATTTGTACACAAATATCCAATATGACAATAATATGTAAACACAGATACTAGTTCTGATCGTCCTACATTGTCTGCCCAGTAACCAATACCATCGCTGATAATCTGTGTAAAGTCGTTTGCAACAATCGAATCATTACCGCCGTTGTGTAATGCTCCATCAACCTTCATACCAATACACCCAGTACCAAATGTTGTTACATTTTGAATATAAGGTGATTTATTAGTAATCCATACTGTTTGGTCGTCTGGTCCAGTTCCTGGATCTAAGCTCACAAACGCACCAGCACTTGGACGTTTAGTTAAGTATTGGTTTTGAGCACCTAATACACCGTATAGTCCTTGTAATGTACAGTTTCTAATTCCGCTGCCGTTGTTTACATAAAACATGTTTTCAGCTTCATATCCTGGTGCAGGTTGAATATTTGTACTTCTAAGTTCGTCACCGCAAATTACACAATTACGAGGTATCTTAATTGGTGTCTGCTCTTCATAAAAACCAGTTTTAACAAAGATGGTAGTATTTGGATATGTGCTAATAGTAACTGGCATTACAATATTAGTGCCATCATCGTTGTATGTTACAGTTTCGTTTGCAAATTCTGCAGGGTTGCTATTAATATATGAAATAATTTCTCTATATGCAAGCATTTGATCATCGGTAACCTGAGGTGATCTGTTAGCTGCATTTCTAGCAATGACAGAATCGTCAGCAGTAATACTGCCTGATGCATTTAAATCTCCGTATGCAACTCCTGTTCTTGCGTTAGTAGATTCCAAAAATAATTTTAAATTTAAAGCGTCTAGACTATTGTCTGCTATGTTTGTTAATGCAGCTGATAACATAGAAATATCAGTCGAACCTGATGAAAGATCATAATTTAAATTATTAAATTCTTTTATAGCAAGATTTTGTGTAATATAATCTGTTGCATATTTAATAGTTCTAAATGGACCTGACTCTTGAATTCCAGCTGTAGGAACATCGGTTCCTTCAGTACTAACATAAAATACGTTTGTAACAACTGCATAATTTTCCCAAGTCGGTAAACCAGTGTTAACTTTTAGTGGCTGTCCTTGTTTACCGATAGCTAGTCGTTCTTTGCCAACAGGAGCATCATAAATTTGTATGTCGCCGCGGTAAACAAGGACGTTTGTTGGGGTGCCTTGTATAAAGACTTCCCAGTATGTGTTGTGTGCTTGACTTTGATCTAAATCTGGTCTAGATTCACTATTAGAACTATAGTGACGTTCCATACAACGATATAAAGTGCCCGCATATAGTGCAATGTCACCTAAGAAATATTCTTGATCATCTTCCCATTCTGCTCTATAATATGTTTCGTCAACAAGTAGTTGCCAGTGTTCATTTCCTGCTGATCCTTGTAATACAGAATTATCGTTATCAACATCATTAGGATAAGTTGTAATTGTGCCTGCACGATAAGCATCTTGTGCTAATTGAATAATATACGCTAGTGGTGCATTGTATCCGGTAGAACCGTCACCTTCAGCAAGATTAACATCATCTTCGTCAACTTGTCCATTGCGGTTTAAATCAGCATATGCAAACCCTGTTTCTGGATTAGTACTAGCCCAAAAACTATGTAAGTCTGTAGCTGGCGCATCACTATCTGCAATTGATTGTATCACACTTGCATATTGTGTTTTTCCACTAATTGCATCTTTTAGTGTAAGCTGTTGATCAGGAAATATTCCTGTGCTATCTTTTAATGCAAGATATAAGTAACCGTTAGCACGTATTACATCACCTGGTCGATAATCAGTTGCAATAGTCCAATCCCCAAGATGTTTAAATCCTGTAACAGTTACTTCCCAGTCGCCGGTGTCTTGTGCTAGTATATTATCACTAGGAATACTTCCGGTATTATTTGTTAGTGCAGTATATGTATATCCGCCATATTTTACAACATCTCCCTTCTGATAAACATTATCAGAAGACCAAAGATTTTCGTATTCGTATCCAGGAACATACACTTCCCAGTTTGCTTCATCTGTTCCTAAGTCAGTACCTGATGTGTGTGCTGAGGTACATTTCCATAATGTTGCTCCGTATTTTACAACATCATAGATTTTATATCGTGTTTCAGTAGTCCAGTCTCCCAAATAAGAGACGCCGTTGTGTACCGGAGACCATTTATCAGTATCATCTTCTAAGCCAAGATCAATAGTATCAGCAGACGTGTGATGAACATTTGCTCTATATAATGCTCCGCCATATCTAACAATATCATCTAATCTATAAATTGTCGATACTGACCAATCACCTCTCCAATTATCTGAACGTGTAATAAATGTCCATTTTTCACCATCATCTGCAAGTCCAAGCGTATCCGTTGCAGCTGATTGATGTTTTAAATTACAGATATATACAATACCATTTTCTCTAATAACATCACCTAAATCATAATATGTATTAGGTTGCCATGTGTTTAGCCAGTTATATGTAGTTTGATACAATATCCAATTGTCAATACTATTAGGAAGTCCCAACGCTGCAACAGCAACAGATGTATGACTAGTAATACATTGATAGATATAACCTTTGTATTTTACTATATCGCCTTCAGAATAGAATGTTGAAATTTTCCAATCACCCATCCAAGTATAGCCATCGAACATAAGTTCCCACATACCGGAATAGCGAGTATCAAATTTGTTGCCCATTCCTGTATGGGTTTCGCAATAATAATACAGCTTGTTTGGTCCAGTAGTTGGAATAGTAACTTCGATTGATCTATCAGTTGCTGTTGAAAATCCTGATTTATATTCTGCGCGAGTAACTATAGTATTATCTAATTTATAAACTATAGTACCGTCAGTCCATACATCGCCGCCGTTGTGCAGTCCATCGTTAGATCCACTAAATTGTAAATAATGCGGATTGTCTACTTGTACATCTTCCCCAGTATCTTCATCGGTTTCTATTGCGCCGCCAAATTTTAAGTTAGAAGAGTCTGATTGATCAAATATATACTTTCGACCTTTGTTCATTACTAAAACAGGATTTTCAACTCCGCCGAATTTAAAAACATTTTGACCTGTTTTAATTGAGCTTGCACCAACTGTAACTGCAACAATTACGTTTGCTGTTGTATCTCTACTATCATAAAAATTATTAGTACTAGTATGATTTTCAAGAGCAACATACGCTTTGCCCTGATAACGGACAACATCGTCTTTGGTATAGGCTTTTGTAGTTTGCCAATCGCCTGCCCATCTAAATTTTATTCTGTCTAATTTAAAATCTGCCATCTGTGCTCTCTTTAATAATCTTCGTTAGTATCGCTTTGCGATAAGGGGTCATGTGTATAATTGCGATTTATTCTTGCTACTAATTGTCCTTCTTCGTCAATATAGTATACAATATTTCTATTATCCCATTTAAATTGCTCATAATTTAGATTTTCATAAACTTTTTTATGAGTATTATCTCTGCCTTCAAAGAAGTTTTGTCCTTCTTGTAAATTGTCAAAATTATCTTCAGGATCACCTGGAATATTTACTTGCAAACTTGAATCTGGAGACATTTGATCTAATTTACCTAACCATAAGTCGCCTTGATCAGTCCTCTTAAGTCCATAGAGGTAACGTGTTCCAAAACTTTGAACTATTTCTCCTGGTGTTTGTCCTGTGTAATTTGTAGACATCTTTATTCCTTAAACAATATCAACGTAGCTGATTACTGCGTCAAATCCTTCTGTTGTATCACATACTAGAAACAACTGGTTACTTGGCGCTAAAATTAATTTTTCACCTGCACTTAATGCACGTAAACTTGTGTTGGGAGGTATTTGTACGTCCTTTAACCAATATCCTTCAACACTAGTATCGTCATGTACAAGCACACTAGCAAAAATTGTATTATCTGTTAGATTAGCAAAACTCATTCCTACAATAGTACTTCTTGTACCAGCAGTTGTTTCAATTGCTAGTATTGGTGTAGTTCCTACTTCTTTTATAACTTTGTTTAAAAATACCGTTGCCATCTTTTATCCTAGTGTTAGTACGTATTCAACTGCTAAACTTTCTGCTTGGTTGAACGTAATTGAACCTGTTGCGCCTGCGACTGACACCCACTGTAATCCATCCCAAAGTTCTAAATAACCTTGTTCACTATTAAAGCGAGTCATTCCAGTTTCTCGATATGCCGGAACAGGACGTTCTGCATTAGTACCTACAGGTACAACAAAACCACCTGTGCCTTCAATCTTAAAGTAGCCTGAACCTGACTGCTGGAAGTATAAGACGCCATTGCTAGTAGTATTTATTATACTGCTATCCTTAATAGCAATTTCGTCAAAAACAACTCTACCAGTTCCATTTGCACTTAAAGTTAAGTCTGTATTAGTTGTAATTGTTTCAATTACATTTCCGTTGATGCTAATATCATCTACTTCAATTACAGGAGTTTCTAGTTTTACATCATCCATTGAGGCAATAAGTTCGCCGTTGACGTAATATCTAATTACACCGTCATTTGCTCCGGGGGTTAATTCTGCTGTAATTTTACTATCTAAATCTAAATCGTAAACACCATTTAATGCAATCCAGTTGCCGTCGTAGCCTTCATACAAATTAGTATCAGTGTTATAACGAATCATACCAGTTGCTGGTGTTGGACGACTTGCAGTGTTGCCTTTTGGTAATTGTAAAGAACCAGTTGATGTAATTTTAACAACACCGCTATCTGCACTTAGATTAACATCTCCGCTTAGACTTTCAATTGTATTGCCACTAATTCTTAAATTACCGGTATCTATTCTTTCACCAGTAATTGTTGTAGTACTTCCGGCTGTAGTAATTGTAATACCATCAGTTGTGTCGATAGCTAATTTAGTACTTGTAAAATCAACAGTGCCGTTTTCTTGATTAACATAAAATAAGTCGCCAACTCTAAAGTCACCTTTGTGGTCTACACTACTATATCTTACTTTTGCATTGTTTAATTCAACAGCTTCGTTTGCTTGTATAACATCTGTTTGATCGTTATCTTCATCTTTTCCAGTACCAATATATGCAAAGTTTTGTGCAATAAGATACATCAATACACCATTGCCGTCGCCAAAGGCTCCGTAATTACCATATACACATGCACTTGCAATTGAGCGTATTTCGCCGCCGAAGTCTGTAGTATCTTTAAGATCAACAAAATCTGCTGTTGCGCCACCTAGTCCGACAAATCTTAAATCTTGTGATTCTAATGTGTCGTCAATAATAGTAATACTACTATCGCCGGCATTATTAAAGTGTAATAGCAGTACAGTGTTTGCATCACTGACGAACTCGCCTCCCGGTACACCAAAATTAGCTGTATAACGAGCTAGTCCTTTTGTAACTCTAAATTCATCTATATAACCAGCAAACGCTGCTGTTGCTGCAAATGTATTACCAATAATTAAAGGTTTAGCAACTCCGTAATCAACTGCGTCTGCATAAGTGCCTTGACTAACACCGTTTAAATAAAGTGTTGTTGTTCCGCTATTTTTAACAAGTGCTATGTGATTCCATGCATTTTGTGTTACCGAAGTTGTAGCAACTATTTCAGCTACATTATTAACTAAGAAATAAGGCTTATTATTAATATTGATACCAACAAATACAGCATTATCTGTTCCGGCGCCTGCTCTAAAATCTATAATGCAACGACTGTTGCCTGCGGTTGTTGGATAGAACCAACCTTCAACAGTATAGTCACTAGTGCCAAATCCAAAGTCGTCGTTTGACGCAATTCCAATATAATCTTCTACACCGTCTAATTGTAAACTACTAGATCCGAATTTTTTAATTGCTGTATCTGTTACTGGATTATTATATCTAGTAACTTCTTTACCGGCACGATCTTGTGCTTCTGTTAAACCAGTTAAATTTCCGGTAATATAAAATTTACCGTCAGTATCTACACTGTCAACTGCTCCAGTTGCTAATACAGTAATACCGTCTGTATCATAATATGTAAAAGTTTGTCCTGCTTGTATAGTGCCAGTTACACCACTAACTCTAATAGCAGTTTTGCCAGCACCCTTTAATCCAGATGCACTATCAAATGCGTACAAACCCTTGTTAGCAAAATAGGTAAAACTGTTAAGCCATTCTACTCTAACTCCGTTAGTAATACTAATTGCATCTACACCCGGTGTAATAAATGTTACACTATGGAATAAACAAGATGCTTCTCTTGAAGATATATTTGCTAAACTACCGTCTAAATATGCTCCGCCGCCTGCATCGCCTTGGTCAAACCCTCTTGGATCGCTTGCAGTTGTTACACTACCTTTTGTAAGAACACTTATATTTCTCAAATAAGGTGAACGTGTAGTTACTGTAAAATTGTTAGCAAACTTAAATGCATAGCCTGGAGCAAAAAAGTCTGCGATTGTTATATCTTCAACCGTTGTTTCACCATTGAGTAAAAATGCAGTATTAGTATTTGTTTCAGCTGTAGGCACAATTTTAACACTACGTATACTATGTCCTTTTACTGTAACTCCTACCGGAATTGTTAAAGGAAATACTTCTTCAAAGGTTCCTGGATAAATGTGTACAGTGTCTCCAGCAGTTGCAACACTTAGTGCTTTAGCAACTGTACCGTACGGATCGTTAGGATGATCTCCACTGTATGTATCATCTCCATTTTCTGCAACATAGTAAATATTACCTTGACGTAGTGCTAGGTCAACTCCTGCTACTGTAAGACTTGAAGTTGTAATATTACTTGCATAAAAATTATTAACCCAAACATCGGCCCACTCTTTGCCGCCTGTAGCAGGATCGCTTCCTAATGAATATGTACTATCTATATCAGGTATAATATTTGAAGCAACTTCTGCATTAAAAATAACTTCGTCTGTGTTAGCATCGCCGATAGTAATATCACCATCTGCGGTAATTGATCCTGTAGCAACAATATTACCATAAACATTTGTATTACCAAATATTTCTACACTACCAGTTCCGTTAGGATTTAATTCAATATTTTCATTTGATATAGTAGTTGATATTACATTATCTTGGATTCTAAAAGCATCAACAAGTAAATTTGTTTGATATACAACATTGTCTGCTGTACCTAATACAATTGGATCGCCATTAGTAGAAACGATAGTATTATTTAAGATTCTTAGACCACCAATATCAGCTTGATTTGCAATTTCTGCACTAGTTGATCTTGTAGTTCCGTTTACGTCTAAATCGTATTGGGGCGAATTTGTGTTTATTCCAACACGGCTGTTGTTTACATCTAAGTATAAAAGGTCGTTCTCAAAAGCTAAATTTACTCCCTCACGAAGTAAGTTCTGCTTTAAGAGCGGACCCGATATGCGACCTATAGCCATCTTTGCTCCTCAATACGGGGATCCTGTCCCTCTAGCCAAATTCTCAGCCTTTCGGCTCTTTGCTGGTTAACCACAGTATGGACCTGCAAAACAAATAGTCGCGTTTTGCATTAATAGTATTTATCGTTTTTGAGGATTATCCTAGTACAAGGGTATAGATATCAACAAGTTCTTTTAGAACTTCATCTGTAACTTCTTCGCCTTCGCCTGCTGCACGTTGCCAGCTAACTCCGTTCCATGTTTCAAGATATGTATTATCAGTATTCCAACGGGTATCGCCTACCTGTGGTGTTAACGGACGTTCTGCTGTTGTACCGTAAGGTATAACTATCCCTGTATCATAGTTAAATTTGATATAGCCAGCATCTGTTCCACTTAAAGAAATATTATTGTTGCTGGTGTTAAGTATAGTATTGTCTTTAAAATCAAAATCAAACACTTTAAGATTGCCTGTGCCGTCTCTACGTAATTCTAAATCTGAATTAGATAATGTAGTTGTAATTAAATTGTTGTTAAATAAAACATCGCCACTACTAAGACCGTGCAATTCTAATCCGTAATCATTTACTTGTCCAACTTGAACACCATTAAATCCAAATGTAATAGCTCCGGTAATTTGATTTGGTCTTATAAATGATTGCCTGTCATCACTAAACACGCCACCAAATGCAACATTACCAGTAACAGCATACCCTTCAAACAGATTAGTTTCTGAGTTATATCTTAAATCTGCTGTTTGTTCTGGTCTATTAAGTGTTGTATTATTTGGTAAAACTAATCCTGGATTAGAACTTAAATTTAAAATTCCAGTAACAGGCGATAGTATTAAATCTCCATTAATAGTTGTAACAGTATTTCCGTTAAATCTAATATTACCTACTTCTATACGTGCGCCATCGATATATGTTGCATCTGTTAAGTCGCCTACCGTTATACTACTTACACCAGTAAATGTTAAATTTTCTGCATCAAAACTTGTTTCGCCGGTTTCAAAATCAACAAAGAAATTATCGCCTACTCTAAAAGTTCCAGTTTGATCAGTTGAACTGTAATGTATTTTTCCGTTATTAAGTTCTGTTACTTCATTAGATTGTATTGCTAATGTTTTATCATTACTTGTGTCTTTGCCTGTGCCAATATAACTAAAATTGTGATTAATTAAGTACATCAACGTACTTGCGCCGTCTGCTTCTGCACCATAATTTCCATATATGCTGGCGCTGCCTATTGAACGTATTTCTGCGCCGTAACGTAAAGTGCTATCAGGTAATTCAAACCCTGTTGCGCCTTGGGTTGCATACAAACTTCTGTTGGCAAAATAGGTAAAACTATTAAGCCATTCAACTCTTACACCGTTTGTCATTGTAATACAATCAACACCCGGAGTAATAAACGTAACGCTGTGGAATAGCATACTTGCCTCTCCACTAGCTTGTTGATCTAATTCACTACCATCAATCCATGCACCTTTACCTGCATCAGCTGCATTAAACCCTCTTGGATCGCTTGCGCTTGTTACACTGCCTTGTGTAATAATAGAACAATTTCTAATATAAGGCGAACGTGTACTTACTACTCCATTTGGCGTAAATCTAAATGCATATCCTGTATTGTTTATACTGTCATAATAGAAATCTTTAATAGTAATGTCTTCAATTGTACAATCTCCCTGTATGTGAAATATATCTTCACTTTGACTTGATGTATCAGGTTTAATAATTGTATTTCTTAAATCTTCGCCGCGGATTGTAACATGAGGAGGAACAACTAACGGACACGCTTCTTCGTATGTTCCTGGAAATACATGTATTGTTACAGGCCCAATTGTAGACGAATCAGCAGCATCTAACGCTCTTGCAATCGTAGCAAACGCACCGTGTTGATGATCACCAACATTTGTATCATCACCTAGTGTACTAACATAAAATATGTTACCTTGGCGCAGTGCTAACGAAGTGTCTGACAGAGTCACTGTACCGACATCAACTACTCGACCGTTTAAAAATCCGCTATATAAATCTAACCAACGCTTGTTAGCTTTACCTAATGAACTTGTATTAGTTCTTGCAGGTATTATGTTGCTACCTAAGTCTGAAGCAAACGTAACACTATCATATTCGCTATCACCTAACGTTAGGTCGCCTCCGAAAGTTACGTCTCCCGTTGCGTGTATATTTCCAGTGTTATTCCAATTGCTTCTTATATTAACTTCGCCAGTGCCGTCTGGTCTTAATTCTAAATTTGTGTCTGTTGTAGTAGTACTAATAGTATTAAAATCAATTTTAATGTCATCTGTTGCAATAGCTGTTGCATACGTATCATTAAATTGACTCCAAATAACTAAATTTCCGCTGTTACTTCTTATACCGTTGTTTTCGATACTAACAAAGTCTATGTTAGCATTAGTTCCAACATAATTTACAGTTGATAAAATAGTAGGAATTAATAGTTGATCAGATGGAGATTCATTGTTAATACCAATCTTATTGTTGACAGCATCAATGTGCAACAATGCAGTATCTGAACTTGTATTTTTAAAATTAAGATAGTCCTTGCCTGCACCGCCTTGGTACAGTTCAAGATTATCTTTTAAAACTCCGCCGCCTATACGGCCATTTTGTGATTCTGGCATTCAGTATCTCCCGATACTGTATTTATTTGTCTAGGTTATGAATTATAGTTACAGGTTTACCTAATGGAACAGGACTTGTAAATTTAATCCACCACCCAGAACCTGATGCAGTGTAAGGATGATTAGGACCTTGTTCTGCGCCGCCTGTGGTAATTTCAGCAGTTTGATGTATTGTATAGTTTGTAGTTGGTATTTGAACTACGTTTTCGATCATTACTATAATATTATTAGCACTTGCTGGTACTGGAAAATCAGCGTCATTGCTTTGTAGCTCGCCAAAAACGGTTTCAGTAGCATCACCGGTGCCAATCTCTTGCCAAACAATTCCTGGATCTTGATTTGGTTCTTTAAATCTTATTTCTCTCCAAGCACCATTTTGATATACTTCTAATTGATTATCATCTGTGTTATAACGTACCATGCCGTTTACGTTACTTGTAGGACGCTGTGCTTGCGTACCTTTGGGTACAATTATTGAATTAGTACTGGCGACAATTACAAGATCATCAATATTATATTGTACACCTTTCCCAGTAATACTTCTTAGATTTGTATTTTGTGCTTTTAATAATCTCATTATACTTCCAAGTAGCTAACTGTAGCCGAAAGATCTGTAAGTCCGGCACCAAGGTTTGGTCCTGCTACAAAACTAACTTTATCTCCTGCTTCTAATACAATTCTTTCACTATCAAAAGTAAAAGTTTCTGCTGCTGGCAACACTAGATTGTTTACAACTCTAGTTATTGAGTTGCTTAATGGGTCGCCGCTTGGTATAAAGTGTAAATCAAAATTTGCAGCATCAACTGCGTCATTATTACAAACTAGTATGTTTGTAATTGCATAACTTTTGCCTGCAGGAACAGTTAAAATGTCTAGTTGTGTAGTTGTTAATTGTGCGTTTACGATTGCCATTATTGTTCCTTAAAATAACATTCCAAAAAGGAGTGCTCTATTTTTACTTACTAATTCGTCTCTGTTTTCTTCTGCATTTATGAAATATAAACCAGTTTTACCTGTGTATTGATTGTTTACATAAAGTTTAATACCTTCACTAGGAGCAAGAGGTGTTTGATTTATATCTCCTGGACTTGGTACACTACTAATATGCAGATTATCATCAATTCGAATACTACCAGTTCCTGGAGAACTTAATATCAAATCTTCGTTACTAGAAATAGTTTCAATTATATTTCCACGTAAACGTATTTTTTCAAACTCCCAACGATCATCAAACACTTCTGATACAACGTTGCCGTCTATTGTAAATGATATCTTACTATCTATACCGCTAGATTCTTCGTCTGCAACAACAATACTCGATGGGGTTAAAACTCCGTCACCAATCTGTTGCAAAAACACTGTAGCAAATGCTGTACTAATAGCATCGTCTACGTATCTTTTATTTGTAATGTCATCATCATCTGTAACATTATCTTCATAATTGACAGTTCCAGCTACAGTTATTACACCCGATCCTGCATTAATTAAATGTAAATCACCGCCTGCTGTATTAACATGATTAGTTTTAATACCTTTTAAAGCGCCGCCATCTAATCTAAATACAAATAGGCCTTTAGTTCCGTTAACATTATCAGTAACACTATCGTCTATTACCATAAATGCATTGTTTAATGATCCTCGATCAATTTCAATACCCGATGATGAATTGGCGCCTACGCCTCCTGCAACACCTGCGTTAGCTTCACCACGATTGAGGAGTATAATATTATCCTCAATCGTCATGTTTGCTGTATCAACTGTAGTAGTATTACCTAATACAGTCAAATCACCTGTAATTACAACAGTGCCTTCTTCGTTACCGGTGTCAAGAGTTATTACACCACCGTTTTGTACGGTAATCTTATAGTCACCACCATCTACTCTGAAGAACTTAGACATAGCTTATCCTTAGATTGCTGTTAAACGTAGAATTGATTCTGTTGAGTCATCTTCAAGCGCCCAAGTATAACGATTGTTATCCCAGTCTGTTGCAGTTCTATTAAATAATTTTTTAATAATTACTGAACTTCCGCCAGCGCCAATGCCAATTAGAGACATTTCGCCTTCTGCATTTGGTGAGATTTCGTTAACTAAACGGCATACCTTTGTAATTGTGTCGCCGTCATTAGAACAGTTAAATTTATTTGTACCACGTTGTGATAAAATCTTTCCTTCGATTAAGTTTGATCCATCATGGAATCTTGCTGGAATTTTTGGTGTAGCGTCTACTCCTGTAGCACCGAAAAATCTTTTATTAATTGGACGTCCCATTTGTTTTCTCCTATAGTTACGTTCTAAGTAATACGCGGTGGGTCAATTCCGCACAAGTCTACTAATGTAGCACGATTTACGACATAAGTATTTATCACAAAAGAGAAAAGCATGCTTTTAGTAAAGTCAATAAAAAAGGCCCCGAAGGGCCTTTTTCGTTTTACGTTAAAACGTTAACTTAGCTAAATGCTAGGTTGCTGCTGTTAACTTCTACCTTCTCTAGGTAGTCAGCTGCGTTACCTAGTGACGAAGCAGTATTCGATAGCTCAACATATCCATAACGTGTCATGAACGAAACTGTTGGCTCGAATGTGCCTGGATCTAGGACAACACCTGAACTCATTAGCGGGATGTATGGGCAGTAGAATGCCGCTGCATCTGATTCGCTTGAACCTTTGTAGCCAATTAGCACATCGTCATCAGCTGCATATGTGTTAACATATACTTTCATTGCATTGTTCAAAGTACCAACCATCTTAGTGTTAGTTGGAGCTTCAAATGTACCTTCAGTAGTACGTGCAAATGCTGAAGTTGTAGCACTTTGTAGAACAGTTAGGATTGCTGGTGAAACAACAGCCCAGTTACCTGCGCCACGACGTGTACGCTGTGCGATACGGTTTGCTGCACGGTTAACTAGAACTGCAAGTGCTGCATGCTCATCGCCAACGAATGTAGCTGTACCTGACACTGCTGCCTGGTTAAACGTATCAGTACCTGTACCAGCAAGTGTTGCTAGTGAACTTAGTACTTCTTGGTCGATCTCAGCAGTAATCTCTTGAGCAAGTGCTGCCATGATTTCTGCTTCAACGTCGATGCCGTGCTGTGACTGTGCGTCTTGTGCGGCTTCAAATGTCCAGCGAGCTGATAGCTTGCGTGACTTTGCTTCGACTGTTTGCTTCAAGATCTGAATTGACATACGGTTACCCGCTGCGCCTTCTAGTGCTGCTGTTGCATCGGCTTTTGCAGTTGTTGCATTACCTGAATATGCTTCAGCAATCTTGAATGGGCTTAGTGCCTCTTCACCAGCAACTGCGCCTGATGCGCCTGTGCCTGCTGTGTCGCTATAGCGAACACGTAGCGTGTGAATCTGACCAACTGGGCCAGTCATTGGTTGTACACCAACTAGATCATTAGCGATCACTGTTGGCATAACACGTCTGATCACTGGAAGGATCACACGGTTTAGGGTTGCGACATTACCGGCGGATGTAGCTCCAGCAGTGGCAGTCTCAGACAAATACTGACGTGTATTTTCTAAAGTTGCAGCCATTACTGACTTCTTGTTGCCTTGTAGGCCTTCAAGTAGTGCGCTTTTTGTATCCTGCCAGCGACTTTCTAGTAGTTCTGACATAATTATCTCCTTAATTTAATCCAGCTAAACGTCTAATGTCAACAACATTATCGTCTGCTTTTTGTCTACTAACGTTAGTTTGTGACTGAGCGTCACGGTTGCCTGTTACTTCTTTTGCCTCTGATAGGACTGCCTTCTTCTTCGCTGGAGTGTTACCGTCGATAACAGCCGGTAGGTATTTTTCAAACTGGGCACGTAAACGTGCTGTTTGTACTGATTCCAGTAAGTCTGTCATAATCTCGCGTTGATCTTTACCTAAAGGTCCGACCAATTCGTTCATAATCTTAGTTCTTTCAGCAGATTCAATTAATCGAGTTTTTTCTTGGTTAACTGATTCGGCTAAAGTTTTTGCCTTTGTAGCAAATGCTTTTGCTTCTACTAGTTGCTTGTCTTTTAGATCAAGTACTTTTAGAAGTTTAGCTGTTTCTGAATTTTCATTTAGGTAACTAGTACCGTACTCAGAAGCAAATGCTTCAAATATTTTACGACCAAAGTCGTTTCTACGTGCTGTATCAATATCTTCTTTTAGTGCAGCAATTTCACCTTTAAGTGTTTTGCCAACCATTTCAGATACTGCTGTAGCACTTCTTTCGATAAAGTTAGCTTTAACTTTAGCGAAGTGTGTTTTAGCTTCACGTACTAAGCGTACTTTTGTTTCAGCTAAATCTTTCTTGTCTTCGTAGAACTCTGCAATTTCGTTTGATAGGGCATCTACAACAAACTCTTCTAGCTTTGCATAATTTTCTTGCATTGCTACTTTGTCTGTACGTAGTTCTTGGATTTCTTTTTGTAGTTGTTCTACAACAAAACCCTTGAGCAGATTTGAATTTTCACGCATTGCAACAGCATACTTAGCTTTCGCTTCAGCAAGTTGCGCACGATCTTCGGCAAATTCATTAATTTCTGCTGTAAGACGCTCAGAAAGCATTGCATCAATAGCTTCAACCATAGTTGACTTATCATGCTCATACTTTTGTGCAAATTCTTCACGTAACTCAGCAGTTGCCTGCATTTTGTTTTCGCGAACCTTTGCATCCCAAGCTTCTTCAATTTGTGCCCTGACTTCTTCGTTTACTACATCGTTCTCAAAGAGTGTTTTCAGTGCATCTATCATACCATTCTCCTAGTTATTGGAGTTTGTTGATTATGTTAATCAACGACTCTTTTAGATACTTTTGTGCCTTTGTGTCTTGCTTTGTTGCCTGTGCTAATTCGTACGCCTTATATCCGCCGCGGGCATTCATTAGATGCTCATAGATTGGTGTAGGATATGCACCAGGGGCGCTGGGCTGAGCCACAACGTCCACGGTGATTATTTCAAAATCAGATACTTCATTACTGCCGTCTTCTGATACATTACCACTGCCGCGCGATGAAACACCTAGTTTAACTCCGCTTTCTAGCATTGTTTTAACTAACTGTCCCATCGGCGTAGGTAGTATTTTCAATTTACCATAACCGTTTGCATCATCCATCCAGCATTCGCTGATCATATGACTTACACGGTCTAAGTTAATGTTAAGGCCTTCTGGATGATCTACTTCTCCGAGAACACTATATCCTCCAGATATTTGATCATTGAGAGTTTTGACAGCCCTGCCAATTTCATTTACAGGATACACACGCTGGTTAGCGTTGCGTACTCCGCCTTGTATCATGATACCTTTCATGTACAAGTCTTTTCCTTCGTTAGCAGACTCAACGACAATTCTAGCTTGGTCGAATGTCAAGTTCTCTCGTAAGTTTTTCATTCAAACTTCCTTATATTATACTGCTTACTTGCCTAATGTAGACTTTTTATTGTCAGCAGTCTCTGGCTTCGACTTCTTTTCAGCGCCGTGTCCAGGTTCGGTTTTGCCAGCTTTTGCTGCCTTACCACCAGGAACGTTAATGTTCTTGGTATTCATATCCTTAGCGTTCTGATCACTTAGTGCAGAACCTTTAAGGTTACCTTTGTTAGCTTCTACGCCTGCTTCTGTTCCCGCTTTTGCGATGTTAGCAGTTGTTCCGCCCATATTGTTTGGTTTTGCTACGGTTGACTTAGTGTTTGCACCGTTGTCGCCCATTGTAGCTGATACTTTTTCTACATACTCACGCATTTCATCTCTTGCGCTTTTTGGTTGCTTTGACTCTTCAACTTCGTCTTCGTCTTCGTCGTCTTCGTCTGCTGATTCGTCAACTTCTTCGTCGTCTGATTCAAACGCATATGACTCTTCTTCTGGTTCAATATCGCCCATCATGTCGTCAGTTGCATCCATGTCGCCTTCGTCGTCGCCTTCGTCGCCATCCATCATTTTTTCAAATTCAGCTTTTAATGCTTCTAGTTCGTCTTCGAGATCTTCAACACGATCTTCTACGTCACCTTCAGCTTCTTCGCCTTCTTCGTCACCCATGTCCATGTCCATGTCCATTTCTGGTTCGTCATCGGCTTCTACTTCAAAAGTATCTAGATCAAAGTTTTCGTCTAGGTCTTCGTCTGACTCATCTACTTCTTCGTCGTCTGATTCGTCTAGGTCTTCGTCTGACTCATCTACTTCTTCGTCTGACTCATCTACTTCTTCGTCTGTTGTTTCATCAACTTCTTCGTCTTCTAGTAGTGACTCATAAATGTCTCTTGATTTTTCCACTACGATTTCGTGGAATAGCTCTTCGGCGCCTGCTTTATCTTCGTTGATAAGACGCTCAAGCATTTCTTCAAATTTATTGCGATCTGCCATTTTAAACTCCTATAAATGTTTGTTACACCGTACGGTGTGGGGCTGTCATATTATATTTAACAAAAAGTACGTATATATATTCGAAACAGGCTCAAAATGAGCCATTTTCTAAGAATGCTAGGAAATATTGAAGATTTTTTTAAATTCTTCAATAGTTATGTGTTCAAAATTAGTTAGAGAATTAAATTCTTTAGGTATAAAGTTTGGTTCTCCTAACACTCTTATATATCTTTTTTTAGGAAATTTTTGACAGGTAATGCAAGTTTGTTTGAGCCAATTGCCGTGATATGTAGCACCATCATGTGATTTTTTATAGTTAAATGAATCTGCATATATGTTATTTACAGTTTTATTGTTCTCTAAACCTATATAATCAAATCCTAAAATATAAATTTCATTATTTTTATGTTCACTTGCTAAATGTAATGCTGTTGGGCCACTGCTCCATCCTTTTGAAGGACTAAAATAATTAAACCCAGTAAACTTTTGGTATGCTTTATTTGGATTAGTCCACACAGAATGATTCTTTTGAAACCCAGCTTTATTAATTTCGAGTATCATTTTAGTATCAACTGCTATTAAATAATCTGGTTCAAATTCTCTGTAAAGAGCATTACACCCGTATATAGTACCGTAATCTCTAAGATGTTCTAAAGGAATACTTTTTCGGCTTGTACCGTTGCCTATTATAAATGCAACTTCATTTTTTGATTTAGGCATAAAGCCTGCTGGAATTTCTACAGAAGGTTTTTTTATTTTAGCAGGTTGAACAGATTGTGCAGCAACTTGTGCAAGTTCTTTAATTCTTCGATCGTTTGATTTTCTTGCTCTGCGTTCAGCTCGAACTCTAATCCACTCTTCTTTAGTGTATTGAGTCTTATCTAATTTTGCCAATTATCATACTCCGCCAGCTTCTGCGTTAGCAGCAATTCCGTACATTTGTTTTACAAATTCAAGATCTTTTTTACTTTCTTCACTATGAAGTTCAGATGCTTTACGTATACGGTTTATTTGGCGAAGTGTTAGGCGTGTTTTACGAGTGTCACTTTTTTTGACAACAGAATCGTCATACTCAGATTCGTAGCCTTTATCGTCTACTGAGTCGATTGTTTCTTTATCAAAGTAAAATAATTCTCTAAGTATCATGTAAGTATTTATACCGTTTGATCCGTAACCGGTGCACTTCCGCCGATTGGTTGATCTGTTGCGCTTGCAGGGCCGCCGGCTGCGCCGCCATCAGTAGGAGTTGGTTCTGTTCCTGCTTCGTCTTCAACACCGCCTAAATCATCTCCTAATGCTGCACTTGAGATGCCGCCACTTCTAAGTTCTGCTGCTGCATCACCTGGTAGTGGATCTAAGTTTTCATCATTTTCTTCGCGCCACAGACGTTCATTTTCTGCAATTTCTTCTTCAGTCATGCCCAAGAAACGTTTCATAGCAAAACGATTTGACATATAAGGAATTGCAGCCATTTGCGTATAAGTCGGTACACGAGCATTATCAATTTCGCTTTGGCGATAACTTGCAAAGTTTTGTGGTGGCTGGAATTTAAGATCAAACATTGCTGTATCAATGTTGATACCTTTTTCTAGCAAGTAACGTTTAAATTCTTGACTAAACTCTTCAACTACTAAGTTTTGCAGACGTTCACAATAGGTATTGAAGCGTAGTTCTTGAATGTATGCTGTTCCAACACGGCCGTCATTATATTGTGCTGCTGAATCATCTGCTCCAGTTGGAAGGTACGAACTTGGGATACGTAATCCGCGTACCAACTTATTAGTAAAGTATCGTAAGTCATCAATCTCTCCTAGGTTTGTACCGCCTGGAAGTGTTTCAACTTTAGAACCTCTACCTTCAGCTGTTTGTGGGAAGAAGTAGTCTTCGTTGATTGACAGAGGATTGTAAGAACTGTCTATGACATTAGTGCCTCCTCCTGTTGACGATGGGATACGTCTTTGATGTATTTCCGTCTTAACACGTTCAACAAATTGCATCGCCAAGTGACTTGGCATGTTACCCACATCAACGTAGAATACTCTGCGCTCCGGCGCTCTTTGTACACGATAGATGATAATAGCATCTTCAAGTAATTCTTTTTGTTTGTATACTTTAAAAATAGTTTCTAGTAAGCTGTTACCAAATGGAAAGTTGCTGTCTAGCCCTTCACTTAATGAAAGATGAACTACATGCTTTGCATCAATAGTAATTTCAGATTCGTCTGTACTAAATCTACTGCCAGTCATATTTGACTGTGGCTGTCCTACCATCCCTCTTGCGTTTCCTTGAGGAGCATAATCATTACCAGAACCTTTACCAGGAACGCCTCCCTGAGTATTAAATGGTGTGGTAGCAACCATGTCTTTAAAATTAAAGTTTATATTTTTTACAACGTATTGCTCAGGTGTTTTGCCTTCACTTTCGTTAACAATAATTCGTGTTATATTTCCTGGATCAACATGAAACCACTTTTTTGTTTCTGGATCTCTAACAAAGAATTGATCGCCATATTTAAATATATTTCTTAGAATACGAAATATTCTTGTTTCAAATTTTTGTAGTTTGCACCACTGTTGCAAATATTTTTGTATAATAGTTACTTCTGAATTAGTTGCAGTAGTTTGTCTAAAATTAACAATAAATGGAGTATCGTTTCTTGTATTTTTTTGACTACAAAATTCTGCAAGAATATCAAGAGCAGCATTAACTTCGCTGTCCATATCCATTGTATTGTATTGCCCATAGCGTTCAACACGATTTGGCGTACCTACATAAACATCTGGCAAATAAGATGAATAGTTACTTTTGGCTGGACCTGCTATTCCGCCACGGTTTGATCCTAACGGACTATATGATCCATTTAAATTATCTCCTGTTTGTACAGGTGTAAAGTATTTTTTCCAGCTCATCTTAAGTTCCTGTTCTGCTTACACTTCCGGCAGCTAAGTTTCCGCTTGTTATTGCTTGTGTATTTCTTTCAACCTTAGTATTAATATCTTTTAGATCGCCTAGTGTAACTAACATTGCTTGCATAGTACTATTTAACGAACTTATGCCTTGATTACTGCCAGTACTGGATGCATTAATGCCACTTAATAGCTCGCCGGCATCTGCTCTACTAGTCAGTAGCGTATCATTGTCTCTTGATAATTCTTCATTTAGATTTCCTAATGCCTCTGTTAATGCTTCAATAGCTTCAGTATAGCTTATTATAGGAGTTTCGTCAAGGTCTGCTTCTGAAAAACCAGTTAAAGAAGTTGACATCAATCTAATTGCATTTGCATTTGCTTCAATTTGAGCAACATTAAGTTGCATTTCTCCAAATTCTTTAACTTGATCTAATGGAGTATCACCGCCAAAGAAACTTGCAATTGCATTACCTATAGACGCTACTGCGCCTGCGCCTGCTGCTGCTGAACCTGTTGACATTGCTGCACTAAATGCTGACATTGCTTCAGCATTATTTTTAACTTTAGCAGTATCAATATCGTATGTCGAAAATCTTTTAAGCTGTTCAAAAGTATCGTCAGTAGTGTCGCCGCCAAACAATGCGCCGATACCGCCTGCAATTCCACTTACTAAGGTTCCTAATCCTCCAACAGCACTTCCGCCCGCAGCAGCAGCCATTGCTGAACTAAATGCAATCATCGCCTCGGCATTATTTTTAACTTTAGCAGTATCAACATCGACCGCAGCAAATTTAATCATATCTGCAACAATATCGTCAGTGTCACTGCCTCCAAACAACGCTCCAATGCCGCCAGCAATTCCACTTACTAAACTACCTAAGCCTTCAGCAGCAGATCCTGCGCCTCCAGCAGCCATTGCTGTGCTAAATGCAGCCATTGCCTCTGCATTTGATTTTACTTTTGATGCATCAATATCTGCTGCTGCAAATTGTTTAAGTTGTTCTAGCGGATCATCTGCACCAAATAATTTTCCTATAGCACCTGTAATTCCGCCTACCATTGCCCCTAGGCCTGCAACTGCTGAACCTGCACCAAATGCTGCCATAGCTCCTGATAGTGCTAACATCCCGACTGCTGTTGACTTTAATGCTGCGCCGTCAATTTCTTCAAAAGATCTAATACCTTCTACAAGAGTAGGAAGTGCTTTGCCTAGTAGCCATGCAGCACCTGCGATCGCACCGCCAATAACAAGTATAACACCTGCTACAACTGCTGCGCCGATAGCAACTTGAGGATTAGCAAATGCTTTAAGTCCGCTTGCAATGCCTTTGAGTATGCCTCCACCTAAATTTCCTAAACCTTTTCCAATGCCGCCGCCTGCTGCTGCTGCATTTCTTCCTATTGCAGCACCGGCTCTCGGTGGTGCAGCTCTAGGTGATGCGCCGCTTGCTCCCGGGGAGCCGCCGCCGCCAAAGATACCACTAAGTCTTCCTTCAATACCTCTAGATATTGCTCCTTTAGCTGCTCCTGCTAATGCACCTACTACTGCTTTAGCAGCAAAGAGGCCTGCAATGCCTGCTACTAAAGCAGCAACAACTCCTGCTGTACCAAATGTGTCGCCAACACTGCCAAGAAATTCGATTACTGTTCCAACTGCACTAGCAACCATCTGAAGTCCTGCAATTAATCCCTCAACTGCTGTTTTTAATCCATCTTGAAATTCTTTAGTTCCAACAATCTCTCCAAGTTTACTTAAACCTGCTTGTATCGAAGCCAATGCACCACTATTAATAAATGCATCCATCAAACCTGTTCTAAGTTCTCTTAGAGAATTTTGCAAATTAAGTATACCATCATCTCTTGCTGCTTGTGCTTCTCTATCAGCTTTTAGTCTTGCAAATTCAGCGTCATCCATCATTTGCGTGTTTCTCAAATCAGCAGCTAAACTAATTGCCTGTCCATACCCAGTGCCGCTTTTCATAACTTGTTCTGCGCCTGCGCCAAGGGCAACTCCAGCTGCATCTAATTCTCTGCCTACTGTTGCCATAAAGTTATTATATTCTTGGGCATTCATATTTTGAATGTTGCCAGCTTGTTGGCGGAATGTTTCAGATGCAACACTTAATCCTTGTGCAAGATCGTTGTCCATAACTCCGTCAGCTGCATCATTAAGAGCATCTGCTAATGCTGGTGGGGTGTTGGCAAGATTTGCAGCAAATCGTGTTTGTTCCTCTTCAGTCATTCTTGACATTGCTAGTCTTGCACGTTGATCAGCTTGTGCTGCATTCATTTCTTCACGTATTTGATCTCTACGCTTACCGGTAACTGCTGCAAGTTGGTCAATTGTTTCTAAATAAGCCGCTGCGCTTTGCGCACTCATTCGGTTATCTCTTCTTTCAACACCAATTTGATTTTGACTAAACTCTGCATAATCAATTAATGCTTCATTTAGTTCAGTAGCTGTATAGCCCATGTTTCTAAATGCTTTTCCTGGACCTTCTCTTAATTCTTTAGATAGTCGAGCAAAGTTTCTAGCGCCATCTGCTGTACCTGCTCCAAACAATCTCATCGTTTGAGAATTTTGACTTACAAGATCTGTAAATTCACCTAAGGGAATACCCGCTTGTGCTGATATTGCACGAATATCATTCATGCCATCGCCAAATGTTGCACCTACCTGACTTAATGCTCTAAAACTTTCAACGTTTTGATCTATTAAGCCTGCTAACGCTCCTAAGTAGCCGCCGACAAGCGGAACATGTTTAGCAAAATCAGCAACAGTGTCGCCACCGTTTATTAATTCTGTTCCTAATCCAACTACTCCACCTAAAAGTTGGCCAAGTCCAGTTTTTAAGGCGCTGGCTGCAATACCTAAAGTATTAATACTTGCAGTAGCAGCGTTAGTTGCATCGCTATTTTTCTTTTGTTCTTGGGTATTAGTAGTTACACCTTTAGTGCCTTGTACAATTGCAGTATTGTATAACTGTTGAGCTTTGCCAGCTGCTCCGCTGCCACCGCCCATCTTTTCCATAGCCGCGAGTAATTTAGCAAGAGTTTCCTCGCTTGCTACTGTTCCGCCATTGCCAACGTTAGTAATTTCGACTTCGTCTGCCACTAATAGATTCCCAAGTTAAATACGCACATAAATAATATGATACATATTAGTATAGTGTATTTATACGGAGAACACCATGGCAGATTTTAACCCACAAGATTATGAACAAAACCCATTACGGAAGTTTTTTAGACAAGCTAAGATTCATATTCCTTTGCCAAGTAAGGGAGAATATTATCCGGAAGGGTCGATTGATTATCCTGAAACCGGAGAAGTTCCAGTATTTGCTATGACAGCAAAAGATGAACTTACTATGAAAACTCCTGATGCTCTACTAAATGGTCAAGCAACTGTTGATGTTATTAAGAGTTGCGTTCCTTGTATCAAAGATCCTTGGAAGATGCCAACACTAGATTTAGATGCAGTATTAATTGCTATTCGCATTGCAACATACGGCGATAGAATGGAAATAACAACATCAGTTCCAGGATTAGTTGACAGTGACGGGAAATCTGAATTACGTAAATTTGACGTTGATTTAAAAGCAATATTAGGAAAATTAGTTACTGCCAAATACGTATCTGATGTACAAATGGGCGAACTTAAAGTTTGGACTAGACCACTTAGCTATAAAGAATTTACTGCTACTAGTTTAAGAACATTTGAAGAGCAACGAGTTTTTGCTATTGTCAATGATGATAATATGGACGACGAAGAAAAATTAGAACGGTTTAACAAGAGTTTTATTAAACTTACGGATCTAACAATTACAACTATGAATAAAAGTATTTGGAAGATTCAAATGGGAGACACCGAAGTTACTAATGAAAACCATATTAATGAATTTATGAATAATAGTGATAAAGAATTTTATAAATTTATTACTGATCATCTTGATAGTCAGCGCAAAGCATTTGCAATTGAACCATTAAAAGCTGTGCCTTCAGCTGAAGATTTAGCTAGAGGTGCACCTTCAGAATGGGAAGTTCCGATTACATTTGATCAATCAAATTTTTTCGGGTAAGGATCTTATCTCTGAGCGTAGATAAGATCCAGAGTTTAGTCAAAGAGTTCGAAGGTGAGCAAAAAGAAATTAAAAGCGAATGTTTTAAATTATCTTGGTGGCTTCGCGGCGGCGCAACTTTAGAAGAAGCATTTTCTCTAAGCTACGAAGATAGAAATATTATTTCTGACCTGATCAAAGACAATATAGAAACAACAAAGAAAAGCGGACTGCCTTTCTTTTAAGCTGTTGTCCTTGGCTTAGCTGCTACTGTGCCTGGCTTTGCAATTCCTGCTTTAGGTTTGTTTTGCGCTGCCGGAAGTGGTTGAGTACCTTTGGCACCTGCTTGTTTAGCAACTTGTGCATCTTTAGTTCCAGCTTTAACACCCTTAGAATTAACTTGATCAATTACAAGTTTAATAACGTCAGGACCTGCTTTTTTAATTGCAGCAACTACTGGATCAATCTTAGGATTAGGTAATCCCATATCAACTGCCGCTTGTACTCCTAGTGGACGTCCTGTTGCAACATCTTTCCAAAGAGCACCTTCCCAAGAATAAGTTTTACCGTTTACTTCCTTAGTATCACCTGTTTTGATTTGCGATGGTTTAGAATCTGGCGAATTATCTGCTGTCTTACCAGTTGCATCTGCATCACTTTGTGTTGAATCTGCTGCTGTAGTTTCTGGATCACCTACGTTCTTAGTTGCTAATTCTACATTATTTTCTTGGCCAACTGAAGAAATCTGATCTGATGACATTCCCATGCCTTGTAAAATGTTTACAATTGATCCTGTGTCTGTTGGCTCGCCTGCTTTTTTCCAAGCACTCATCATTTTTTGATAAGTTGCTTTGTTTCCTAGTTCTTTTCCGACAGCCGCAGCGGCACCGCCAACTGCTTTTGCTCCAGTCTTAATTGCACTGCCTGCACCTTTGATCATGTCTTTGAATCCAGCTTCAGCTAGATATCTATCAAACTCTGCTTGCATGTTAACTGATTCGCTAGCAGCTCTCATAATGCCAGCTCTACCTTTTAGATCGCTAGGATCTACTGCTGTTGCTTTGCTGTCTACTCCTGCAATCTTTTTATTTCCTGCTGCACTGTCTACTACATCACCTGGCTTAACTTCGTCGCCGCCAACTTTGAATGCACCTTTTTCGCCTTGCGATTGTATACTACCTTGTGCAACTGCGGCAATAGCATTGTTTGCCATTGTTAAGTTTTGTAGGAACTGGTCATTAGTTACTGCAATTGCTTTAGCAACTTCATTTTGTAAATTCATGTCTGCTAGGAATTCTTTTGTATCAAAAGATTTTGCAAAGGCCCAAAGTTGATCAAATGCGTCAAGTGCTGCTGGATCTGATGTACTACCAGTAGCTGCTGTTGCATCTTTCATTGCGTTAAGAAGATTAGTAAATTCACCAACTTGATCTTCTGGAACTACCATTGAACCTAAATCTTTAATAGATGAAAACCCAGGTACTTCAAATG
>Ga0209652_1000480_pt1 | contig 34327 bp, 24 predicted proteins | sample SaaInl74LU_5_DNA_FD_184641 | JGI IMG/M metagenome (GOLD analysis project Ga0209652, IMG submission 184641) | Marine microbial communities from expanding oxygen minimum zones in the Saanich Inlet - ESP_74LU_5_DNA (SPAdes) (version 2) | ecosystem: Environmental > Aquatic > Marine > Intertidal zone... | reverse complement strand
CGGGAATCGAACCCAGGGCAAATGCTTGGAAGGCATTTATGTTACCACTACACCATCGGCGCTGTGGGGTTACTCAGCTGAGTGAGAATTTTGGCTGGAAAGCCAGATTGGATAGATGGCTGGAAAGCCGAGAATGGATTGGTGGCTGGAGAGCCGAATTTGGATAGTTGGCTGAAGAGCCGTTTAGCTGAATGAGAATAGCTGACAAAAATGAAATTTTTTGCGTATATGAACTCTTTGGTGTGGTAAGTACTAATATGTTGTTACAAGAGTGTTACAACCACTGCCACACACCACCTCCTTCTCACTCACAATTCACGATGTCAAACGGTGGAGAGTTGTGGTTCGGTGAGGAATCGTTGCATCGTACATTTACTCATCAAAAAGGCAAGACTCTATCCAATCATCTCTCTCGAGAGCCTGGTAGTTAGCGCTACCAGATAGACAATAGCAACAGCAACATCTGCAACAACATCATTAAAATCGGACCCGACAATCATGGTGATCGCCATCTCTTCAAAGCATTATTTCTTCCCAGCATCACAACAACAACATCGATGCCACAGAAGATGCAGATGCCCAGCCCTGCTTACAAGGCAGAGAATGTTCGCTTCTATATTATTCTTCATCTTCATTCTCCATGTCACAGTCAATTACTGCGTAATAAAATGTGAGGCAGCATTAGCATCGCCTTTCCCCTTCGCCATACCTCTGCCTGATGGTACAATGAGTGACAACATGACAATAGTTGGGTCGCCCACTTTCTTTCAAACATACGATGAACGTGGCTACACTGTCATGGTGGATCCAAAAGACAAATTCGTTAAATATGCCGTGGTGGATGCTACCACCGGCCAAATCAAACCATCCAAAATGAAAATGAGAAAAGGTGCAAATCCCGACAGAATAGGAATTAAACAGGGAGTGCAGCCGACAGAAGAAGCAAAGAGGGAAAATTGTGGAGAATATTGTGAAGATGAAGTGAAGGTTCATGAATTTGTCAAATCTAGAGGCACTTGCGAACGTTTCTGCTCGATAAAGGGTGGTATTAGTCGAAGGTTACAATATTGGAGTCCTGGACTGGCAGAATTGATGCTGCCCAACTCTTGGATCGAAGAAGACAACTCTAATGTGGATGACGAACAACAACAGCGAGGGAGAAACTTGAGTACAGTGGGCGGGAAGCTAGTCAATCTTGTGGTACCAATACGCTTTGCTGATCATGCCAGCCGCAAAATGATTTTCAAAAAAGAGATTGATATCTTATTCAATGCAGTTAACGGTCACGAAAAGTTGGCACCTACTGGATCAATACGAGATGTATTTGCATATTCGAGTTATGGAAAATTGATCATTGAAAGCACGGTGGTTGATTGGATAACTCTGTCTAATACAGAGAGTTTTTACGCTGGAGGTAAATCGGGGCTTTCGGAAGCATTCAGTGATGGGTTGAAAGAGGCGTTGGATCACTTGGAGAATGATCCTACTTTTGACTTTGCCAATTTCGATAGGAATGGAGATAGAAAGATTGACGCAATTACATTTCTTCACAGTGGGTATGGAGCAGAGATGGGAGGTGTTGATTGCTCTACTGGAAATGACAGTAAAGAACGAATCTGGAGTCACAAGTGGAAACTAAAACCAGAAGTGTGGAAGAGTGAAAAGAGTGGAGTGACTGTGAGCGATTATGTTGTATCTCCGTCGTTGCATGGAACCTGTGGTAATGAGATTGGGAGGATCGGAACTCTTGCTCACGAGATGGGACATTTCATTGGTCTTCCAGACGTGTACGGGGCTGGGCCTCCGCATGGAGGATATGGAATTGGTTCGTTCAGTCTTATGAGCAACTCTTGGGGCTTTGATGGATCTCAACTGAACCCTCCGATACTTTCTGCCTGGGACAAAATGGAAATTGGGTGGTTGACTCCTGACATCATTAGCGCATCTGGTTTCTATGAATTGCCTCCAATTGGAGATAGTCCGAAAGCTTACAAAATTATGCGTGGATTTGCTACTGATGAATTTCTCTTAATTGAGAATAGAGCTGCAATGTCATCTCATGCAAAGATGCCAAAGAGTGGTTTATTGATTTGGCATATCGACAATGAAGCATCCCACCGTCCAGAGGGTGTCGTTGGGCCCAAAGGCACTCATTATCGAGTATCATTGGTGCAAGCAGATGGTAACCACGAACTGGAGCTTGGAGTAAATCGTGGTGACGAAGGAGACATATTTGGCGCTGGAAACATATTAGGAATAGGTTTCACTGGGGAGGGAGATCCAACTTATCCAAACACGGATTCATACCGTGGTGGTGCTTTAACACCAACAGGTATTTCAATATCTTCGATTAGTGACCCTGATGAGAATGGATACGTGAGGTTTTCTGTGACATTTCCTGGAAATCCGTTGCCTGCTATGACTCCGCCCACACCTGCACCGATTTCTGAGCCCAAATTGGAGCTTGTGCGCACAGAATTAATGACTACTTTTGCTGGCGGAACAGGAAGTTATGGTGTGATGTTCGATGCCATTGCAATTAAGGGATTGACCATCACATCAGCAGACTTGCATCTGAATGTTGGTGAGGATGATGGTGAGAAAGCAATAGAAATTTATACTGCAGTTGACACCCATTTAGGTATTGAGAAGTCGCCTGACAAGTGGACAAAGGTTTGTTGTGCCCGCAAAGTTGTAGGGAAAGGGCTGATGAAACGTACATCAATTGATTCGTCACTTTGGCTTCAACAAGTGAACATGTCACCTGGAGAACGTAGGGCCTGGTACATTACTTCAGATGAACCAATAATTCGTTACTCACGTAGTGAAAAAACAGACTGCTGTGAAGTATTTGCAAACTCTGCTCATTTGCAAATTGAAGAGGGTCAAGGTGTCGGTGGATACCCTTGGGGGAATCGACTGAAACCACGAATTTGGAATGTAAGTGATGTGTTGTTGACAGTCGTATAGTGCATCGGTCATCTATGCATGATATCTCACCTCGCTGATGATTGCTGTTTGTTATTCTTTAGGGGGTGTTTCATTACGAAACGATGGACGTTGTAAGAAGTGACACAAACTCGGTTTCTGCAGGCAGCTTGCCCGATCCAGACCGTGTTAAGGTTACACCGACGAAAAACTTCAGTGGTAACTCTGGGTCTTTTGGTATTATGTTTGATATGATTCCTCGTAAAAAGATGACAATAGTGGGCTTAGACTTTCATACTGAATCCACTGACGTTCTGGAAGTAGAAGTTTGGTATAAGAAAGGCAGTCACGTTGGTTTTGAACGAGATCAAATGTCATGGACTGAAGTTTCTTACGCTCGTATCGTTGGGCAGGGACCGTATAAGCGCACATCGATCGATCCAAGCTTGTTTGATGCGATATTGGTAGATTCATTTGAAAGAATTTCATTCTATGTTACTCTCATGAAGTCCCCAAAGATGAGGTACACGAAAGAAGCTGAAGACACTAGAGCCGTTGTTGGTGATATCGACTCCTCCTCAGAAGACATGGATGTATTGGTAGGGGTTGGCGTTGCCAGCTATCCATGTAAGTTACCAGTTAGACTTGGCAAGTCCAATAGTGCTTGACGTCATTACTTTTTCTCACTTTCGACCCCGTTTTCTTTTTGTACACAGTTGGGTATTTTTTCTCGCCTCGCTTTCCCAACAACAATATTCATTACGTGTTAGATAATGAGGTGGACGATGCTTCTGAAGAAACACCAACTCAAACGCTACCTACTGGTGTCTACGTCATTGGCGACAAGAAGGAGATATCAACCACATTCTCGAGTGGAAATGGAGGCTACGGAGCAATGTTTGATATTGAATGCAAAAGTGCAACGGGTGATTTAGTCATATCAAGTATGGACTTCCATACGGATCTGGTTGGAGTTGATATCAATGTCAAGATCTTCACAAAATCAGGCAGTTACGTCGGTTATGGCTATCAGAGTGAGGCTTGGAATATCGTCGCTGACACCACTGTAAAAGGAGAAGGATACTACAAGCGTACAGTCGTTCCTTCAGAGTCTTTTGAGGATGTAGTAATCCTGAATGGGAATGTGCAGGCATTCTACGTAACCATTGATAAACCAAATTTGAGGTATTCAAATGCCAAGAATGTTGGGGACGTATGGGTTCAGAGCGAAGAAGAAAATGAAATTGTAATCAAAGTGGGTGCGGGATTAGGGGGTGGGTTGGCTTCTTTTAGCTCATTATTTGAGCCGCGTGTGATGAACGGGGTTATACACTACCACTTGCGTTATCAACAGACGTCTCCGCCAACATCTGCTGCCCCGATCTTGCCGAAAAGTCCAACGTCTACCACTGGTAGCTTGAAAACGGAGCAAGATTTTGAGGCTGGTTCGTACGGGGTGATTTTCTCTGTCAGAAATAAAGGGTTGTCAACAATTCACATCACTGGATTATGGATCTATTCTGACTTTATCGGCGATTTTGGGGTAGAAGTGTACGCGTTGGAAGGGGGGTTTCTTGGAGAACCAATAGCTTCCCAGGTTCAAGTTGCAAGCACGACAATCTCGGGTTCCAGTTCGGAGTCCTTGATCCAAATCCCTTTGCAAAATCAAGTCGAGGTAGGAGCAGGTCAGCGACAAACCGTATACGTCACTCTTGATCGTCCTTCGCTTCAATATGCCATGGGAGCAGATGATGGATCTGTCTCCATATCAGATGAGTACATCGAGATTTCAGACGGTTCAGGCGTCTTGGGATATCCGTTATCATCCTCGAATGTACGATCTGGTCGTCGTTTTGTTGGTATTGTTGACTACAGGGTGGAAGAAAGCGCGATATCCTCGGTCGGCTCGACTATTCAAGCATCAGTCATGCCTGACATGACGTCGTCCAAGTTTTTGACGACATCATTTGAAGGCGCACTGGGCGCGTACGGGGCACTGTTTGACGTGACTAATGTGAGAGATTCTCAGAAAGTAATGATTACGAAGTTAGATGTTCACGCTATCGGAGAAGACTCTTTACGATGTGAGGTTTGGTACCGGAGAGGTAGCAGCTTGGATTATCCATGGAATACCAACGGTGGAGGTTGGATTATGGTCGCCAATGAAAATCTTGTGCCTGAGGCTGAATCTGGAAAGTCGCTACTTGCTCGCTTCAGTCAAGACAAGTTCACTCGGATCGAAATGGATCCAGGCGAGTTAGTCGGTTTGTTAGTTCAGTGCGAAGAAGAGCGATTTCGGTATTCTATCGTTAGCAGTGGTTCAGATAAGATTGTGGCAATAGATGGTTCGCTCATGATTGAAGCTGGATATGGTGTAACATTGTATCCACTTAGTGCAAGAGTTCAATTTGATCGTGCGTTTGAGGGGGTTATTCATTACAGTGAAGTATAATGTAAAGTAGATGTATTATTCTTTTACTTCCTCTTTTTAGGAACAAACTTTTTGGTTGCCTTCAGTTCTTTGATTTCTGCCTTTAGCTCTTTGTTTTCTGCCTTCATTCCTTTGTTTTCTGACTTCAATTCTGTATTCTTTGCTTTCAGTTCTGTGTAGCTTGCCTTCAGTTTTTTGTTCCCTTCCACAAACGGAGCAAACATTTTATCGGCGTCTTCAAGTTTGGTCTGAAGATCTTCTTTTCCTCTTACAAGCTCTTCGTAATCTGACTTTTTTATCGTTATCATTTCTTCCCCGTCATCATTCTTTTCCTCACGACCTACACGCTTAGAGGGTGGTTTCTTTGCAGCTTTGCGTCTTGGAACACGCATTTCTTCGATTTCTTCTAAACTTGTTTCAGCTTCCTGCAGCGCACCTGGCGCAGCTCGTCTCCTACGTTTTGTAGTAGGCAGATCAGGCTCTGTATTTGATCTTTCTGCCACGGCATTAGTCGGTGTTTTCCTCTTTTTCTCTCTACTTTTCGTGGTACGTTCCACAAGACAACAGGTGTCCTCTCCTTCGCTTACTTCAAAATTGTCTACGCGGATGCGTCTCTGTACCTTCTTCAGAGTGACTCTGTAGGTAGTGAGATCAGATTCCTGACAGCTTTTTAATTGTCGACGTTTATCTCGGTTCGCCCAATCACCAAATTTGCAAACTTGTTGCATCAGTTGCGTCTTTCCTTTGAACTTTTTAAGATGAGTTTGATAATAGAAATGAACAACTGCACCAACCAACTGATATAGATTTTCTTCATGCACGGCACCTCTTCGTTCCTCTGCAAAGGCAACTCCCTGCTTTGTAGGGTTAAGTGGAAGTTTGCCTGTAAAGTCATCCATGATAACCGTTAAACCTTGAGAATAATCAGATCCACTCGCAGGCAGTTGGAGTTTAGTTCTTGCATCTGCATCGGTACAAATTAAACGACCAGATTTGCGACTGTGAAGATGAAGTGTGCATTCCTTCCTACTGTTCGGAAGTGTTGCTCGATCTGCATCGAATCCACAAAATATTCTCAATTCATATGAATCATCCCGCTCATCATTGGCACGGAAAGTGTCGCCTTCATTCCACCCCAAGTTAGGGTTCACTTTTATTTTGAAGGATGAGAGCTCAACCAGTCGCTGTGGCCAATGCTTGAATTCTAGCCTATCCTTTCCAACCCTGAAGTGTAAGTTATCAGGTATATGTAGGTATGTTTTCGGCAGCGCTTTCTTAATGTCTCTCATCAGTGTATGGACCCTCGTCTTTTGCTCATGATGAACATCAACTTGCTCTACTGTATCATCCTTGCTAGACTGGTGACGGATCCTATCCATGATCACTTCAAACAAATCGTGGCCAGAATATCTGCGATTCATGGCCTGAAAATGTTCGCAAATCCTTTTCATTCCATTAGGAAAGTTGGGAGGGTCATTTGGCTCTATGGCCCCATACCGAGCTATGCATTTTTTCACATCTACATATTCCGACGTATTAAGATGAGCTTCCAGCTGCTGATATAATGATCCATTATCAACCAAATTGAATGAAGGGAGACGAACACCTCCCCGCAACTGCAGAGACTCTGCTATCACACCAAAAGAGAGCTCATCATTGGCTCTTTTTACTAGAACAAAACTAAGATCGCTCAACGCTGCACACGCCTGCTTGAGACCTACTCCATTCTCTCCCACTGCATCTGCACCAGAATCAACTTTAGAGGACTCATACACCACAAATACTTTCTCCAGAGACGCGACACTCTTGACACAATTGTTCTGTAGGCAAATACCAGTGGTTGTCGATTGGTAAACATCTGGATAGATATCAATCCTCCCTATGAAATTATTGTTCGTTTCCACCAACGGATCATCAAATGCAGCATCGACGGCGTTGTCGATGAGATCCTTGAAGGCGCGTACATTCGAAGTAAAGCCTCTCTTCCATGCTCGCCACATTCCCTGGCCATCGACTGTTGTGGTCGCCATGGTTGATTGATTACTCTAGTGACTCTCTCTGTAGGACTACCGAATCGAACGTTGTGCCGATTTTGATAAGAATTTTCAAATACCCTTGTCGTCGGTGTTGTTGTGGATGAAGGCGAGGAAGGGAGGGTTACCCCTGGGGAGGGAGGTGATAATAGTAGCGTAGGAATTGGTACTACATTTTCCGGAACCTGGCGCTGTCCTGCCGCTGTCCGTCTCATAAGCACCATAAATCAGCAATGCACCATCGCATTCTGTGGTGTGGTAGCTGTCGATATCGTCGATCCACTTCTATATCATCTAAATTCTAATAATACGCCATGGGCAGATGCAACAACCGTCGTACTCAGGAAAGGGCGGCGCAAGAACGCAACGTTCCATCACGAGCTCGGTTTTCCAAAGGCCCACCGAAGAAAAATGGCAGAGGTGGTGGTAGGGGAGGTAGAGGAGGCAGAGGCGGTAGAGGAGGCGATGGCGGACGAGATAATAATGATGGTGGCAGAGGTGGAGGCGGTAGAGGAGGTAGGGGTGGTAGAGGACGAGGAGGGCGGACAGCTACCAACGCTGCAGTTGTCCAAAAGATAGCTGATCGCGTCTCTCTTCAAAGTCAGGACATTGGTGGCATCTCAATTGTTTCCAAGAAGAAAAAGAAATCTAATCCATTGGCTGGTGTCGATGTATCGAAATTGGACACTGTTGCATTATCTGCGGAGAGTGTGGCGGTGGTGGAAAGGTTGCTCAAGGCGTATAATGTGTGGGGAGAAACAAATGACAATGATGATGATAATGATGACATCGAGGAGAAAAAGAATGATAATGGCAATGATGTCATCATCGAAGAACCAGCACAAAATCCTACATATGATGCAAATCCAACATTGAAGGTGGGAGAAGAAGACCTGTATGATGACTACTATGGTGACTATGACGACGAACCGAGTGAGCAGTGCCAAAGTCAAGACATTACGAATAGAGACGAGGATGTGGACAATTCCAACAGTGATGATCAAGGTGACAACAATGGAAGGGACGATGCGATTGACGAAGATGAATTATTCAGTAAAACCCCTTCCTTTCTGCATCTGACACAACATTATTCTTTCAGGGAGCAAGATGTCATTCTAGCTTTAAATGCATCCACTAAACGAATTCGTCTGTCAAAGAAGAAGAACAGTGACGAAGATGGTGACCATGAGAACAAAACAAACAACTCTGGGAAAGACAACGGCGTCATTCTTGAAATGACAATGGATTGGCTTTCACTGCATCTGAACGAATCAGATTTGCGCCATGGCTTTCGTGTGCAGTCAAAACCAAAGAAAGGTAAATCTTCTCATGACAGGATGATGGCAAATACTATACCAATGAAGTTCAAAGCAGTGCCCCATGAGTCAATTTCGATTATGCCAAAGTTGACACAGTCACAGTATGAAAAAGAATCTAGAGAAGCAATGCTTGAATGGAAACAGCAGCAATTGACTACAGAGCTGATTAGAATGGGCTTCCATTCATTAGAAATTGATAGTGTCTTTGCATCACTTGAAGATGAAATGGAAATGATATTGGATAAGATACCTGATAGTAATGATGATGAGGATGGTAATGAATTGCAACTGTTATCGCTAATCGAAGAGAAGTTCTTTGCAAAACTGGTAGAATGTATTGAGAAGGAGGCTGGCAGTGAATTGATAGATAGTATTGATGTAGATGAAGAAATTGATGAGATGGCGACAATGGAACGTGATCAGGAGAAGGAAGTGTTAGAAGCGATTTATGCCGACAGTTTTAAATCGATCAACAGCACTACATCTCATGGGAGCACTGAAGGGAATCGTTACTTGTTACAAGTCAATCCTACAACACCATTACAACCTCCTGCGCGAAATGATAAGTGCTACCTCCATGTGCTGACAAGGCGAGGTTATCCTCTTGTACAATCGCCAATAGTTTGGTTCTTCAACGGTGGTTTGCCACCCTCTTTGTTGAGACGCATGAACATTTCTTTGATAATGAAATCAAGGGAACAGCTTGGTCAGGCTTCTGTTTACGAAATGATGGAATACCTGTCGGAACATTTATCGTTGTGGCAGAAGGAATTTATTGACGAGGAAGTTTCTGCAGAGAAAGCAACGGCGGCGAATGATGAGAAAGCTGTCAAAACGGAAGAGGTTAGCGATGAGGAAATGGATTACTTTACAACAACCTATACAGCTGAGGAGAGGAAGAAACTTTCAAGACGCCAGAGGCAAAAGCTCATTGCTGCCGAAAAGTTGTTTGCGCGAGATGAAATCAACCTTGAAAAACAGCGCTTGAAGCAGCAAAACGACGAAGAACGTAGGCAAAGAATTCAGTTGGAGAACAAAACAATATCTTCCCGTATGGCCGACAAAGAGGTCAACAAAAGATGGCAAGATTACGTGCATGATGAGGCAGAAAAGGCGTCAAGAAAAGCTATGAACGATGCGTTTTTGAGAGGAGAAGGACGGGAAGAAGCAAGAGCTGCCGCTGATAAAGCGAGATTAGAAGTTCTGAGGTTTCATGGCGAGCTTGAAGAGAATCGTGGCGATGGGAATGATCAACAACGTTCTTCTCCAACGCTTGCTGATGATACGAAAAACACTGAGGCACGATCAGTCGCAGATGAACCTATAGTTGTTGATGCAAGTCTGCCGCTAACGAACACGTCAAAATCCGAAGCAACTCCCAAAACATTGTTATTCGTTGAGAAGCTGAGGAAAATGTACGAACAGAAGGCAAAAGAAAAAGCGGAAGGAGTTGACGCATCTGAGCCTGAGTACGGCACTGTTCGGCTAGTCAATCCGTCGTCAACAACAAATGATCCAATAGCACATGCCCCCACTCCAGTCGTTACGCCATCTCCTGGTGTAGAAGAAGTCATTGATGATATTGCACAAACGCATAAAATGCAACCCTGGCTGATTGCACCTGATGCAAGAGTTCCCGTTTCGAGCGAGAAGAGTGGCTTTCATACTAGTCAGACAATATCCATCGAAGAATTACAAAAGAAAGAAAAGACGAGTAAAAATCTAAGAGCAGACCTGAAGCGTAAGTATGATAAACGTTCTGGACCGTTTAATAATATGCTCTCGCAAAGGGCAAAACTTCCAGCATACAAAATGAAAAATGAGCTGGTAAAAACAATTCGCAAAAACCAAGTAACAGTTGTAAGCGGTGATACTGGATGCGGTGAGTAGACATGTTTTGTATGATATCGGCGAATACGAAGAGAATTTCCACTGAAGATGTGATACTTCAAGGCCGTGACTTAACTTGCAAGTTATCATGTTTTCAATTTCAACTGCTAACTGCTAACCCTGTTTCGTTTACTGGTGCGTGAACGCAGGGAAGACTACTCAGCTTCCCCAGCTCGTTCTTGATGATATGATACAAAATAACATGGGTGCGGATGCCAACATTATCGTGACTCAACCCAGACGGATCAGTGCAATCGGAGTAGCTGATCGAGTAGCCGCGGAAAGGGTAGAAAAGGTTGGTCAGACAGTGGGCTACAGTATCAGGTTAGATACTAAGAGGTCGTCCAAGACTCGTTTGCTACTCTGCACAACCGGCGTATTGTTGAGACGGTTGCAAGTGGACCCCGATCTTGCCTCTGTTTCTCATGGTAAGTGGGTGTCAAAATGGCTGAACGCAGTTTTGTTTTGGATCGTGCCTTACAAACATCTTCTCTTTTTAGTTTTTGTGGATGAAGTTCACGAGAGGGACCTCAACACTGATTTTCTTCTCATTATTTTGAGAGACTTGCTGCAGCGTCGAAAGTCGCTCAAGTTAGTTCTGATGGTAAGTCGAAATGCTTGAACGAATCGACGTATGTGCCCCTACTCATCGTGCCTCACACATATTTTCTCTACTTAGTCGGCGACTCTAAATGCAGAGCGATTTTCCGACTATTTTGGAGGTGCTCCAATAATCTCAATACCAGGAAGGGCGCAGCCAGTGCAAGAGTATAGATTAGAAGATGCGTTAGAGGTGACAGGACATATTATACTCGAAGAATCTGAGTATGCGGCAAAGAAAAAAAGAGATGACAATAGTAGCAGATTGAGCAAGACGTCTCTTCGGAGATTATACCCCAACTATAGCAAGAACGTCATTGCGTCGCTGGCAAACGTGGATGAGTCTATAACAAATTATGAACTGATTGGTGACTTGCTCGAGTACATCTGCACACTGGAAGAAGATGGGGCAGTTTTAGTTTTCGTAAGCGGGCTGGGGGAAATCAAGTCTGCGATGGAGGAAATCAGCAAACGAGAGGGACTGTCGGAAAACGCTGTCATTTATCCACTTCACTCTAGCCTATCCAATGCAGAGCAGACAGCCATCTTTCAACGTCCGCCAAAGGGGAAGAGGAAGATTGTGTTGAGCACTAACATTGCCGAGACATCGATTACTATTGATGATGTAGTCTTTGTCATTGATTCGGGGAGAGTAAAAGAGAATAGATACGACGACCTAAACAAGATGCCCACTCTTCTGGAGTGCTGGGTGAGCAAAGCGTCTGCACGCCAAAGAAAAGGTCGCGCAGGAAGGGTGAAGCCTGGATTCTGTTGGCATTTGTACTCATCTCATACACACGACAGTGTCCTTGATGATTATCAGCTTCCAGAGATGTTGCGTGTTGGATTAGAAGACTTAATTCTGCAAATATTGATACTTGATCTCGGCTCTCCAGTATCGTTCTTAGCAAAGGCAGTGAATCCACCGACTGAATTGTCTGTGAAGAATGCACTCCAGCTACTAGAATCACTTGGTGCGGCAGAGATAGACTGGGATGCCGACAGTGAAGATGAGACTAGTGAATTTGTTGCGCCCACCTCTTTGACAGCTTTGGGGTATCACTTGGGTAAGTTGAACAAAAAAGTGAATGTGAAGCTACGTTGTTTTTCGCCATATTCATCAAATGTATCTGATATACTCATCATGTCATCAAATCAAAACAGCCGCTCTACCAGTTCACGCAAGGGTTGGGAAAATGATGATCTACGGCTCGTTGTTTGGCGTTTTTGATAGTTGTTTGACAATCGCAGCAGCAATGACATGTAGAAACCCTTTCATCAGCTCATTTGATAATCGAGATGCAGCCGACGAGGCGAAGAAGACATTTGCAGCTGACGACCACCTTGCAATACTGTTGGCGTTCCATCAATGGAGTCAACTGAAGCGAACGGATGGGAGAAAAAGCAGGGCCTTTCTGCGGGAAAATTACCTATCGTACCAGAGTTTGTCAAATATTGTGCAACTTCGAAACCAACTCAAACGCTACATGAAAGATATTGGTTTCGTGGCATACATGAAAGATATTGGTTTCGTGGCATCGTCTTTGGAGAAAGATTTGATTGGTGGCAATGAATTGAGTTTGATTCGTGCGGTCATTTCAGCTGCGATGTACCCTAACGTTATTGTTGCGCCGAAGAAATTCTCGACAACTGCAGGAGAGGTCGCATTTCGGGGCCAAAAAGGAGAGGTGTATTTGCACCCATCTACGATTGCTTTCAGTGCTAAGGAACTTGACAGTCGATACTGTTGTTATCATGAGATCATGAAAACAAGCAAGGTGTACGTGCGTGATTGCACAACTGTCTCAAAGTTTTCCCTTCTTTTGTTCGGAGGTGCTCTTAAAGTTTATCAAAGTAAAGGAGTTGTGGCTGTTGACGAGTGGCTGAAGTTCAGGTGTGATGCCAAACCAGCCACTCTTGTGAAATATTTGAGACAATCAATGGAAGCATTATTGCTAGAAAAGATCATGGACCCATCTATCGACATTGCTGCAAGTCTCAAAGGGAAAGCAGTAATTGATTCTGTTGCATCGTTGCTACAAATGGAGACAAAATAGGATTAAAAGTAAGTGCACTTTTCCTAAATTCTAAATTAACTATATGCCTAATTCAACTTGAATGCCTATTCATCTGAAAGTACCTCATCTGGCCAATCTATCGAGGAATTATTGTCACAATCGAACGGGCCGTCCGTTGCAATAGAATGAAGTGATTTGTTCATAGATCCTGAGAGTGACTTTATTTTTTCACTTGATGACTCTGAATGCATGGATCCCATTAGAACTGACTGTCGAAGACTGCGGAAGGAGGAGTCCCAATTTTCTATTCGGCGTCCCATTGAAAGGAATAGGTTGGAGTTTGACCCCATGTTATTGTTCGAGACGGTGTCTTCGGTGTCTACGTCCATGTCAACCATATGGGCTGCAAAATTATTTGAAGGAATGTTTAAAGACTTACTGCGGAGATGACGAGATCTTGTTCTGCAGGGTACCCTGTCGAGAGTTGCAATTTGATTAGATTCTTTAGGTGCAGACTTGAGTGCTGTATGGAGAATGCGTTCTTGCGGTTGCTCTTCTTGCGGTTGCTCTTCTTGCGGTTGCTGCTCTAATGGCGATAACTTCAATTGCTGCCGGTCCGCTTCTGCTTTGGCCATCGCTAGATCCATTGATAGTTTTATGATTTGTGCCGCCATGCTCCGCTCTTGCGCTTGATGTCGATGAATCTGCTCACGGAGCCTCATGATGGTAGCCTCATTCTTTTTGTTCTCGTCCAAAGCTTCGTTCAATCTTTTCTGTAGATCTGCGTCAGTGTAACATAAGGCTTCGAATCCACTCAATGCAGATATTATATCTGGTCGAGCGGCCGTCTCATCTTGAGGGCCACCACGTAATTCAGCCGCACTGATGTTTCTTTTTTCGAATTCGACCATCATCGTGTTGGCGTTGGACGAGATGCACTGCTTCTGCTTTTTTCTTCTTTATGTTTTTATCTTTCATCATGCATCCGGGTTTTCATCATGGTACCATACATTCATTGTCTGGCGTTGATTTGGCAGAGACAGTTCCCCGATGGAAAGTGACTGCCTCGCTTTTCAAAATGTCTCTGGTACTTCTGATGTATGGTAAAGGTGAAAGGAGGGTTGTTCCGTTGTTCCTTGTGACCGAAAGCAGACCGAGAGTGGACACAAACACAACCTGGTCCGTCGTAGGGGCTCACGAATGATACTCGCCTTCACGTGTCTGAGTCGCGATTTCGGACCATGAGGAGCTGCCAATTTGGGTTCGCATCGTTGAGGGGCTCATGAATCTTCGAGGGGATTTCATATTTTCCCACCCAAAAGTGAGGCGTCCCAGTTATCTAGTATAGCTGTCACTTCAACTTGGGTAAAATAATAAAGATTGCATCTGCCGAGTTCGCCGCGGTGCGGAAGCGGTTTCCACCCAAGACTAAAGAAGCAAAATATACCATAAAACTAGTCTCTCCTTTTAAAATATTGCGTGTGCCCCCGCCCATCAAAGCCCTAAGTACGCTGCTGCATCGTTCAAGCTCTGGAGAGAGAGATGCTGCGACTGCAATATCTTGCTCACTCCCTTGACCTATTTGGCTCTACATATTCAAATCAAATGCAGAGGAACTCTAGCTGGAGCAACTGCCTGATACTGACAGTAATTCGAAAAGCCAAGAAGTTGCTGCCTGTTAGTTAACTTACATACGTTAGGACATACTAGTTTCGATTGATGCACATGTTCACCTCCCGGTACTCAAAGCGATAGGGTCACGCCGAAACAAATTTACCACCACGCAGTCAAGCTTGGAACTTTGGACTTCCAACTTCCCACCCTTCGCCGCCCTCGCCTCATCTTGACCAACGCGTTATCATCATAAAACCATACTTGGTAGACCCCTGACAAGGAGTCTCTGGATACGACATACAATCTAGTTAGTACAGCATCATGGATTCCACTCAAGGGGATGGTGCGGCAAGCAGTCGTCGCTCCTTTTTGAGCTCTTCTTTGATTAGTAAGAAAGGAGTATCAGATTCTACTACTACAACAAAAAATGACGCACCGGCACCTCCACCCGCTCCTCTGCCTGTGGCACCCTCCAGCGCAGTCGAGCCTACGTTTGAGCCTGTTCCAGACGTCGATATTCTCACTCAAACAGTAGCAATGTCTATGAAGAGCCTCTATGGCATTTATGGCATCGAACTCTGGTGTTTCAATGAGGGATCAGGGAAACTCGAAAATATTGCTCTCTCCGATGATATTGAAGGAGGAACAGTAGAAGGCTTGCTGCTCAAGCGAGTCACTCAAGATGCTGATGAGATCAACCGCAAGTATTGGAATGTCGACAAGCCGCAGGAATCGTTCAAAAAGTTGACTGATAAATCCCACACGGGGTATTTGGCTCCAGAGCCTGTTGGTCCTGGTTGCGGATTGCCAGGGGCGTTGTGGTCCGAGATTGGAAAGTATGCAACAAATGGACTCAATGGAATCGGGCATTCCAATGTGTCGCATGATGTACATTGGCGAGAGGTTGATGAGTTGGCCGATGACCCAGATCAGCCATATGATGACAGGCTTCAACATCTGGCAAAGGCTGGATTCACACGCGCTGCAGGTATTCCTTTCAATGTGAAGAATTTTCGTGGAATGGTAATTTACTTTGCAAATCCGCATGGAGATCCTGAACACTTAAATTGCGACGTGAACAAACAAATGATTCATCATTCTTCTCAGATGATAGGTGCGGCAGCTGCCTTCCGACCTGCACAAGAAGCATCCGAAGCATACTTGCAAGAAAAAAGTCATCAAACCTGGCGAAGGGTGAAGATCAAGATCCTCACAATTATGCGATTTGGTGGAAGTCTACGAGCAAAGAAAAGAGACGGACCGCAGGCGTCATCGGGAGATGTTGAAAAGAATGGAAAGAGGAGATCGACCTTTGCAAAAGTGCATGAGTTATCAGTTCGAGTGCGTAAAGACTTTAAGAAGACAGCTATGCAAGCCAAGGACGATTTGGAAACCAAAGCTAATCGTTGGGTCTCTAAGATGCATGGAGGTAACGCAGGTGAGACTATTTTATTGTCATTTTGTACATCATGTTCGAAGTATGCTCACTTTACTTTTTTGATCTGGCCCAAAGGTATTCCTCCTTCTTTCACTTGGACACAAACTTTGTGGAGCTTTGTTGGTGTCCTCGTTACCCACACCATCCTTTCGCGATTGAACGCATTCATCATGACGGAGACCGCTGACACAACGAAATTGAGTTTGGTTCTTGCTCCATTAGGGGCCCTAACAACTCTCCAATACAACTTGACACCAGCTCCAGCGAGTCAACCTAGAAATGCAATTTTCGCTCAAGTTATGGCGCTCACCGTTGCGAACTTGGTTTCATACATCCCTTTTTCAGCAAAGAATGCATGGTTCCGTAGTGCGCTAGCCCCAGCAATCGTAATTCCAGCCATGGCGAAGCTTGGTATCACGGTGAGTAGTTGACCACTTGTTTTCTTTCGCTGCAGTTGTTTACTTCGTTGTGTGCTCGTCTTTGTTCATGAGATATATCACTCATTTATGCCACGCTCTCATGTAAATCATTTCACATAACAGCATCCACCCGCAGGAGCTGCATCTATTGTATTCTCTAGTATGAAGAATCAATGGGCTAATATGGGAATCTTTTTGTGCGGTGTCTCCATTACAATCATTAACGCAGTTTTGATCAACAACATGTCTGATAAGAGACAGTACCCTACAAGCTGGCCTTACTTGAGTAGAGCCAAGGCTAAGATTGGTATTTGTAAGGATGAGTGATAATTTTTGTTTGTATGTGATTTTGGCACATCGCGTCACATTAAACGTAGTTTTGAGTTTTGTATATACGAACCAATTATATTATTGTTGTGTAAAAGCTTGGTAGATGAGATGTACGTCACAATCTTGCGACATCGGACCGATAAGATCTGTGATTCTTCCGGAACGATGCCCACAAACGATACCAATTAAGATCAACGTCCCTCGGTGGAGCTGTACATCCTCGCACGTATCGTGCCGCAGAAGCAACAGTAAGACAAGATTCAGGATAGACTCAACTGCTTCATCTGAGTGTATTTCATCGCAGCAATGCGAGGTGAGATGTTCTAGAAATAGTGCTACTATGCTGTGAGATTGTTGGGTTGCGCTTTCTGAATGAATGAACTGATCAAACGTGCAAACATCTCTTAACTCATCAACTGTCACAAGTCGACTGACCCGTATAGCGTTTGAGGCAGCAGCATGTGATATTGCGAGTGTTTCTCTGTCACCTTGAATCAGGCAAGCAATTTTACTCGCAATTACCCATCCTCCTACTTTGGATGCTGGCTTATAATTGAACCCAATGACATGGCTCAAGAATGCACAAGTGGATCCAGCAACACTGATCAACGGTGTATCAAAAGAATCGTCGCCATCATGATGTGTTTCGCCGTTGCATATAGCATTTGATGCGGTAGAAGTTATGGCTTCCTCGTCATAATCAAATCCTGAGATAATGAAGGAGGTGGCAGCTTCATAGATGGCATCTTCCTCGAATGAATTGTGCTTGGGAGGTCGAGAGGACTGAAATAGTCTGCTAACAACTTTTGTAACAAGTCCTTCCCTTGGCTTTCGCTTTTGGCTTCGACAAGATATGAAACTATCATCTTGAGCATCTAAAGGGAATGCTCTTGATGAGTCTTCTGACGATTCAATAGAGTAATCTCCATTGCTAGCATAGCCTATTGATGACTCGTCAAAACTGGTAAATGAATTGCTCATGATCGCACTTTCGCCCGAATCTATCGAGTCGAACATGTTGGTCGATTCTTCTTGAGCCTGTTCCGCGATGATGGCATCTTCTAGCTTGACGCCGAACCAGTAGAGCTGGTGAAGAAACTTGTCTTCTTCCGACGAGAACGAAGATAAAGTAAATACTTCATCAATCCTGAAAAGGCAGTGACAAAGTAGCTGTACTACTCTGCTTTGCGTTTCTTCGTGGCAGGTGAACAGAGCTAATCCAGACAACGCAACTGACATTGATCCCCTTTTCACAGCGACCATAAACAAATCCTCGGCTGACATTCCTACGCCTCCCTCCAATGGAAGAGGAAAGATTAGATCAAATTGATGTGGTTCCAGTTGCCTTCCAACAGAAAGGAAGAAAGAAGCCAACGACAGTTCATCGAATATTTCTCTGGCCACAGAAACGACTTCGCGAAGAATACTCATTCCTTCATCCCATTTCTGAATCTTATCCTGATTGTCCTTTGATTCATCAAGTAGCTCGATTACTTTCAATATGATTATTCTCAGGGCTGAGCGACTTGATCCGTTATTCTTGTTCCTCGCTTTGAGCAATGTCATTCTGATATAACTTTTCTCAACGGAGTCCGACCTATTTGGCTGTGACTTGCTAGACTTTAAATCTTGCTGGGCCAAATTCAAAAAGGAAAGGAATAAGGATGGCGTGTAATAAGGTGCTGTGATGACGCAGTTACCCACGTGAAATGAGAGGATTGCTTTTATATCGCTCTGAAGCCGTATTGTCCTGGAGCTTTGACCAGAGTACATGGTGCAGCTAAAATGAGTTGAAAGAAAAGGGCCCAATGCAACCTCACTCCCGTTCAGTGTCGATCCATTCTGCCACAGCGAAGAACGACCAAGGTGACATATTTCTCCGATAGAGGATACAAATGTCATTTGGCTTTGAGCTGGGGAAGAGTTGCTGTAACACGGAGCCGCCCAACAGTAAACCTTCCCATCATTCTGCGTAATATTCCAGACGATACGGCCAGGACAAGCAAGGTCTGATATCCAATAAGATGCAACGATGCTCTTTTTCGTGCCTAGTGCAGAATCACTGGCGATATTGTTCTGTTCGAGCAAGCTGGTTTTGGAAAGAATGGGGCCTTTATGGTTGACACATACCACGCATAAATCGAGACAGAGTGACGTTATTCCAATCACACCAAAACTATCATACTCAGACTCTAACGGGTCTGCGTTCAAGTCAAACAGAAGTGAACCTCCTGCGAGGAATACGCCAGTAATTGAATCAGTTGGATAGATATCAGATACAGTCCCAACTGTGTGAGGTATGCTGCCATGTGCTGATAATTTTGCCACGACTCTCTCTGATGCCATGTTTGATTGTTTCTTTGTCTGTAACTGATAAAGTGCGTAGTCAATGCCGCAGCTTTTACTGTCACTGGAAATACTTGATAATAGGAGAAGAGCTCGATCGGATCCAGCAGGATCTTTTAGTATTGACATGGAGTCCACTCTAAGTCCATTTGGTAGTGAAAGTCCGTGGCTTGAAAACGGTGTGGCGCCTTCGTTTCGTTTAGAGATGTATTCGTTTTGATCAATTAGCAATTGGCTCTCACCGAATCCAAGGCTGCAGGGTTGAAATGTGAGAAAGCGCTAAAAAGCTGCTGGAAAGAATGATCAATTACTGTACTCACCGCCTATGAGACCAGCAAACCAAGTGTGATACGTCACTAGTCACGTACTGCACAACGGCGAGAATGAAATCGTCAGTAGACGATTCCCACCACAGGAAACTCACGACCCGAAATTGCTGCTCGTCGTTCATGTTGCTAAACAGCTTCCATTGGGGACAAAGAGGGGTCAGTTGGCTTGTTGGTGATCCTATGTCAGAATTACTCTTGACGCACGGTGTCGCGATTTCGTTTCCTTCCAAATCAGACGCTTGCCACGAGGTTCGAGACAAATCGAGAATACACAAACCACGAGAAGCGGCTACAGCTATGGAGCGCCCTCTGTCCTTCCCTATCGCAGCAATACGACAAGGCCCGTTTGCTGCAACATATGATGATGGAATCCTCGACTCTTCCCATCGAAGAGAAACGTCAGGTGTAGCTAGTGGCTGTGACATAAGTGGGTATGTTATCACATCTCCGCCTAACATTAACGGAGAAACCTCGCACAGTCTTACATTCGAACTTCTGCGAGACACATGTGATGGCGACAACGTGCTCAGGTTGTAGATGTCTTTATGCAGGCGCTTCCTCTGAGCATGACTCTTTTCGTAAAAATGAATGGCGCAGTCGTTTGAGACCAAAAAATGGGAGAAAATAGATTGCATGCCAGCACCATTGGGTTGAGCATGCCACTCTTCAGACAAAAGCGACACGTCGCTAATCAAAGTCAGGCCTTGAGCATTTCGTTTCCAATCCCAGCTAATACAAAAAGGTCGAACTCTCATTTTTGCCAATTCCTTTGCATTTCTGTCGCGTAAAACCAATTGGCTTGATAATGCCAGGCAGTCTCTGTGACTATTGTATGAAATCAAATAGCTCTTCCCAAAACTTGCTTCGGCCTCTGACTCTTGAGACAATGAAAATGTGCCATGCGCTAGCTCTACCAAGCTGTTTTCACAAGGGAATTTCAGCTCCGACAATACGCAAATATTTGATTTAGACAAAGTTTGCTCAGGGTTGTCTGCATGTACTTCAGTGGCGGACCATACTTGTGCCACTACAATTTCGGACAGTGCAATACTTAGTTGTCCCGAAAAGTCCTCGTCTAGAAGTGGAGATCTTGTCAAAACTGCCAAGAGCAACGGGTTCAGCCATTTTGCACATGCATATCTCAACCCGCTTACATTAGAACTGTTGTTTGTGTCCGAAGGATGAAATTGGGCAAGAGGTTCAATTTCCATTATGAGTCCACTCTTGTTCACGAAGCTTCTTGAATAGTCAATACTGTTGCTGGACTGTTGTTCACTGGTACAATGAAAGCTTGTGCTGAAGATGGATATGCCTCCATCTCGTGTAACAGCTGATATGCGTCCTTTGGATACAGACCCCAGCTCATCTCCATATTTGTTATGTGGCTTCCATAGGGTTGGTGGACACTGGCTCAAATGAATGATGGGAGATGTTACTCTATCCATCTGCTTTTGCTCGTACAAGATATCCTTTACTCTTGCTGTTTCAAAATCTATTATCAGCATCGATCCATCGGTGGTACCCACCAGCAGCGTAGAGAATGCATTGTGGCCCTTTCCGTTGTTACTGTCGGAAGGCACGTTGCAGATGCAGGTAGCGCTTTGTAAAGATGGTAAGTGTACTTCAGATTCAGAAGATACACCCTCTTGCGCAACACGGACTATTTTTGGCACATGCGCAACGTGTACATTTTGTGACTTTGAATCATTTGACTGGCGCTCGCTCGTTATCGAGACATTATCACCATCATTTTGAAGAGTATTGCTCTTTCCCCCATTCTTTGTATCATCATTATTTGTCGTCTGATCTAAAATGAAATCCGGTAATTTTGGTAATTTCCTATTCTGCTGCCGTGTTTGTTGTCTTGATGAAACGGAATATGTCTGAATGTTAAAAATTACAATTGTAGAAACTGATTCATTCGTTGATATTTGTGAAGAATCTTGTGATGCATTTGAAATCAAGTCATAGCCTGTAGGAACGGGTATAAGGCATGCCAAATGAGATTGACTGGATGAAAATATGACGGATGTAGCCGGAATGAACAATTGTTGCGTCTTATCATCAGTCCGATTATTACTTCGTCTCCTCTTCTTCTTCATGATGCCCAAGGGAACTCTACTTTTTGTTTCTCTATTTGACATTGCATCTGTATTAGAGACGAGCGGTGATGCTGAATGCGAGATTTGAACACGTAGCTCAGCAATGACATTGAAGTGATGATTGTCGTCTACTGATAATGATGCTGATAGGGGTGCCGCTGCCGCTGCATTTCTGTCATTAATTTCTTCATCACTGTCGCCTGCGTCGATTTCGTTGGGTTCTTCTGCGGTGTTGTCTATCGGATGGAAATTGTAACTAATAAAAACTGTCGCTGTCAACGTTTCGTCATCGTTCATGCCCATTGCCATGATGACTTGGCCATCTTGAGGAAAGGGCCGAGATGAGGAATGACGAGGGCCGGTGCCAACGGCGATGGGAAAGCCTGTCATTGTTATTTTGATAGCAGATGTATTATTTAGTTGTCGCTCTCCTCCGATGAATATGATTGATTATCAAGCCGCCACTACTCTCTCCGCTCTGTAGTATATTACACAATGTAGAAGACAGCAATGGAATGAGCTCATTCCAAACGAGCACGAAGCACTACAGTCACCAACAAGGTAACAACAACAAGCTACAAAAGATCGCTGCTTCCTTCATTGTGTGGTCTTAGGTTATTTTCTAGACACAGTATGGTACATAGTGCAAACTTAAGGATTTTCTTTCTCTTCTCCACGCTCCTCTGTTCTATTTGGAATGAATGCACGGGATCATCTGGCTGGTGTTTGACACATGCACACATTCATTTTGGTTTTATCATCAGTACAATAGTTACGATTAGAAAAATCAGAAGTTGCCTTCAGCAAAGTAATATTCTTCTATCGGCTCATTAACAATATGAATAAGCAGCAGTTGCCCCAGCGACCGCTGGAGGAAGTGCTCCGAGATCCATCAGCCAACTGGCAAGAAATTCGATCTGCCATCAAAGGACAGGGAGGAACATCAGCTTGTACAAATGTTGCCATTATGCAAGCGCTTGCCAATGAACGCTCTTGGGCGACTGCAGCTGTTGCAACGGCAATTTTCATGAAGGAGGGGCAGAAGCAGGTAGAGCAAAAGGATGAGGAAATCAACCTGGAGACTGATGATTGCGGTAATCTTGAAAATAGTGGCGATCTTGAAAATAACGGTGATCATCTTGAAAATAGTGGTGGCACGAATTATGATGAAATTGAGGTTTTAACATCTCCTTTGCCCATAGCCAACGATATTGAAGAGTCGCTCTCAACTGAGAATGAGACAGATATCAAAAGAAGCTTCAGAAGGAGTAGGGGACGTCGCGGCAGCGGTATAGGAACATCGTTTAGAAGGAGTGGCAGAAGAAGAGGAACCCGAAGAAGGTCAAGCTTTAAAGCATCGTCTGCGTCTGTCAACATTATGGATTTTGGAGTTATAGATACTATTTTTGATTTGAGTGATTCTAACAGGACTGGTAGTGACAACTTGAGAGAAAGTGGTGACTTTAGCGACGACATCTCCAAGAGTGGGTTCATGGGGTGGAAACATCATGACGATTTAAGCGTCAGATCATCATTTACACTTGATAGAAGTATTCAACTGGATGGTTCAGAAAGAGACTCAATCATCCTATCCGAAGGCGATATTGATGATCTCAAAGCGTCTTTCTCAAATTTAGTTGATTCATCAGGCTTCCTCGATTGGCGTCATTCATCAAAAAGACGGACCAGTTCACGGTCCAGTACGGGCGACGAGGACGAAGGCGAAGGCTTCCTCGACTGGCGTCATTCAATGAGAAGACGGCCCAGTGTACGAAAAAGTTTTATTGACACGGTCGATGAGGTGGACGATGAGTTGTCTTGCAGCAACAATGAAACATGGAATATAGAGGACTACGATTGTCCTGACAATTTTGTACATTCTTCCGATTACAAGCCTATGAGTGCATTAACAGACAGGTTGAAACGTTTCAATTCAACGCGCAAAGTTGAAGTTGATCGAAAGAAGGATATCACCATTAGCGATATAAAAGAAGCTCTGCTGGCTGTTAGAACAGTTGAGAGTGGTAATACGGAACAGGAGCAGTCTACATCTCATCGGCCTACAATCTCTGGAGTTCCTGATACTGCAACCCAAACCAACCATGAAGTACCGACAAGGAAAAATCGCACTCGTCGCCAGACTGTTATCGGGAACGTAGCCATGTTTGGGGCGATGCTAAAACCTGTGTCTAAATCAAACACAAAGAATAATTGCGAGAGTCAAGAAGGCAATCATTTGGATAGTTCAATCGATGGATATGAATCGAAGAAGAAAGCACCGAATCGACGCAAAACAATCATGGAAGGGATCTCGCCATTTGTTGGGATGAGGAAAGATCCAGTTGAAAAGACCGTAGACACTCCAACTCATGATGATCGGAAGGCAATACGGATCAGTCGGGAGGATGGCAACGTAGATATCGAACGAGAGTGCAGAAAGTTGTATGGTTTGCGGGGTGACCTGGATTGCTTCAGCTCACACAGTGGCTAATAATACGAATCGTCTATATAAGCCAAGAATGGCAACTTATAACTCTTGTGTCAGCTTCCTATCTCATTGCTCCGCAGTCCCACAGTACATTTTCTAATCCAAACGGAACATCTTCTGTAAAAATTTATTGTGATCTATATATGGAGAGGGAAGGTGGACCCAATGCGACATGTCTGTTGTGACACGTACACAAACTCGAAAGATCTCTCGTTTCTTTCATCTTCGCTTTCTCAGCTGGAACTTCTTCATATCGTTGGTGGCGTGGCCGTGTGTCCAATACTTAGGGAGAGATATGGAGGAGAATAATTCATCGGCAAGCCGTGCAGCCGTTCGGCTCAAGCGCCGCAAACTTGTGAATGGTTACATCGACGCCTTGACTCCTGAGAATATCACCAACTCGGGGGAATATGATGGCGGCTGGATGGATTCTTTAGGCGTTGCCGCAGCTGGCCTTGGCAATATGTTCTCACAGACGCCGGATCCGATTCAAATGTTTATCAGTAATAATGCGTATGATCGCGCCGGCTTTGCCACTCTACTCTTTGAATTGTATCCACCACTGGAAGTAAGTAGTGGCATTTGCGGCAATCGAGAGAATCTAATGGATTTTTTGGAAGCACAAATTTCCTGTCGTGAAAATGATTCCTACAAAGCTGGTGCCTACATCGCCCGTGAATCTCCTCGCATTGAGCATCCCAATGGGTTGCCTGGTGGCACAACGAAGGGTATGAAAGACCCGTCGACGGTTCATCACCAAATCTACCAGCAAATCTGACATCAAAGGAACAATTTGCCGCCTTGTCTTTCTCGGGCAAAGGAATCGTTGTTATCAAGGCCACAAATTTTGAGAGACATGATAAAATCATCAATATTATGGACATCTCGTCGTCTGTACGATTCATTGGCAAAACTTACTTTGGCATCGGTTTCAGCTTCGGTGTCCCTACCACTCTGGCTGGTCTCTTTCCTCGCTCTAGCGTTCCAAAGCTTTGCTTCCATTGCGGCAAGAGTGAAGAGGAAAAGTCTGGAGTGAGTGATGGCAAATCCAAAATAATTGATTTCAAACGTTGCAGCCGATGCAAGTTGGCAGCTTACTGCAGTGGAGAATGCCAAAAGGCAGATTGGAAGAGGCACAAGAAAGGAGAGTGTCTTCCCCGTGACATTGCGGGGGGGTCCTAGGCGGTCGTATGTTTCTTGTGCGATGAATAAACACCCATGATACGTTGAATATGTTAGTTGAAGAAACTAAATTACATAATACAATTACTACAATAAATACTCGCACCCTTCCGAATATACTTCACTCCTCTGCCCTCTTTATCTCCCTTTCAAACATTCGAATATTACGCTTTGCTGCCTTGAGTTCCTCCTGCAGTGTCTCTGTCTTCGCCTTTAATATGGAGTTCTCGATTTCCAGCTCATCGATCCTGTTTTCGAGTGCTTCGTTTGAGTCCTTGCCCTTCGGCCCGGGAGATATTATCTTTGGGTTGCGTGACTTCTTGCCATACCTACTTTCACTTTCGTCGTCGGAACTCATGCAAAGGTCGAGGCAACCTTTTCCAACATTTTTCATTTTTTTGTCATTGTCTCCCTTCTCCTCTGAGCTTGTATCTTCCGAATCAGATTGGCCATGGTCATTGAAATCGTCACCATATTTTTTTGGTCTTCCCGCTACTCGCCTGGGTGTAGATCTCATGCCAGTGGGGCTATGACGCTTAGTGTCCTTCTTGCTACGTTTCTTGTTTGCAGCTTCAAGTTCCTCGTCTGCCTCTATATTCGCGTTCTTCTTGGTAGAAGAAGGCTTTCGTTTCCTTGCTGTTCTTCCTGGTGACTTCAACGTCTTCTCTTCAGGTTGCAGACGAAAGACAGTGTCGACACCGGGTTCTTCTTCTGAGTGATCCACTCGAATCATGTTAGTGTTCGTTTGGTTGAACAAGACTTTGTACGTAGTCAGCTTACAATTTTCACAGGATTTCATCCCATCAGGAAGCTCTCTGTCAACAAACTGAGATATCTTAGAAGTAAGAATGTTCTTCTTTCCACCGTACTTCTTCTTGTGGTGTGTATAGTAGAACGCAACAACAGCTCGAACCATCGCGTATAAATTGTCCTCGTGCGTTTCGCCCCCTTGACTTTGGTTGCTAAAGACGACATCCTGTTTGGTTGGGTTAACTGGAAGATGACCATCAACGTCGTCGATAATGACAGTCAGCGCTTGACAGAACTCTGTTCCACCAGCATTTAGTCTGAGCCTCACGCGACTATCTCTCTCACGAAGAATCAGCCGGCCTGACATTCGGCTATAAATGTAAAGAGAACATTGCTTATTGGATTTCTTAATGCCAGTCTCCGGCTCAACATCAGATTCCGCGATTCTGAATCTATCGAAGCCAAGAAAGATTCTCAGCCAATATTGATCGGGTATGTCTACTCCGAAGTTTTCATGCCATGGTGTTTTAGATCTGACTGGTATCTCAATCTCTGTAAACTCAACCAACCTATCCTGCCAGTATCTAAACGTGAGCTCCTTCTTGCCAACGGAGAACTTGAATGTCTCGTCGATGTGCAGGTACCTCATCGGAATGTCGTTTTGGAGTGTCTTGATGATCTCTGCAACTGTGGCCTGCTTATCTTTTGCTCTAGATGCCTGTTTTGAATTACGGTCATGAACTTTGTCCAGTATGACTTCGAACACATAAGGATTATCGTGGAACTTCTTGCATATATCTTCAAAGTGTTTGCAAAGCCTTTCAATACCTTTGTCTAGGCTAGGAACGTCGTCGGTAGTTACCTTTCCATACTCTGCGACGCACTTGGCCACGGATGCATACTGGCTCTGTTTGAACACTTCCGTCATCTTCTTGGAAAGGTTCTTTAAGTCATTGAACTTGAAACAGGGCAGGAAGCAACCTACCTCATTCTGTAGAACTTTTGCTACAATTCCGAGTTCCAGTTCTTCATTTGAGCCATTCTTCACCAAGACAAAAGTCATATCGCTCAAGGAAGCAGCAGCTTGCTTCATACCTACACCACTGCAAGAACGGATAATATTGCAACGAACGAAAAGGTTAGAAAGAAGGTTAGAAAGTGCTTTGTTTGGTTTGGAACAGACTTACTTTTCACCAATGGTATTCGGTGTAACCTTATCGGAAGAAAACAAGTGATTAAGTGCTAGATCCAAGGAAGTGATTTTGTTCATGCTGTTATTCCTAATGCATAGACCAGTAGTGTAAGCTTGGCGGCCATGTTTGTAAACATCACGATAGATTTGTACTCGTCCTGGAATGTCGGATTTGCAACCTTTTTGTAACAGTGCAGCATCGACAGAATTATCGATCAAATCAAGCAAGGCAAACAAAGGTGATTTGAAGTTGCGAGTCCACAAGTCCCAGAGGCCCGTTCCACTTGTTGTCGATGGTTTCAGACCTTCATCTGTGTCGTTGTTGGTGAGAGTTCTCTCATCGACATTGACCGGAACAATCATCTCAAGATCAGGCTGCGGTTGATCACCCCGCCGCCGGCCGCGCCGCTGTGGCTTTGGCTGCGGAGGATCATCAGGTGGCGACTCTTCATCTGAAGATAGCGTCAAATCGATGGGGTCAGTCATTGTGGACGATTATATCTAATGCAGTAAGTGTCTAAGATCTAATAAGCGCCATCTTGCGTTGAATTGCCGCCTTCCCAACTCCCAACCTTCCGCCTTCTGATTTTCATTTTTCATCGATTTGTGCAGACGCGTGTCTTAAGTCTCATCTCCTCTTCTCCCATCACATCACTTCAACTCGCGCGCTTCAACAAATCCAACATCCTTCATGGCGTGGAAGCTGGCATAAGATATCAACAGTAATTAAGATAGCCTGAAAGATGAATTTCACTACCAGACTTGTGCTTCTAGCAGTCTTCGCCTGCTCGACAACAGCGGCTACACCGCCGTCATCATCGACGTACTCAAAAGCATCCTTCGTTCCACTAGCGGCACCTACAATCACAAAAGCTGGTTGGCCATCTGCAGCAAATCATCCATCACGAGTTCAGCAACAAATTGCAACTGGTTACGGCACTGAACTATTTGGTAGAAAGAAGAACGCAGGAGGATCATCTGGCAGCACAGTTAAGACTGCAGGAGTTCCACCGGTTACAAAAAATGGAAAGATACAAATTAAAATGCTCACCAGTGTGCCGAATATCGGACAAGCAGGTGATATCATCTTTGTCTCATCTGCAGTGTTCCAAAACCAGCTCCAGAGGCAGAAGAAGGCACGTCTTATTAGTGCTGAAGAAGTTGCTAAACTTGAGGCAGAGAAACAAAAGGAAGAAGCAGAGGCAACACAAAAAGCCGTAGACACGAAGAAGATGATGGAAGAAGTTATGTTTGAAAGTTTGGGTGAAGAATGCAGCACTGATCAAGATATATGTGGCGTGGCTCTCACTATGAAGAGGAAGGCCGGTCCAGAGGGTAACTTGTTCGGTGGAATCAATCCCAAGATGATTATGGAAGAGTTGGCGAACACATTTCCAGATGGAAGCTGGGAGGGGAAGCAGGTGAAATTGACTGATATGAAAGATAGTGATGGGAAAGATGTGAAGAAGAAGGATATCAAACACACTGGGGAATACACTTGCGTCGTCAAGCTGGGAAACGATGTAGACGTAACGTTCATTCTGTCAGTTGTGGCAGAGGAGTAATATGTATGCAAGAGACGCTACATACATAAGTGTACTACTTCGCTGCGGTATTCAACTTGGGGAGTAGTTGAGTGATTGTAACTCTATGAAGCACAATTCAAGCTGCAAAAAGTAACATAATGGCAAAAAGAATAGATTGCACTCTTACATTCCTTCTAGACAAAAAATCCTATACAATACATAATACTACTGTATTGGCCACGACGCAATGCGCTTCCAAAACACAAGGCGCCAGGTCTTTAGTATAGCTCTGCTAGCTCAGTAGCCACGACCACTGTTCAAGCGCGAGATCTCCCTTGAATATGACAAAAGCAAGTCAGACTGATCGCGATAGCTCTTCTCCCACGATTTGACCTTGTTGTTGAGCTCTTTGACTGTAGTTTTGAAGGTGTGACATTTGTGAGCAAGCCGATTATTGTCCTCCGTTAGCTCAGCAATCTCTTGGCTTTGCTGACCGCGGGTGTCCTCGAGTTCTTCCAAGTTGGCATGCAGCTCATACATTTGCTGACGGAGTTGGTTAGCATCCTCTGAATCGTCATCATTCTTCGTTGCCAGCCTGGAGTAGTCAATCTCCATTGCATTCAACTGTTGTTCCGATTGGTGGAGTTCGTATTGAAGGCTGTTGATCTGCTCCTCCTGCTTACGGATCTTACTTTCAAGCTCAACTATTTCCTTCTTCGCATTTTCAGCGAATTGTTTATGAGATGAGTTTGTGGCTTGAAGCTCAACTTTGAGCTTGTCAATCATTCCGGTAAGGTCAGCATTAGATTCGTCACGCTCTTTCTTCGTTCGCGATAGCTGCTCGTTAAACAACATTTGCCGATCGCCCAACCCCTTCTCAAGCATTTCAATGCGGCTATTTTTCTCAGTAATAGTGTGGTGTAGTTCATTCTTGAGACGCCGGATGTCGTCCTTGTAACCTATTATGCTCTCCTCGCATGAGAGCAGACTATCATTTTGCTCCTTGATCTGGAGCTCAAGCCTGTCGATAACCTCTTGCTGTTCCGATCTCTCATCCTCAGCATCAGCCAAAGCACTTTGGAGTTGTTGCAGTTGAACAATGAGCGCTTGGCATTCTTCCTGCTTTTCGTCGCATTCCTCCAGATTCATTTCCAGCTCTTTTTCGAGTGCCTCGTTGTGCTTCAAAGCATCTTCCAATGATGCTTCTACGCTGCGACGCTCTTCAAATTCTGATATCAACTTCGTCTCTAGGTTCTTGCAGTTTGTCTCCAGTGATTGATATCTTTCTTGAAGCGCGGTCTTTTCCTTCAGTAACTTATCTTGCGCTTCGGACATGCTTCTTTGATTCTGTTTGAGTTCATTCATCTGCTTTGAAACTTCTTGGCGTAAGTATTTGCACTCCTCTTCCATCTTGGAGAGAGACTCCTTCGTTAACGTCGCTTCCGCTTGGAGGCACTCAAAGGCCGATTTAGATGCCTTGGCGTTGTCCCTGAATCCTTCAGCTTCTTGAGTTGCAGATCTGAGTAATGCCTTTTGATTCTCGAGTTGAAGCTCGCAGGACTTGAGGTTGACACGAAGTTGTTCATTTTCATTGATGAGATCAGTGTTGTTGATCCTCAATGCAGACATCTGGGGTGTGCCGCTGTCGACTGTCTTTTTGCCGCCTAGCTTGTAGAAATTTAATTCTGCAGTCATCGTATTCAATTGGCTCCTAAGACTCTCGCTTTCCTTACTCTGGGATTTTACTTCGTCCGTGAGCTCTTCCAAGTAGCCAAGAGCTAGATGCAACTTCTCATTTGCTTCGTTACGCTCATGATCAACGATCGCCGAAGGTTTGCCCTCTACTGCAGTCATATCGAGTGATAATCCATTCACCTTGGCGGCAAGTTCAGCAATCTTGATGCTGAACTCGGCCATCCTCTGACGAACAGTATCGTCTGATTCTTCATAGTTACGGAGAATTTTGTCAAGTGCCTGCAAAGATTTGAAGAATGATGCTAGTTGCTTCCTCAACTTCTCATTCTTCTCGGAACTTTGAGAGAGCTCTTCATTGATTCTCTCAATCGTGGAGGCCTGGAAGTCACTGAATCTCTTCTGATCGGCTATCTCAATGTATACATTTGAAAGCTCCTTGTTCATCTTTTCATTGCTCTCGTCAAACTCGTGTAGCCGCTCTTTTGTCGCAGCCAATTCGTCAGTTGTTTGTTGTAGCTCTTCATCGCTGTATGCCAACATTTCCTCTGTTGCATCAAGCCGTTCTTCAAGAGATACAATCCTTCTCCTCATTTCTTTGGAGGGAGATGCATGTTGTTTCGTTTCATCTTCAGAGTTCTCTTCGTTACACATCACATCGATCTCATCTAAAAGATTATCAATCTGGACATTCTGTTGTTCCAACTTGGTCTCCAACTCATCAATCTTCGCGTCCTTGTACTCTAAGAGCTCGTCAAATTCAGCAATGGCGATGCACTTTTCTTCCAACTCTTCTTCGAGAAGAGCTTTGTCTGCCCTGCTTTCTTCCGTGTCCATCTTCATCTCGTGAATTTCGTGTTGAAGCGCAGTAACCTTACGTTCCGCCTGCTCGAGCTTGTCAGATGTAGTCTGGCGTCGTTTGAGTTCAGATTGGAGTGTCCTGGCCAATAAGTTCGAGGTGGGAGTCACGGGATTATCCACTGAATCCCCGCCCTTCTCTTTCGTTGGAGTGAATGCTAAGTTGTTAATGAAATCTTCATTGTGGCTACCATCTTCGTTGAAAAATACGTCAAGCAATGAATCTGACGATTGGTTCCACTGAGTGATTTGTCGATGAAGTCCATCACATTGGCTTTGCCAATAATCGCGATCGTAGCCAATCATTTCACACTCACTTCGCGCCTGCTTCAACTGATCTTGCTGCTCTTCGCATTGCTTTTGCAACTCATTGATGCGGATCTGATTAGTTTCCTGAATTGATGCAGCGGCCTTGGATGTAGCATTATCTCCACTCGCAACAAGTCCCTTGAGGGAACGAATCAGTTCTTCCGATGAAGAATCTTCCTGAAGTTTCTTGGACTCAAGCTGACCTTCGATTGCATCTAATTTACCTTGGAGAGACTTGTTCGCAATGAGGCTTTGTTCAAGCCGTTCATTGAGGGTGCTAAGTTGCTTCTGGGAGTTCTTCAAGTGAGAATGGTGTGTGTCCTCCCATCGTTTCAAGTCAGAACGGTGCGACTCTTCTGTAGTGGCGATTTGGTTGCGGTAAGCTTCGACTTGCGATGTGGCTTGGTCCTTTTGAGCTTGTAGAGATTCAACCAGCACTTTGAGACGAGTATTCTCCTGCAACGAAGTTTCATAGTTTTCCTTCAACAACGAATTATCTTTGTTTGCTGCAACTAGGTTCTTCTTGACTTGCCCGTATTGTTCCTTGTAATACTTGTTCTTGGCGGACAGCTCGACACATGTTTGATCCGCAAAGCGGACTTCTTTCACAAGTGTCTTGTTTCGTTCCATCAATGATGCCTTACTTGGAGAGGTGGCGGTGGAGCTCTGGTAGACTTTCACCTTTGATGATGAGCGTCCTCTACTGCCCTCAGAGATGGACGTACTTTCGTCAGATGCTTCGTTAGATTCCACCGAGGCATCGTCATCACTAATAAGAACGCTCTCATTCATAGGATTCACCTGTGGTTCCATACTGTTATCATCCGTCATGGATGGTTTCCCTCCCATAAATGGTGACTTGGGGTACTTGGACAAAGTATCACCCTTTGGTGTTTGCCACCCACCCTGGATGGCGAACTTGACTTCCTTGTTCTGATTGATAGGGGTCATCTCAGGTGACGCAATGTGATCAGTGGAACGAAGAAGCTTCTGTTCTAGGCTCTTCACCTTCTTTGCGCTACTTTGGACTAGGTCGCCATTCTCCTCAATCACATTGCTGTTAGTTTGTTGTTCATCAAACAAAGGAGACTCTCCAAGGAATGTCAATATGCCTGAGGCATCCCATTCTCCCAATGCCGCATCATGCCCATTCCCTCTTTTCCATTTAGCGGGTGTAATTGCAATCGATTCATTGTCAATTCCATCATTTGAACGAAGTGAAGAAACGATTGAGCCCAACCCCAATTGAGATAACCTACTTTCGTCGAGATAATTACCCAACATGGCGAAGGGAGAGGCATCTGATTCATCCATCGAGACTGCTAATTCCACCGCCTGGTTACTTTCGTTCTTCGGTGTCATAATATTACCGCGCTTCATCATGATCTGTTTCATTGCCGCGTGATTGTTGTTAGGGTGGGTGTTCTCTTTTATGCTCTGCTTTGACTTGCCAGCACTGTGCTTCTCAACCGCACCCGACTGACCAGCCGATGCTGAATGAAGAGCATCCTCTCCCGAAGACTGCATTGAGTCTATTTCCGACGGTGAATGATTGCTTAGCTTCTTTTCGGCCATTAATTGACGGAATCTATCGAGCTATAATATTAAGCGGAGATAAGATGAAGAAAGAGGTGCAGGATGAGTGGACTGAGAAAAACTCGCCTGCCGATAAAACTATATATGGTGCAAACAACTCACCTTGGGGTTCGTCTTTCCTGCAACTTGAGCCATTGTCATTCAATTCTAATAAATATATATTATGTTGTCCAATTGAAAGGAGTGGTCTTAGCTACTGGTCGAAAGGCAAGGCCGTAGTAAGTGACATAGACATCGCTCGCTCATGATTTTCATTTTGAAGAGTCAAAATCAAAATAACGGTCGGAAAGGCACTTCCCGCCAAAATACCAAAACTGACTTGATGGTTTTACTCAAACACGAATCGATCAAAAAGTAGAACGCTTGCTTCTATGCTATCATAACGAAATATTATGGGCCAATAAAAACTCTTAGATTTGGAAAAGAAATGGAGGTAGAATGTGTTGCAGCAGACATACCAAATTGGACCTCATCAGGTCACTTACGACGCTGCAGCATGGCTAATACACATATAAAGAGCTTGAGTAGTGGCATATATCCGTCTATACTATCGTAACCAATCATAATGGGCCACTACAAGCTGTAAAATGCGACATTCGCAGCGTTCGATACGATACAGCGCTACAGTGTTGATGGCGGCCATCCCAAATTGGACCTCATTAGGTCACCTACGACGCTGAAGCATGGCTAACACACAAAAAAAGAACTTGAGTAGTGGCATATATCCTTCTATACTCTTGTAGTCGATCAAAACAGGATACAAAAGCTGTTGATTGTCATATTCACAGCGGTAGAAACAATACTTATGGTGTGAGAGATTAGAGCTGGCGGCCATCTCAGATGCCTCATCTGGCCACCTACGACGCTGTAGCGACGCCGATACGACCAACCAATACTTGAGCCGTGATAAAGATGCTTCTATACTATCATGGCCAAC
>Ga0209652_1000478_pt1 | contig 34385 bp, 38 predicted proteins | sample SaaInl74LU_5_DNA_FD_184641 | JGI IMG/M metagenome (GOLD analysis project Ga0209652, IMG submission 184641) | Marine microbial communities from expanding oxygen minimum zones in the Saanich Inlet - ESP_74LU_5_DNA (SPAdes) (version 2) | ecosystem: Environmental > Aquatic > Marine > Intertidal zone... | reverse complement strand
GTGAAAACAAAAAAAAAAATTAAAAAAAAAAAAAAAAAAAGTTCCGGCATTAACTTTTTCACCACAAAAAAAAGGTTTTTGTTTAAAAATTTTTACTCGAACACCGAAAAAACCTAATTCTGCTATTCGAAAATTAGCACGATTACGTCTAACAAATAATATGCAAATTAATGCTTATATTCCTGGTGAAGGACATAATTTACAGGAGTATTCGACAGTACTTATTAGAGGTGGTCGTGTAAAAGACTTGCCAGGTGTGAAATACCAATTAGTTCGAGGTAAATTTGATCTTTTAGGTTTAAAACAACGAAAAACTTCACGATCCAAATATGGTACAAAAAAGCCCAAATAAAAAATTTAATATAACAATAAATGAATTATAATGTGACTAAAAAAAAATTTATTAAACCCGTTATTTTAAACTTATTAATGGTAAATGGTAACAAAAATACTTCAGAAAATTTGTTAACAAAAAGTTTTAAATTAATACAAAAAAATACCAAAAAAGATTTTAAATTAATTTTAAAATCATCACTTAAAAGTTTGTCTCCTACAGTTTCAACTTTACGGATTAAAAAAAGAAAAACTATTACAACAGTTCCTTTTTTTTTAACCAAACAAAAACGATTGATCCATGCAATAAAATTAATATTGTCTGTTTCTTCCAAAAGTTCAAACAAACCATATTTATTGTATCAAGAGTTGCTTCAATCATCAAAAAATAAAGGTAATTTAAAATCAAAAATAAAAGAACTTCAATCTAACGCTTTTATTAATAAAAATTTTTCTAATTATAGATGGTTTTAAATTTTATTTTGTTTTAATTATGCTTATTAGGAGTTGAACCTAAAACCTTCGGGACCGAAATCCGACGCTCTATCCAATTGAGCTATAGGCACATATTTTTTTATTTCTTTTTTATAAATCAATTTTAAATGATTCAACAACAAACTATTCTACGAGTTGCAGATAATTCAGGAGCTAAATATGTTAAATGTATTAAAGTTCTTGGAGGTTTTAAAAGAAAATTTGCTTTTACAGGGGACATTATAGTTGTTTCTGTATTTAAATTACGTAATAAATTTAGATTGACTTCTAAAGTTAAAAAAGGAGAAGTTTACAAAGCTATTGTCTTGAAAACTAAACATAATTATTATACTAAAACAGGTTTTAAAGATTTTGCCAGCGACAATTCTGTTTGTTTAATAAACAAACAAGGAAAGCCTATCGCTACACGAATTTTTGGATTAATTCCTCGAAGTCTAAAAAAACACAAATGGATAAAAATTTCAAGTTTATCAACAGGATTTTTTTAAATGACTAATTTTTATTATTCTTATTATTTAAATATAGTTAAACATGATCTAATTCATAAATTTAATTATCCTAATATCTTTAATATCCCAAGTATTGTTAAATTAGTTTTAAGTTTTGAATATAAAAAACCGACAACTAAAAAAATTTTAAGTTCGTTATTAGCCTTAAATTTGATTGGTAGTGGTGCCAAAGGTTATATTATAACTACAAAAAAATCTAATATTTCTTTAAAACTAAGAGCAGGAAATCCAGTTGGATGTAAGATTACATTAAGAAAATTAAAAATGTTTGATTTTCTTAGCAAGTTTTTTTTAATAATTTTACCACAAGATAAAATTTTAAATAAAATTACAAAAAAAAATATAGGATTAAGTAATTTATCTTTAAAATTTAAAACATTATTTCTTTTCTCGGAATTTGAGCAAAATTATTTGTTATTTAAAGATTTAAGTAATCTAACTTTTGTTTTAGTTACGAATTCAAAAAATTTTTTAGAGTTTTTATTTTTATTAAAAGTTCTGAAATTTAAGTTTTTCAATAACTAAAGTGGACGTAACTCAATTGGTAGAGTGTAACCTTGCCAAGGTTAAAGTTGAGGGTTCGAATCCCTTCTTTCACTTCTTAATTTAAATTATAAAATATTTATATGGATAAGTGGTCGAGTGGTTTAAGGCGTTAGTTTTGAAAGCTAAAGTATTTTTTCAAATACCGTGGGTTCGAATCCCACCTTCTCCTTGTTAGAATGAATAAACATTATTTGGTTAAATAACATAATTGGTAATGTATAAAATTGCAAATTTTATAATGATGGTTCAAATCCGTCTTTAACCTTTTATATTTTTAAAAAATGTTTCTTTTTATAATTTCTATTTTATTAAAAATTATTTCTATAATTATACCATTATTAATTTCTGTTGCATATTTTACAATTGCAGAAAGAAAGCTTATGGGTATTATTCAAAGAAGAAAAGGTCCTAATGTTATTGGATTTATTGGATTATTACAGCCATTAGCAGATGGTTTAAAACTATTTGCAAAAGAAACTATATTACCTAGTAATTCTAATCTAGTAGTATTTCTTTTTGCTCCTGCATTAACTTTTATATTAAGTTTAATCGGGTGGGCCGTTATTCCATTTTCAGAAGAAGTTGTATTAGCTGATTTAAACGTTGGAATTCTTTATCTTTTTGCTGTTTCTTCTTTAAGTGTTTACGGCATTGTTATGGCAGGATGGGCCAGTAATTCTAAGTACCCTTTTTTAGGTGCTTTACGTTCTGCTGCTCAAATGATTTCTTACGAAGTTTCATTAGGTTTCATTATTATTAATGTTTGTATTTGTGCAGGTTCGTTTAACTTAACTTCTATAGTTTTAGCCCAAGAAAAAATCTGGTACTTTATTCCTTTATTTCCTGCCTTTGTAATGTTTTCTATTTCAATGTTAGCAGAAACAAATAGACATCCTTTTGATTTACCTGAAGCTGAAGCTGAATTAGTATCAGGTTATAATGTTGAGTATTCAGCTATGACTTTTGCATTGTTTTTTTTAGGAGAATATGCAAATATGTTACTAATGAGTTCAGTTATTACTATACTTTTTCTAGGCGGTTGGTTACCAATATTTGATTTTTTTATATTTAATCTTGTGCCAGGAGTTGTATGGTTTAGTTTAAAGATTTCTTTAGGGGTTCTTTTTTTTATTTTAACAAGAGCTACTCTTCCAAGATATCGATACGATCAATTAATGTTTATTGGTTGGAAATGCTTTCTACCTTTATCTTTAGGGTATATGTTATTTACATCAGGCTTGTTAATTAGTTTTAATTGGCTTCCTTAAATGTAATTTAATATTTATTATAGAAAGTATATTATAAATTTCAAATAACAATAACGACAATGTGCCTAAAAAGAGTTGACTTACAATATCAGGAGGAGTTACTATTGATGCTAATAAAAATAAAATAAAATATATAATTTTTCTATATGTTTTTAAGCTATTTGAAATTCCAGATTTGTTATGTAAAATTGTTATTAGACAATAAACACACAGTAAATTAAATATACATATATTAAATGACGCGATTACAAATGATATATATTCATCTAATTTTGCTTCAAAAAAAAAAGAAAAATTATTTGTTTCATTTATATTGTTTTGAAAACTTAAAAAAAATTTCCAGCTAAAAGGAAGTATTATATTATGTAATAATATTATTGTAAATGTCCAAATAATAAATAAAGATATAATATTCAATTTTATACGTTTAATCTCTGATTTATATAATCCTGGTACTAAAAAAAGATAACTTTGATATAAAATATAAAATATTGTTATTTGGATTGACGCTATTATTATTATATTCACATAGGTATAAAAAATATCGCTTAAATGTGTGTATATAAAGTACAAAATATTTTCTGTATATAAATGTAGACACGGTTTTATAAGTATATAGAGAATCAGTTCTTTTTTTATATAACAAATTAAAATTGTGAATAACCAAGAATATGATATCAATATTAATCTGTTTTTTATTTCAATAATATAATTTTTGTAATTCATTTTTTAGGAGGATAGCTCAATTGGTAGAGCGTTAGTTTCCAAAACTAAAGGTTAAGGGTTCAAGTCCCTTTTTTCCTGAAATTTTGCAAATTTTTTTTAATTTTTTTTAGTATTTTAGTTGTATCACCAAAAAATAAAATTCCTAATAACACTAATACTAGTATTTGACTAAAACTTATTTTCATTGAAAGTTTGTTTATTTTAATTTTTATTATAAAAGGCTTATAGTTCAGGGGTAGAACGTACCGCTCATAACGGTTTTGTCGTAGGTTCAAATCCTACTAAGCCTATATTTATACAAAAGTTTATATTAATTTTTATGAAAATTAACTCTAAAGATTACAAAATTAATTTAGTGAAAACGTTATTTAAATCAAAAAAAGTTATTCTTTTTGGGCATAGTCCTTTTAAAAATACCTCTAAATGGTTAAAACTTGAACAATTCTTAAAAACGAATAAATGTTTATCCTATAGAATACCCAATAAATTATTAAAAGTTAGCTTGAAGAATAATATATTTCGTTTTTTAACAAATTGGGTTAATGGTCCTATTTTAGTTATTGAATTAAATGACCCCACTTTATTTAATCAAATAAATAAAGAATTTAAAGTAGCCGCTATAAAGATAGACAATAAAATATATACCAGTTTTCAATTTATAAATATTAAAAATTTAAGTTATAAAAATAGCGTTAAATCTTTTTTAAATAATTTAAATTATTCCACTAAAAATCTTTCTATTAAATTAACTCAGGTTGATAAATCTAAATCAGAATAATGTGATTTGAACACATGACTTCCTGTTCCCAAAACAGGCACGCTACCGGACTGCGTTATATTCTGAAAAATTGAAGAGAGTAGGATTCGAACCTACGATGGGTATTACCCAACAGATTTACAATCTGTCACTTTAAACCGCTCAGTCATCTCTCCTATGAAAGTATTTTTTATTTACGCCTTATTTTTTTAGGTCTACAACCGTTATGTGGTAATAAATTGTTATATATAATTGCTTTTATAAATAATTTTTCCTTTAATTTTTTTACTATCAAATTTTGATTTCTAGCTATACCTTTGAATTTAACTATAACTGTAGTGTTATTTAAATAGTTTAAATTATAAATAAAATTTTTTAAAATAGTTATCAGAGTATATTTTTTTGTTTTTTGAGAACCTTTAAACCCTAATTTACCGGCGGTGTAGTATGATATTAAATTACCATTTTTATCTGTAACTGATAATATTATATTACTGTTAGATACATGAATATTTAATATATAGGTTGTCAATGGTTTCACATTCAAATTTGATATAGTATATTGTATATTTTTTATGTATTCTAATTCAAAATTACTTGATTTTAAAGTGGGGTTCGTTGTTAATTCTTTAAAATTAGATATATGTTTTAATTCAATAAAATTATTATTGATAAAAAAATCTTTTTTATTTAATTTTATCGTTTTTAGTTTTGTTATAAACATAATTTATAAGATTCGATTGATTTTTCTCTTAGGATTCATTTAAAAAAGTATTAATTCAAACACTTTATTTTTTATAAATTAAAATGTTAACAAAAAATTTTTTAAATCACACAGGATTTAAATTAAATAATAAATTATCAAAAAAGCCTTTACTTAAAAATAAAATTGTTGGATCTAAAAATTCTGCAGGAAAAAATAATTCAGGAAAAACAACAATTTTTAAAAGAGGTGGTGGTCATAAAAGAAACTCTCGTATTATACAATTTAATAGATCAATAGAATCAACCGCAATTGTTATTAATATTGAGTATGATCCTAATCGAAATGCGTATATCGGTGCTGTATATGATTTTTATAAAAAAACTTATTATTATATATTATTACCGAACAATTTAAAAATTGGAGACATTATTAAATCAGGACATAATTCTGAAGTAAGGTTAGGTCATGCAATACAAATAGCTAAAATACCTTTAGGTAGTTTTATTCATAATATTTCTATAAAAAAAAATAAAAAAGGGGTATTTAGTAGAGCAGCTGGTACATTTTCAATTTTAATTGAAAAAAATGATCGATACTCACGTGTTAGATTAAGTTCGGGTGAGCATAGATTAATACCTAATGAATGTATAGTAACTTTAGGTGTGGTATCTAACGAACAATTTTTTTTAACAGAGATTAATAAAGCAGGACGCTCTCGATGGCTGAATAAACGACCCACTGTTCGTGGTGTCGCTATGAATCCAATAGATCACCCACACGGAGGTGGAGAGGGTAAAACTTCAGGTGGTAAAATTAAATTAACACCTTGGGGTAAACCTACACAAGGAAGATCAACAAGTAATAGTAAAAGTTTACTCATTATTTCTAAACGAAATAAAATTTAATATATAATATAAATAATGGCTTATAATAGATCTAAATGGAAAGGTATATTACTGAAAAAAAAGTTTTTAACAACTATTAAAAATAAATCTACACGAAAGTTATTACCAATTAAAATTTACAATCGTAACACTATAATAGCACCTTATTGCATTGGAAATACTTTTGAGATTTTCAATGGTATTAAATTTATATCAGTTAATGTTACAGATATGATGGTAGGGCACAAATTTGGAGAATTTTCACCTACTAGAAAAAAAAATATATTCAAAAAAAAATAAATGGGACAAAAAACAAATTCTAATATTTTAAGATTAGGTTTATATGAAAATGATTGGAAATCTAAATATATTGAAAATAATAAAGAAGAACTTTCTTTTTTTGTTTATCAAGATATTGAGATAAAAAAATATATAGATAGATTTTTTAAAATTTATGGGTTGTTAATTCACAGATGTAATATTATTAGAACTAATGATCAAATTGATATTTTTATAGCTTATTTTAGTACTTTAGATTCAATTTCATTTATTAATAAATTAAATTCTTCAATTTTAACTCCCACAAATTTTAATTCAGCTTCTTCAATTTTAAATAAAAAATTAAATAAACGTATACGTTTTTATTCTATAATAAATTCAAAAAAAATTTGGTATAAACAAAAGTATCCTAAAAAAATTTTTTTTGTTGCTAAGCATTTTGTTGGTAAATTATTAAGTAGCTTAAATATTTTTTTAGGAAAAAAATATAAAATAAATTTTGTTTTACAAAATTTAAATAAAAGTTTATCTGTTAGATTAAAAAATTCAGATGCATTAGAATTCCGAAAGATGGTTATTCAACTTAGAACTTATGCAAAAGCTAAATTTTTTAAAGAAGCTATTAATCTTTTTTTAATTGTTTTAAAAAGAAGGTCTTCTACAAAATTATTAGCACAATTTATTGCTTTGAATTTAGGTAATTTAAAAAGACATAATTATTTTATAAATTTTATAAAAAGAATGTTTGTTTTAGCTTTAAAATCAAATATATCCACTATTAATGGAGTTAAATTAAAAATTAAAGGAAGATTTAATGGTGCTCCCCGAGCAAGAACTAAATTAATTCAAATAGGAAATATTCCTCTTCAAACATTTAAATCTAAAATAGATTATAATTATGCCATTGCATTTACTTCTAATGGTACTTTCGGTGTTCAACTTTGGATATCAGAAAAATAAATATTTATATATGTTATTACAACCTAAAAAGACAAAATATAAAAAAAATAAAAAAGGAAGCATTCCAAAATTAAGTTTTAATACAACTAAATTAAATTTTGGAACAATTGGTTTAAAAGCAATTGAATCAGGTACAATTACTGCCAGACAGATAGAAGCAGCTCGTCAAGCTATCAATAGAAAAATAAAAAGAAAAGGAAAAGTTTGGATAAGAATATTTCCTTCTATTTCAGTAACAGCCAAACCAACTGCAGTTCGAATGGGAAAAGGAAAAGGATCTGTTAGCCATTGGGTCGCGAAAGTTGGAGCAGGTACTATTTTATTTGAAATTTGTGGTGTAAATACTTTTAATTCAATATCAGCTTTAAAAACCGGGAGTGCTAAACTGGCTATAAAAACAAAAATAATAACTTAATTTTTATATTCAAATTGACAAAAAAATTTATTCATTTTTTGATTAAACTTTTATATTAAAGTTTACGTATTTTAATGTTTATATTAAACATTTTATTTCTTAATTAAGATATGATTTTATTACAATCAGCTAAATTTTTAGGAGCAGGATTAGCTACCATTGGATTAGCAGGAGCAGGAGTAGGTATTGGTACCGTATTTGGTGCATTAGTAGTAGGTATTTCAAGAAACCCATCTCTAAGAGATGAGCTTTTTAAAATGGCTATTTTAGGTTTTGCATTAACTGAAGCAATTGCTTTATTTTCTTTAATGATGGCATTTTTAATTTTATTTGCTTTATAATAAAAATTAAAAAAATCCTTTTGAGTAAGTAGCTTAGTTCGGTAGAGCATTGGACTTTTAATCCACAGGCCCTGGGTTCAAATCCCAGTTTACTCATAAATATACACATATATTTTAATAAAATGATTCTTACAAATTTAAATTTAATATTAATATTAACTACTAGTTTATTTGTTATCGGAACAATTGGATTAGTACTTAATCGAAAAAATATTTTAATTATTATTATGTCTATAGAATTAATGTTATTAGCAGTTAATTTAAATTTTATTATTTTTTCTATTTATTTAGATGATGTATTAGGGCAATTATTTGTTCTTTTTATTTTAACTGTAGCTGCAACAGAATCATGTATAGGATTAGCTATTCTTTCTGTTTATTATAAAGTTAAGAATACAATTTTAATTGAAAAAATCAAAATTACTAAAGGTTAATTATGAAATACTTCTATATAAATAATAATAAAATAAATTATATTCCTAACAATAGATCTATTATTGAATACTGTGAAAATTTAGGTATTGATATTCCACATTATTGTTATCACCCAAAATTATCGATTGCAGGAAATTGTAGAATGTGTTTAGTTGAAGTAAAAGGATCACCAAAACCTGTTATTTCTTGTGCTATGTCATTGTTAAATAAAATGGAAATATATACAGATAGTCCATTAGTAAAAAAATCTAGAGAAGGAGTTCTTGAATTTTTGTTATTAAATCACCCTTTAGATTGTCCTGTATGTGATCAAGGAGGTGAATGTGATTTACAAGATCAATCATTTGTGTTTGGTATAAATAAAAAAAGATTTTTTAATTTTAAAAGAGTTGTTACTGACAAAAATATTGGGCCAATCGTTAAAACTGTAATGACTAGATGTATTCATTGTACCAGATGTGTTAGATTTTCAACTGAAGTAGCTGGCACTGAACAATTAGGAGTGTATGGTCGGGGAATGAATAGTGAAATTGGTACTTATGTAACTAAAATCTTTAATTCAGAATTATCAGGAAACGTAATTGATATTTGTCCAGTTGGTGCTCTAACATCCAAACAATATCCTTTTATCGGTAGAATTTGGGAATTAAAAAATATTAAAAGTGTAGATTATTCTGATAGCTCATTAACTAATGTTCAATTATACTTAAAATCAAATTCAGTAGTTAAAATTCTACCTGGATTTGATAAAAATATGAACACTAATAATTGGATTTCAGATAAAACTAGATTTTCTTTCGATGGTATGTTTTCTCCTGAAAGATTATCAAATATTAATATTTCAGGCGGAAAAGATAATAAATTAAATCTTAAAAGTTGGGTACAGATTTTTGATGAAATCATTCAAATTTTATATTTTCAAGATCATTTATCAAAACATGGTCTAATAAATTCTTTTAAATCTTATATTGTTTTTAATAATAATATTGAGTTAGAATCTTTAATTATGTTAATTAGTTTAGCTAAAAAATATCCTTTTATTAATTTAAGAAAAGCTGAAAAATCTACTATTAATAATGATATAGAATCTAAATTTTTAATTAATAGCTTTAATTCAAAAAATCTATCTAAATCTGATTTATGTTTGTTATTTAATGTAAATACTCGATACGAAAACCCTAATTTGAATATACAATTAAGACAAAGATTTTTAAAAGGTAATTTCAATATTTTTTCTTTAAACGGATTAACAGATTACACTTACCCAGTTGTTTCTCTAGGTTCTACTGTTAATACTTTAACTCAAATTGCTGAAGGAAATAATATTTTCTGTCAAGAACTAGTAAATTCATTACGTCCTACTATTTTTTTAAGTTCTGAATTGTCTAAACGGCAAGATTTCAAAAATTTAACTGAATTATTGTTTTCTCTTAAAAATAACGTTAATTTATGTAATTCAAATTGGAATGGATTTAATTATATATCTACTTCTTCTAATGAAACAGGTTTAAATTCTGTAAAAGTTTTTAAAGAATTATCAATAACTGATTTAGTAAATTCTTCTAATATTTTTTTTATTGATAATGATTTTAATAATTCTAATATAAATAAATTGATAGAATTAAAATTATTAAATTATTTTGCTACAAATAGTCAAAATAGATTAATTGTAGAATTACACAATGTTTTTAAACATAAATTTTTAAAGTTATTAAAACAAAATTTTAATAGTTCTACTTATATCAGTTTACCCAATAAAGTATTTTTTGAACAAAGCCTTATCTTACAAAATAATACAGGGATTTACACTAAAACTATTAATGTTTTAAATTCAATTACAAAAGCTAAAACTAATTGGCAAATAATTAGAAAATTAAATTCTTATTTAGAAAATGTATCTTTTCAAAATAAGAATTTATTAAATATTAGTTTTGAGTTTTTAAATACCAATCAATTTTATAATTTTATTAGTTTTCAATATTTACCCGTTAATAGTTTAAATTCGCATAACGTTTTTTATAAAACTTCGGTTGCGAGCATATCTTTTTTACCATTAAAAAATTCTAAAAACAAATATTTTGATACTAAAACAAAATTTTGGTTAGATGATTTTTATATAGGTAGTAAAGATTTATATTCAAAATTTTCGTTAGTTATGGTTGAATGTTCTAAATCATTTAGATTAGAATCTACCAATTTTAATTATATAAATTAAAATTTTAGTTGGCGTAAATAACTCAGTTGGTTAGAGTGTTAGGTTGTGGTTCTAAAAGTCACGGGTTCAAATCCCGTTTTTCGCCCATAAACACCTATAACAAGTTTTGATCTAATCAAAGTTTTTAATTATCAACTTTTAAATGAAAATTAATAATATATCTACCAATAGTACTTTTCCACATGAAATTTTATAGTATTTTTATAGTACAATTATAGATTTAACTACAAAAAACCAATATTTTTTACTTAAAAAGTGTAAAAAACAACAAAAATCACTATTTTTTATTTAAAAAGTGTAAAAAACAACAAAAAACCACTATTTTTATTTAAAAAGTGTAAAAAACAACAAAAAACAACTATTTTTACTTAAAATGTATAAAAATTAATGTTTTTTAAATGAATCCTATGAGGAAGGAAGGAGAATGAAAATAAGTATATATGGTTAGAATAATAATATATGTTTAGTTTTTATCTTTTCAATAGTATGAACGATTTCATTTTTTTAAATATATCTTCGTCATCTTTATTTAAATCTGAGTATTTACCAGTTTTTATCCTAATTTTGTTTGCTACTTTTTTATCTGTACTTATATTGTCGTTATCGTATATTCTTTCTGTACAAAACCCAGAAACTGAGAAATTATCATCTTATGAATGCGGTTTTGAACCTTACGAAGACGCTCGGCATAAATTCAGTGTTAATTTTTATATTGTGGCTATTCTATTTATTGTTTTTGACATTGAAGCAATGTATTTATTTCCTTGGAGCATTTCTTTGAGTAGTTTAGACATAGTAGGTTTTTGGTCCATGATTGATTTTATAATTGAATTAGGTGTGGGTTTTATCTATGTTCTTTACTTAGGAGCTTTAGATTGGGAATAAGTTTTTTTGAGGTATAGCCAAATTAGGTAAGGCTCTCGCTTTTGGTGCGAGGATTTATAGGTTCAAATCCTATTACCTCAAAAAGTTATATGTATTTAAATTTAATTTTCTTACCTTTAATAGGTTCGATAACTGCTGGAATGTTCGGTAGAAAAATTGGACCAAATGGAGCTGCCATTATTACTGTTTCGTGTTTAGGTATCTCTTTTTTAATTTCTTTATTAGTTTTTTTTGAAGTTGGTTTCATGGAGTGTTGTACTTATGTAAAGTTAGTTCCTTGGATTGATTCTGAGTTATTTAATACTGATTGGGGTTTTTTGTTTGATAGTCTAACTGCTACTATGTGTTGTGTTGTTACTTTTGTATCCTTTTTAGTACACTTGTATTCAACCGAATATATGTCACATGACCCACATTTACCAAGATTTATGTCTTATTTATCATTATTTACTTTTTTCATGTTAATATTAGTTACTGCAGATAATTTTGTACAGATGTTTGTTGGTTGGGAAGGAGTAGGCTTATGTTCTTATTTATTAATTAATTTTTGGTTTACAAGAATTCAGGCTAACAAAGCTGCAATTAAAGCAATGGTTGTAAATAGAATTGGAGATTTTGGATTAGCATTAGGTATTTTTACCATTTTTGTGTGCTTCAAAGCTGTTGATTATGCTACTGTATTTTCAATGGTCCCTATGTTTGTGGATTCCAAATTTATATTTTTAAATTTTGAAATAAATTTAATTAGTCTAATCGGTTTTTTACTTCTAATAGGAGCTGTTGGTAAATCTGCCCAACTTGGTTTACACACATGGTTACCAGATGCTATGGAAGGTCCTACTCCAGTTTCTGCTTTAATTCATGCGGCAACTATGGTTACAGCGGGAGTATTTTTATTAGCACGATGTTCTACTATTTATGAATATACCCCGTACATTTTAAATATTATTACTATTTTAGGAGCATCAACAGCTTTTTTTGCAGCAACTGTTGGATTAGTACAAAATGATTTAAAACGAGTTATTGCGTATTCGACATGTAGTCAATTAGGGTACATGGTTTTTGCATGTGGATTATCTAATTATTCAGTAGGTGTATTTCATTTAATGAATCATGCGTTTTTTAAAGCGTTATTATTCTTAGGAGCGGGATCTGTCATACATGCTGTTTCTGATGAGCAAGATATGAGAAAAATGGGAGGTTTAAAAAAACTTGTACCATTTACCTATTCTATGATGGTTATTGGGTCTCTTGCTTTAATAGGTTTTCCATTTTTAACAGGTTTTTATTCTAAAGATGTTATATTAGAAGTGGCTTATGGTAAATATTCATCGTCAGGTCATTATAGTTATTTACTAGGAAGTTGTGGAGCTTTTTTAACAGCATTTTATTCTACTAGATTACTTTATTTAACATTTTTAGCAAAACCAAATGGTTTTAAATCAGTAATTTGTTCAGCATATGATTCTTCGTATAGAATTATTTTTTCATTAGCAGCTCTTTCGATTCCAAGTATATTTATTGGGTATTTAACAAAAGATATGATTATTGGATTAGGCAGTACCTTTTGGGGTAATGCTATATTTATATTACCAGATCATATGAATTTAGTAGATGCAGAATTCATTCAACATAAATTTAAAATTTTACCGGTTGTTTTAAGTTTATTAGGAGCTAGTAGTTCTTTTTTTCTTTATACTTTTTACAATGATTTATTGTTTACTATTAAAACCTCATATTTAGGTAAAAAACTATATAATTTTTTCAGTAAAAAATGGTTTTTCGATAAGGTATACAATGAATATATCATTCAAGTATTATTTAAATTCAGTTATAATACAAGTTATAAATTAATTGATAGAGGTATTATCGAAATTTTAGGGCCTATGGGTTTAACTAATTTAATTTCAAAAAATGCTTGGTCATTGTCTAAATTACAATCCGGATTTATCTACCACTATACTTTTTTGATTTTAATATTATGTACTGTATTATTATGTATTCGGCAATTTTGGTTCATATTTAGTCATATTATAGATATTAAATTATTTATTATTTTTTTAATATCTTTCTTTTTTTTAATTCATTCTAATAATACAAAATAAATTTAATTTTAGAAAATGTAGCTTAATTTGGTTAAAGCGTCAGCCTGTCACGTTGAAGATTGCGGGTTCGAGTCCCGTTTTTTTCGGTTTATATATCGATGTTTAATTTCAATAAAAATTTTTTAAATAATAGAGAATTATATTTTAATAATGATAATTATAAATATATTAAAACTAAGCATTCTTGGCATTTAGTTGATCCAAGTCCATGGCCTTTAGTTGCTGCTTTAGGAGGTTTTGTTATGACTTCTGGTGGTGTTTTATATATGCATAATTATATCGGTGGAGGTAATATGTTATTCACTGGTGTTTTAATGGTATTATTTGTAATGTACACCTGGTGGCGTGATATAGTACGTGAAGCAACTTTTGAAGAACAGCACACTTTTTCTGTTCAGAGAGGTATGAGATTAGGTATGATTTTGTTTATCGTTTCCGAAATTATGTTTTTTTTCGCATTTTTTTGGGCATTTTTCCATTCAAGTTTATCTCCTGTTTATAATATAGGTGGTACATGGCCACCTGTGGCTATTACTGTTATCCCTACTTTTGGTATTCCACTAACAAATACTTTTCTTTTATTAAGTTCAGGTGCGACAGTTACTTGGGCTCATCATGCTATCATAGTACGTGCTAAAAAACAAGCTTTATTAGCTTTAATCTTAACTTTAATTCTTGCAACTTTATTTACTAGTTTACAAGCACTTGAATATTTTGATTCTCCTTTCACAATTTCAGATAGTGTTTTTGGATCTTGTTTTTTTATGACTACAGGGTTTCATGGATTTCATGTTTTTATTGGTACTATTTTTATATTTATCTCTTTTTTAAGAATAGTATACAATCATTTCACTAGTACTCATCATTTTGGATTTGAAGCAGCTGCATGGTATTGGCATTTCGTTGATGTTGTATGGTTATTTTTATTTGTAACTGTATATTGGTGGGGTGGTATGCAATAATTAATATTTTTTTATAAAAGCTTATAACTCAGTTGGTTAGAGTATACGCCTGATAAGCGTAAAGTCAGTAGTTCAAATCTACTTAAGCTTATTATAATACTGATAAAATAGAGCAGTGGTAGCTCATTAGGCTCATGTCCTAAAGGTCAAAGGTTCGAATCCTTTTTTTATCAAATACCTGAACTCATCTGAATTCAAGAGTATATTTTAAAATTGATAATAATAAAAATACTAGTTTTCTGGGAATTTTAAATCAATTTTACGTGCTTAATTTAAAAATTTTTATCTTAAAAATTAAAAAGTTTTTCATAATAAGTGATATATTTTTTTGAAACCAATTTACAAAAAACAAAATACGTAAAATATTCTTTAAATCAAATTTTTGGCATTAATATTTCGTTATCTAAAAATTTATGTAAAAAGTTAGGTTTTTCTACCAATTTAAAAATTTCTGATTTATCAGAAGATCAATTGAAATCAATTACAAAATTAATTGAATTATCTAATATTAAAACAAATTCGGATTTAAAAAATTATAACAGATTAATATTAACTGATTTGGTAACTATTAAATCGTATAGAGGATTACGACGACTTGCAAAATTACCAGTTCGGGGTCAACGTACACATACTAATGCAAGAACATGTAAAAAAATTTATTAATTAATTTTTTAAGTAATTAGCTCAATTGGTAGAGCGTTTCGCTTACAACGAAGATGTTATTGGTTCGAGTCCAATATTACTTAATAACTATAGATTAAAATATCAAAAATTCTTTGATGTTTTTATTTTTTATTTTATGTTTAATTTAAATTTATTTTATACTATAAATTCTTTCTTTTCTCATTTAACATCTAGTTTTACAAACTTTTTTATGTTACCATTTTATAACATTTATTTAGATTGCCCTGTTGAGTATCAAACATCATTCAGTGAATCAGCTTCTCCTACAATGGAAGGTATTGTAAATTTCCACAATCATATCATGGTTGTTTTATGTTTTATTGCTGTTTTTGTTGGTTGGTTGTTAATTAATTGTGTAAAATATTATTCAGATTTTGCTGTAAGTACTGAAACTCAATTTACACATTCAAAAGAATTAGAAATTGTTTGGACATCTGTTCCTGCTTTAATTTTACTATTTTTAGCAACTCCATCATTTACATTACTATATTCTATGGATGAAATTGTTGATCCTGAATTAACATTAAAAATTTTAGGACACCAATGGTATTGGGGTTACGAAATGTCTGAATATAATACATGTTTTGGAGATGTTAATCTTCAGTATAACTGTTATATGATGTTATTAGACGGTCTTCCTGATGATAAAAAAGGTTATTTTAGATTATTAGAAACTAACCGAAGAATTCTATTACCTACAGACACTCATTTACGATTATTAGTAAGTGCTGCTGATGTTTTACATAGCTGGACAATTCCGTCTTTTGGAGTAAAAGTAGATGCTTGCCCTGGAAGACTAAATCAATTAAACTTGTATATTAAAAGAACTGGATTATTTTTTGGTCAGTGTAGTGAAATTTGTGGTGTTAACCATGGTTTTATGCCTATAAGTTTACTAGGAGTAAATTCTTTTCAATTTAATTCTTTTATTTTAAATCGAGTTGAATTTTAATTATATATTTTTTTGATCATTTTTATTAAAAAGTTAAAAAAGCATTAAGGGGATACCTTAACATTAAAAATTTTATGTGGGCGTTGACTACGATATGTATAACGAGTAATTAAAATTACTGAGACTTGTACATTCCCGCAAACAGAAAACTGATCTTTTTATTTAAGATGCATTTAATAAAATAAATGCTTTAAATTTAGTGAATTGAAACATCTTAGTAACTAAATAAAAAATCAATAGAGGTACTGTAAGTAGTGGCGAACGAAAGCGGTATAAAAGACTTATCGTATTTTTAATTATTTTGTTTAATTACATTTTTCCATAGAAGGTTTAAGTCCTGTAAAACATTATATTAAAATACAGTTTAAGTAAAACGATATCCTGTCATGTATTGTTTGAATATTGGGGAACCACCCTCAAAGTCTTAAAATTTTTAATGATTGATAGTGAACAAGTACCGTGAGGGAAAGGTGAAATAGATTTTTTATATTTTGAAAAAGATATTGAAACTTAATGCTAACAAGCAGTTGAGGCTTTTTTAAAGTTACAACGTACCTTTTGCATAATGGATCAACGAGTTTATTTTAGTGGCAAGCTTAAACTATTATAAGTGTAGGCGTAAAGAAATTAAGTTATAAAATTTGCATATTTAGTCTCTAAAATAAAACCCGAAACTAAGTGATCTAACCATGAACAGGTTGAATTTATTGCGGTAACGCGTATTGGAGGACCGAACTCGTGTATGTGGAAAAATACTGAGATGATTTGTGGTTAGGGGTGAAAGGCCAATCAAACTTAGATATAGCTGGTTTTCTGCGAAATCTATTTAAGTAGAGCATTTTAATAACTTTATTTTAAGGTAGAGCACTTAATAAGTAATGGGAACGTAAAGTTTTACTGAATTTAATAAAACTCCGAATATAAAATAAAAGAATTAAAATAGACAGACTATAAATGCTAAGATTTTTAGTCAAAAGGGAAACAGCCCAGACTATTAGTTAAGGTCCTTAAAAATAATTAAGTGAAAAAGATAGTAAAAAAATAATAACAATTAGTAGGTGGGCTTGGAAGCAGCCATCCTTTAAAGAAAGCGTAACAGCTCACTAGTTTAATTTTTTAGCATCGAAAATGTATAGGGACTTAAATTATTTACCGAAACTATAGATTAAATATATTTGTTATTTAATGGTAGCAGAACGTTCTGTATATTTATGAAGATTTATAGTGATATAAATTTGAGAAATCAGAATTGAAAATGTTGATATGAGTAGCGACAAACAATGTGAAAAACATTGTCATCTTATGTTCAAGGTTTATAAGGTAAAGCTAATCTTCCTTATATTTAGAATCGGCCCCTAAGAAAAAGACGAAAGTTTTATTTTAATGGGTTATTAAATTTTTTTTAATATTTATTTTAATGTGACAAATTATAAATTTTATTTGTATTTTTTGGTTAATACAAGTAATTTAATAATTTCGAGAAATAGCATTAATTATTATTTAATTTAAATTTTTTATATTAAATTTAAAAAAACCGTACTGAAAACCGACACAGGTGAACAAATTGAGTAAATTAAGATGATTGAGAGAATTATATTGAAGGAACTCGGCAAAATGACTCCGTAACTTCGGGAGAAGGAGTAACTTTATTAGGGCAACCTAATAAAGTTGTCACAAAATCGAGGACAGCGACTGTTTATTAAAAACACAGGTCTCTGCAAATTCGTAAGAAAATGTATAGAGACTGACGCCTGCCCAGTGCTGTAAGTGTAATAAAAAAAGTATATGCTTTGATTAGAAAACCCAGTAAACGGCGGCTGTAATTCTGACGGTCCAAAGGTAGCGAAATTCCTTGGCATTTAATTGGTGTCCTGCATGAATGGCGTAACGACTGTCCTACTGTCTCCAATATAAGCTCAGTGAAATTGAATTCTCCGTGAAGATGCGGAGTACTTGCGGCTAGACGGAAAGACCCCGTGCACCTTTACTATAGTTAAATATTGTAATAATAAATTTTATATGTAGAATAAGTGGTAAGTTTTTTAAAATCATTACACCAGTAATTTATCTAAAACGACATGTGAAATACCACTTTTAAATTTTTTTTGTTACTCATTCAAAATTGAAAACAGTGTTTAATGGGTAGTTTGACTGGGGCGGTCGCCTCCTAAAGAGTAACGGAGGCGCACTAAGGTAAGTTCAAATCGAAATATATCGATTGTAGAGCGTAATAGTAAATACTTGCTTGACTGTAAGATTGACAAATCAAACAGGGACGAAAGTCGGTTATAGTGATCCGATGATTCTGTGTGGAAAAGGTCATCGCTCAACGGATAAAAGGTACGCCGGGGATAACAGGCTAATCACCCTCTAGAGACCCTATCGACGGGGTGGTTTGGCACCTCGATGTTGGATTATCACATCCTGAAGCTGCAAAAGGTTTCAAGGGTTTGGCTGTTCGCCAAGTAACGTGGTACATGATCTGAGTTTAGAACGTCGTGAGACAGTTTGGTCCCTATCTACCGCAAGCGCAAGAAAATTAAGAGGATTAAACCCTAGTACGAGAGGACCGGGAAAAGTAAATCTATGGTGAATCGGTTGTTATATCAATAGCATAGCCGAGTAGCTAAATTTATAATAGATAATCACAGAAAGCATTTAAGTGAGAAACTAACCTCAAGATAATTTTTCAAAAATACGTAATAGAACATTACGAAATAGGTTTGGTGTGTAAGAATTGCAAGATTTTTAGCTAACAAATACTAATTTTTATTTAAACTTTTTAATACAAAATTATAAATATAAATTTTTTTATATTATTTTTACTTTAGATTTTATTTTATATGAATTTTTATTTCATAAATAAAAATTATTTTAATATGAGTTTGATCCTGGCTCAGAATGAACGCTATTAGTATGCTTTACACATGCGAGTTTTACATTATTTTTATTATATTTAATGTAGCGAACGGGTGAGTAATGCGTAGGTATATTACCTTTTAATTAAGTATAAGATATTCAATGATTTTTTAAAAATTTATTGTTTAATTTTAGTATCAATACTTTAAATTATTAATTTAATGTTATAAGATAAACCTGCGTAAGATTAGGTAGTTGGTTGTGTAAAAGACAACCAAGCCTATGATCTTTAGTTGATTTTAGAGGATGATCAACCACACTGGAACTGAGACAAGGTCCAGGCTAAATTTTTTGGCCAGCAGTGAGGAATATTGGACAATGAACGAAAGTTTGATCCAGCAATACTAATTGAATGATGACGGCTTATTGGTTGTAAAGTTCTTTCATTAAAGTTGATAATGACATTATTTAAAGAAGAAGTCCCGGCTAATCTCGTGCCAGCAGCCGCGGTAATACGGGAGGGGCAAGCGTTATTCGGAATTATTGGGCGTAAAGAGTTCGTAGACGGTATTATAAGTTATTTGTTAAATTTTAAAGTTAATTTTAAACGAGCATTTAATACTATTTTACTTGAGTTTGAATTAGAAGAATAGAATTCCATGTGGAGAAGTAATATTTGTAGATATATGGAGGAATACCAGAAGTGAAGACGATTCTTTATTAAAAACTGACGTTGAGGAACGAAAGTGTAGGTAGCAAACAGGATTAGAGACCCTGGTAGTCTACACTGTAAACGATGAGTGCTAAAATTTAATTTTTTTAGATTTTAAGCTAACGCGTTAAGCACTCCGCCTGAGGAGTATAATCGCAAGGTTGGAACTCAAAGGAATTGACGGGGGCTTACTATAAGTGGTGGAGCATGTGGTTTAATGCGATACTCCGCGCAAAACCTTACCAGTTCTTGACATTTTAAATAAAATACAATACTAATAATGTATTTATTATCTTTTATATACAGGTGTTGCACGACTGTCGTCAGCTCGTGTCGTGAGATTTTTGGTTCATTCCTTTAACGAGCGCAACTCTTATCTTTTATTTTTTATTATTAAATAATTTTGAATTTAATTAAAAAAAATAAAGAGACGGTCAACGATAAGTTGATGGAAGGTAAGAATTAAGTCAAGTCACTGTGGCCTTTATGAACTGGGCTACACACGTGCTACAATGGAAAATACAAAATCATATTCTAATTTTAACGTTAGGATTTATTTAAAATTTTTCTTAGTTCGGATTGTAAACTGAAACTCGTTTACATGAAGTTGGAATCACTAGTAATCACAAATCAGAATGTTGTGGTGAATATATGTCTTAGCCTTGTACACACCGCCCGTCACATGCAGGAAGTTAATTTTATTTTAAGATTTAACAAAAAAATTTTTTATTATAATAGATTATTTATATGTTATTTCCATTACAAAATTAATAACTTGGATGAAGTCGTAACAAGGTAGCTGTACGGGAACGTGTAGCTGGAAATATTAGTGAAATAGTTCAGTTGGTTAGAACGTCGGAATCATAATCCGAATGTCAGGGGTTCAAATCCCTTTTTCATTAACAATAAGGAAAGGTGACTGAGTGGTTAAAAGTGATGGTTTGCTAAACCTTTGTGTATTAATAATAATGCACCATGGGTTCGAATCCCATTCTTTCTTTAAATATAGTTTTTATTTTATGTTAGAATCTTTTTTTTTACAAATTAATTTTGATAACCTTTTATTTTTTATTTTTTCTAGTGTTTTAATTCTAAGTGCTATAGCAATTATCACTGTTAAAAATTCTATATATTCTGTCTTATTTTTAGTTCTTAATTTTATAACTGCTGCAGGATTATTACTTTTATTAGAATGTGAGTTTTTATCCTTGTTATTTATAATTATATATGTAGGTGCTATTGCTGTATTATTTTTATTTGTTGTTATGATGTTAGACGTTAAAATATTAGAAACTTCAAAAGATCTTTTTAAATATATACCTATTGGTAGTATTATTGGAGGTTTATTTTTAATCGAAATGTCTTCTATTATATATAGTCATTTTAAAACAAATTCGTATAATAGTAATTCTGGAAAAGTTTTCATGAATGATTTTTTAAATTACTATGATAGAATCGATGTTTTCTCGGATATAGAAGCCTTAGGTCAACTTTTATACACTCATTATATTGTACAATTTTTAGTAGCAGGGTTTATTTTATTGTTAGCAGTAATTGGTGCTGTAGTTTTAACTATGAATAACAATATGCAAAATACAAAAAATCAAATGTTTTTTAAACAAATCTCTAGAGATTATAAAAATATACTATTATTTTAATTTCTATTTAAAAACTCAAAAATGAATAATTTAATTTTATTAAAAAATGTTGTTATTATACCTGAACTTTTTTTAGGTATAAGTATTATTTATCTATTATTATTTGGATCTATTGTAAGTACTCTTAAAAACTATCCTTTAATTCAAAATTTAACTGTAAAATTATCAGCTTTAATTTTATTTTTTTGTACATATTTGATTATTAATGATAATGTATTTTTAAGTGAATCAAATACTGTTTTTACAGATACTTTTATATCTGATTACCTAAGTTTTTCGTCAAAAACGTTAATTGCAAGTTTTTCATTAATTTGTATATTGATGATTCAATATTATTTAAAAGATCAAAAAATTAACCAATTTGAATATTTGGTTATTATTTTAATTGCTGTTTTAGGTTTTTTTTTATTATGTTCTGCAAATGATTTTGTTACTGCGTATTTAGCTATAGAACTACAGAGTTTAGCTTTTTATGTAATGGCAGCTTTTAAAAAAAACTCATCTTTTTCTGTTGAAGCTGGATTAAAATACTTTGTACTAGGATCTTTTTCATCTGCTATTTTATTGTTTGGTACATCTATTGTTTATGGTCTATTAGGATCTTTAAATTTTGAAGATTTCAAATTATTATTTAGTATGTTAACTCCAGGGCAAAATTATGGGATTAATACTGAATTTGATTCAAATTTATTACAATCTGCTTTAGTATTAATTATTATTAGTTTATTTTTTAAATTAGCAGTAGCTCCATTACATGTATGGTCCCCTGATGTTTATGAGAATTCACCTACTAGCTCTACCATTTTTTTTGCTGTTGTTTCTAAATTAAGTATTTTAGTATTACTTATTAGAATTTTTCAATATAGTTTTCATGGATTTATCTATACTTGGCGATATTATATTGTAGGTCTTGCTGTACTATCTGTAATTATAGGTTCTTTTACAGCTTTAGAACAAAGAAAATTAAAAAGTTTATTAGCCTATAGTTCTGTAAGTCATATTGGTTATATTTTGATAGCTTTTAGTGCAGGTACTTTTGAAGGTGTTCAAAATTTATATGCATATATTATGATTTATATGTTAGCGGGATTGTGTATTTGGTCGATTTTTTTATTATTAAGAATGAAAACTTTTTATTTAAAAAAACAAAACAAAGATTTGACAGATTTAACACTATTGGTTAAATCAAATAATATTATTGCAATTTGTTTTTCAATAGTATTACTATCTATTGCAGGTTTTCCACCTTTAATAGGATTTTTTACAAAAATGGGTATTTTTTTAACTGCTATTGAATCTTCAATGTATTTTGTGGCTATTGTTAGTGTTTTAACAAGTGTAGTTTCTACTTTTTATTATATTAGAATTATTAAAATAATTTATTTTGAAAAAGTTGTTGCAGGTAATTTATTTTTTCCATTTAATTATACACAAACTTTTGTTGTTATTAGTTCTTTTTTTTTATTTATCTTTTTATTTATTAATCCAACATTACTTTATTTGATTTCTTATAAAGTAGCTTTACTAGGTTTTTAAATTGTAAAAGATTTCATTTTTAATATTTATTTGCATTTTTAGCTCAACTGGATAGAGCATTAGCCTTCTAAGCTGCAGGTTATAGGTTCGAGTCCTATAAAATGTTATAATTTTAATTTATGTTATTAACTAATCAGAATATTCTTTTTTATTTGTTATTATTACCTTTAATAGGTGTTATATTACTTCTAGTAACACCATCTTGGAATAAAAATTTGTTAAAAACTATATCGTTATTTATCACGAGTCTTACTTTTATTTTATCATTAGGTTTATGGATTTTATTTGATAAATCCACAGGAAATTTTCAATTTGTAGACAAAATTTTTTGGGCCCCTAATCTTAATTTAAATTTTACAATCGGAGTTGATGGCATATCGTTATTTTTTATTATCTTAACAACCCTATTGATATTCTTATGTCTTTTAACCAGTTGGAATAGTATTCATTTTAATTTAAAAGAATATTTAATTTCTTTTTTGATTATGGAATTTTTTCTAATAGGAGTTTTTTGTGTATTAGATCTTCTACTATTTTATGTTTTTTTTGAAAGTGTTTTAATTCCAATGTATCTTATTATAGGAGTTTGGGGTTCTAGAGAGCGAAAAATTAGAGCTGCATATTTTTTTTTCTTATATACATTGTTAGGATCAGTATTAATGCTTCTAGCAGTTTTATATATCTACTATCAAGTAGGAACTACAGATTATGAAGTACTACTGTCTACTCTTCTAACTCCAACAGAACAAAAGTTTTTATGGTTAGCATTTTTTGCTTCTTTTGCTACAAAAGTACCTATGGTACCTATGCATATTTGGTTGCCTGAAGCTCACGTTGAAGCACCTACAGCTGGTTCTGTTATTTTAGCTGGAGTTTTATTAAAATTAGGAACTTATGGTTTAATTAGATTTTCTTTTCCATTGTTTCCAGAAGCATCTTTTTATTTTACACCTCTAGTTTATGCTATTGCTGTTATAGGTATTATTTATACATCATTTACTGCAATTAGGCAAACTGATTTTAAACGAATAATTGCTTATACTTCTGTTGCACATATGAATTTAGTAATTGTAGGAATGTTCAGTTTTAACAATATTGGATTAGAAGGTGCTATTCTACAAAGTTTAAGTCATGGATTTGTTGCAAGCGCTCTTTTTTTGATAATCGGGGTTGTTTACGAAAGGCATCATACTCGAATGGTTAAATACTATGGAGGTCTTGTGCATGTTATGCCTGTATATATTTTTATATTTTTATTTTTTACAATGGCTAATATTGGATTACCTGGAACTGGGAGTTTTATAGGTGAGTTTTTAATCTTAGTAGGATCTTATCAATTGAATAGTACAATAACATTTTTTAGTGCTACTGGTATGGTTTTAGGTGGGTGTTATTCTTTATGGTTATTTAATAGAATTGCATATGGTAATTTAAAAACACAATATTTAATTGATTTTATTGATGTTAGTAAAAGAGAATTTTTAATTTTTTTCCCATTGCTATTCGGTACTTTAATTATGGGAATTTATCCTAATATCTTTTTAGACCCAATTCATATGAGTGTTAATTTTTTATTAGAGCAAATGAACGTTTAATACTTTTTAATAGTCCTTATCGTCTAGTGGTTTAGGACATTACCCTTTCACGGTAATAACACGGGTTCAAATCCCGTTAAGGATAATATTATATTTTTTCTATAAAAAAATGTCATTAAAAAAAAAAGATTTAAAAAATAAAATAAAAAATTTTACTATAAATTTTGGACCACAACATCCTGCTGCGCATGGAGTTCTTAGACTTGTGTTAGAATTAAAAGGTGAAGTGGTAAATAGAGCAGATCCTCATATAGGTTTACTACACAGAGGTACTGAAAAATTAATTGAATATAAAAACTATATTCAAGCTTTACCCTATTTTGATCGTTTAGATTATGTTTCAATGATGGCTCAAGAATACACTTATTGTTTAGCTGTTGAAAAACTATTAAATTGTGAAGTTCCTTTAAGAGCACAATACATTCGAGTTCTTTTTGCTGAAATAACACGAATTTTAAATCATTTATTAGCTGTAGGTTGTCATGCAATGGACGTAGGTGCTTCTACTCCATTGTTGTGGGCATTTGAAGAACGAGAAAAATTAATGGAATTTTATGAAAGAATTTCAGGTGCTCGAATGCATGCTGCTTATTATAGGCCCGGAGGCGTACACAGTGATTTGCCTAAAGGTATTTTAAATGATATTTATATTTTTACTCACCAGTTTACTACTCGATTAGATGAAATCGAAGAGTTACTTACAGAGAATAGAATATGGAAACAACGTTTAGTTGATATCGGTACAGTTTCTTTAAAAGATGCTCAAGATTGGGGGTTTAGTGGCGTAATGCTACGTGGTTCAGGAATTAATTGGGATTTAAGAAAAACTCAACCCTATGATGTTTATTCTAAACTTAATTTTAGTATTCCAGTAGGGACTAATGGTGATTGTTACGATCGATATTTAATAAGAATTTTAGAGATGAGAGAATCTTTAAAAATTATTGAGCAATGTTTGAATCAAATACCAGAAGGTATTTGTCAAGTATCGGATACTAAATTAACTCCTCCTACTCGAAAAGAATTAAAAACTTCAATGGAAGCTTTAACACATCATTTTAAATTGTATACACAAGGTTTTACTACTAATGTAAGTGAAACTTACACAGCAAGTGAAGCTCCTAAAGGAGAATTTGGTGTATATTTAGTCTCAGACGGTAGTAATCGACCTTATCGATGTAAAATAAAATCACCTGGTTTTAGTCATTTACAGGCGTTGGATTTTATGTCTAAAAATCATTTAATTGCTGATGTTGTTACAATTATTGGTACACAAGATATTGTTTTCGGAGAAGTTGATAGATAAAGAACATGAGTCATAAAATTACTAATTTCAATGTTTATTCAAATGGTAGTGTTACTCTAAAATTTTCAAATTGGTTTAAAGATTCTCAAAAATCATGTTATTTTTTCAATAAAGATTATAAAAATTCATTTTATTGGCTTAATAACAAAACTTCAACAAATAATGCAAATACTTTTAAAGAATCTAATTTGTATAGAAAAAAATTTACAAATAAATTTTAAATAAATAAAAATACATATATGCAACATAAATTAACTTTAAATTCAATACAAAATTTAACAAAAATTTTGCCTATTTTAAAAGTCCAAACTTTTTCTGACGAATTAGTTCTTATAGTTAAGCCTGAATTTTTACCCGATGTTTTATTCTTTTTAAAAAATCATGTATCCTGTCAATTTACCATTTTAACTTCTATTTCTGGGGTAGATTACCCTAATGAAAAATATAGATTTGAAGTTGTGTATGATTTATTAAGTGTTGTATTTAACAAAAGAATTAGAGTAAAAGTAAATGTAGATGAACTTCAAGCAATTGAATCTTGTGAAAGAATATATCCTGCTGCAAATTGGTATGAATGTGAAGTGTGGGATATGTTTGGTGTTTTTTTCAAAAATCATAGTAATTTAAGAAGAATTTTAACAGATTATGGTTTTGAAGGTCATCCTTTAAGAAAAGATTTTCCTTTAAATGGTTATATCGAAGTTAGATATAGTGAAAATCAAAAAAGAGTTATAAGTGAATCTATTGAATTTTCACAAGAATATCGAACTTTTAATTTTTTCGGGCCTTGGAATAAATAACTAAATGAAAAATGTTATTTTTAAAGATAAAAAAAAAAGAAATTTAAATTATAAAGCTGAGAATTCTTTATTAATTTTAAAACATTTATCTAAAAATAAAATGTTAGACACATCTATTAGATTAAATGCTGTTTTAATTTTGTTTAATTACTCTTTAAATAATTTCAAACATAGAGTTACAAATAGGTGTATTATTACAAATAGAAAATCGAAAATTCGAAATACTTTAAAATTTTCTAGGCTTTCTTTTTTTAAAATAGCTCGCGCAGGGTTAATTCCAGGTTTAAAAAAATCTACCTGGTAATTTTTATAAATTATATTTGGTTTAACTCCTAAATAATTTTTAAATATTTTTTATTCTTATGGCAATTTATGATGGCATTGCTCGTTGGTGTTTTTCAACCAATCATAAAGATATAGGTACTTTATATTTAATTTTTGGTGCATTTTCAGGAGTAGCTGGTACTACTTTATCTGTACTAATTAGATTAACATTATCATTACCTTCAAGTCAATTTTTAAGTGACAATTATCATTTATATAATGTAATTGTTACCGGTCACGCGTTTGTAATGATTTTTTTTATGGTTATGCCTGTTTTAATTGGAGGTTTCGGTAATTGGTTTGTTCCATTAATGATTGGAGCTCCCGACATGGCTTTTCCTCGAATGAATAATATTAGTTTCTGGTTACTTCCTCCTTCATTAGTGTTATTAACAGCATCTATGTTAGCTGAAGCTGGAGTTGGTACTGGTTGGACTGTTTATCCACCATTATCAAGTGGTAATTCTCATTCAGGAGCTTCTGTAGATTTAGCTATTTTTAGTTTACATTTATCAGGAGCAGCATCTATTTTAGGTGCTATTAATTTTATTTGTACTATTTTAAATATGCGGGTAAAAGGATTATTTATGCATAGATTACCTCTATTCGTATGGTCTATTTTAATTACAGCTGTATTACTATTATTATCTTTACCTGTATTAGCTGGTGCAATTACTATGCTATTAACTGATAGAAATTTTAATACAACTTTTTTTGATCCTGCTGGAGGAGGAGATCCTGTATTATACCAACATTTATTTTGGTTTTTTGGTCACCCAGAAGTATATATTTTAATTTTACCTGGTTTTGGTATCGTTAGTCATATTATCGTAAGTGCAGCTAGAAAGCCCATTTTTGGTTATTTGGGTATGGTTTATGCTATGTTTTCTATTGGTGCTTTAGGATTTATCGTATGGGCACATCATATGTATACTGTTGGACTAGATATTGATACTAGAGCTTATTTTACAGCAGCTACTATGATTATTGCAGTACCTACTGGTATTAAAATTTTTAGTTGGTTAGCTACATTATGGGGTGGTTCTGTTGAAATTAGAACACCTGTTTTATTTGCATTAGGATTTATTTTTTTATTTACTATCGGTGGTTTAACAGGTGTTGTTTTAGCAAATTCTGGATTAGACATTGCTTTACATGATACTTATTATGTGGTTGCTCATTTCCACTATGTATTATCAATGGGAGCTGTATTTTCAATGTTAGGTGGTGTATATTACTGGTTTGACAAGATTACTGGAGTTAAATATTCAGAAACATTAGGACAAATTCATTTTTGGGTTTTCTTTGTTGGAGTAAATCTAACTTTTTTCCCAATGCATTTTCTAGGAGTAGCAGGTATGCCAAGAAGAGTACCAGATTACCCAGACGCATTTTTGATGTTTAATAGAATTGCATCTTATGGTTCGTATATTTCAGCATTATCAGCTATTTTCTTTTTTTATGTTATTTTAGTTGCTTTTACTAAAGGTGAACCTGTAGCAACAAAAAAAACAATTTCTGTTAATTAATTAACATTTCTATTTTATTCATGTATTTTAATAAGTTAAAAAATATTAATACTATTAATTCTAAAAAATTTATTTCTCAAAATTATCAATCTAATTTTATGGCTTTTTTTGTTACCAAAAGTATTAGATGGAATAAAAATTATTTATTAGCTTTTATGGACAGTCATTTAATACATTACCCGTCTCCAATTAATTTATCATATGCTTGGAGTTTTGGTTCGACAGCAGGTATTTGTTTAGTTATTCAAATTTTAACTGGAGTTTTTTTAGCTATGCATTATACGCCTCATATTGACTTAGCTTTTGGTAGTGTAGAGCATATTATGCGAGATGTTAACAATGGTTGGTTAATTAGATATATGCATGCAAACGGTGCGTCTATGTTTTTTATTGTAGTTTATTGTCATATTTTTCGAGGTTTGTACTATGGTTCATATATGCATCCTAGACAATTATTATGGTGCTCTGGTGTCATAATTTTTATTCTTATGATGGGTACCGCTTTTATGGGTTATGTACTTCCTTGGGGACAAATGAGTTTTTGGGGTGCTACTGTAATTACAAATTTAGCTACTGCAGTTCCTTTTGTTGGTAATGCGATAGTTACTTGGTTATGGGGTGGTTTTACTGTTGATAACCCAACCTTAAATCGATTTTTTAGCTTACATTTTTTATTTCCATTTTTAATTGCAGGTATGTCTTTAGTTCATTTAGCACTATTACATAAAGACGGATCTAATAATCCTTTAGGTGTAGATACTTCTGTTGATAAAATTCCATTTTACCCTTATTTTTTTGTAAAAGATTTATTCGCTTTTTTCGTTTTTATGTTTGTATTTAGTTTCTTTGTTTTTTATTTTCCAAACTCAATGGGACATCCGGATAATTATATTCCTGCAAATCCATTAGTAACTCCTGCACATATTGTGCCTGAATGGTATTTTTTACCATTTTATGCTATTTTACGTTCAATTCCAGATAAACTAGGTGGGGTAGTTGCTATGGGAGGAGCTTTAATTATTTTGTTATTAATTCCTTTTACAAATACATCTGAAATTAGAAGTACAACTTTCAGACCTATATTTAAGATTTTTTTCTGGATTTTTGTTGCTGATTTTGCAATTTTAGGTTGGATAGGTCAAATGCCAGTAAAAAGTGTTTTTGTACTTGTAGGTCAAATAGCTACTGTTTATTACTTTCTATTTTTTTTAGTTTTAATTCCTGTACTAGGTACTTTAGAATCTTATCTTGTAAGATATAAATCATAAAAAAATTTGTACCTATACATTTTTTACATGTTACTGACTCCATTAGAGCAATTTCAAATTATATCATTATTTTCTGTTAAATTGTTTAGTTTAGATTTTTCGTTTACAAATTTATTTTTGATAAATGTCATTGTTTTAGCTGTTTTTAGTCTGTTGATTTCTTTCATAAGCGCAGATGATAGCACCTTTTTTTTTGTTCCCAATAATTGGCAAACTTTAATAGAAACTGTTTTTGAGACTGTTTCTCAATTACTTTTTGATAACATAAATATTAAGGGTGAAAAATATTTTCCATTTATTTCAGTTTTATTCTTATTTATTTTATTAGTAAATTTAGTAGGTTTAGTTCCTTATAGTTTTACTATTACAAGTCATTTAATTGTTACTTTTACATTATCTTTTTCTATTTTCATTGGTGTTAATATTATTTGTGTTAAAATACACAAATTTGAAATGCTATCTCTGTTTATTCCATCAAATACTTCTTTTGGATTAGCTTTACTATTAGTTCCTATTGAATTTGTATCCTATATTTTTAAACCTATTAGTTTAGGTGTTCGATTATTCGCAAATTTAATGGCAGGACATACTTTATTAAAAGTTATTGTAGGGTTTTCATGGAGTATGCTTTTATTAGATGATGTTCTTTCATTTTTTCATGTTGCACCTTTACTTGTATTAGTAATTTTAATGGGTTTAGAGTTAGCAGTTGCTGTTATTCAAGCATATGTTTTCACAATTTTAACTTGTATTTATTTAAATGATAGTATTAATTTACATTAATAATGTTTTTTAACTAGTAAATTTTATGATAATCAATATAGATTTAAAATCTAAAGACTATAAAGTTATAAATAAATTTATACATATTTTTTCATTTTTTGTTTATAAATATGACAAAGAATGTAATATTAAATTTTTTAAAAGGAAAACTATTAAAAGTTTGTTTTCAATTTTAAAGTCTCCTCATGTTAATAAACGTGCTCAGGAACAGTTTGAATTCAAATACTACAATTGTCGGCTAACTGTTTCAACTTTACACTATTTAAAAATTTTATTATTGTTAAAAGTATTAAACATTAAATTTTCTCAAAATATTAGATTTAAAACAACGTTATCTATTAACACTAAGACTCAATTGTTTAATTCATCAAGTAATATATTTTTTAAAAAAATTGATAGTACATATTTATTTATAAAAGATTTTACCGGCTATAAATTGTTCTAAATGTTTTAATAGCTCAGTAGGTAGAGCAAAGGACTGAAAATCCTTGTGTCGACAGTTCGAATCTGTCTTAAAACAAAAAACAAATTAATATGAATTTTCATATATGGAATATGTTTACTAAGCTGAAAAATGGTCAGTTAGTAAAAAAACCATTTGTACTACAAAAAAAAAAAAAAATATGCGCTCATTTTTTAGATATTTTATGGGATGAAGGTTTTATATTAGGTTATAAAACATCAAAAAAAAACCCTAATTTATTTGAAATATATTTGAAATATGTTTATAATGAACCTTGTATTCAGTCAATCAAATTTGTATCTAAACCTGGTAAAAGAATTTATATGTCTACAAAACAATTATGGAAATTAAATTCTAGTATGGGTCTAATTTTGATGTCTACTAATAAGGGAGTATTGACCATAGAACAATGTAAAAAATTAAATGTAGGTGGAGAGCCATTTGCAATAATATGTTAAAAAAATATACTATAACTATACCTTCTAATATTAAATATATTTATTCACCGGAACAGAAAACTTTAATTTTGATAATGAATACAAATATTAAAATTTATAAATTAAAGTTAAAATTAATAATTAATAATGATTTACGAAAAATTTATATCACAGATGTTCCTTTTTTATTATCTTCTAAAAAAGATAGTAAAAATATTAAAGCATACAGGGGAACAGAAGTTTCTAATATTAAACAGATAGTAAATCAATTATCAGTTATCAATTATAAACGTTTAAATTTAGTAGGAGTTGGTTATCGTGTCTTTTTACAAAAATATAATAAGAAAACTTTTTTAAATTTAAAATTAGGTTATAGTCATTCTATTATTTTGAAAGTGCCTGACGAAATTAATATTATATGTCCTAAACCAAATGTAATTTTTATTTCAAGTTATAATTTAAATTTGTTAAATAAAATAATTGGTTTAATAAGAGTATTAAGAAAACCAGAGCCATATAAAGGTAAAGGTGTTTTATATGAATATGAAAAAATAGTACTAAAAGAAGGTAAAAAATCTTAATACAATTCCACTAAAAATATGAAATTAAAAAAAAATATATTTGAAAAGTATAATTTTAGTCATACAAATATTATAAATATTAAATCGTATTTAAGTTTTTTAAAACAATCAAATAAATTAAAATTATTAAATTTTGAATCAAGTTTTCAGTCATTAAAAACAATAGAATTAAATCTTAAAAAAGTTTTGAAAATTATTTTTGAATTTCACAAATTAAATAAAAATATTGTATTTGTAGGATTTCCTGATATAAATTCTTATAAATTCTCATTACTTTTTAATAAATTTAATTATAAATCTTTAAAAAAAAAAGTGTGGGTTAATGGTTTGTTAAGTAATACTAATTCTCTTATATATTATTTAAATTCCAAACGTTTATCTAATATATCTAAAAAAAATAATTTACTACTTTTTCAAAATTTAAATAATTTGATTGAATTAAAAAAATTACCAGATTTAATTGTTGTTTTTAGTACTGAAGAAAATTTACAATTAATTAATGAATCTAATCGATTAAAAATTCCTATAATTGCCTTTAATAATAATTCAAATTCAAAATTATTAGTTATTAGTATATTTAATTTTAAAGATTCTTTTTCTGTTAAATTAACTTCAAATTTTTTTTATTTTTTAATCTCATCAATTTTCGTCAGAGATTTAAAAAAATCAATTAAATAAAAGTATTAATAATTTAATATTATGTTACAAAAAAAATCTAGATATAAACCGTTATATAAAAAATTTGTACGTTTAAGAAAAAATGTACAAAATCGTCGGAAATTAGTAGTAGGAAATTTTAAGAAGCAAAAATGGAAAAATTTAATAACATTTTTAAAAACTTCTATTAAAAGAAGAAAAAATAACTTTCGAAGTTATGATCAATTTAGTTTTTTTATTTCTAAATACAGTTTTCCGTATAAAAAAAAATATCTAAATAAATTACTTATAAAACAACGTTTTCGATTATTTTACGGTGATATTTCAAATAAAAAATTAAAAAAATTATTACAAACTGTAAATAGTTCAAAACAAAAAAAAATATCTGCTTCTAACTTAATAATAAATTATTTAGAGAATAGATTAGACTCAATTTTATACAGAGTACACTTTGTAAAAAGTATACGCGAAGCCAGATTAATTATTCAACATGGCCATGTTTTTATCAATAATGTTTGTAACAAAAATAATGCATTTTTATTAACTGAAGGAGACGTAATATCTATTTCATCGAACTATTCTAAACAAATGAAAACTAATTTGTTTTCCTCGAATTTATGGCCTTTACCTCCAGAATATTTGCAAATAAATTATAAAACATTCCAAATTTCAATTTTGAATACTTTTGATAAACCATCTATTTTCTTAGCTTTTCCTTTTTTTCTAGATTTACCGAATATTATTAATTATAGATAGAGATATCATATTAATTTTAAATCTTCAATAGCTCAATTGGTAGAGCAAATGGCTGTTAACCATTAGGTCGTCGGTTCGAATCCGGCTTGAAGAGAAAAAGTTTATTTGGAAACAATCGGATTTGAACCGATAACTTTATGTTTGCAAAACATACACTCTACCATTGAGTTATGCTCCCGTGTAAACTAACTTTTTAGATAAAAGCTTTATAATTATTAGAATCGTTTTTTTTAATGATATCTAAGTTATTATCGATCAAATTAATTTTTTTAGAACTAATTTGTAATTTTTTATATCTAAATTTTTTAGTTTCGGTAAATAAAGGAATAGTTCGATCTATGTTGTAATAATAAAACACAGAAAATGAAACAAGTAATCCAAAAATTTGAGCGCCTAGACTTAATAGGTCGAATTGTGGGATTGATAAAAAATGCTTATTTGGTGGAATTGGTAGACACGTCAGACTTAAAATCTGATTCTTTTAACGGAGTATCGGTTCAAGTCCGATAATAAGTATAAAATTTGCCTATACCAAAATGATGGAATTGGTAGACATGCTAGGTTTAGGTTCTAGTTCTTTTAAACAGAGTAGGGGTTCAAGTCCCCTTTTTGGTATTTACATTTTATTAAATCTCATGCCTACAGTTAATCAATTGTGCAGACA
>Ga0209652_1000475_pt1 | contig 34440 bp, 21 predicted proteins | sample SaaInl74LU_5_DNA_FD_184641 | JGI IMG/M metagenome (GOLD analysis project Ga0209652, IMG submission 184641) | Marine microbial communities from expanding oxygen minimum zones in the Saanich Inlet - ESP_74LU_5_DNA (SPAdes) (version 2) | ecosystem: Environmental > Aquatic > Marine > Intertidal zone... | reverse complement strand
CAAAGTCTTCCGCATCTTCGTCTAGAACCATCTTCATCTCATCCAACATTGAGCTGGTACTGCACCCTCCCTCCTTGGCCAATTCTTTGATAATAAAGTCAATAAGAGTTTTTTCTTCCTCACCTAGGTAGTCCACAATTTGAGCAGTGACATAAGTCTTCAAAGAATCAATAGCTGTTGGAAGAGGAGGAAACTTGCTATCAGAAGATAATATGCCTTCTTTCGTGGTCTGTGCAACAAATGATGATGATGCAGCAGCGGCGGCGGCTTCCTTGTCTGCAGCTTCATTTGCAGCACGTATTTCACTCAGACTTTGTCCACCCTCAACGTCCAAACGTTGCTTGCGAACATTGATATCACGATTGGCCTCGGATGGGACAAATTTTCGTTTCCTAGTGCCTTCCTCTTCGTCATCTTGTGGTTTCGCTTGCGTCGTTGAGGCTGTTGTTGCTTCTACACCATCACCATTGGCTTTTGTCATCCATGCGGGCAAATTCGAAACTCCGCGTTGTCCAGAATCTGCCACATCGGCAGTCGTCACAACAGTAGAGCTTTCGGTCGACTGCTGCTGCTGGAGTTGTCGCTGCAATTCCTTCCGTTTCCTCCTCTCATGACGTCCCTGCTCAACAAACTCACGAACCCTTCTCGATATTCGATCTGTAATAATGTCCACCCTCCTCCGCCGGCTAGTCACATCTCGTGTTTCCAACTTGCGCTTGAACTCCAACACAGCATTCACCACATCGGGTGCATTGAGAGGATCAGCATCCTCATCATACGCTCCACCACCCGCGGCAGCAGCAATTTTGTCCTTGTCTAATTTCAGCCCATGATTGTCATCTGTATTATCTCCCGTGGCTGCAGCTGCATGCCCACCCCACTGGTCGTCATTCGCCTTGTGTTGTTCCATCCCACCATTCGATGAGGTGTTTGCCGCACCACCTTCCTCGTACCGCAATCGCAATGCCGTCAATGACTCTAGTAAACGAAATGTAATTGTCGGATCTTGAGGGACAGGATCAGGTTGTGGAATAGTCATGTCAGGTGGAATGTTGGGAAGATCTGGGATGTGATAATTCGCTAAATGGTATATACGCATTTGTTGTATTTGTTGAAGTGTTGCCAAATGTTGGGCTTCTTCCTCTTGTGTATATTTTGGTTGTTTCGTTTCTTCTTCTACTACTGCTTCTTGTTCTTTGGTTGGTGGTGTTTGCTCTGTATTTACTGCGTCATCTTCTTGTTTGAGTTCGTTGGATTCTCCATCATTTGTTGCTGCCTCTTGTGGTGTTACATCAGTTGTTGTTTCCTCGTTGCTTTGGTCAGCACCCCCTTCATCACCACCACCATCTACAGCAGCATGAGCCGTTGATGATGATGCCGGTGCTTCAACAACTTTTACAGGCAATACAGGCAATGCACTCTTCCCCTCATTTTCCAAACTACATTTTCTCAATGCCAATAACCCCCCAGCAAAATTCTTTGCACCAATATAATGATTCATCTTAATCACTGCCACTCCTCCCTTGGCACCTGTCCAATGCAACGCCTCTGTAACTTGCGTATCCGTAGAATCATCATTGCTTTTTTTCTCATCATCATCATTCAAGAGTAGTAGTCCCAATAATCCACGCTCCTTCATCTTTCTCCACTCCTCACTCTTATCCGAAGGAGGAGCACAACACCCCAAATGAACGGTACGGGCTGCCGCCCCACAGGCTGGAAATGCTGCCTCACGAATAGTTCGTATGGATCGTAGGAATTGGGGGAGGTGTGCGAGAAGGACGACTTGGGCGGAATTTTGTGGGTGAAAGTTGAGATTGGGTGATTCTGCAGGTAATAGTAGTAGTGTTGGTGGGATTGCGGAAGCAGTGGGAGGAGGTGGTGGTAGTGGTAGTGGAGGCATGCCTGGTGGAGGAAGGGGTAGCGGTGGTGGAGGCATGCCTGGTGGTGGTACTCCTGGTGGAAGAGGAGGCGGTGGAAACGATGGCGGATTCATTTCGATATCTTTGTTCCACTTTTTGAAATTTCAGCGGCGTTTCGAAGCCGGAAATCGCAGCCTCTTTTGTAGTAGACGAATAGAGACCACCTGTCTATGATAATAATAATATTTGCTCTAATCTACTACTTCCACAACGGTCAACAAAAGGAGGATGCTGTGGGCTTACTGAATCGATATTGTAGCTGCCGTGATATCATTGTCACGAAGCACGAAGCGACTAAAAAAAGGCGAAGGAAAAAAATCCAGGACAGACCTTCACCGCTTTTCAACTTTCAACACAGCGACATTCATTCACTCGCAATCAATCGGCTTGCTACAGAGCGAGATTGGCACTTCATCTTATTGTACTTGCTTGCGGTAAACAGTACAAAGGCAGTCATTGATTACCCTCAACTTGCTGTTCGACAGATATCTAGTTGCGCCGCCGAGGCATAAATTCTCCAATTTTCATCTAAATCAAATAACAAACTCCACCATGCCGTCGAAAGCAAAAAAGGCCCAGGAAAAGGAGTCCAAAAAGGCTGCCCAAAAGAAGAAGGAAAAGTTATTGGATGATAAAACATTCGGGCTCAAAAATAAGAACAAATCATCCAAAGTCCAGGCATATGTCAAGTCCACAGAACGATCCATCTTAAATGCAGGTACCGATGCCCGAACACGACAGATGGATGCACAAAAGAAAGAGCAGGCCAAGGCACGCAAGGCACTCAAAAAGGCCAAGGAGGCAGAACAGGCAGCACTCTTCGGCGAGGCACTAATGGCAGTATCCAAAAAGGGACCAAAGTTCGGTGCCAAGGCGGGCAAAGTCGAGGCCAAGGGTCGTGATGGCGGCGATGAAAACGAAAAGAAGGGAGGGACATCCCGCGCAATGAAAATGATGTTTCAAATGGATGCACAAGAAATGGAAGATAAACTTAGGGAAGATCCGAATTATGTTCCTACATTAGAAGATGAGGTGGAATCACAACGACAAAAGAAATTAAGGGAGTTGAAAGCATCGGGTGTCAAGGGTACACCTGTCACGCAAGAGACTTTCAAGGTATGGCAGGATAAAAAGAGAAAACGGAAGGAGGCTGCAACGAAAAAGATGGTGGAGAAGGAAATGAAGAAGAAGAAGGGTGGAAAGGGTCTGAGTGTTTTGTCTGGCCGAGAGTTGTACAATTATAAGAAGGATCTCTTTCAGGATCAAGAGGGAGATGATGGTGGTGATAATGTTGTTGATGTGAATGCAGCGGCTGAGGTTGCATTGAAGGTTGAACAGGATCTATTTTTGGAAGGTGATGATGATTTGGATGATCTTGAAGATTAAACAGAAAAATAAAATGAAAGGAAGATAATGAAGTTGTTATGCTGCACGTGCATAACCAGAGGTGCAGAGCAAGGAGCAAGTTACACGCATCGAATTGCATCTCTGGTATCATCAAGAGCCAAGTCGCATCACGGTACCAACACTAAACCTTGCAGTCGAAACACTTTATATGCGCCGAAAGAAGATGATATTAGATATTAGAACTCATTCCTCTGTTACAAAAAGAAAATTGAATAGCTTATTCATACGTTATACACATGTCTTTAGTCGTCCTCCAACTCTTCATCATCATCTACACCAGGATGAAGCTGTGCAAAGTGAGCATGCTCTGCCTTCTCAGGCTTCTTTTCCAAGTTCCTCCTCATCTCTTCCAACTTTTCAGGCGTGAATTCACCTCGTATCGCCCTCTCATGCAGCTCTGTTCTCAATTTGACCAAGTGCTCTTGCAGTTCCGCTCTTGTCCATGCACTCTTGGGCTTCTCGAGAGTGTAGTCATACCAGCTTGGTATGTATTTCTGCTTGAATTCTTCATCGTAGGCTATTTTGCGACCAATAAATGGTGTTGCAAGGAAACTGCACACAAGAGACACACCCAAACCGAGCTGTAAATAAAAGTCCTTTCCTCTATGCCTGTTATCGAATCTTGCTTTCTTGGCCGCAATTACTTTCTCAACCGGATACTGATAATATGCTTTCATGGATTCATTTGCCTTTTCTAAAGCTGCATCTACTTCTTCAGCGGTCATTGCTTTCTTGCCACTTGTTGATGATGAAGATGTTGGAGGTGAAGAAAATTTTCTTTGCACGACAACTCTGTTATTATTAATGACATTGCCACTGCAACTTCTCCGACGGGACAGGCTTAGCCGAGACGCTGATGATGCTAATTGACGTAAACTCATGTCTGCTATTTGTTGTTGGGTCGTCAGTGTGGACTACTCAGGATGTTCTATGTTGTACTGGCGAATGGCATCATTTATGTTACCACCACCTCGCATTTTTTGCTTTTTGCACTTCGCCGCCACGCCACCGCAGAAAAATGATGAGAAGGAAAAAGAGGAGAGAGTAAAGAGGAGAGAGGAGAAGGGGCTTATTTACTCTTGTATAGGGGCTTATTACTTATCACATCATGTCGGAATTGCTACGTCATATCGCGCCTTGAGTTGGTATGGAGCTTTTTAAGCGAAAAAGATTCCATATTGATATAAATTTAAGCTGAGTTATCTTTTATTATGATAAACGATCTCGCCTTATTTTATGAATTAAGCCGCTTACGTCTGTCTGTTCCCATCAGTCGGTCATCGAGTGCAAAAGCAAGCTGCGCCGCTCTGCAGATTTTTTCGATTTCCACAACCAATTGCCTTGAAGTGATCCCGTTGATGTTGGTTGTGGATATCAACATCTCATTTATTATTGGGGAGATTTGCAACATTGCCTCATTGATATCTTCAATTTAATTTTTGTAAGCTGAAGAGGAGATTTTTGAAGCCAATAAGGTGTGAATATGATGCACTGAACGACATGATCAGACATCAATTTTACACGGATACCGATACATGAAAATTTATCTCTGCGGCTAATGCAATAAGAAAATGCCTCCCTACCAACAACCTGAAACTCCGTCATCAACTCCCCCACCTCCGCCAATGAGTTCTGCTGGTCTGCCTACGCTGTCGTCATCCACGGCTCAGGCACTGCTCGGACAACGAGATAGTTGCAATGCAGCCAACAATCACATCATGGCCTCCACGTCTGTTGACAGTGGCCTAGAGGACGTCGAAATTCCACCAAACTTTCGTCCACCACCTCCTCCTCGCGAGGTAGCCTCTGGTGTGGCCAATCTTGGCAACACATGTTACATGAACGCAGCCCTTCAGGCATTAGCACATGCGCCTGAGTTGTGTCATGCCCTCGACGCGGAATCTCATATAAAGAGATGCCCAGTGGCATTGAGGAATGAGCGTAGACGAAGAAAGCTTCAGAGAGAAAATGCTTCTGGCAATGTAAGTAATGCTGCTACGAATGCAAAGTCTCATCGTCGTATATCATCAGGTTCATCCAAGGGAAGTACTAATTCGAAGAATCAGCGCAGCAAGAAAAGTACTAAAAAGAATAGAAAAGGATCCTCAGCAGGGAGCACTTCTGGAGAAGAAACTGACTCCAATGCTGATATCCAACAACAGGATGAAGATGAGTATGAATATTGTACTCTCTGTGAAGTAGAACGTCTTTTGGGGAGGGTGCATTCCCGACCTGATGAGACGATAGACATGATAGATGATGATGTGGGCAAGAGCAAGGTGGAGGATACAACTGGCAACAGCAGTGTTAACTACCCTCCAGAATTGGAAGACAATGGTGGAGGTCCTGTTGTCCCTGAAGCATTTGTTTCGGGATTTATGTCCTCGGTTGCCCCCTGGTTCCGAAGGGGGGTGCAAGAGGACTCTCATGAATTCCTCCGTTTATTGATTGACGCTATGCAAAATAGTTGCAAGGGAGCCCGCCCAGAGGAGGGCAGCAACGATAGCACTTCTCCCACCATCAAGAAAGAAGGCACAGATGATCAAGACTCTTCAGCTGAAGATAACGAGTATCCCTTTCGCCTCTTCCGTGGGACCGTCGAGTCTAATGTCACGTGCTCTGCCTGTCGCGCCACGTCCTGCAAGATCGATCCAATAGAGGATATTGGGTTAGATATTTTACCAGTGACAAAGCCATCGTCAGCTTCAGCCCCAGCACGTGGTGGATCCGAGCGTAACTCCTCTTCTTCCACCCGATACACAAGTTCTTCTCGATCAACATCGCCAACTTCAAATTTGGCCTTGGCAGATGTTACCCAAGCCCTTGATAGATTCATATCCCAGGAACGCCTAGATTCTGGATACAAATGCGAGAAGTGTGGAAAGGTGGGTAAGGCCACAAAGACGTCCAAGTTGGCCTCCATTCCTCCAATTTTGACTCTGCACCTCAAGAGATTCCGCTATGGTGGAAGCGGCCGTGCGGCACGCAGTGCCTCCGGAAACAACTCCGATAATGGAGTGAGTGACTACGTCGGCCCATCTGGCTCTGCCAAGGTTGAAGGCCACGTGAAGTTCCAGAGCATTCTGGATATTAAGCCCTATTTGACTCCCAAGTTGCAAGATACCGATTTCAAGAAGGCCATCTGTAGACTTTTTGCCGTAGTGGTCCACTCCGGTAAGAATAGTCACAGTGGGCACTATGTCACTTATGTTGCCAACATGAAGGGAAAAGATTGGTGGAAGATGGATGACGGAAAGGTCGTCCGTGTAAGCCTCAACGAAGTGATGCAAGCTGAAGCTTACATGCTTTTCTATCGCGTCACAAACCATCCTGTGGCAACGCAGCTCAGAGAAGCCGCAGATGCCAAATCTGCTGCTTCTGTAAGGATCATGGACGCGATCAAGCGCAAAGATGACGAAGCCAAGGCAGCAGAGGAGAAGAAACGGGCCCAGGCTAAGTCAGCAGCCCTCGCTCTGAAAGAGCTTGTTGAGGCAGATGGAGAAGGGGTTCCTGATGCCCACCCTTTGAGTGATAACTCTGATGCCCCATCTCTCGGGAAGCGGAAGCGCCCAGAGCTTGCTTCTGGAAAGGAATGGATGGAGGGAACTACGACACTTTCTCCAGAGTTTCTGCCACTTCTTCATCGAATTCAGGACTTTATTTCGGAGAATGTTACCTTCAACTCTGAATTTTTTGGATACATAACAGAAGAATACAACCGAATGTCATCCAAGCTAAGTGTCGGTCGTAGGGTAAAAAACAGCAAGAGGATCAAAACTCTACTTGGGAAGGGCCCAAGTGGTATCTATCCTTTAGAAGACGTCAATGAAGATATGAGCGGAGGGATTTTAGATTTGTTTCACCAGATCTCAAGTTTGTACAGACAAGAGCATCCCGATTCCCCATCTTTCATCATTCCCAAGACAGTGAAGGTTGAAGCTTCAGCTGAGGAAGTTGATGTCCCAACCTTGACCATAGACAACGACGAATTGATCATTCCAGACGCCACTGAGAGTTACGACGGCGCACTCTAATTGAAAGTAGTAGGAAAGTAGAATCATTAGAATAGAGGGGACTGTAAAACTATATTGTCGATATTATCGCAGTATTTGTTTAGCTTTATAGTATTACGATAACGATATACTTTAGAGCTTCTCATCCCACCAACTTTTTGATGACATTTCCAGAACTCGGCTTGCTGCCCTGCGGAAAGCAAATGATAACTCTCTTACACTCGCCAAGCTGCTCAGCGCAGTACCCCGCGATTGTGCAACATCAACTGCTAGCATGGTACCGTCGGGACTGACATTATCGTTGGCAGTTGTAGACTTGTCTGAGTCCGTGCCACTATCCTCTTCGTATGAGTTCCCAATGAACAATCGATCTGGAACGTCAACTGCACTACACACTAAGCAACATTCAGCCTCGTAAAGCTCATCAATCAATGTGATGAATCTCCTCGCTCGATCTGGATACTTTAGATTGAGATGAGGAATATTTTCAAGCATGACTATCTGGAAGTGGTTCGCAATTGCACTGTAGTCTGAACTTCCCAGCTCTGTAGTACATAGTTCTTCAAATGTAAATCGAGCAATGACGTCAGAATGTGACCGATGGACGGCCATTGTCCGTTTGAAATTAACTTGCAACTGTATTGGTGGTTGTTCATTGGTTGTGGTGGGATGTTTCTCTTGATACTGTAAAAATAAACGATCTAGTTCTTGCGAAGCATGCTCTCCATTTTCAACGTTTGTAGTGAGGTGGAAATAGTCGCCATGATTGTTGCTCTCGTCAGCATTGACCCCAGACCTCACACGTCGATAATCTATACCAGTCTTGTCAGTATCCCCCAGGTTGTTTCTGTCTACCAAATGATGCACTACACAATACTTCTTCATCAAGTCTATAAATGGCAGGAAGTATTCTCTATTCAGACCGCCCTCATACAGTGCATCAGGAGGTCGATTGCTCGTTGCAGCCACAATCACACCTTGTCTCCACAGTTCACCAAAAAACTGGTTCAGTATCATTGCATCTGCAATATCTGTGACTTGAAATTCGTCAATGCACAGCAGGGTAACTTCATCCGACACCTGTTGTGCAATGCGTATTATGGGATTTCTTGACTTGTCTGTATCAACATGATAACTGCGACCGTGTTCATCTAAAAGCTGTTTATTCAATATATGTATTCTTTGATGGATCTCTTGCAGAAAGGAATGGAAGTGCAACCTTCGCTTTTTGTGGGTTGGTGCATGTTCATAAAATACATTCAGCATCATTGATTTTCCTGTGCCAACTGGCCCATGAATGTAAAATCCTCTAGGGACTTGTATTGATATTGATGGAGGTTCTTCGTTTGTGTTGAGTTCCGTATTGCTTTGAGTTGTGTCATCCTTCTGCCGCTGTTGTTGTAGCTGCTGCTTTTGCTGCTGTTTATGATGTTCTTCTACACGCTGCAACTGCTGTCTAAACGAAGAATGATTGTATGATTCCAGAGTGCTTTGGACTCTCGTCAATTTTTTGGCAGCTTGCTGCTGTAACGGATCAAATATTAACTTTCCGTCTGTTACTTCATCTTGAATGGCGCTTGCAACTCCCTTCCATATTTTTGTGGTGCTCCCACTGGCGTATCGGCTGGGAGTAGCAGAGCAAAAACGTAGGCGATGAAACCTACATTCAAGAAAGGATTTTGATGTACGGCGAAATAGAGCAGTGAACATCATCGCACTTGGACGTGGGTCCTTTGTGTGTATTGTAGTACTTCAATTTATGTGCACAATGTTATGTTTCTCTCTCCGCGTTGTTCCAACCAGCCGCCAATGCTTCGCTCTATCCTACAGCTGTCACCCGTCAGCCTTTCTATCCGATCCAACCACGACCACGACCTCCCGATCTCCTGGCTTGCTGACTGTGGAGCTGCTGATATTGATCTACTATCCACAATATTCCCCTGATGCAGAACTTTCCTGCTTCTCGTTCAACGTCAAACGTCCCATGGTCTTGTCTCGCATCTCGTGATCTGTTCTTGTGGTTGCTGGTCTTAGATCTCGTATCGCTCATAATCGCCCATAAAACACGTTGCTTCGGGATCTTAAACCAGGTAAAATTCTGTCCTTCGGAAAAGCCAACCGCCCAAATTTTGATTTGAGCGATTCAGTACGATTCCTACCGTAGGCTTTCTCCACGGAATCCCGATATTTGTCTGGCTCGATTTTTTTGCAACGCTCGAAATCTTCTGCTGAAAACGCAACTTGCGCTCTGGCTTTCCTGAACGCAGTCAGATCATAATTCAGACTTTTGAGCAGTTTGTTGATTGGGGCGAAAGCGTTAATCGGCAAAGTAGCAAGAGAGAGATAGCATCGCATTGACCATAACTGACACTCATAGGTCGGCGCAACTACTACACAACTACTTGGTGTTGGTATCCTTCATCCTCCATGCGGAGCAGCTAAAACACATCTTTTCATACAACGACCCTCGCCCCCACACATAACATGATGAACCCCGACGATTACGATTCTCCAAGGAAACGGAAGAAGATCAAGATAAAGGAGTCGGTGATTGACCACACCTACAGGGATTACTCTCAAGTGGAGGTGCCTCCTGAAGACGACGATGGCGATGGCTCCCAGCGCCCAATTCAGCCGAACTTCCCTGCCAAACTTCATGACATCGTTAGCAACCCCGAGTACCGACACATCATTGCCTGGCAGCCACATGGACGGTGCTGGAAGGTTATAGACAAATACCTCTTGTCGACTGTGATATGCCCCAAGTACTTCTCACACTCCAAGTTTGAGAGCTTCAATAGGTCTGTCAACGGATGGGGCTTCAAGGTGAGTTATTATGTAATTAACGGTCACTATTTCGCATTTATTTTCCGTTGTTAACGAATATGCACATCCACTATTATACAGCGTCTATTGAACCAAGGACCGGATTACAAATGCTACTACCATGAATGCTTCTTGAGGGGACGTCCGGAATTGACAAAGATGATGCAACGGCTTATCAATCCGGGGAAGAGATTGCCGGATAAGGCGGGGGAGCCGGATTTCTATGAAATTAGTAGACAGTACCCCCTTCCTGCTGGACCCACTGTCAGTGAATCAAATCCCATGCTTCGTACTCCAGCTCCCTTTGCAGGAGGATACCAAAAACCTCCTGCTCCATCGGCAACTCCAGCTGCTGCAGGTGGTCCAGGTGGTGGTGCACCAGGAGGTGAAGGGGCGGGTGGTCCCCCTGCACCTGGGCAGATGCCGGGTCAGGCTGGTGCAGCAGGTGGTTATCCATACCCATACCCAGGCATGCCCTATCCTGGACATCCACAATATGGACAACCACCTGGTTATCCTCAGGGGATGCCACAACAGGCATATGGTTGGCCAGGGCAGCCCATGCCTCCATTTTCTCCGGGAGGAACTGGGGGAAGTGATCCAAACACACCACAGGGAGGAGCTGCGGCTGGTGCTCCAGGCGGTGCTCCTGCTCCCGCTGGTGGTGCATCTGGAGCGCCCGCAGGAGCACCAGGTGCTCCAGGTCAAATGCCTGGTGGTATGCCAGGATATCCTGGTTATCCTTACCCCCCTATGCACCCTCACATGTATTGGCAACAAGCACAGTACATGGGCTCACCGTACGGACAATTCCAACAACAACCATTTTACCCACCAGGTTATGCTCCCGGAAGTCCTGGTAAAGGAGGACCTGGAGGGCCTCCCGGTTTTGACCCTACCCAACAGCCAGGTGCCCCCCCAGGAGCGCCAGGTGCTGCAGCTCCGGAAGGAAAGGCAGATGATTCGGATGCTGGATCAGAAGATGAGAAGAAGCCTTCCGCTGAAGAGGGTGAGGGAGAAGCATCAGAAAAAGAAAAGGATGAGGAGAAGGAGGATTCCAAAGAATCAAAAGAGGCTACGGGTGCATCGGAATCACTTCCATTCTAAGAGAGTTATTGAACTGACCAATCACCCTGGATTCATTTCTCATAAAACAACGTTCTGTAGAGTCAGTTCCTAGCGAATCTAAGCTGAAAATTGTTTGGGCCATGCTTTGAATCATCAGGAAACAATTCTGCGGGGTGTTATCTTTAGTGTGTCATTTTGTGTGTAAAGTCTTCTGTATGTATGCATTGAAGCATTACATATGGACTTTTTGTGTTATTGAAATAAAGACCTGTTCCCTATAAAAGGTAATATCAGTTATGAAACACATCTTGTCAATGCATATATATCTGCTCTACTTCTTTTACTATATTTCGGTTCTTGTTGTGAGCCACACTAAAAAGTATATTTCACGCAAGGGAGAGTAATATCTTCCTTCTCTTCAGTGTGACAATCAACTCCCAACGTGAGATAATCTCTGCCTTTGAAAACAGCGTCAAAATAGTCCTGTTTCTCGCCTTCTTCTGACGGACGGTAGACTTGGAGATAAGCATCTGATACATTTCCTTGGAACTTCTTCATAAATGACTCTTTTGTTTGCTCCAAAGAGACCTTCACCTTCTCAACCTGAGTTTTGAAGATAGCCCGCTGACCACTTGTGGGAGGCAATCTACCAAGCATCTGTACAGCCATGCGGATCTGAGGCCATTGCGTGTAGACACCGTCACTAACTGTCACTTTGCCTTCATCGTCATAGCTGATAGTCCAGTCCAACTTCTTCTTGTCTAATGCGTTGTACAAAGCTCTATCTTCGGTGTCACCGTGTAGAAAGATTCTGTTCACAGTAACACCAAAAGATTTCTCAAGATATGCAACGAGTTGCTCCACGCTCAATTCATTCAACTTGTAAGATAGATCAATTCTGTCCCAAGACGTGAAAGAGACTGGTTGCGGGGCATCCAAGCCCGTGGAGATTGGAACTGGAGGGTCTGGTGCAAATGTTGTGAAGTTTCCACTGCCTGCAGCCAAGTTAATGTTGGAGTTGAGAAACTTTTCACTGCCTTGTGACTGCAAGCCAAGCACGAGCTTTGCAAATTCGATGTCTACAAGACCGCAAACCATTGCTGTAGTTGTTGCTAACGCAGGGATGATACGACCAGCAGTGACCTTGACAGCATGACGAGGCGACGCTTTGATGTCGTAGTTCCAGGAACGCATATTTGTTGCCGTAGTGAGGAAGTCAATGTGGAAATTGAGATCATCTGTGCATAGGAAAGGTGTCAATGTAAGAGATGGAATCCAGCTAGTAATGATAATAATGAGAGGGAGAAGAAGAAGACACTTACCATCCTTTTCAAATTCCTGGGGCTGCGCAGGTTGCAACTTGGATGTGTCAGCTGCAAATTTGTAAAGTTCTCCTTTCATCTTTTCGTCATCTTCGCCAGTGTCCCCAGATTCTTCCTCGTTGTCCCCTTCGCTAAGATCAACCTTATCTCCAGATGGTTCCCAAATCGCTTGTTCAAGTTTGAGTTCATCAACAACAGCCTGAAATTCACTTCTATCACGTACAACTTCAGCTCGCCACACTGATGCGTACAGATTTGCTGTACTATACAAATACTCCATTAACAGAGGCATGGGATCATTCCAATCGACAGGTCTGGGGCGTCTCTTGGTTCCAGTCCAAAACTTCTTCCCGCTGGACTTTTCCATCTCATCAGCTGAATGAGACAAGTCAAGGATGGAGGTGCGGAAGTCTTTCATCATTCGGTTGAAAGCAATGCGGACACACGCATTAAAATCAATCGATCCTCCTGCTTCTTCTTGCAAGTCAATGAATGCTTTAATCATGCGCAGAGCGCGACTTTGTTCTCCTGAATCCATGGTATCTAGCTGCTCGAAGAATGCCATCGGATCCTGTCGAAAATTCTCATACACGTCAGGCCCAAACTCAAAGTAGTCTGAAAAATAAGCTTGCTTTGCATACTCAATACAGTGCTTAGGAAGGTAAGGAAAACTTCTCAGTGTACACATGGCAATTTGATTCTCGTTGTCATCTGATTCCTTCCCGTCATTATAACTCGATGTACGGAAAGGTAAGACCACTTCGTGATTGCACTTTGTTCCCAAGGTACCACTTTCTAGAAGTGGCTTTGAGTAGAATAGACAGCGAGCATCGGTATACTGCCTTGCTTGCACGTTGTCAAGCGCATTCCAACACACACTCAAATTTTCCCAGAATTTGTCGTTGAAGTAATCTTCACTGTCATCTCCCACTTTCTTTTCCAAAGCCTCAATGTTCACACTTGGGTTCCACTTCTTCACTACCATTGCACCGCGAACACTTTTGGGATGACCCACATCGGGTTGTCGGAACAGGAATTGACGAGACAAGTTGGATACTTCAATGCGGTCCATGTCTGTCACGACAATTTTACCGTCCTTTCCGGTTGCAATCCCCATTAGAGCTAAACCCTTGAGATATTCACAGCCCAAGGCACCACAACCTACCAAAAAGACACGTTGATTTGCGGCACGGGCCTGAAAATCTTTTCCCATAACAGCAATTTGATAATCATATCTAGAACCAAACAAGGGGCCAACATTCGACGCACACTCATCTACGACAAGAGCTTCCTCATCATGATGAACCCACTGGTCGATCGGTGTGAACTTTCCTGAAGCTTTGATAACTTCTTGCGCTGCAGCTCCGCCCAAGAAAGCACAAAATCCAGTCAACTCGGCCGCAAAGAGACGAGAGTAACGAGCAATACGTTTTTCATCAACATCACGAGGCTCTCCCATGGGGAATCCATATTGAATGGACTGTGCCCAGCATGCTCCTTCGGTGTCTTTCCTGGAGTCTGAAATAGATTTTGCAACCTCTACCATTTGGCTAGCGTCATCAGCATTGTGCAACTGAGGCCAACGATTGTTCTTCTCATGAAAATCCAAGGCTGCAGCAATGGAAAGATGAACTTCAACACCCTTACCCAACTCCCAATCCTCACCGCGGAGCATTTGTGGCACCGGCGTCCCTTGCAAGGTTTCTGCAAGAGACTTGTATTGCTTGTAAATGGGAGGGCGTACTTGATTGAGTAATCCTCCCGATTGATATTGACGGAATGCATCGACGCTAGTTTTCTCCAACATTTTCTTGCCATTATCATCATTCAACACAAATGCCAAACGATTGAAAATTGTGATTGTCCTCACTGGGAACTTTTTGTTGGCATTTCCTTCGTCTTCGTCAAAAGCCGACTTGTAGAAATCATATTGACGCTCAAAATTGGATACCACAGATTCGGTTGGAAGTCCTAGAGCCGTTTTGAATGCTACTCCACGTGTGTCCACTTTAGCAGTCGTAGGACTGGCAATGGCAACTCTCTTGACGGTGACCGACATGCCATTCAATCCTTCCATACCCTGGCGTAAATCCTCCAATACAACAACATCACCATCTTCCAAACCGTGTTCATGTTGGGCCACCGTGACAACAACTACTTGCTCTCCCTCCTTCACGCCTGCAACATCTAACAACTTTGGTTTGCTGTCCAAAACTTCCACGTTTGAAATGGCAAGTGTCTGCGTTGGTTCTCCAGTAGCATCAGTAATCTCATGGTTGGGCCCAAAGTCAGAAAAGATGGACGAGGTAACACCATTCGTAACTGCCATGATGAAAGCAATCCCATTGGCACGTGCCAATTCATTCAATTGAAACAATTCTTTCTTTGGCAACATCGTCGCGACGACCACTGCGGCATATCCGCGACGAGTTCCCAACACATCCTTATTCATAATTTCCTCCGTCAAGGTGCTATTGCCATCCAACAAGTCCACACGACAGAATGGGTTCAAAGTACGCAATTCCGTCAAACTTGCTGCACCCAACGTCGTCTCTTCCTCAAGGACATGCTCCCGGGTAACATAAAAATTACTCCCCCGATGCTCCTCCTTACAAACGATGCCACCATCATACAGCATCACCCCACCTACATTACTCAAAATCAAGTTCTTCGCAGTCTCCACGCCCACTCCCTGCATACCCACAATCAACACATTCAAATCCTTCAAACGGGCAATGGTGTCTCCCCCAAACGCGGCCTTTTGACGGTCGATCCGTTCGGATTCATTGTCTACAAGATTGCCCGTCTTGTACGAGCCCATCCAGTCTCCCCAGTTTACGTGTACTTCTCCTCCATCAGCCATTTTGATGCGCTTGTTGGTTGGTGAGTGATTGTTGTTGTTGTCGTTACTGTTTGTTGCGGTGGTAGAGCGCTTGGTCATGGTCGTTTGTAAAAAATGTGGGCAATTTTGAAGACCAAAGATCCAAAAGATGGAAGATCCCGGTTGTGAAAGACGCCGTGCTTCGTTCGCGTACCATAGTTAGCACTGTGAGGTGAGGAGGAGTATGTATTGTACGGTAGCAAGAACAACAGTCTCCACAAAGAATAAAGATCAGGGGAGACAGCGGAAGGCCTGTGGATGTAAATCATTAATGTAATGAAATCTTTAACATCAAAAATCTCTATTTACAACATACAGCAGAAGGGGAGTCAGAAGGTTGCCCCCAGCCATGGCTCCAGATCGAACAAAAGAGTACGTGTCTATACCAAAGGTTGGCAGCACCATTAGGATCCCCCCCTCATTCTTTAAGCCAATATCTCTCCACTTGATTCATATCTAGTCCGAACCAATCTTGGTCGAAAATCCAAACAACAAAGTATCAGGATACAAAGGCATACCAATAAACGCTCCCATCACCATGAACACAATAACAACAAGACCAACCGCCGTCCAAGTAATGATATTGAACGTTTGGATTTCATACATGGTCTTGTAATTGTAGGCGTAGGTGGTGTAACCATTCTCACCATCCTGCTGTTGATTTTGGTTGTTGCCATTTTCGTTATTATTATCTTCCCCCTCCTGGTTCTGGTCTTGTGATCCCTCCTCTTGGCCCTCCTCCTCATCTTCATTCAAACGACGTCTGCTGGCAGACACCACACTTTCAGGGACGTTGGTCTCAACGACAAGATGAACAACGACAGTCTTACCACTGGCATCCGATTCATCCTTTAAACGTTGGATCAATTGACGGAGTTGATCATCCGCCTCCTTGGCATCAACATCATCCATAACCTGGAGGGACACAGCCTCCAATGATCCAGCCTCATTCGCAGTGGTCGAGGAGGAGAGACGACGTCCAAAGTCATCCTTATCGGTAACAACCGCGGCGGACTTGGCCTTGGGGGAAGATTGGATACCCTTGACGAGGGTGTTGGAAACATGTCCAGAAATCTTGACTTGTCCGACAACACCATCATCCTCAGTATTGCCACTCAATAGAGCCATGGCAGTGGGCATACTGTCCAAGTGCCCGGCGACATTCCCCCCAAGGCCAACAATGACACCCAAATCAGCCTTGGTGAAAAGGTCGGGAACCACAGCCATACCAGCATATCCATGAGACGAATATTTCCCATTTTTAGAAGGGTGCATTGCCTTCCAGAAGGAAGTCATGGCTGCGGGTGTGGTGGTGATTGATGCGGCATTGTTGTTATTGTTGGTGGCGGTGTGGATGGTGCCCCCCTTGCCGAATTCGAGGATGGTGACTGTGGTTTGCTTGGTGGCGGCGGCACTGCTGGCGAGAGCGGTGATGCTTATCAGGGATGTGATGAACTTCATGATTATTATTATCCAATTAATTAATGTTTCAATCCACTGTTACTAGCAATAATGATATCATTGAGGCCGTTATTGCTCGTGTTGGCGTTTGGCGTTGGCTGGGTGATTTTTAGATCCAGTTCATTGTCGCTATTTGTCGCCGATTCTCTTTTCGGAGAAGCTCGAAAATCTCCCTTCGCTTCCATTTCCACCATCTTCCAGGACCCGCCCCGCTTTGTCTCTTTGCTTTGATCATGATCAATGGGCTGGGCTGTATCATAGGGAGAGACGTAACAGCAAGTAATGAAACAGAGAGCAGCTTAAGAAAAGAGTGTTACATCACCATCATATTGAATTAAATCAAACGCAAGGACTTAAAGATGGCCCTGTCCAAAGGCGGCAGCGCTGCCGCAGGAAAAGGAATGACCGGGAACAGAGAGGATGTCATCGAAACACTCATTGATATGGATCCGTGTGGGGCTGCCTATCGGGTTTCAAAGACCATGGTGCGTGTATTATTCTATCATACGGTCATTTATGCATTTGTTGTGTCTCTATTTATGCTCACTCCATTATGATTTCTCATCAAAATTGACGTAATGCTTGCCACCCTACTTATTTGTGCTCATACATCAACTCAATAATATATCAATGATATACAGAACGAGGCACCCTCCTTTGCCCTCCAAGGTCGACACAATCGCATTCCCGACTCAGCCCTCTTCGATGCGGCGAATGCACTTTCCAAATATGAAATATTGCCATCCAGTCCAGAAGTTATGGGGGATCTCCTCCTCGGCAAAAGTGATGGCAACAATGATACTATTGAAGAAACTAAGACCAATGTTGCCACCACGCCCAATGCATTGGATACAACTAATATGAATATTTATAGGACAGAGGGTTCGGAAGAGCGTATTTTGCGTCATCATGATAAAATTATTCGTGCCAAGAATATTAATCATCGATTGAAACAGCAGCAGCAGCAAGATCAAAATCTACAACAATTGAGTGATAAATTACCTGCAGCGTCGGATTCAGATGCTGGTAATAATGTTGCTACTGGAAGCGGAGAAGGAGGCGTTGGAGTTGTAGCTTCTTCTTTCTCCAGCGTTGCGCCTACCACAAGTGATGTCACCAATACCACTTCTGTAGCTGCTTCTCCTGCTTCAAATGTTACGACTAACCCTGTTCCACCTCCACAATTGGTATCAGCATTACGTCAAATCTTTGGTACGGCCAGTTCCACAAATTTACAAGATTTAATGACTGATACTGCTATTGATAATGACGCCATGAACAACAAAAGTAATGTTGGCAGCGATCATGATGATGAAGGGTTGAAACGCCAACACCCTGAAAATGTCAATGTACTGCCTTCGTTGCTAACTGCGGTACTGAATCATGAAACGTTTGTAGGTCCTCCTGCATCAGCACCCTCAACGAAGAGTGAAAGGCCTTCGATTGAAGAGAGTGAGGCTGTGAGTCAAATTAAACGCGATTTGAAGAATTTCTTTGGTGGAGAATTCGATGATGACGAGGAGGATAACGATGAAACTTCGGTGGATAATGATGCAGGTATTGAAGAGGGCACAAAAACTCCAATGAATGATAAGAAAGAAGGGACACAGGTATCAACTCCACCACCTCAACTTCCACCGGGTGCTGCCAATATGGAGGCTATTATTGGAAGTGTATGTAAAAGCATGCTCAACAAAAGTGACAAGTCTCCACCAACGAAAAGCCACGTTCACGGGGTACTTATTGCAATCCTATCAATCTTGACTGGGTGTTTACTATCAGAAGAGGACTTGGAGAATTTGGGACTGGGTGAGGATTCTCATTTGCTCCTCCAACATCAGCACTTGCCGACGTCTACTTTGGATGCTGCGGGCAATAGTGATTCGAGTTTTCTTCAGGTTGGAGCGGTGCTTTCCATGCTAAGGAATAGCAGCCATGGTGCCAGCGGTCTTGTCAATGATCATGACAACAACGTCTTAGACGAGTTCTCTTTGGATGAAAAGTTACTCAGTTACTTTGCTGATGCATCTTCCACTTACGAGGAACGAATTGAAATTCAAAAGGCTAATTTGTTTAAGCTCCCAACACCAGAATTAACCAAATCCGAGGATGAGGGGAAAGCAGGGGATAAGCAACTGACTCCAGACGTGCTGCCTCCTCTTGTAGGCAAGGTAAGCGACTCCAGCGATGATTCGGATGGGGATGAAAGTGATGTGGATGAAAGTGAAGTAAATCGAGAAAATAGCGAGGAAGGAAATAATGATATTCCAATCTTTGACGAAGGGGATGAGGATAATGAAGACCACAACTCATCCAAATCAGACGATGAACACGACGAAGGAGATAGCAGTGCTGGTAGAAACTCTGCTAATGTGCAGGAAGGAGTAAACGATCGACACGACAACGACGGAGGCGATGATGACTCCGAGAACAACGATGACGAAGATGAGGAATCTATGATGCTTCGGCAAGCTCTTGCTCTTAGCTTGGCGGCCGCTATTGGCTCTGGAGTGTCGGATGAGTCAGATGCTGACGAAGGAGGAAATGATAGTATTGCTACCCCACCCATTCTTGCACCACTACGAGAGTTGGAAGGTAGCGACAGCTCCTCGGAAAAAGGTATTACCTCTGACAACCTACCTTCCCTTCCTACACCTCCACCTCTTAGTCTGCTGCCTAAACATGAACAGATTGTTACGGAGGCATATGAAGAAGAGGATGAAAACGAGGCAGTCAAGTCTAAATCTTCTGAACCGGAGTCGTCCTCGGTATTTGACCCTTCTGCGCTATCCAACTTTGGCAACTTACCAGCTTCGCAGGTTCTTCTCCACCTTCAGGGTTTTGTGCTGGATATAATGCAAAATTGCTCCAAGGGTGTTTCCGAAGAAACTCGGAGCGAATTGGAAAGTATCATGTCACCCGGTGGTATGGGATCACCTTTCTTCGGGTCCCAAACGCCCAAGTCACGTCCTGGCGAAGCTACAGAGCAAGAGTCATTTGATGACGACTTCACACCTGATTCGATCACTGCGTCCCTGCTTTTCGCCTCCCTGCAATTGTCCAATTACCTACGCAATGCCGCCGTTGCAATGTTGGGTGACATTGTTCAAGATACGGGAGACATGGTTGAAGAATACCGTTCTGATGCCCACGACAATAGTGAACAGGATATAAAAATCGCCAACTCCAACGAAAGTGAGGATCCATTGCCAGACGTCAAAGATGATCCCGCCATCGGTGCTACTTTAGATTCGTTTGAAAGCAAAGGAATGCAAAGAAAGGCAGCTGCCGCAGCACATTTTGCTACGCTGAGGCATGAAACAAAGCAAAAGCTCGTACTGTTGTGGAGCAAGAAAGTTTCTTTATACTCCAGTTGCTGCCTCCTCAGTATGCGGTGCCTCCGCATCTTTATGGGACGATGCATTCAAAAGGGCATGCATGCTTCCAGCAATGAAGATGACGTTTGCATGTCTACGAAGACACGTCTTGGACTCGCTGCTATTTTATCGAATTTCTACTCTTCGTCAACATCTTCATCTTTCGAACATCTACACAATTCCATCAGCCGCTTTTCAGAAGATTATAAGGCTGCAGGAGATGGCCCAAAAAATCAATTTCTTGTTGCATCACTCTGCAGTGAGGCGATTCTGTTATGGGGGGCGTCCCTGTCATTTCTCTACCCTGACCACACGGCAAGGGTTGATTTGTTAAGCGAATTAATTCGGAAAAGAGCTTTGCCGTCCGCTAAAAGTTTGAATGATCTAATGGGTTCTTCTGACGATACTCAGAATGTATTGGAGTGGAGTGAAAGTGAGATACAACAATCTAAACTGGATCTTTTGTGCAAGCGGCTCCGGATGAGTGACATGCTGAACTGTTTTGTTGAGTCTCCTATGCTAAGTTTCGGAGGAGATAATGATCTGAGCGACGATAAAACATCAAGTCAAGAGACTATACAAGCACGTCCTCCTGACAACTCCCTCTCAGCTATTTCTTTACTGAGCGATGTAGTGAAGAACTACTCACGAGACCACAACCTCACCAAATTATACCTTGCTGTGTGCAGTAGGACGATGTCGAATTTGCTTTTGTGGCAGAATCTTTCCATCTCGTCGAATGATGAAAATGATCACGACATTTCTGGAGGAGAAGCGAGTACTACATCGTCAGAACGGGCAAATGGATTGCAGCTGAGCTTGAATTCTTCAAAGTTTCACTTTGACTCAACAAAATGCGCAGACTCCATTGCAATTGTTTCATCGGCGAGCTTACCAGGTGTTACTGCAAATCAACGCGCGACGAAGGTGTGGGGCACAGTTCTCTCGACAGCTTGCTTCCTACCGAAAAGCGGCATCCATCGTTGGGCAATAAAATTAGAAAAGTGCGAGCGCGGCCATGTCTTTGTGGGAGTAGCTACATCCTCTGCTAGCACGAAGACATATGTTGGAGGGGACAAGCATGGGTGGGGACTGATTGGCACTCAAGCTTTGTGGCATGATCGCAACAAAATCAGGTCTGATTATGGTTCTACTTTTCGGTCTGGTGCCACTATCGTTATTACACTGGATACAAATGTTGGCACACTTCGATTTGGGCTGTGGAAAGAAGCTGCTGGTGCTGAAAGCGGGCCACTTTCTCCATCTCATGGGACAGCTCCGCTGACATCTCCTCGCATGGGTGCAACTCCAGGTGGTGGAGGTTCTACGATTGAAGACTGGGGCATTGCATTTGAAGGATTGCCGCTTGATGTGAAGTTGTATCCTGCTATTGGTCTCTACCAACGCGACGACAAGGCTACGCTTTTCGCCGTGTCAAACCCAACGAAATCATCTAGCGGGAAGCCAGCGCCTTCAGCAATATCTAGTGGAGAAATATATTTTCCTTTGCCTGCGGACGCCAGGGAACAAACCCCTGATTATATGCTCCGAGTACAACGGTGGAATCAGTCATTGTGTACAGACGGAATAGCCTTTGGCTCCGAGGTCTTGTCAAGGTCCATCAAATTACTTTCTTCACCCGAGTCAACATCGTCGCTTGAGACAAACGTTCTTTTGACCAGTGTTTTACCCAGTCTTGCGTCAAGCATTTGCTTGATCCCGTCGTGCATTCCTACGTTGTCTACGAAGTATGCAATCGCATTATTGCCGCTTGTAACCAGGTGTGCAAAGGTTTTGGACAATCTAATTCCTCTTGAAAACAAAAGTAACGCTCTCGGGGGCGAGTTGAAGGAAGGAAATTGGTTACTTCGCGTTGAACCATCAACATCATCTAATAGTGAATCTCGAAGCAACAACAACATGCCTGCAGAATACGTTGTGTGCCTCAAAAGAGACGAATCATCAAATAAAGCTGGATATACGTGCTTCCAAGGAGAGGGAGTTGATACATCTAATCGCTCTAAAGACGGCCGTGTAGTGATCATTGGTGCTTGTTGCGGTACCCAACTTCATTTAATTGAGGATTGGCCTGATGATTCTCCGACATCTTGTATTATTGATGCCCGCCTTGGCCTTGATGGGACCAAATTTGAAGGCACTTATTACGACACAAAGCAGCAAACATCTGGACGAGTATTCGGTTGTCTCCAAGACGCTATCACCACAAGAGTGCAGACTGACAGTACGAGTGCGAACAACAGACAGTTGTTACAAATGATTGAATCGCTTCTGTGCATGGCAATAGGTCATCTTTCTCTCCTATTGTGTTCGAAGACTTCACTTTCTGATATCGATAGACACTTGGGTGACCAATCAGATACAGTGGGATCTCTTCAAGAAAAGCGAGAGTTGTTTCAGAAACTCCTTGGTGCGTCTTCAATCATTGCGGGTGGTCGACTAGATTACAATAGTAACCGCATCCGTACTGCTGTTGACTCCTTGTTGGAAAAATTCCGTTTACCTAACACCATGGAACATGACGGAGGTGACTCTATCATAATACATCATTGGCAAGAACTTGTGGCTTCGGATATGGCTTCGTCTATACAAGAATCACCAGCCAACACCTCCGTGCACGTTGAGAAAGCAGGAGTATTCATCGAACATCTATTAGCTTCAGAATCGCAATGCAGCGGTTCCCTCTCTCGTTTGTGTCCAGATGAGTATTCTGCTTCGCAGCTGAAAATTGCTTCCGTCATATTGTATCATTTGTGTGGCCATCATGAACTTGATACAAGCACTGAGAATAGTGAAGTGCTGGGGTGTGCAGCAAAGGCATTAAGTACATCTCGTCAGATATTGGAGAATGGGATTCGCGACTCTCTCTCTAGTGCAAAAGGTTTACCACTCAAACAAGTGTGCAAAACCCATTGCTCGCATGCTAGCGACGTAGCTGATTTTCTTATTGAATTTCCATGCGTAACATCTGGTGAGGACAATCCTCAATCAGTATTTGATGATGTCACTCTTATTTTCAAAAGTATCAAGTCAAAAGAAGATCTTTGCTACATCCGGAATGCACTGGACTCAATCACGCAGAAAAGTATCATGCGCTACTTGGGGCTTCGCTCATTGCATTCGTTGTTAGGATGGGGAGGGTCTGCTGAAGGAATCAGACTTCATTCTGCCATTGAATCTGCAATTGTCTCGCTACCTAGACTTCTCAGACGACCTGTCGTATCTTTCGAAGCGCATCGAAAGCGTCAGTCGGGCAGTGTATTTTCGTCAATCCACTCAGGTTGCTCTGTATGCGTCCAAAGATGCATTACGGCGTCAGTAAAATCGTTATATGAGCGGGTGGGTGTGCATCTCGAAGATGCTACTCAGCAAAAATCATTCTCTTTAGTTCTTTCCTTGCTGGCGAGCAATTCTACAGTCTCCTATCCACAAGATATGGAGGGCACACTATCGAAAATGATACCATGCATCGCAGATATTATTGTTCATTGTAGGGAAGAGGCATCGTTATGTGATGGAAATGACAGCTCCCCTTCTACGACGACGCTTGTCAGTGCCTTGCGTCGGCGGTCGGCACACCGTGTGTTGCAGATTGCAGCATCAGTTTCGCTCACACTCACTGCGCAGTTATCTGGTGATCAAGAAAGTGATGAATCTACTAATTTGGTCAGAATGTCGTCTGACTTACTACTTCGAGAGATGACTGAAATGATACCAGTGGTTAGGGAGAGTGCCAGCTTAAGAAGAGATAACAAAGCTTTTCAAGCGATGAAGGCAGATTGGCGTACACGCAAAAACTTGCCAACAAGTCCACCTCGTTCCTCGATCGCAGATTGTAAGAATGACGACTCTTCTCCGGGTTTATCATACCTTCTTAGTCACAACTACATGATGGCTTCAAAAGCAGCGTCGACCGAACCTATGTCCAGTTGCTATTTGAGTTATCTCATCAATACTTTGCATGTTGCTGTCAGATCAGCTCCTTTCGTCAAGAGAATGAACATGAGATCAGAGGACTGGTTTAATGTTTTGTTTTCTCTTATTGGATTTCACGAAGAGGAAAATGATCAGCCAACCTCCATCTATCTCAATCCAAAGTTGCGTCGTCGCATTTTGCGCCTATTACGCCTTTTGCTGATCGAAACTGATGCCGATCCGGTGATTATTCGGTATCTATTTCGTGTTGTGGGGCCTATTGTAGGTGCTGCGTCGGAAGACGCACCCTCTGATTTTGCAACGAACGATTCTGTTGTGTCGCTACTTCGCTATCTATATGCATTTTCGGATGCATGGAGACAAATCATCCATCAAGTAATTGACGAAGAATGGAGAGCTACTCCCGAATCTCAAACATCGTCTGATCTACGATTTGGAGTCTTGTCATTCTTGGGAGGTGCCCCTGGATACTTGACGAAGGGTTCCTTTGTTGTAATCAAGCCCAACCTTGCTTCGTCTTCATCCACTGTATCTGCTAAGGCTCGAACTGGTAGTGGGGGTACATCCAGTTTGAATGTTTCTACTGGAAACGGTGTCGATGAAATAGTGTCAGGCCTGAGTCGCAATGTTGCTTTAGCAGGAATTCTGAGCAGCGTGGACCTAAAATCTGGATCATGCGAGGTTGTCGTCGTTGGGAACAGAGATATTGAGCAATCTCCCAAGTACATGCCCTCTGCGTACTCCAGCGGATCAAAAATGACTATCCGAGCAGTTCGTGTTAATGTGGCAGACATCTCATTTGTCAATGAGCTCCCTTTACTTATCCACAGTGATATGCCTGTAGATGGCATGTATGAATCGCTGCTAAACAGACTGAAATCCGTCTCATTGTCACTGTCGCATGCATCAGCAGAACAGAATGAATCTTCTGACCTCGACTCGGATGATATGTTTACCTGTGCAATGGGTTTACGATCCACTACAGTGCTCACATCAGACAAGAACGTTCTTCGTGACTTTGTTTCTGACAAACAAGGCTGTTTCAAAGAGTTCCTTGCTGTTTGTCTACAACTGGCATGCCCCAATAAAACCAAATCCAAGGGCCAGTTGAGCTCGTTGCCAAGTCTTGAAGCTCTTGCATGGCATCTTCTCTCACTCCGGTCTACGCTGATGTCACGGAAGGAAGCTCTCGATAATGCTGAGCCTTCAAAATTGAAGTCTTTATTTGGGCAGGATGAGGAGTCCCCTGCTAAACCTGACACCTCCACTGACCGTCCTAACACAAGGGTCGATAGCTCGCGGACTCCGTCTGCTATGAGATCTTTTTTGGGATCACTTTCAGAAGGGATCGGCAGCACCGCGTCTTCAAGGAACAGACGCGACGAAGAAGAAAGTGACTCAGCTGCGGAACGACAGGAATCAGAAGATTCTTCTGACACGGCAGCTGCGCATTTGCGAGAGGCTGCAATTGTTCAAATGGCCGAGCTCGGTTTGCCTAGGCAATGGGCAGAGCTTGCACTTAGACGTGTTGGTGGAACGAATATTGAAGCTGCAGTTCACTTTTGTCTGGAAAGGGGTGGAGAAATGGAACGTCTTTTAGCTGAGGATCATGAACGCCGCGGATCATCATCAGTTTTGTCTTCTAGTAGAAGAAGGGGGTTTGGATCATCTCGAATGGATGCAAGTAATTTGATCAGGCAGCTTGTTGAAATGGGCTTCCCTCGACGTTGGTGTGTCGAGGCGTTATCTGCAACCAGAAACAATGTCGACGAAGCTTTAACATGGATTTTGACGAATGGAGAGCGCCTCAGTGCAGAGGACGAGGCTGCTGAAGAAGAAGAAAATGAGGATGATGACGACGAAGATGATGAAGAGGAGAACGAAGAAGAAGGCGATGAAGAAGACGACGAGGAGGAGGAAAATCAAGATGATGAAAGTGCCAGTGATGAAAATGTCGAAGCGTCTACTGCAACGACACCGTCCTCGGAACAGAAAGAACCTTCACTTGACTCGGAGAAGCCTCTCGGCTGGTCTGGTTCTCTTTGTCCTGTTCGATTTGTTTCTGGCAGGTCGAGCATTAACTCCAAAACGCTTGAAATTACAGGACTTCCTAGCGGAGGGTTCAGTTCTGTTGGAACAAAAGGTGTCCTCTTAACGTCGGGGAAGTGGTACTATGAAGCAGAGATCCAGACTGCAGGTTGTCTTCAGATTGGATGGGCGGATTCATCTTTCGTCGGTCACTGCCAAGCTGATCGTGGTGACGGTGTTGGTGATGGTCCCTCGTCGTGGGCCTTTGACGGATGGAGAAGATATCGTTGGCATTCCACGCCAACTGAGTGGGGGTGCAGATGGGCTGAAGGCGATGTTGTTGGTTGCCTTGTTGATATGGATTCTATGACAATAAGTTTTACTCTCAATGGTAAAGGAGAAGAAATTGGAATGGGTTTGGCGTACAGTGGTGAAGGATTCCGCCCATGTAGTGGTGTTTACGCATGTGTCAGTTTCAATCGAAAAGAGAAAATTCGTCTCGTTTTGGGAGGAGAAGGGACGGAGCCATTCAAGTTTCCTCCCCCAGAAGGATACCGTGGTGTCGGAGAAGCAATACAAGACGCAGTGAAGGAAATGGACAGTATAATGGAAAATGAGAATATATTGGACGGCAGTACTCTCACGAAAGATTCGTCTGGGAAAAGATACATTTGTGACTTCTCCGATGGAGAACATGGTCATGAGTTATTTGCATGGCAGCACAGGTATTATGGAGCTGATGCATCTGTTCACCTTGGAGCAAGTCGGGCTGGTTTGCGGGGTGGAAGTAGCATGAAATCACTTAAAAGTGGGGGCAGTGTTTCTAATAACGATTCACCAGTTTCTGCTGACATCGCATCTCGTTTGGCGAAGGTATTATCCGAATCGAAATCAGCAGACGCCGATGATGATGAATCTGATACATTGGAATCTAATGTTGAGATATTGAAGACATCCTACGGTGATCTTCTCTCGAGTGTTGAAGATGAGTTCAAAGAAGTATGCACCTCTTTGTGTGTATTATATGCGCAAAAACTCGTCATGCATACTATGGTTTCTTCTTCGGACACATTCAGTCTGAATTACTTCCTAACCGAAGCGAGCGACACGTGGACGTCCGAAAATGCCGAAGAGGAAGTTAGTAGGACGTTGTGGAAGGTTGTTGAACATTGTACGTCGCTCCGATCTTCTGGCTGGGTGGGCGAGGCAGGGGCTATGGCCGTAGCTGCAGAGGCTCTTGGTCTAGGGATTTCTACGTTCGATAATGCGTCATCTTCGACAGCACCAGGGTTGATTCAAGTCAATGATCAAACTCCGATTCCATGTGGAGGCACTGTTCAGTTTTTGAGCTCGGCTCTCTTCCTACCAAACGGTGTGGTCAAAGAAAACTCTACATACCCCTCATTGACATACGCCGCTTGCTCTGAAGTATCCCTTGGTAGCGATGCCGGTGGCTACCTCAGTTTCACTCGAAGCTCTCTTCAAAATGCTGTAGTAACATCATCTGTATTCCGTGAAGTACTTGTGGCCGCTGTAAGAAGAGCTGTTCGCCTCATTGCTGCGGCTGAATTTGATTCTGATGAACGTTCTTCGGAGGACGATAGTTCTGAATCGGCGTCTCCTCCAAACGACCGCAAGCGTGTATACAGCGATGAAAATGCTCCAGATGCTCGGCTTACGGCTTTCTTGACGGGGCTTCTACTCAGTGAGCCCGTCAAATGCAATCTCTCTGAAGATGAAAATACTGCGCTTAGATGTAGCTTATTTGAAGGCTGGTGTGTTGGTCTTCTCTCTCCGTCTCCTCCGTGGCGGATGGTTTCCGCCCTGACTGCAGCAGGCATCTTGAGTACTTGTCCAGTTGCATTATCAAGCACGATCCTACGCGTTCCTGTTCTTGCAAGATATTTCTCGAGGCTCGAAAGTACAGTCGCTCGTAGGCAATGGGCGGAAAGAGCTGCTGCTCCGATTTGCTCTAGATATTCTCATGCGCTGATTGAGCTTTTGAGCAGCGTTAAAAGGTCCTTGAGAATTTGCGAAGGGGAAAGTCCTCTTGGTCCAGTCCGGGTTGACGCCGCAACGCCGCTTCCTCTCGTGTCGAATAGCTTATCCTCTGATTGTGGGTCTTGGGAATGGAATGATGGATGGATTAGTAGCAATGCTGGATGGGAAGTCTGGACAGGATTTGTAGATATCATGGAAGTAGAATGGAAACCTCCTTCAAGATCAATTGTGCGTACTTTGATGGATGGTGGGGAGGGCCCGCCGCTTTTACGAGAAGGTTGTACAGTAGTGCGTGGAAACGATTGGGACAATCGTGATGACGCCGACAATGAAGACGGAAAAGACGAATATGATGAAGAGAAATCGGCTAAGGAAGAAGAGAAGCGTGCTGCCGATGAAGAGAAGAAAAAGAAGCAGAAAGATTCAAAAAGGAGATTGAGTGAAGGCGACAAGGAGATAGATCCAGCTGAAGATGATGATCCAGCCAATGATGAAGATCCAGCGGATGATAATGATTCAGCATGTGAGGTGGACCAAGCTAAGGAAGAAGGATCGCCAGAATTGCCTCACGAAGAACCGGATGAGCTCCCAAGTGCAGCAGCGGCGTCCTCTGGCAATGAGGCCGATGAACCAAACGAAAATGAAGATGGTGACTTGTGTGACTTGGAATCAACAAAGAAGAAGAAGAAATTGGCCACACCAAAGCTGCCTACTGGTACTGTATTATCAATTGAGCCATGGGGAGGCATTCCAGCGATGGCTAGACGAGTGCGTTGGCATCGAACTGGTAAAGAGGGTGTGTATAGGTATGGTGGGAACGGGGGACGATTTGATCTCGTTCACGTTGAAACAAATGATAAGAACACTCGTGTGAAGAAAAAGCATCCTCCCCCGGAAAGTCTTGAACAATGTGCAGCAAGGTATGGCTTTGGAAAAAGAAGGAAATGCAATGTCATTTTAAGGTTGAGCAATCGCAAACATGCCAACGCTGACAACACTGATACATGCTGCGACGGTATCATGGAATGGCCTGATTTTGGTGCTGGTGTCCTTGTTGAATGTACCATATATTCCGACGGTGCAGTTGCGATCAAAGAAAAGCGTCTTCTTTACGGCTCGAAGGACTCGGGATGGGAGACCAGATTTGGACAGCCGTCTTATGTACCAGGGTCAGAATTCGTTATACTTCCGACATTGAACGAAGACACAATGTCATCTCATGAGGAACTACTTGGAGATAGTACCTTCCTTGTGAAAGATCTGAGGAAGAAAGAGGATGGGGAACGTGTTCGAGTCACGAGTGAATTGCATTTGTATCGAGGGAAAGGATGGAAAGTTAACAGTGGAGATATTACAGATGGAAACTTTTTGTCTGCGGTATCCCCAATGCAGTCGCCATTAATTTGTTTTGACTCTGAGTTTCATGCTTCGTCCTTTTCTCTATCGAAAGATAAGAGAACCGTGACATGCTTAGCAGCAGATGGAAGAGGAATAGCGTACGGAAATGTCGGATTTACAAAAGGCGTCCATTACTGGGAGGTGAAACTGGAAAAGGCTGAAATTGGGAGTGTTTACATTGGCGTCGCAGAAAAACCTGAAAGCACTTCAGGAGGTTTCGAGACTCAGCCAAGATTGAATAGGTGGCTCGGATGGGGCTTCGTCAATTTTCGTGCCACCTATTCTGCTGGTGTGGAAAGGGTTTATGGCGCCCATTGTCACGCGGGTGACACTGTTGGAGTGTTGCTTGACTGTGATGCTGGTCGCATTTCTTACTTCTTTGATGGTGTGAAATACGGTGAACACATTCTAAATGACTTGGGCTGTGCTTTTGAGAATGTTTCTCCCTTCGGTTTCAATGCGGATGGTTGCGGAAATGGTGGTGCTGGTCAGGGCGCACCAAGTGGTGTAGACGGAGGAAGAAATAGCCGCTATCCTGCTAACGGCGCTGTGCGTCCGAAAGCAATGTGGCCAGTTATTGGACTTAGACACCCAGGAGATAGAGTCACGATGTCAGCCAAATGTATGTCATCTCATGGCATTGATGCTTTCACTGTTATGAAAAATTCGCTTGCTGTCGATGAAATCCTCTGTTCATATGAAAGGGAAAACAAACCTCAAATTCCCGTCCAGCCTAAACTCAATTCATCCACCGAGCTCTCATTGCCACAGTGGTTTGTTGAGGAATCTCTGCAAGAATATACTAGATGGAAGAGTGGTAAATGGTTGCGAACAGCTACTAGAGGAAGTGGACAATACAAGATGTCAAGCTATGGCCTCGATGTTGATTTGGACACCTCGCCATTGGCATGCGCTGCTGCCTGCGCTTCTCTTGGTCTACCAGTTGCTCTCCTATGCGGAGATAGAGTTGATGTTAAGAGAAGCTCAGGAAGAATTTTAGAGCTCCAGGAGGAAGCTGTTGTGCTCGGGGCATATCAAGGGCGACTTTTTTATCGACTCGTTTCTCAAAAGAGTGAGGGTGGTAGTCTAATGGAAGGTGGCGGTCGAGCGTGGTTCTGGGATGAAAGTGAAGCTGTAGAAGGAGGATTGCAACTGATTGGAGAAGGTCGTGGTCGATCTGTGGTGTTACCGAAGTTGAATCGTTTCAATCCTGTTTGTGGAGGTCTGAAAGTTGTGTACGCTAGTGGCGCAGTCGGTAAGTTGCAAACGTGTTGCCTTTTCCTTTTTAGACACGATGGATGTTCTAACTTGTGATTCTGCTTTGTAGTGCGCTCTGATCTTGAAATTTTTGATGGGTCAGAAAACTTGGGCAATATTCCTTTGGGAACCATCATCCCTGCAGAAGACATTATTGAAAGAAGATTGAATTCATGTGGTGTTGCACGTTATCTCATCAATCATGAGACATTGGGTCGAGGCTGGATAAGTGGAAGAATCAGGGGTGGTAAAGAAGAGCCAATAGTTGAAGTGATTCCTTTTGGCAATGATGACGATAATGATGATGACGGCGATGGTAATACTCAACCTGAGCACTACTCGACTCCAGAGGAATCCGCAAATGAATGGTACAAGCATTATGTTGCTGCTGGAGGTGGAACAGAAAGCAGCTCGCCTATTTCTGAGTCTTTCGACATTGAAAGTTTAGATGAATTCCAAGCACTGCTTTCAGCAGGAAAAATCCACGGTCTAAATGACATGGATTCAGACTCGCTAATCGCAAGTGTATACGGCAAACTTGTTGACGTCCTTCCTCATTTCAGTGATGGGGTGGAGTGCTCATTTATCGATTGTGCAACAGTCCTGGCGAGTGCGTCACCGAAAGATGAAGTGAAGGACTTTAGCAGTTCAATCGATGCCAATGTGCATGAAGTTGCGTCCGAGTCTCTTGTACATGTAATAGATAGGCTTCCGTCCACAAAGGCGTTAATGGCTCGGATTGCAATGCTTCGTGCACTCAATCGGAGGGCCCATGTTGCTCTTCCATGGCTACCTATGCGACCATATCAGGAGGGCAGCTGCATTTTAGGTGGATTACATGGCTTTGGTGCTTCCCTGGAGCGTGCTGGACGGACATGGGATTCCAAGTCTACCAATAAGTGGGCTCAAGTAACGTCAATTGCATCTCGATTCAGGAGCTGCCGCGAATTATTCTTCACCGGTACAAAGAGAACATTTTTGGAGGGTGTAATGGATGCCACTACAACTCCCACACCTCTTTCCAACGATGAGTATGAATTACCGCGTGACGTTCGTACCTTGCGGGTGAATAGATTGAAGGCACGTAGGGCCATGACCTCTAATGACAACAACTTGAAGATGAAGCACAGTGTCTTTTCACAAATGCAACGTGAAATGCGTGGGTGGAGTGGAGCAACACTCAGACGTGGTTTCGTCGCGAAGGGACATGGTGGGCAAAAACGAGCATTTAAAGTCAAGTTGGTTGGAGAGGGCGTGAATGATTATTCAGGGCCTTACAGAGAAGTCTTTACGGACTCCATGCAGGAAATAACTGACCTCGATGACACAGGAAGCAGTTCGCTGGGTGTACTAGAACCCACTGCCAACAACCAATCTGAAGTAGGAGAAGGGAGAGACTTGTTCATGTTTGCTAGACCTGCGGATAGCTCAAGCATTTTCAGCGAAGCGAAACTCAAGCTCGATCTGCTATCGAGCGAAGAGATCGACTTGATGAAGAGTTTCTCGAGCATTGCTCATAAAAAGAATGAAAGTGCTCGCGAAATTGAAGAGGCCTTGCTATATCTAGGAAGATTGGCCGGCACTGCATGCAGACACGGCATCCCTGTAGATCTTCCACTTCCCCTTGGCATGGTATGGAAGCGCCTTACCGAAGAGTCAATAGATATGAAGGAAACTTTGAGGGAGATGGATATTCTTGCTGCGCGAAGACTGCAAGATGGAGATGATCACGATGCCACATTGGTTACAGATGAATTGTTAGCGACACAACGGCGTTTGCTCAATTCCTTTGCCGAGGGTATATCAAGCGTGTTGCCCGTGGAGCTGTTATCTGCATTCACAGGTGAGCAGTTGCGTGATATCATGTGCGGTAATCCAGATATTGATGTCGAGATGTTGCGTAGAGTAACAGAGTATGAAGGATACAACAACGATGACGATGTCATCTCGCACTTTTGGGAAGTGCTTCGAGAGATGACAACCTCTGAGCGTAAGCTATTCTTGCAATTCGTTTGGGCAAGGAATAGACTACCATTGAAAGAGAGCGACTTTGATGCTCCTTTCAAGATTCAGAAAGATACCAAGTTCATCCAAGAGGATGGAGATTACCCCTTGCCAAGTGCGAGTACGTGTTTCTTCTCTTTGACCTTACCAGAGTACCCGGACAAAGAGACGCTGAAACGAAAACTTCTTTTCGCAATAGAAAATGTCACGACCATGGAAAGTGATTATGTGACAAATGATGTGGAAGTAGGTGAGGGATGGAGGGGACTATAATAATAGATTGAAATTAAATATTAGAGAAAGAATGTAAGATACTATCAGGCTAGCTCTCTCTCTAGATTAGTAATGTCAAAAAAGACTTGACTGCGTTAAGATTAAGATTTACTCAGCCGCTACTTCCTCTTCTTCAGCTGCAGCAGCAGCTTCCTCCTCTTCTGCAGCAGCGGCAGCAGCCTCACTACCCAAACTAGCCACACACTCAGCAGGTCGTACAATATTCCCCTGAATCTCCAACCCACTCTTCAAAGACGTAATCACAGTCCCCTTCCCAAACTCTTCACTAAATTGCTCCTCCACAGCCACAACTCTTCCCATAACCACATCATCCCCACTCTCCACACCAAATTCACTCACCCCCAACTCCTGCAAATTATTCTGAAATTCCATCGTAAGCCCACTCTGTAACGTCCCCGCAAACGCATTCCCCTCATACTTGGCCCCAATCACATCCATCTCATCCAACGCCGGCAAAAACGATTGAAGTACCGAAGCCCTCGCGGCACTCTTCGAATCGGCCATGTTGGCTCCCCGCATACGTTTATTGTTTTCAACTAGGGCGACCTGTCGTGCGTATCCCGATTGAGAGTATTTGTCGGCCATATCTTTGAGGGAGGTGAGTTCACTTCGTTTGGATTTTAGGGTGGATTCGAGTTTGGTGATGCTTTCTTTGAGTTCGGTTACTTCTGGATCTTCTGTTGGTGCGTCTTCTTCTTCTTCTGATGTTTCTGATGATTCTTCTGTTTCTACGGCATTATCGTCTTCACTCATTCGGAGGAAGCTGGTGGTGGTGGCAACAGTTCGTGATGGAGGAGTGAGTAAATCACATGATGTGAAGGCGCATCGACGTGCGACAGAATTAGTGGTGCCTGCTGGCGTGAAGGCCGATGATGAGGCAATTAGCGTTGTTAGCGCGAGTGCTGCTGCTGGTAGGGGTGTCATGATATTGTATTGTAGCGGTGATCTTTTGAAATGATATGAGGAATGATGGATCGAGCGAGATTGATTTCGATGGAAGAGAGATAAAATGTCATGTCAGCCGATGGAATGACAAGTGGAGCTCGAGTGATGGGCTGCCCTGTCCTGTCATTGTCCTGATCTGTCCTTTCTTTGATGCCGTCCCCAAATGTGTCCTAAACTTCCCTTGCTTCGCAAGTCGCAAGCTCGATCGCCAAAAGCATCGACGCGGTGAAAAAGATCCATATCCTCCGGATCTTGTCACCCATCAAAATCATTCCAAAACAT
>Ga0209652_1000474_pt1 | contig 34506 bp, 36 predicted proteins | sample SaaInl74LU_5_DNA_FD_184641 | JGI IMG/M metagenome (GOLD analysis project Ga0209652, IMG submission 184641) | Marine microbial communities from expanding oxygen minimum zones in the Saanich Inlet - ESP_74LU_5_DNA (SPAdes) (version 2) | ecosystem: Environmental > Aquatic > Marine > Intertidal zone... | reverse complement strand
AGCCTCGTCAGCATTCATGCGACAGTGGATGCCTGAGGGCCCCACACGCGCCACTCTTTCCAAAGCGCCGATGCTGAGATTTTCAGCCAATGACAATCTTCAGACAAACTGGCTCAGACAACATTTCGGTGCGGGGCTAAATCCTCCAGTACATTTCATCCCTTCCACCACAGGCTTTGTAGAAGCCACCTCCGCAGGCCTCGGCTGGGCGCTCAACCCAGCGAGTCTTGTCGAACCTCACCTTGCAAATGGAACATTGGTGGAAATTTTGCCCGCGAGCCATCACAATAATCCTCTCTATTGGCAAATCAGTCGTATCCTTGCACCCGCTCTTTCAAGCCTCACTGACAAACTGCGCCAGAACGCAAAAAAGGCGCTCGAGCCTCTCTAGCCCAAGCGCCACTTCAATAATATCTCACCTCAGTTTCAGCCTGGCGCGTTACTCGTCGCCGAGCTGCGACATAACCTCGTCCGAAGCCTCAAAGTTCGTTGTGACAGTCTGAACGTCGTCATCATCTTCCAAAGCATCAACGAGCTTCATAAGCTTTTGCATGTCCTCAAGGCCCATCTCCGTGCTGATACTTGGCCGCCAGATCAGCTTGGTACTCTCGCTTTCGCCCAGTTCGGCTTCAAGCGCCGTCGACACTTCGTTTAGGTCCGTATCGCCACACCAAATCAGATGCCCTTCGTCTGTACTTTCCACATCCTCAGCACCCGCCTCGATCGCCGCCATCATGACAGTGTCTGCGTCGCCCACAGAGGCCGCATAGCTCACAGCGCCCTTACGATCGAACATGAAGCCTACAGAGCCTGTTTCACCAAGATTGCCACCGCATTTTGTGAAGAGCGAGCGTACATTGCTGGCCGTGCGGTTGCGGTTGTCTGTCATCGTCTCGACAATCACCGCTACGCCATTGGGGCCATAGCCCTCATAGCGGATTTCCTCATAGGCTTCGCCTTCGCCGCCCACGGCCTTCTTGATCGCGCGCTCAATGTTGTCCTTGGGCATAGACTGTCCCTTGGCTTCTTTCACGGCCATTCGCAAACGTGGGTTCTTTTCTGGGTCGGGGTCACCCATCTTGGCAGCAACAGTGATCTCTTTGGAAAGCTTGGAAAAAAGCTTGGAGCGCAGCTTGTCCTGACGCCCTTTGCGGTGTTGAATATTTGCCCATTTGCTGTGGCCGGCCATGATAAGCTCCCGATCATGATATCTACAGTTTGGCCCTCTATAAGTGATGGAGGCGGTCGTGTTCAACCACTCCCGATGTGCCGCACCCGAAAAGGCGGTCAAGCATGGAGACAGAGCATCGGGACAAGTTGATGCCCAAATCGTATTTTTCCCGTGCAAGGCCCCCACAGCCCGCGCTAGAAAACCCTTATGACACAAGATCAAATCATTCTCTTCTCGCTCTTCGCTGGCGTTTTTGCACTCTTGCTCTGGGGCCGCTGGCGCTATGATCTCGTCGCCTTTGCCGCTCTCATGCTCGGAGTCGTACTCGGTGTCGTCGAGACGAAGCACGCATTTGATGGCTTCGGGCACCCAGCGACTATTGTCGTCGCGCTGGTGCTCGTGGTTTCCGCAGGGCTCGTTCGCTCAGGGGCGATCTATTTGATCACCCGCACACTCGTGGACAGCACACGCTCTCTTGGCACTCATATCGCCATTATGGGCACAATCGGTGGTGTGCTCTCGGGCTTTATGAACAATGTTGCCGCCCTCGCCCTGCTCATGCCTGTCGACATCCAGACAGCCCGCAAAGCCGGCCGAGCTCCTGGCCTGTCGCTTATGCCACTTAGCTTCGCGACCATCCTTGGCGGAATGGCCACTCTCATCGGCACGCCACCCAACATCATCATTGCCTCCATTCGCGAAGATGCTGTTGGCGAGCCCTTCTCGATGTTTGATTTCGCTCCTGTCGGCGGTCTAACGGCTGTAGCGGGCCTCATATTTGTCGCGCTCATTGGCTGGCGGCTTATCCCCAATCGTGAAGATGCGCTCAAAGCTGTGAGCGACATGTCCGCCTACATTGCCGAACTCACAATCCCCGAAGGATCAAAACAGATCGGCAAACGACTTGGTGAGCTTGAAGACGCCGCTGAGGCCGCGGATGTCGCAATTCTAGGCCTGATGCGCGGCGGCAAGCGGCGCTATGGCGCAGCAAGAAACTCACTCCTGCAATCCGGTGATATCCTCGTCCTAGAAGCCTCCCCCGAAGCGTTGGACGAATTCCGCGCAACTTTGGGACTAGCGTTTGCTGAACGAGAGCGTGAAGAGAGAGTCAAGGCAGCAGGCGAGGGCCTTGATCTCGTGGAAGTCGTGGTCACCGCTGAAGCGCGGATAGTGGGAAAAACAGCGCTCAGTATCGGTCTCTCATGGCGCAAACAAACCGTGCTCATGGGGATCTCGCGCGCTGGTCATAAGATAACAAGCCAGATCCGCAAAACTCAAGTGCAAGCAGGCGATATCTTACTTCTGCTTGCCCCTAAGGGCACTGGCCCTGAGGTCACAGACTGGATTGGCGCACTGCCTTTGGCAGATCGTGGTCTAGCTGTCACACAAGATAGCAAAACATGGCTCGCCATCGGACTTTTCGTAACCGCTGTCGTTGCCGCCTCTGTCGGGCTCGTCTACTTACCGATCGCGCTTGGCATTGTGGTGGTCGCTTACATCCTACTCAAAATTTTGCCGCTCACAGAGCTCTATGACCATATCAACTGGCCTGTCGTCGTCCTCCTGGGCTCTATGATCCCGCTCGGCGCAGCGCTCGAAAACTCAGGCGGAACTGAACTCCTCGCAGGTGCACTTCTAGGCTTTACCGATGCCATGCCAGCTTGGGCGATCCTGACAGTGCTGATGCTCGTCACCATGACGCTGTCGGATGTGCTTAACAACACGGCCACAACAATCGTCGCAGCCCCCGTCGGCATTGAAATGGCTCGAGCGCTCGACGTGTCCCCAGACCCTTTTCTCATGGCTGTCGCCATTGCGGCTAGCTCAGCCTTCCTCACGCCCATTGGCCATAAAAACAACACGCTCATTCTTGGTCCTGGGGGCTACAGCTTTGGCGACTACTGGCGCATGGGGCTGCCATTGGAAATTATCGTGGTCACCGTTTCGATCCCACTCATCCTTGTGTTCTGGCCTCTCTAGGGGAAGTGCATTCAGGCAGCTTCTTTGTAACAATGCCCGAAGACGACGCGGGGGGCTAGCGTCTCGCAACGTTCGGGCTTTACAAGGCCAAACTCGAACGAACTTAGAGCGGCCACAATAGCGGTATCAATGCAGACGCCAAAAGTCCCACAGAGAGATTGAGCGGAATCCCCACACGCATAAAGTCCGTAAACTTATAACCCCCCGGTCCATAAACCAACATATTGGTCTGATAGCCAATTGGCGTTGCGAAGGAGGCACTTGCAGCTACCATCACGGCAACGACGAGAGGCCGCGCATCAATTCCGAGCGCATCAGCAACTCCAATTGCCACAGGCGTGATGACGACAGCCACTGCATTGTTACTTACAAGCTCGGTCAAAACAGAGGTGAGCAGATAGATTGCCCAAATAATTAGAAACGGTGGCAAGACCGACAGCATTGGCGCAATCCCACGCACAATCATTTCAACCGCTCCAGTTGCCTGCAAGGCGGCACCAATAGCCAGCATCGCAAAAATCAAAGCGAGTAATCGCCCATCTACGAAAGAAAAGGCTTCATCCGCATCAATACACCTCGACAACAGCACAACAGCCACAGCCAAGATTGCCAACAAAAAGATCGGGGCAACGCCAAACCCTGCCAATGCAACCAAGGCAATCAAAACTCCGATGGCGAGCGGAGCATGGCCGCGACGAAAGGCTTTGGCTTGTGGTTGGTTTACTTCAACAAGATCCATATCCGCTGCCAGCCGGTGAATATCATCAGGAGCACCCTCTAGCAAAAGGGTGTCGCCAACGCGCACAATGAGCTCATCAAGCTGACGACCAATATTCTGGTTGCGACGATGTACTGCCAGTGGATACACACCATAGCGCCGACGCAAACGCATCGCGCCCAGCTGACGCCCGACCATCTTCGCCCCGGGCGTGATCAAAACCTCCACAGTGGTTGTCTCGAACGCCGAAACCTGATCAACGCGCTTAAGTTCTTTATTGCGCTGTAAGCTAAGAAGCTCTGTCATCTCGGTGCGCAAAACCACTCGGTCCCCTGTCTGCAGACTCACTCCTGCAAGATTTCGACGCAACGAGGCATCACCGCGGATCACGTCAATCAGGCGCACCCCATCGCGCTTGAAGAGCTGCACGCCGCTCACCTCACGGCCAATAAGGTTGCTCTCTGCTGGGATAACCGCCTCGGTGAAAAATTTCATCTTTGAACGGTTGCTTAGCAAGCTCGCCATACTATCGCGCTCAGGCAAGAGGAGTGGCGCAATAAAGCGCAAATACACCATCCCCCAAACGACCAGAGCAATGCCCAACGGCGTAACTTCAAAAATACTGAATGCCTCAAGCCCACCTGCGCGCGCGACACCATCCACCAGAAGATTGGTCGATGTGCCAATGAGTGTCAGAGTCCCGCCCAGTATGGCAGCGTAAGACAAAGGGATCAAAAGCTTGGACGCAGACATGCCCATGGTTTTGGCCAGCTGCACGAAAACAGGGATCATCACAACCACAACGGGCGTATTTGACACAACCGCTGAGGCCAAAACAACAAACCCCATCAGCATCCCAATCGCCAAGGCAGGGTTGGTCAGCGCCAACTTATCAGCCACCGACGTAAAGGCCTCCAGAGCGCCTGTCCGCACGAGAGCACCCATAACAATAAACATTGCTGCGATGGTCCATGGCGCAGGGTTCGCCAAGACTTCAAGCGCGTTTTCATATGGCAACAGCCCAAGAACCAGCATCAAAGCGGCTCCCGCAATTGCAACAACTTCGGCAGGGTAAGTTTCACGCACAAAGAGCGCAAACATTCCCAGTACCACCAAAAGTGTAAGCACAGCCTGCATCGTTTGGTTCAGTTCAAAAATACCCATAAGGTCGCGCCTCTGTTCACTCGTTAACCCATTGTCACGCCTTGTCGCCTAAGCCGCAAGCTCTTCTCTGTCGCGTGGCTGCACAAGGAACATGCCCAGGAGCATCAATCCCAAAGCGCCCCAAATATAACCTGAATACGCCTCATCTAGGATCAACATCGCCCAGCCGACCCCGAAAATGGTGACAAGATAAGAAACCTGTGCTGCAAAAACAGCCCCTGCGCGCCCCACAAGCCAGACATAGCCCGCATAGACTAACGCATGTACAATTGAGCTGAGCACAAGCGCGCTCTCAGGCGCGCCAAAGCCGCCCAGTGGATTCAGCCAATGCCCAAAGCCAAGCGCAAGCGGGAAGCTCAACACCGCACCGAAAACAGATGCGCCAAACAAAACCTCAATTGGATCAAGGCCCGCCGTACCAAATTTTCCGACAAAATTGCCCTCAAGCCCGTAGAAAAACGGCGCAATCAAAGCCAGTGGTATAAATGCGACCATCGCGCGGTCCGGCAGGCTCGCCTCTGGCCCCACAAGGAGCGCCACACCGCCAAGGCCAAGACCCAGCCCGACAACCCGTGCTATGCTGAACCGGTCCTGTCCCAACGCCAGCGCAATTGGAAAGGCAAACATAGGCACCATCGCGATCACAATCGACATAACCCCAGCAGGCAAATGAGCTGCCGCGCGATAACTGGCCGCATTGGGCAGGATCGTACCCAGAAACGCGATGGCAAGATAAAGTGTAATCTGCCGTCTCCCCAGCGCCAACCGTCCGCCACGAACGAACACAATCGCCCCAAGCAAAACAGCGCCGATCACCATCTGCCAAAACACCAGTCCAAGCGGCTGATGTCCTGTCGAGACAGCGATTTTTGATAAAGGTGAGGTGATCCCCCAGCCTGCCCCCATAATCAGGAGTGCAAACATTGGCCCCAAATTTCGGCTCAAGGCGCGCTCTCCTGAAGTCTTCCACCAATTCGCACAGGCGTCACCTTGAGCGCCTTGCCAGTCCGGTCGTCCGTTTCAACATATACGCCCGAAAGCGTGGCCTCTTCCGTAGCAGGCGTAAAGCGGCTCTTAGACATACCTGTTACAAAGCGGCGCATCGGCTCGGCTTTTTCCATGCCAATCACGCTTAGATAGTCTCCACACATGCCCGCATCAGTGAGATAAGCCGTGCCTTTGGGCAAAATCTGCGCATCCCCCGTCGGCACGTGCGTGTGCGTGCCCACGACAAGGCTCGCGCGCCCGTCGCAGTAGTGGCCCATTGCCATTTTTTCAGATGTGGCCTCGCAATGCACATCGACAATGGCCGCCTGCACAGCGCCGCCCAGAACATGGGTTTTGAGCACAGTCTCGATCTGCCCAAATGGGTCTTCAAACGCCCGTTTCATAAAGACTTGCCCTAAGACTTGTGCCACCAAAATCTTGCGGCCACGTCCGTCCTGAAAGACACGCGCCCCGGCGCCGGGGGCGCCTTTTGCAAAATTTATCGGGCGCAGAATGCGGGGCTCACGACCAATAAATTGTAACATATCTTTTTGGTCAAACGCATGATCGCCTAGTGTCAGGCAATCCACACCCGCGTCCAAGAGCGCCTTGGCATGTTCTTCACTCAAACCCATGCCGTTGCTGGCGTTCTCGCCATTCACCACAACAAAATCGAGCCCCCACGCTGCACGCAAGCCAGCAAGCCTCTCGCTCACAGCCCGCCGCCCTGAGCGGCCCATAACATCTCCAAGAAATAGTATTTTCATGCAAAACCCATAGGCCGCAGGGCCGCCTTATGCAATCACGTATCGTGCCGCATAATACACTGGAAAGGCTACAGAGCGCGCAATGAAGCATACTTTATGGATCTCATGGTGTACGGCCTCAGCGCGCGCAAGATCCGTGCCCTCTGCTACGGTGATCCGCGGGCGCAGCTGAGCGCTCACAAAGCGCCCCGCTCCACTTGGCTCGCTCTCCCCGTGTCCGACAGGATCGTCCTCATATCCGAGCACAACAACTCCTGCATCATGCGCCAGATGCAAATACCAAAGCATATGACAGGCCGAAAGCGCCGCAATCAGCATATCCTCGGGATTGTGCAGCTGCGGGTTCCCACCCAGAAGTGGGTCATTCGAACATTTAATTACAGGTTTACCAGGTGTGCGCACCTCCCATGTGCGCGCATACCCCTGATAGCGAGCATTACCTGTGCCTTGATTGCCCGTCCAAACCACTTTGGCGTCAAAATCATGTGTCACGTTCATGCTTAACTCCCTTACATCCACAAAAATGTCGCTTCAGACAAAAGCCCAAAGGCCTTGCGTAGGTTGGGGGACGGGAGAGTGCGGCGGAGAACGGGTCTCACACCGTTATAATCCCGCGCTCCGTCACAATCATATCGAGCGGTTGGTCAGTCGCCTCAAGCGGCAAGTTTTCAGCTTCTTGCGCGGCAAAAGCAAAGCCGATGGCCAGCGTCGCCCGCTTTGTACGCAAGCCTTCCAAGCTACGATCATAAAACCCGCCACCATAGCCGAGCCGGCCACCGCTTCGATCAAAAGCGACCAGCGGCACAATCAGAATTTCTGGCTCAAAATATTGAAGCGTCGCGGGGACCATTGCCTTGAATGGTCCTTCCACCAAATCACAGTCAGGCTCCCAACGCGCAAACTTGAGCGCCTGCCCAGCGCCCTGAATAACAGGCACACCCACAGGCCCGTGCGCCGCGGACTCTTCCATCGCAGCGAGCGGATCAATCTCGGTTCTTATTGGCATATAGCCCGCAAGCGCGACGCCGCGATGCCCTGCCAAAATCTCGGAGAGATAACCCGCCTGCGCCTTACAGGCCATTTCAAACGCGACCTTACGCCGTGCAAAAGCCGCCTTTCGCGCCGCCGCTTTGGCTTCTGTCAAATCCATCATACCAAGACCAACGCTGCCAACCCAAGGAAGGCAAAAAAACCAACAACATCTGTTACGGTGGTCACAAAAGCCCCCGAGGCCAATGCAGGATCAACTCCTGCCTTCTCCAAGGCCACAGGAATAACCGTCCCAGCAAACCCTGCCACAACCAGATTGATCACCATCGCAGAAGCAATGACCAAGCCTAGAGTCGCCGAGGAGAACCACAACAGACACACAACCCCCATCACCAGCGCAAAAATCGCACCGTTCACCGCGCCCACCAGGACTTCACGACGGATCACCCGCCAGACGTTAGAGCCAGTAAGGTCTTTCGTCGCAATCGCGCGCACCGCAACAGTAAGGCTCTGGGTTCCCGCATTCCCACCCATCGAAGCCACAATCGGCATCAAGACCGCCAGCGCCACGAAATCACTGATCACACCTTCAAACTGGGCAATCACAAGGCTCGCCAGAACCGCCGTCACAAGGTTTACAGCCAGCCATGGAAAGCGCCGCTTGGTTGTGCTGATCACACGATCGGTCAGACTGCCCTCACCAACACCCGCAAGACGCAGAATGTCTTCCTCATGTTCTTCATCCAAAACAACCATGGCGTCATCAATGGTAATCACTCCAACGAGCCGCCCCTCATCATCCACAACGGGCGCTGAAATTAAGTGATATTGGTTGAACGCATAGGCCACATCGCCCTCGTCCTGATCGACTGGGATGATCTGGAAAACCTCTTCGGTGAGATCGCTCAAAGGCTGCTTGCGTGGCGCGCCCATAATACGCCCAAGTGTGACATTACCCACAGGGTGCATTCGCGGATCAACCAGAACGACATGATAAAACTGCTCTGGCAAGTCTTCGGATGAGCGCATGAAATCAATCACATCACCCACACACCAATGCTCAGGCGCGGCAACAACCTCGCGCTGCATCATCCGGCCCGCAGAGTCTTCAGGATAGCTTAGTGCTTGACGCGCAACCATCGCATCCGCGTCATCAAGCGCATTAAAAATTGCATCTTGCTGCAGCTGTTCCAGGTCTTCCAAAAGGTCAACGACGTCATCGGATTCCAACTCCCGAACCGCCTCGGCTAGAACCTCAGGGCGCAGTGCAGAAATCACATCTTCGCGGATACTTTCGTCGAGCTCCGACAGAATCTCGCCATCAAACTCTACACCATAAAGCTCAATCAGCGCATATCGGTCTGCCGAACTGATCTGTTCAAGCAAGTCAGCAATGTCGGCCGCATGCATCGGCTCCATGAGCGAAATCAGCTCATCGCGGGCACCAGCCTCCACAGCCTCCAGAACAGCTCCAACATCACGGCGACTTAGCTCGTAAACTTCGTCTTCGGACTCAAATGTATCTGTCTCGTATTCGCTCAAATCAGCCCCCGTTTTCTTGCCCTTAACCTAAGCGCAAGCTATCAAAGGAGCAATCGGCGAATTGAGTTTTCAGCAGGTTCCGCGCTTGGCCGCCAGCATCATAACCCAGTTGTTGTTTGGCCCACGGACCACGGCAATATCGCGCGCCTTTGGTTTAAGCATATTCTTACGGTGCCCTGGCGAGTTGGCCCAAGCCTGCATAACCTCAGCAGAGCTTTCCTGACCAGCCGCAACATTTTCGGCCACCGTACAAAATTTGTAGCCCGCCCGCTTAGCACGCTTAGCAGGGGTCGATCCGTTTGAACCCGTGTGGGTAAGCACGCCGCGCCGCGCTATGTCACTTGCGTGTAGGTCTGCCGCTTTTTCCAGCTGCGGGCTCACACTCAAAGCATGCAATCCATTTTCAGCGCGAAGCTTATTTACCATGGACACGACGTCTCGCATGGGTTCCGCCTGTAAAAGCCCTGCTGGGGCCAAACAAAAGATTCCACACAAAAATACCTGTTTTAGACTCATACCACATCCTCTCACGCCAAACCTTAACTCATCAATTTTTGCGCCAACTTATTCTGTCGCGCGATAGCGCCGCCAAGGTCAAGATGCGGCATATGTCCATCCTGCACGATATGCCTACCCTCGACAAACAAGTCTTTGACTCGCGTTGGCCCTGCAAGCAAAAGCGCCGCCGCATCCCAGCTGCCTGCGCTTTCAATGCCGCGTGTGTCCCAGAGCGCGATGTCAGCGCGCTTGCCCACAGCAATTTGGCCACAGTCCCTGCGTCCAAGCACTTCGGCGCCTCCACGTGTCGCAATTTCAAGCGCCTCTCTCGCGCTCATCGCATCGGCGCCAAAAGCAACCCTCTGTAAGAGCATCCCTTGCCGCGCCTCGGCCATCATCTGCCCAGTATCGTTGCTCGCAGAGCCATCCACACCAAGACCAACTTTCACATTCGCGTCTCGCATCGCCCGCACAGGTGCGATGCCCGATCCAAGACGGCAGTTCGAACAGGGACAATGAGCGACACCCGTTCCTGAGCGTGCGAACAGATCAATCTCTTGCCCATCAAGCTTGACGCAATGCGCATGCCAAACATCAGGCCCTGTCCATCCCAGATCTTCCGCATACTGCCCGGGGCGGCAACCAAATTTCTCAAGGCTATAAGCGACGTCTTCGTCGTTCTCTGCCAAATGCGTGTGCAGCATCACGCCTTTATCACGGGCCAAAATAGCGGCATCCCGCATCAGATCTCTGCTCACAGAAAACGGCGAGCAGGGCGCAACCCCGACCCTGACCATCGCGCCTTCGCGAGCATCGTGGTGCGCGTCAATCACGCGAATACAATCTTCAAGGATATCTGCTTCGCGCTCTACCAAACTATCAGGCGGCAATCCGCCGTCACTCTCACCAATACTCATAGCGCCCCGCGTAGGATGAAACCTGAGACCAACTTCCGCCGCGGCCGCAATCGTGTCGTCAAGCCGTGATCCGTTCGGATAAAGATAAAGATGGTCCGAGCTCATGGTGCAGCCGGTCAGCGCCAACTCCGCCAACCCGACTTGCGCACTTATAAACATCTCCTCTGGGCCAAATTTGGCCCAGATCGGATAAAGTGTCTGAAGCCAACCAAACAAGAGCGCATCCTGCCCACCAGGAACAGCTCGGGTGAGACTTTGATACAGATGATGATGCGTATTCACGAGCCCTGGCGTAACCACGCAGCCCGCTGCCTCAAGTACCGCACCAGAGGTGGCTAACCCGTACCCCACGGCAGCAATCGCACCCTCACGGAGCAAAATATCCGCCCCTTGGAGCTCCTCGCGCCTGTCGTTCATTGTCAGGATATGGTCCGCGCCGCGGATGAGTGTTTCGCGCATGAGAGCTCCTCGCTTCAAACGCCCCCTCATCTCGAAAAACAGGTTGCGCTGGAAAAGGGCCGAGAAGCGCGTGTGTTTAGGCTAACGCCAATCTCAGCTCAAGAAAAGCGTGAGAGGATATCAAGTGCTGCTTTGTGCTGTTCTTCTCCCGCCGCCGCCAAGACCCGCCCGCCGTCATGGGCCTTGTCGCCCTTCCAGTCTGTGACAATGCCACCAGCGGCTTCAATGAGCGCAATGGGCGCACAGATGTCATAGTTAGAAAGCCCCGCTTCGATCACTAGATCAATCTGCCCCGCCGCCAAAAGCGCATAAGCATAACAATCTATGCCAAAGCGCGTGAGCTTCACATGCTGGGCAACCGCCTCAAAGCCTGCGCGCTCCGCCATGGTTCCGACTTCGGGAAAGGTCGTAAACAAAATCGCCTCGCTCAGCGCACGACTGCCGCGGACGCGCAAGGAGGAGTCACCCATCGGCCCAGTCATTTCTGCCGTGCCGAACCCGCCCCAAAAGCGCTCGCCCACATAAGGCTGATCAATCATGCCAAATATCGGGCCACCCGCGTCGCAAACCGAGATCAATACTCCCCAAGTCGGCGTGCCCGCCAGAAACCCGCGCGTTCCGTCTATTGGATCGAGAACCCATGTCAGACCGCTTCGCCCCGCGCAGACACCGAACTCTTCACCAATAATTGCATCATCAGGGCGCTGTTCTGCCAAAACAGAACGCATCACTTGCTCCGCAGCCTTGTCCGCCGCTGTAACGGGATCGAATCCTTCGCTGAGTTTATTTTCCGCGCTCAATCCAGCCGAGCGGAAATAAGGCAGCACGACACCCCGCGCAGCCTCGGCCAGCGCGTGTGCTGTGCGTGTGATCTCTTGAAAATCATGCTGTGTCATGGGCGTCTCCTCGGGGTGTCTATGCCGCAGGAGCACTCATGGGCGCAAGCCCCGCCATCAGAGCTGCGATGGCTCAGGCCACATCACTCAAGACACGTGCCAGATCAAACAAGCGTTTGCGCTGGTTCTCGGGGATAGAGTAGTAAGAGCGGATCAACTCCATTGCCTCTTTGTCGCCCATCAGGTCCGATGGCATACGCTCTTCCTTCGCGACCGCTGCCTGCTCGACATCCAGTCCTTCAAAGAAAAACGACACAGGCACATCCAACACTTCGGAAATGTCCCAAAGTCGAGATGCACTGACGCGGTTTGCACCCGTCTCATACTTTTGAATCTGTTGAAATTTAATGCCGACTTTTTCGGCCAATTGCTGTTGTGTCATGCCAACAAGCCAGCGTCGGTGACGCACTCGCTTACCTACATGAACGTCCACTGGGTGAGCCATATTCTACTCCTAAATTCACACTCGCACACTTAGAACGCGTCCAATCTCCTGGATCGTTCGACCGGTCAACCCCACACGGCTCAGCGAGAGATACTCTCTTACGCCGCGAAAACAAACAATAATCTGTGAGCACCGGTGTGCACATGTAAGGAAGACTACCGCATAAAGCTAAACAAAAGCTTACGCACACGCATTACGCGTTTTTGATCCGCCTTTGTCAAGTAGGGGGCCTTTTGCCCTGCGCATCTCTGCCTATTGCGCGGAAGCTCGAGCCAGACATACTTTTTGCATGAAAGTCTCTCATAGGAGTAGAAACCCCGCAAAAATCTAGGCAAACTGCGGCTACGATCAAGCCAAAGGACCAAGACCAATGAGCCCAACAACGATGCGCGCCCTGCGCTGCATGACCAAAGGTCAATCACCTGAAATTCAAGAGATTGCACGTCCTGAGCCCGCAAAAGGCGAACTGCGTATCAAGGTGTCGGCCTGCGGATTGAACTTTGCGGACTTGCTCATGGTTCAAGGCACCTATCAAGACACCCCGCCCTATCCTTTTACGATGGGCATGGAAGTCGCCGGCATTGTCGATGCACTGGGGGATGGCGTGAACGGCCCTGCCGTAGGCACTCCTGTAATGGTATTTGGCGGCCAAGGCGGCCTTGCCGAATATGCCTGCTACGACGCCGCGCGCGTAACCCCGTTGCCAGACGGAGCCAATATGAACGAAGCTGCTGCTCTTCAGGTCGCCTATGGCACAAGCCATGTGGCACTTGGCTATAAAGCTGGCCTGAAAGCCGGTGAGACACTGCTGGTGCTTGGTGCAGCAGGTGGCGTCGGCCTCACAGCCGTCGAAATCGGTAAGCTCATGGGCGCAAAAGTAATTGCCTGCGCGCGTGGTGCAGACAAACTTGCCGTGGCAAAAGCTGCTGGAGCGGACCATTTGATCGATGCAGAAACAGACGATATCCGCGAGGCTGTGCGCGCTCTTGGCGGAGCGGATGTTGTTTATGATCCTGTCGGTGGAGATCAATTCAAAGCCGCCATGCGCGCCTGTAACCCAGAAGCCCGGATTTTGACAATCGGGTATGCTTCAGGCGAAGTGCCCCAAATCCCTGCCAATATTCTACTCGTCAAAAACCTTACAGTCATGGGGTTTTACTGGGGTGGTTACCTAGCCTTTAAGCCATCGGTCATCACAGACAGTCTCGCAGAACTGGTCTGCTGGCATGCAGAAAAAAAGATTAAACCTCATGTGAGCAATAGCTTGCCGTTAGAGCAAGCCACGGAAGGTATGGAACTTCTGCGCTCCCGCAAATCTACGGGGAAGGTCGTGATAACCCTTTAGCAGCTCATACTGAAAAAAACGCTCGATTCCTGACTAAATCGCTAACGGTAATGCTTGAAAAAGTGGCCCGCCTCACCGATATTTGCTCTGAGGGCTCTGTGAACAGGCAGGGCCACACAAACGCCTATGCAACCTCGGAGGCTACACATGGCAGAATTTGACACCGTCCATTCCGGCGCACACACACAAGACGCCGCAATTGACCAAGGGCTTCGCGCCCATATGAACAAGGTCTACGGCCTCATGTCGGCCGCACTCCTTGCCACTTTCGCTTTGGCCTACATGGTCGCCCAAAGTCCAGCTGCACAGCAGGTCTTGCTCGTGCCGCCAATCGTTTATGCAGTCATCTTTGGCCCACTGGCCTTCGTTCTGGTCGCCAACTTCGCGTTTGAACGCCTCAGCGTTGCCAGCATCAACATGATTTTCTGGGCCTATGCCGCGCTCACAGGCGTGTCACTCTCAGTGATCTTCATCATGTTCTCCATGTCCAGCGTGATCATGGGGCTGCTTTACACCGCTGTCGCCTTCCTCGGCCTCAGCCTCACAGGCTACCTTACCAAGCGCAATCTTGGCCCAATTGGCCAAGTCGCCACGATGATGGCGTGGGGTATTGTCGCCATTGCAATGTTCAGCTTCTTCACAGGCGGCATGGGCGCCGCTGGCGCATGGTGGATGAACCTTGCAATCCTTGGCGTCTTCGCCGTTCTCACAGCGACGTCCACGCAGGACATCAAGAATACCTACCTCGGCGCACGCTACCAAGGCGGCCAGGAGGCAGAAATGTTCCTCGAAAAAGCCGCCATCATCGGCGCGCTGCAACTCTACATCAGCTTCATCGCGATGTTCCGCTCGATCATGTTCCTCTTCATGCCGCGCGACTAAGCGAGATGCTTTTGACAAATACAAAGGGCCAGCCACCGCGCTGGCCCTTTCCTTTAGACCCCTTGCCCACTTGCCCACCATTGACAGGGCCTGCCGCATGGCCACTCGCTTTATCGCCGAACTAAGTAGACACGGCTAAATGTGCTTCAGGCGAGGTTTTAAAGGGACTTTCGCGCTGCAAGACCGAATGTGCCAAAAGCAAAGCTCTGACCACTTTAATAAACTGAAATCCGCGCCACAGAAACATCTGCAGTATGGTCGCGCCCGTAAGCGACAACCGCTATGGATTTAACTGCCACAGCGCTCAGCTCTTTGCGCAATAGCCGCCCCTCGGCTTTGAAGCTCGCAAACGGAATACGCACAGTGCTCCACTCTTCATCCGCCTCAAAACGCCCCTGATAGAAGTTCCAAGGCAAAAGAGTACCTCCAGTGCGGATATGGATAAAATACGTCTGCCCATTGCCCCGCACTCTCAGTTCGAGCCCTGCCGCTTCGAAAGATAGCGCTTCAGAGAGCTGCAAGCGCGCCTGTATAAAGCCGCCGTTGTTTTTCGTGCTCACATCGCCAGTAAGGTGTACAAACCCCTGTGAGCCCTCGCGCTCAAGCGCCACAGTGCCCGTTGACACCCCGCCCATCACCTGATCGGAGATAAACTCCCAACGTGCATCGGGTGTACCGCTAAAATCCTCAATCATCTGCTCGCCCCCTGTCGCCGCAGTGCCCGAAACCAAAACGCCGAGCGCCATCACAGCCATAAAATTCTCAAACCTGACCATATAAAGTTCGCTCTCTCCAACCTTGATCGCCTTTTCCCTCGATATTTCTACGGGTCGGGCGACCAGCCCCTACCACCAGCACATGGTATCATGACCCGCTCCTACAGACCTAGGCACGCCCTAGCGCCCAAACAACCACGCAAAGAAAAAGGCCGCCCCTTTCGGAACGGCCCAATCACATCAAAGTCAAAATCAAGACTTACTTGATTTTGCCTTCCTTATATTCAACATGCTTGCGCACAACGGGGTCGTACTTACGAACCGACATTTTCTCTGTCATTGTACGTGCGTTCTTCTTGGTCACATAGAAGTGGCCAGTGCCTGCGGTCGAGTTCAGGCGGATTTTGATCGTGGTTGGCTTCGCCATTGGGCTTCTCCTGCGGCTGAGTCTCGCAAACAAAATGCAGACCCGTGAATTCTCTTGAAGCCTGCCTTTTAAGGATCACCGCGCCCGAGTCAACCGCAAAGCGTGCCTAACGCATAGATTTGCTTTGCATCCCCTAAAAGAAGCCGCGAAAAGGCCCTATGACACGTGCCTCACCTACCCTTCTCGCGCTCTGCGCGATCCTCGCTGCCGCTGTTCTCTGGGGGACCACTGGTACATTGCAGAGCTTTCTACCCGACACCCGTGAGCCCCTCGTGGTCGGTGCGCTGAGGCTCGCTATCGGCGCGTTCTCACTGCTCCTGCTCGCATCCATGACACGCGGGGCGTTCGCCGCTTTGCGTAAGCTGCCAAAAACTCCGCTGTTGGTCGCTGCCCTCGGTATGGCCGCCTACAACCTCCTCTTTTTCGCCGCAGTGGCCCAGGCAGGCGTCGGTCTTGGCACAGCGGTCACAATAGGCTCAGCTCCACTCTGGGTCGCCGCATATGACACTCTACTGCTACGCCGCGGGCCCAGTCGCCGCAAAGCCCTTGGTCAGGCTCTAGCCATTGCAGGCGCCGCCCTCCTCGTACTCGCGGGCACACAAGGAGGTGCCTCTTCTATTGGCCTCCTGCTCGCCGCAGCCGCAGGTCTCAGCTACGCGAGCTACTCGCTCGCCTCCTCCAAAATGGTCGCCGACGCTCCCGCAGCGACCATCGCCGCCAGCACCTTTGCGCTCGCAGCCCTGTTTACGGCCCCTGTTTTCGCGTTTGTCCCGTGGCATTGGGCGCTGACAGGCACGGCTCCAGCCACACTTCTCGCGCTTGGGGTGGGCTCAACAGGTCTCGCCTATGCACTCTACACATGGGGCCTCAAATCCGTGCCCGCCTCCACAGCGGTCACGCTTGCGCTCGCCGAGCCGCTCACTGCATGGGTGCTCGCCCTCGTCGTCGTGGGCGAATCTGCCACGCCACTCAAGCTCGCAGGCGCCGCCTTGCTCTTGGCTGGTCTTTATGTGGTCACAACAGATAAACGCACGGAAGGCCTATAAGCCGGATCTTGTCCAAGCAGGTTGCCCCGCTCTGGATGACCATTCATCTTAAGGCGCTGTTACCAACGCCTCTCTAGCTGCCAACCCGAACCTCAAAGCCAAGACGGCTTATAGCGAGGTTCCTATTCGGCATTGCTCCCAGTGGGGTTTGCCATGCGAGGTCTGTTGCCAGCCCCCCGGTGGGCTCTTACCCCACCGTTTCACCCTTACTTCCTCGTGAGAAAGCGGTCTCTTCTCTGTGGCACTTTCCGTCAGGTTGCCCTGCCCGGGCGTTACCCGGCACCGTTGTCTTGTGGAGTCCGGACTTTCCTCGAGGCGCCCAAAGGCCCCCCGCGGTCACCCAGCCTTCCGCGCCCCTCGCAGATAGAACTCCGCGCCACGCCCGTCAATCGCCCAATCTACACTTTTTCTTTCCCCAAATATCTCTGGGGTGGCTGGGAGAAGCCCACCAAAAGCGAGAGCTTGCAAGCGCATGAGACGATGCCAGAGGCAACGCAACCTTCAAACAAAGACGCGTTTACACGGCCAGCGCGCCGCCAACCCCGACATCAACGCCGCGTCCTCGCAGCTCAATCTCCCAGACGCCCATGGCCGAAAGCGTAAACGAAAGGCCTCAAGAATAAGCGTATCCTCCACATCCCCGACAGGATAGCCAAACCTCTCCGCATCTGCGTAAAACTCCCCGGCCGAGCCCGCATCAGGCCAGACGGACAAGCCTCCCCGCGCCAAGCGCGCCCAGTCAAACCGCGCACCGGGATCACCCTTGCGTCCTGGCGCCATATCCGAATGCCCGATAACCCGCTCGGGAGGGATCGACCAGCGTGCCATAATCTCAGACATCAGTAGCTCAAGGCGCGCCATCTGCGGCTCGGGAAACGGATGATTTCCACGGTTTGCCAGCTCTATTCCGATAGAGTGGGAGTTCACATCCGTGACATCCCCCCACCGCCCTGCGCCCGCGTGCCATGCCCTCATTTCTTCGGGCACAAGTCGCGTAATCTGACCACACTCACTGATCACATAATGCGCAGAAACCTCAGCTTCAGGCGCGCACAGTCGCGCAATCGCCGCTTCGGCGCTCTGCATCGCAGTGTAGTGGATCACAAGCAAATCAGGGCGCGCAGCCTCACGCCGCGCGCCCTGATTTGGCGATATCACATCGCAAATTGTGAGCGTGTTGCTCACTCGCCCGTAACAGCTGCCGCATCCAGCGGCTCTTCCGCTTGCAGCCCTACTGACTTGGCTGCACGAAAAGGTGCAGGATCCCAGGAGCAGGCATAACCGTCACCATCAGGGTCAAGTCCGAGACGGTCGCGCTCAGGCCCGCCCTTCGACAGAAACTCACTCTGCGCCAAGTCAGGTGATGGGTATTTCGCACAGTTGCGCGTGTACTTCGCCTGCAAGTTCAAGCCGACACGGCGATAAATGCCTTGCCCTCGCGGATTTGATGTATTGAGCGCAAACTCAACAATATTCGGTCCACCACGTCCTGTCCGAGTGGGCACAGCCGTCGGAGCCACATCTTGATACTGCGCTTTCAACGCCGCGCGCCGCGCCGCGTCGTCTTCAATACTGCGCTGTTCGCCAACAGCGCCAAAGTCATTTTCATTTGAAATCCCCGCCGCATTGATCACAGCGGGCGCTGGGTTGCTCGGGCTCGCGTTCAGAACCTGCCCGCTGGGACGCGTCGCATCCAAGACCGCGCTGACCTCCGAGGCCACATCACTTTCAGGCGTCCCGAGAATTTCCTCACTCACAGCGTTTGGACCTGGCAAAGCTGTTTGGCTCAGCTGCGCCTCGCGTGCGGCTTCTTTCGCGCTATACTCTTGGTAGCTGCCAAAGCCGACGCCATCGCCAGTGTTTGGCGCGCCGCTATCAGGGATCGCTGGCGCACAGGCGGCGAGAGCCAAACCTGCAAAACTCATCAAAATAGTATTTTTCACAGTCTGTCCTGCCTTTTCAAAGCAACTTTGCAATTGCGCAGCCCCTTACCACCATTTTGCAGGTTTGGCCACAAAACCAGCCGCTTGCTCAAGCGCATAGGCGGTATTCAGCAAGTCACCTTCTTCCCAAGGCCGTCCAATCAGTTGCAAGCCCAAAGGCAAGCCTTGGCTGTCTGTCCCCGTGGGAACAGCGATGCCAGGCAGCCCCGCAAGGTTTACTGTTACAGTGAACACATCATTTAGATACATCGCAATTGGATCCGCCTCGGACATCTCACCCAGACCAAACGCCGCGCTTGGCGTCGCTGGCGTGAGAATAGCATCGACACCCGTGGCAAAAACCTCTTCAAAGTCGCGCTTGATGAGCGTGCGCACTTTGCGGGCGCGATTGTAATAGGCATCATAAAACCCTGCGGACAAAACATAAGTGCCGACCATGACACGGCGTTGCACCTCATGCCCAAAGCCCTCGGCACGCGTTTTTTCATACATCTCTGTGATGCCATCACCTGCGGCAAGCTTGGCGCGGTGGCCATAGCGCACACCGTCATACCGCGCGAGGTTGCTTGAGGCTTCCGCAGGCGCGATCACATAATAGGTTGGCAATGCATATTTCGTGTGTGGCAGGCTGATATCAACAATCTTCGCACCCGCCGCCTTGAGCATCTCCGTGCCCTCGGCCCAGAGCTTCTCGATCTCCTCTGGCATTCCGTCCATGCGGTACTCGCGCGGAATCCCGATGGTCTTGCCGCGGATGTCTCCCGTCAGCATCGCCTCAAAATTCGGCACAGCCAGATCAGCACTTGTGCTGTCCTTGGCGTCATGGCCACACATGGCTTCCAGCATAATCGCTGCGTCGCGCACATCCTTGGTCATCGGCCCAGCCTGATCAAGGCTTGAGGCAAAAGCGACAACACCCCAGCGTGAGACGCGGCCATAGGTCGGCTTGATACCTGTGATGCCAGTAAAGGCCGCCGGCTGACGGATCGAGCCGCCGGTGTCAGTGCCTGTCGCCGCCAAGCAAAGGTCCGCAGCAACAGCTGAGGCAGAGCCACCAGAGGAGCCGCCAGGCGTCAACGCCGCTTCGCTTCCATCCCGCCGCCAAGGGTTCACCGCATTGCCATAAGCGCTCGTCTCGTTTGAAGACCCCATGGCAAACTCGTCCATATTGAGTTTGCCAAGCATAACCGCACCTGCGTCAAAGAGCTGACTGGTTACAGTGCTTTCATATTCAGGCTTAAAGCCCTTCAAAATATTGCTAGCGGCTTGCGAGGGCACGCCTTTGGTGCAGAACAAGTCTTTAATTCCGAGCGGAATGCCACACATATCTGGCGCATCGCCCGCCTTGATCCGAGCATCGGCAGCCGCCGCCTGCGCGCGCGCAATCTCTGGGGTATTATGCACAAACGCATTGAGAGCGCCCGCACTCTCGATCTCGCCGAGACAAGCCTCGGTCAACTCCGCACTGCTCACATCGCCCTTGCGAAGCGCGTCTCGTGCTGCTGCAATCGTAAGTTTGTTCAGATCAGCCATTATTCCACCACCTTCGGAACCGCAAAGAATCCCTCACGCGCATCAGGCGCATTCGCCAGCACTTTGGCCTGCTGGCCTCCGTCGCTCACAACGTCGACACGGCGTGGCAAACGCATCGGCGTGACCGAGACCATCGGCTCCACTCCCTCCACATCTACTTCACTCAACTGTTCGATAAAGCCGAGCACCGCGTTGAACTCTTCAGCCAAAGCAGGCAAATCCGCCGCCTCAACTCTGATCCGTGCCAGCTTGGCCACTTTGGCTGCTGTGTCCTTGTCAATCGACATGGGGTCTCTCCGTTTCTGTGTTGCTCTGCCTTTAGCGCGCGGCGCGCCCCGCTTCAACCTCAACTGAAGCCCAAGCACTCGGTTCTCGCAGGCTTTCGCCCCAGTTCTTGCTTTTTCGCCCGATTGCGCCTCAAATTCGCACACGGCGCATACCTCGACATTTTCAAGCCCTTTCAAGGAGACACATCATGCAAATCCTCTGGCTCGGCCACGGCTCGTTTCGCTACGTCATTGGCGGCAAAGTCCTCTTGGTAGACCCCTGGCTCACAGGCAATCCTATGCTGCCCGCAGGCAAACACGGAGAGGCCATCGAGGGCGCAACCCACATTCTGCTCACCCACGCCCATTTTGACCATGTCGCCGATGTGCTTCCATTGGCCAGACAGCTCAAGATACCCGTTGTCGGCCAGTATGATCTTATGACGCACTGGGAAGCCACTGAAGGCATTGAAACCATCGGCTTTAACAAAGGCGGCACAATAGATCTCGGCAACCTGCGTGTCACAATGGTGCACGCAGTTCACTCGAGCTCATTTGGAACAGACACAGGCCCCAATGTTCCAGGCTCCGAATGCGGTTTTGTCATCGAGGGCGAAGGCCATTCAATCTATCACTCAGGTGACACAGAGGTTATGGCTGACATGCAAATCATCCATGATCTTCATGCACCTGACATTGGCGTGCTTTCGGCGGGCGGCCACTTTACAATGGACATGCGCCGCGTCGCCTATGCCGCCAAAAAATTCTTCAAATTCAAAACACTAATCCCTGGACACTACCGCACCTTCCCGATCTTGGAGCAATCTGCGGACCTCTTAGTTCGCGAGCTTCCCGAAGTCGAAGTGATAGAGCCAGAGGTTCTCGAACCCATTCGCTTCACGTGATGCCACCCCGCAACTGTACCTTTTCCTCTCCAAAAATATCCTTGAGGGAGCTCGAGGGGCAGACAGCCCTGTCAAAAAATCGGATTACCTGCAGGGCAATTAGATCTGAGGCCTAGCGTTTTCCCGCAAAGAACGCTTCCAGCAAACTCGCGGAGGCTCGTGCGCCAATTCCCGCATAAATTTCAGGAACATGATGACACTGCGCATGGCCAAATATACGGGGTCCCTGCGCCACCCCCCCGCTTTTGGGGTCACCTGCCCCATAGTAAAGCCGCGCCAGACGTGCATTGGAGATCGCTCCCGCACACATCGGGCAAGGCTCAAGCGTCACATAAAGCGCAGCCCCCTCAAGCCGCTCCTGCCCAAGGGCCGCGCAGGCGGCGCGGATCACAAGCATTTCGGCATGGGCCGTCGGGTCATCTAACTCGCGGCAGCGGTTGCCCGCCTGCGCTACAATTGTACCATTCATGACTATACAAGCGCCCACAGGCACTTCGCCACGCGCCCCTGCCGCTTCAGCCTCTCTCAAAGCCACATCCATATGCGTATCAAACACCATATCTCCACATGCCCCATGAAAGCCCTCTTTCGCAAGAGCCGCGAATGCTCTAAGCGGGCCTTATGAGCAACACATCCAAACCAACAGCCCCCTCCTCTTCCACACCTGAAGGGGACCGCATCGCGAAGGTCATCTCCCGAGCAGGCGTCGCCTCTCGCCGCGAAGCTGAGCGGTTGATCGAGCAAGGCCGCGTTTCTGTAAATGGCAAGGTCATCACGAGCCCTGCACTCAATGTGACAAGTGCTGATAAGGTTGTTGTTAATGGCAAGGCTCTCAAAGCCCCGGAGCCGCCCCGTATGTGGCTCTATCACAAGCCCCAAGGCCTCGTGAGCACCAACAGCGATGAACAGGGGCGGACCACAATTTTTGACAAGCTCCCTGAAGAGCTGCCCCGTGTCATGACAGTTGGCAGACTTGATCTCAACTCAGAGGGGCTCTTGCTCCTCACAAACGACGGAGGCGTCAAGCGTCAGCTTGAGTTGCCCTCTACAGGCTGGCTGCGCCGCTACCGCGTGCGCATCAAGGGCCGTCCCACCGAAGAAAGCTTTGAGCCGCTACGCAAGGGCATCACCGTGGATGGCGAAAACTTCCAACCCATGATCGTGACACTTGATCGTCAGCAAGGCGCCAACGCATGGGCCACAATCGGCCTGCGCGAAGGCAAAAACCGCGAAATCCGCCGCGCCATGGAAGCCGTCGGTTTCTCAGTCAACCGCCTGATCCGCGTCTCTTACGGCCCCTTTCAGCTTGGCGATCTCAAGCAAGGCGAAGTGCAGGAACTGCGCGCTAAAGTCATCCGCGATCAGCTTGGCTTAGAAATGCCCGATCCAGTGATAGAAAAGCCCACTCGCGGCAAAAAACCGGTCCGCCGCCGTACCCGCTGAGCCAAAACAGACGGGCGAAACTCTGCCTTGAAGCAAATCTTCGCCGTTTCCCCCTAGCGCCTCGCGCATGCGTCCCCTACCTTAAGTCTCAGTAACGATGGGGATTGGTGGGGATTTATGACCGAAACTGGCTTGCAAAAACTGGCCTTTGCACTCTTGGTGCTGCTCATGCTCTATACTTCCGTCTTCGGAGTCGCCTGATGTCAGAGCGATTTGGCGGAAAATATAGCCCAGAAACAGGCAATGCCGCAGATGGCAACAGCTATCAAGGCGCGCGTCGCTCTCGCGTCGGCGGGAGGGTCAATTTCTTATTCCTCGCTCCCCTGCCGATGATCTGGCAGGCGTTTACCTCTCCTCCGTTAGAAATGTTCCTTTGGCTCATGGCGCTGGCTGATCTTTTGCTGGCCGCTTGGCTCACCCGCTCAGGCCAACAAGCCCATGAAGCCTACGAGGCCCGCAAAATTGCACGTCGTCCCGCCCTACCACGCAAAATCCTTGGCTCAATTCTCACTGGCACAGGCCTCGCTCTCGCGGGTTATGTTGGCTTTGGTGTCCTTGAAGCCGTGCTCTTTGGGGGTCTCGGGCTTGCGCTCCACTTCGCCGCCTTCGGTCCTGATCCACTTGTAAACAAGGGCATGGACGGAGTGGATCAATTCCAGACAGACCGCGTGGCACGTGTTGTCACCCAGGCCGAAGAGCACCTCACAGCCATAACCGCCGCCGCTCACCGCGCCGCCGACCGTCAGGTAAGCTCCCGTGTTGAGCGCTTTCAGCGACAGGTTCGCGAACTGCTGCGCACTGTCGAGGAGGACCCGCGTGATCTCACTGCAGCGCGCAAATTCATGGGCGTTTATTTGAAAGGCGCACGTGACGCGACCGAAAAATTTGCCGATATTTACACCCGCGCCCGTAGCACAGAGGCCAGAAATGACTACCTCGCTCTGCTGAGCGATCTACAAGACAGCTTCTCAGCCAAGAACCGTTCTCTTTTGCTGGATGACCGCAGCGATCTCAATATCGAGATCGAAGTGCTGCGCGACCGTCTCGCCCAAGAGGGCATCCGTTTAGACAAGTCCTAATTTTATCAAGAAAGTGAGGTCCGACATGGCCACAGAAATCCAGAAAAAAGCCCAAGACACACTCGCCCTCGTCGAGGAAGTAAATGCCGTGGTCCTGCCAGAACCTGCTGAGGTAAACGCCATAGTACCCATGAGCGAAGCCAAAGGCGCTCTCGGCAAAGAGATCAAATCCCGCATGGGCGAGCTTGACATGAGCGACACGCAGTCGATCGTCAGCTTCGGCTCCGCTGCGCAGGCCGAGCTCCAGGAAATTTCCCAAGCGATGCTTCAGGGCGTGCGCAACAAGGATGTTGGCCCCGCTGGCGATAGCCTGCGCGGCATCGTCACAACAATCCGCGGCTTCTCCGTCAGCGAGCTTGATGTGCGCCGCGAGCGCACATGGTGGGAAAAACTCCTCGGCCGAGCCGCGCCTTTTGCCAAGTTCACAGCAAAGTTCGAGCAAGTCCAAGGCCAGATTGACCGAATCACAGAGAGCCTGCTTGACCACGAGCACACGCTTCTGAAAGACATCAAATCGCTCGACATGCTCTATGAAAAGACACTGGCGTTTTATGACGAGCTCGCGCTTTACATCGCTGCGGGTGAAGAAAAGCTCCGCGTGCTCGACGAAAAAGACATCCCCGCGCTCGAAGCCAAAATCGAGAAAGCGCCCGAGAAAGACAAGGTCATGCGCGCGCAAGAACTGCGCGACCTGCGCGCCGCGCGCGACGATCTGGAGCGCCGCGTGCATGACCTGAAGCTGACGCGTCAGGTCACCATGCAGTCACTCCCGTCAATCCGTTTGGTTCAGGAAAATGACAAATCGCTCGTGACAAAGATCAACTCGACACTGGTCAACACCGTGCCGCTCTGGGAAACACAACTCGCCCAAGCCGTCACAATCCAGCGCTCCGCAGAGGCCGCCGCCGCCGTGCGCGACGCCAATGATCTGACCAACGAGCTGCTAACGGCCAATGCCAAAAACCTACGAGACAGCAACAAGATCATTCGTCAGGAAATGGAGCGTGGTGTCTTTGACATAGAAGCCGTCAAACAGGCCAACGCCGATTTGATCGGAACGATTGAGGAGAGCCTTCAGATCGCTGACGAGGGCAAAGCCAAACGCGCCTCCGCCGAAGTCGAGCTCAAGAAAATGGAGGCTGAATTGCGCGACACACTTGCCGCCGCAAAAGCGCGCAAAACCGGCACGGGCGATACCGCTGGTACAGCTGTGCCACACTAAGCCGATGGCCCGCGCCCGTCGCCTCTTTGCCCAGACAGGGGCAGCTCTTCTCGGGCTGTCCCTTCTGGTTGGCTGCACCTTTCCCTTGCGCGAAAGCCTCAAACCCCAACTGCGCCCAGCAAGCCTCACACCCACCAAAACCGCGCCAAAGCCCGATGCGCCACAAGCACCCACGGCCAAATCACGCGAGCTTGCCGCTTATTATGAAAAGCTCGAAGAGCACCTGCTCTCCCAAGGCCTTCTACGCCGCGACGGGGGCGGGCCCGACACCAAATTCCGCGCCCTTGATCTCGCGCGCAACTTCGAGGCCATCGCTTTTTATGACGAACATTCAAGCGGCGCGCTTCTGTCCGAGTCTACAGCCGTAAGCCGCTTTCACCCTTGGCGTGGCCCTGTGCATTTCAATGCCCACTTCGGGCCCTCGGTCTCCGCTTCACAACGCATAAACGACAGAGCGACCGTAAATGCATACGCCGCCCGCTTGGCCCGCGTCACGGGCCATGAAATCAGCACGACAGACGCCAAAGGCAACTTCCATGTGATATTCGTAAGCCATGATGATGACGACGCTCTGAAAGATATTGTCGCCAGCGTCTGGCCCGACTTCCCAAAATCTCGGTTGCAAATTTTGACAAACCTGCCACGCGACATTTACTGCCTCGTCCACACGAACACACCGTCGGCCGGTGAGGGAAGCGAGCGCGCCCTCGCTATCATCCGCGCCGAACACCCTACCCTCATGCGCCTATCGTGCGTGCACGAAGAGCTCGCCCAAGGCCTTGGGCTTTCCAATGACAGCCCTCTCGCGCGTCCATCAATCTTCAATGACGATGAAGAATTCGCCACCCTCACCAGTCACGACGAGCTTCTGCTCAAAATGCTCTACGACCCGCGCCTCAAAAGCGGCATGAGCCTGCCTGAAGCCCGCCCCACCATCAAACAAATCGCCGCCGAGCTCACTGGCGAAACCAACAGTTAACTTCGTAAAAAGGATCGTCTCCATGGGCATTTTTGATTTTCTGACAGGCGAATTTATTGACGTCATCCACTGGACCGATGACACGCGCGATACAATGGTCTGGCGCTTTCAGCGTGAAGACCACGAGATCAAATACGGCGCCAAGCTCACCGTACGCGAGGGTCAGGCCGCCGTCTTTGTTCACGAAGGCCAGCTGGCAGATGTCTTCACCCCCGGTCTTTACATGCTTGAAACCAACAACATGCCGATCACAACCACGCTCAATCACTGGGACCACGGCTTCAAAAGCCCATTCAAATCTGAGGTCTATTTCGTCAATACAACCCGCTTCTCCGATCTGAAGTGGGGCACCAAAAACCCCATCATCGCGCGCGATCCAGAGTTCGGCCCTGTGCGCCTGCGCGCTTATGGCAGCTACACGATAAAGGTAAGTGATCCCGCCCGTTTTCTAACTGAAATCGTAGGTACCGATGGCGAATTCACGATGGACGAGATCAGCTACCAGATCCGCAACATCATTGTGCAGGAGTTCTCCCGCACCATCGCCCGCGCAGGTATCCCAGTGCTCGACATGGCCGCCAACACGCGCGAACTCGGAACTCTTGTGGGCCGTGATATCGCACCAAGGCTCGCGGAATATGGCCTTGAAATGCCCGAGCTTTATATCGAAAATATTTCTCTGCCAGAAGCCGTTGAAGCCGTGCTCGACAAGCGCACCTCGATGGGCGTCGTCGGCGACCTTTCAACCTACATGAACTATCAGGCCGCCGAGAGCCTGACGGCCTAAGGCACGGGAGCCGCCGCGCTTCAGGCTGGTGTCGGCGCAGGCTTGGGCATGCAAATTGCCCGCGAAGCTTCTGCGCAAGCAGGTCCGTGGGGCGCACCAGCGCCCAAAGCCCAAATCGCCCCGCCGCCCCCGCCAGTCGAACAGGTCTGGCACATCGCCGAAGCAGGCAAGACAAAAGGCCCCTTCTCGCGTGCTTCCATGGGCCGTATGTCTGCCGACGGAGCACTCACGCGCGACACTCTGGTCTGGACCGCAGGTCAAGACGGCTGGAAAAAGGCCGCAGACGTCACTGCGCTTGCGACCCTCTTCACAGTGCTGCCACCGCCTCCGCCAGAGGGCTGATCGGCTCTTTCTTTTGCTCTAAACATCCGTCTAAAGGCATAGAATATCTTGTCCGAAACCGCGCCCACCAACGTGACCACAAGTCACCGCTTCCCCTGCACGGCCTGTGGAGCAGACTACCGATTTGATCCAGCACAGGACAGGCTCGCCTGCGACCACTGCGGACATACAGAGGAGATCGGTCTCACACGAGGCCCCTCCATCCGCGAACTTGATTTTGAAGACGCACTGCAGGCCAAGCTCCCCGCTCAAGATATTGAGGAAACCCGTGTTTCCCAATGCCCCAACTGCGCCGCTGAGGTGGAGTTTGACGCGCATACTCACGCTGCTGAGTGCCCATTCTGCGCAACCCCAGTCGTCACAGACACGGGCCTGCACCGCCACATCAAGCCCCGAGGTGTGCTCCCATTCGCGCTTGATGAGAAAACCGCGCGCAACGCCATGACAGACTGGCTCGGCAGTCTCTGGTTTGCCCCGAATGGCCTGCAAGATTACGCTCGCAAGGGTCGTGCGATGTCGGGGATCTATGTACCCTACTGGACCTTTGATGCCGACACCACCTCGCGCTACTCGGGCGAGCGCGGAACGGTCTACTACGACACAATAACAGTTGTCCGCGATGGCAAGCGTGAACGCCAGCAAGTCGCCAAAATTCGCTGGTCCCCTGCACGCGGCCGTGTCGCACGCTTCTTTGACGACGTTTTGGTGCTCGCCTCCCGCTCCCTGCCCAAGCGTTTTACGGATGCGCTTGAGCCTTGGGATCTGGCAGCCCTTGAGCCTTACAGGCCCGAATATCTCGCAGGCTTTCGCGCGGAGGGATACTCTGTCGAGCTTTCCGAAGGCTATGAAGAGGCCCGCGCCCACATGGCCCGCGTCATCGAACGCGATGTGAAGTTTGACATCGGTGGCGATCGCCAACGCATCCACGACATCGACACCTCCGTAAAAGACGTGACCTTCAAGCACATCCTTTTGCCAGTCTGGCTCGCCGCATACAAATACCGCGGTCGCAGCTTCCGCTTTGTTGTCAATGGGCGCACAGGCCGCGTCCAAGGCGAACGTCCCTATTCAGCATGGAAAATCTTCTTTGCGGTTCTACTCGGGCTTATCATCGCAGGAACAGTCGGCTATCTCTACGGGCTTGAGCAAGGAGCCTTCTGATGACATCCGCCCTAGAAACCACGCTACACGCGCGCCACTCTTGCCGCGCATATCTTCCCAAGCCAGTGGCACCTTCGCTCATTGAGCAGGCCGTGGCCACAGCCGCGCGAGCGCCCTCGTGGTGCAATGCCCAGCCGTGGCAGCTCATTGTCACCCAAGAGGCAGAAACAGCCCGCCTGGGAACAGCTTTACATGTCCATGCCCAAGCGCATGAGATGCAGCCCGATTTACCTTGGCCAGAAAGCTATACGGGCCAGTATAAGACACGCCGCTTTGACTGTGGCATGCAGCTTTACGATGCGGCCTCCATCGCCCGCGAAGACAAGCCAGCAAGAATGACGCAAATGCTCGAAAACTTCCGCTTTTTTGGCGCGCCTCACATGGCACTCATCACGAGCCCACGAGAACTGGGAGCTTATGGAGCGTTGGATTGCGGCGGCTTCGTTACTGCCTTTTGCGCAGCCCTGACAGAAGCAGGGCTTGGCAGTATTCCACAAGCTGCCCCCGCTGGCTATGCGCCCTTTCTGCGAGACTGGTTTGGTCTACCAAAAGACCGCCTGATACTCTGCACCGTTTCCTTTGGCTACGCTGACACATCTGCGCCAATCAACAGCTTCCGCACCCCCCGCGCTGAGACAAATACCCTCATCGACTGGCGTTAAAAAGCTTAGCTGCGCTCGATCGCAACGAGACCGAGCTTGCGCGCGGCCCAAAGGGAAAGGATGGAGCTATCAAGGCCTTCTTTCACTTGAAAGCGGCGGATCGCAGCCCTCGTCGGTCCGTCCATCTGGCCTGACAAAGCCCCGGTATAGAGCCCCCGCGCCTTCAGTGCGCGCTGCAACGTGGCGATAATATCGGGCGTCAGTTTGTCCTGGCATGGCGTCTCGAACCAAAGCTCACGACGTTCTTTTACAATGGCCTGCCGCGTCTCGCGTTTATAAATCGGCTCGCTCACAACTGTACCGTCCGAGGAGACTTCAGCAGGCTGAACTAGAATATCCTGTGTCACCGTTTCAATAACCGCTGGCGTCACATCCTTACCCCAGCAAGAGTTCGGATCAGAGCCAGGCGGTGGCGCAGCGAAGCTTTCCACAAGCACAGGCTCGACAGGGCTGATCAGGGTTTGCTCGGCACAAGCCGTAACAGTCAAACCCAAGATCATTGATGTAATCGCCCGTTTCAATCTCGTGCTCGCTCGCATTTTGGCTTTTGGGCAAGATACGCGCAAAAGCGAAGCGCAGCAAAGCCCACATCCAGCCTCGATCACGAAGTTTTTGCCCTGTGACATCCCTGCAGGCCACAATTAGGGCTGGCAGCGGCGCGCGCGCTTTTGTAACAAAGCCAAAGCAATGTTTTTGAGGAGCGCTGAGCAATGGCGAAAATCACCTATATCGAACACAACGGCACAGAACATGTTGTCGAAGTCGCTTCTGGTCTCACCGTCATGGAAGGCGCCCGCGACAACAACATCCCAGGCATCGAAGCCGACTGCGGCGGCGCCTGCGCCTGCTCCACATGCCACGTCTATGTTCACCCTGACTGGGTCGCCAAAATTCCGGGCAAAGACGACATGGAAGAAGACATGCTCGACTTCGCCTTTCAGCCTGATCCCGCACGCTCACGCCTGACCTGCCAGATCAAAGTCAGCGATGACATGGACGGCTTGATTGTCCATATGCCAGAAAAACAGATCTGATTGTGAAAACAGCGCCGCGCCAGAGCAAACACCCCCTGCACCGCCTCTTTCGCGGCGCGTCTCTGGCGATGGCACTCAACTTGGCCTGCTCACTTCCAAGCGCGGCTCACGGTCTGATAACATCCGCCAAATTCACCGAGCCAACAACACGCTATGCCCACGGTGTTCTCGGGGATGACGTCGAATATGGTGCAATTGAACTGCATATCCAGGCCTTAGACGGTTCGTCTCAGGCAATCACACTCCGCCTGCCAGAAACCCGCGTGTTCGAAGATCTAGACCCACGCCTGATCGATCTCGATACAGACGGCGCGCCAGAAGTGGTCGTCGTTGAATCCGACGCAGCTCTTGGAGCACGGCTGTCGGTTTATGGCCCTAAAGGCCTGATTGCCGCCACACCCCATATTGGCCAACGCAACCGTTGGCTCGCGCCCATCGGCGCAGCCGACTTTGACGGCGACGGCTTTGTCGAAATTGGCTATATTGATAGACCACATCTCGCCAAAACCCTCCGCCTCTGGCGTTTTAAAGACGGCAAGCTCACTGAAATCGCTACAAAAACCGGCCTAACCAACCACAAAATTGGCTGGGATTTCATAGCAGGCGGTTTGCGCAACTGTGCAGACACCCCCGAAATGATCACCGCTGATGCCAACTGGTCGCGTATCATCGCCACAGCTTACGATGGCACATACCTCAGCGTGCGTGACATTGGCCCCTATGCAGGCCCTCAAAGCCTTACCAAAGCGCTTTCCTGCCCCTAGGCGGCATGACATAAGCTCCCTATGGTAAATCGTTTTCTGGTCCTCCTCGCACTCCTCGCGCTCACCGCCTGCGCTCGGCCGCAGTCGGCCGGCTTTGTCGCACCAGTGCCAGAAGCCAGCCGCGAAACGATATTCATCGCCACCATGCGCACAGAAGGCCAACGCGGCCAAATGTTTGGCGAAAAGCGCTCAACAGTGATGAGCTATGCTGAACTGAATATCTCGATCCCACCCAATCACCAGATTGGCCGCATAGAGCGTAGCCGCGGCCAGATCGATGCGCGCCGACACTTCGCTCCGCTGAGTGCCACTCCCCTCGCAAACAGCGCCAAGCTCAATAAGCGCTTAAAAGCCAGCCGCATATCCGCTGAAGAGCCGCTTCTGATCTTTGTTCATGGCTACAACAACACACTTGAAGATGCAGCCTTCCGCCTTGCCCAAATCCAGCATGACTTTGAGCTCAATAATCCTGCGCTCCTCTTCTCATGGCCCTCCGCGGGCGACCCATTGGGCTATGCCTATGACCGTGACTCTGTCCTCTTTGCGCGCACCGACTTTGCTCGCCTCTTGGAAGCCCTCAACCGCGCAGGCCAACGCCGAGTGATTATACTGGCACACTCAATGGGCAGCTACCTCGTTATGGAATCACTTCGTCAGCTCGCTCTTGAAGGCAAGACGCATAACATCGACGCTCTCGAAGCTGTGGTGCTGATGTCGCCCGATATAGACCCTGATGTCTTTCGCCAACAGGCGGGTGAAATCGGCACACTCCCACAACCCTTCATCATCATGACCACCCAGAAAGATCGCGTCCTGAATGTGTCGAGCCTGCTCACAGGGCGTAAAGAGCGCTTGGGGCGCATCCAGAACGCTGAAGAAGTAGATGGGCTAGATGTGAGCGTTATGGATTTCTCCCTCTTTGAAACAGGCGAAAACATGGGCCATATGGTGCCTGTCTCCTCCCCTGCCGCTATCCGCTTTTTGCGCCGCTTCACAAAGGGTGTGGGCTTGGCAGCCAACGAATTCTCACGCTATGTTCTGTTAGGCGAAAGCCGCAAAGACGGCAGACTTTTGAAGTAATAGGAGAACAGTGATGGCAGGCGGATGGGCCAAAGACGGCGCAGTCAGCGAACAGATTGAAGCCTCGATCAACGACGAACTTGCCCGCCTTAAAGCGCGTCGCCAACCTATGGGCGAAAGCCTGACCCATTGCGCAGAGTGCGACGAAGAAATCCCCGAAGCGCGTCGCACAGCCCTCCCAGGCGTTAAGCTTTGCATCGACTGCATGAGCGAGCGTGACGCCACTTCGGCAAAACGCGGCGGCATCAACCGTCGCGGCTCCAAAGACAGTCAGCTTAAGTAAATGGGTTATGCGAGGGCTTCGCCCCCGCACATAGCACGTTTCGCTATTTGCGCACGCCAGATCACGCCTCCATAGCCTCCAGCTCGTCGATAAAGCCTGAGATCATGCTGAGGCCCTTGTCCCAGAAAGTTGGATCTGTCGCATCCAGCCCGAAAGGCGCCAGAAGAGCCGTGTGATGCATAGATCCACCCGCTTTGAGCATGTCAAAATACTTGTCCTGAAACCCTTCGGGGTTTTCTTCATAGACCGCATAAAGCGCGTTCACCAAGCCATCGCCGAAAGCATAGGCATAAACATAAAACGGCGAATGCACGAAATGTGGGATATAAGCCCAGAAATGCTCATAACCGTCCATAAACTCAAAGGCTGGCCCAAGGCTTTCGCCCTGCACAGACATCCAGAGCGCACCGATATCTTCTGGCGTAAGCTCGCCTTCGCGCCGCGCTGCGTGGAGCTTGCACTCAAAGTCATAAAACGCGATCTGGCGCACGACGGTGTTGATCATGTCTTCGACCTTGCCCGCAAGCATCACGCGGCGTTGTGCGTCTGTCTTGGCCTCCGAAAGCATCTTGCGGAAGGTTAGCATCTCGCCAAAGACACTCGCGGTCTCGGCCAGTGTCAGCGGCGTTGAAGAGAGCATCTCACCCTGCTCTGCGGCCAAGACCTGATGCACCCCATGCCCCAGCTCATGTGCCAGCGTCATCACATCGCGCGGTTTGCCGAGATAGTTCAGCATCACGTAAGGGTGCACATCCGTCACGGTCGGGTGTGCAAAGGCCCCAGGAGCCTTACCAGGCTTCACGCCGGCATCAATCCAGCCCTTGGTAAAGAACGGCTCGGCAATCTCGGCCATCCGAGGGTCAAACCCTGCATAAGCGCTCATAACGGTCTCGCGCGCTGCGTCCCAACCAACGATACGTTTGTCTTCCATCGGCAAGGGCGCGTTGCGGTCCCAGACCTGCAGCGTATCGAGGCCCAGCCACTTGCGCTTCAGCTCATAATAGCGGTGGCTCAGCTTGGGGTAGGCCTTAACAACTGCGTCGCGCAGCGCCTCCACAACTTCGGCTTCCACATCATTGGAAAGATGCCGCCCCGTCTGTGCCGTGGGCATTCCACGCCAGCGATCAACGATCTCTTTTTCCTTGGCCTGCGTGTTGTGCACGCGCGCGAAGGTCTTGATATTGCTACCAAAGACATCAGCAAGCTCACGCGCTGCCGACTCACGCGTTTCGCGCGTCTCGTCAGTCAAAAGATTGAGAGTGCCCTCAATGTTCAGCGGCTCACCATCCACTTCAAACTCAAGTCCTGCGATGGTTTCGTCAAACATCCGCTCCCAAGCGTCGCCAACAACGCCCATATCATGGAGGAATTTCTCCAGCTCATCAGAAAGCTGGTATGGCTTCATCGCGCGGACGCGGTCGAACACGGGCTTGTAGCGTGCAAGTTCGGCGCTCTCAGCAAAGAGCCCGTCGAGCACTCCATCATCCAACCGGTTTAGCTCAAGCGTGAAAAAGACAAGCGGCGTGGTGAAATTGGTGATCTTTTCTTGCATATCCGAGAGAAACTTCGCGCGCCCCGCGTCAATCGTGAGCTGGTAATAGCGCAGTCCCGCATACGACATGATACGCCCGGCAATGCCGTTGATCTTTTCGTTGCGCAATACGCAGGCAAGAAAGCCCGCCGCATCAAGCTCCGCAAGCTTGCCTTCGTAGTCTTTCGCAAAGTTAGCGCATTCTTCCTCAAGCCAAGCCAGATCGCGGATCAATTCGGGCGCATCTTCAGCAGTGTAAAGATCGCTCAGGTCCCACTCAGGCAGCTCGCCAAACTCGCCAGCGCCCCCGCCTACATTTGCATCGCGAACAGGAAAAGGAAGTTGAAACATCTCTGGGCGCCTCTTTGATTATATCTCTCAGAGACATAGAGCGCAGGAAGGGCGATCTCAAGTCACCCTCCGCGTCTCATTCAAAGAAAAACTGCACCATCTCGTCGAGAACCTTACCGCGCATCACAGGTTTTTCCATCAATACCTCGTGCTCGGCACCCTCGATCATGCTGAGCGTGCCAGCGCTCCAG
>Ga0209652_1000470_pt1 | contig 34594 bp, 32 predicted proteins | sample SaaInl74LU_5_DNA_FD_184641 | JGI IMG/M metagenome (GOLD analysis project Ga0209652, IMG submission 184641) | Marine microbial communities from expanding oxygen minimum zones in the Saanich Inlet - ESP_74LU_5_DNA (SPAdes) (version 2) | ecosystem: Environmental > Aquatic > Marine > Intertidal zone... | reverse complement strand
GCGGCGCAGCCTTGTGCGCCAGCTGATGCGCGAAGGCGATGCGCAGGTGGCCTATCAGCTTGCTGCAAACCACGGGCTGCACGACGGCAGCGCCTATGCAGATCTTGAGTGGCTTGCGGGCTATATTGCGCTTCGAAAACTGGGGAAGGCCGCGCAGGCCCTTGTTCATTTTGAGCGGATGAACGAAACGGTTGAGTCGCCTATATCTCTTGGGCGCGCGGGCTTCTGGAAAGGTGAGGCCTTGCAGCAGATGGGCCGGACCGATGAGGCGCTCATAGCCTATCGGTCGGGGGCCGAACATCAGACCAGCTTCTACGGGCTTCTGGCGGCGGAGCGGGCCAAAACAGGCTCTGATATTGCTCTAAAGGGGGCTGAGTATTTCCCCGCATGGCAAGATGCCGCGTTCTACAAGAGCGATCTGGCGCGGATTGTGGAACTGGCAATCAAGAATGATATGTTGAGTCTGGCGGAGCAATTTGTCCTTGCGATGGCGGCGGAAGCGGACCGCAGCACACTTGGACAATTGGGCAACTTTGTAACGGATCTTGGGGCGCCGCATCTTGCCGTGATGCTGGGTAAGGACGCCGCGGGGCGAGGGATTGTTTTGCCTGCGCACTATTATGCGCTGCACCCGATGACGGAAATGCGCTTGCCTGTTCCGATGGAAATGGCGCTGGCGATTGCGCGGCGCGAAAGCGAGTTTGACCCTTCTGTTGCCAGTGGAGTTGGCGCGCTCGGGCTAATGCAAGTGATGCCTGCGACGGCCAAGGAAGTTGCTGAAGGGCTTGGCATAGACTACGCGCGCGACAGTGTTCTGAACGACTGGACCTACAACGCCACGCTCGGCGCGGCCTACCTTGCGACCCTTTCAGAGCGCTATGACGGGAACGTTGTGATGATGTCTGCAGCTTATAATGCGGGGCCATCACGGCCTGACCGCTGGATGAGCGAGCAGGGAGACCCACGCAAAGGCGAGATGGATGTGATAGACTGGATTGAGGCGATCCCCTTCAATGAGACGCGCAATTACGTGATGCGCGTTGCAGAGAGCCTGCCAGTTTATCGCGCACGGCTCGGCAAGCCTGCGCATCCTGTGCCGTTTACTGAAGAGCTTATTGGAACAACATTGCGCGCAAATAATTAGGCCGCTTTTCGTGCGCGCCAGAGTGTGAAGAGGCCTGCGCAGACGACGACTGCCGCGCCGATGGCGACATTGAGCTCGATGCTTTCACCGAAGACCAAAACGCCAATGAAGCTCACGAAGACAAGCTGAAGATATGCGAAAGGCTGAACGGCGCTGGCCTCGGCGGCCTCATATGTTTTGATCAAGAGCCAGTGGCCGAGTGCCCCTGTGATGCAGAGTGTGCCCATCCATAGCCAATCTGACGAGATCATCGGCTCCCAATAGCTGGCGCCAATCACTGTCATCATCACGGAGCCAGAAACACCTGTCCAAAAGAAGGATGTCGCGGCTGTGTCCTTGCGCGAGGCAAAGCGCGTGAGCAGACCATAGAGCGCAAAGAGCAGTGCTGCGGCGAGCGGGACGATGGCGGCGGGTGAGAAAACACCAAACCCTGGCTTCAGAATGATCAAGACACCGACAAAGCCGATAAAGATTGCTGTCCAGCGCCGCCAGCCGACGACCTCACCGAGAATTGGCCCAGAGAGCGCGGCGACAAGGAGGGGATAGCTTGTGAAAACGGCGTGTGATTCGATAAGGCCAAGGAGAGTGAAGGCATAGATCATCACGCAGATCTCTGTTGCGAGGATAAGGCCTCGTAAAATCTGCAAGAGCGGCTGTTCTGTGCGCGCGGCGGCGCGGATGCCGCCTGCTTTGCGATAGGCGATGGCTGTGACGAAGGCCGCGAAGAACCAATAGCGCACCATCACAACCATGAGCACGTTGTATTCGCTGGCGAGGTGCCGCGATATGCCGTCTTGCACCGCAAAGACGAAGGTCGTTGCGATCATCAGCAGGACGCCGAGGCGAGTGTTGTTGCTGTCGGCCATGTTAAAGCATCCTTGCTGTGGTCATGTGGCGTTTGCGGCCGAAGCCCGTGCGGCGGGTGACATCAAAACCCGCCTCTGCAAGGGCACGGCGTACAAACCCTGCTGCGGTATAAGTCGCGGCTGTGCCTTGAGGCGCAGTCTGCTCTGCAATCTGCGTCATCAGTGCGGGCTCCCAAAGCTCCGGGTTTTTGGCAGGTGAAAATCCGTCAAGAAACCACGCATCAGCTTTTTGGGCCATATTAGAGACTGTATTGCGCGCGTCACCAAGTATAAGAGTGAAGACCAGATCATCCGTTTCAAAGGCAGTTTTACCAGCGGTCCAGTGTGGCGCAAGCTCGGCACTGAGCGCTGCGAGCGCGGGGAAAGCGGCTTGGGCCGCGAGCATGTCTTTGGGCGCCATGGGGAAGGCTTCAAAACTAGTGAAGTGAAGTTTTCCGCTTTGATTGCTCTCGCGCCAAAGCGCAAGGGCGGCCAGGAGATTGAGCCCTGTGCCAAACCCGAGCTCTGCGATATGAAAGCCATCACGGAAGCGCGCAGGGAGATCATTCCCGTCCAGAAAGACGTAGGAAGTCTCCTCCAGCCCGTTTTCAAGGCTGAAATAGGGGTCATCAAAGCGCTGGGACACGGGCACTTGGCCTTCGCGCCACGTAAGCTCGGCTGGCTGGTTCATCTGGGGCTAATCCGATAGAGACGTAATTGAAGGACCATGCAACCGCTGTAAGGGAATGGCAATGGCAGACGTAACAGTGCGCGGCGCGGGAATATTTGGCCTGTCGGTGGCATGGGCTTGTTTGGAAAAGGGCGCACGTGTGCGCGTGATTGACCCCAACGGTGTTGGCGGCGGGGCGAGTGGTGGCATTGTAGGAGCCCTTGCGCCTCATGTGCCCGAGAATTGGAACGAGAAGAAGGAGTTCCAGTTTCAAAGTCTGATCGCAGCAGAGGCCTTTTGGGAAAATGTTGGTAATTGGGCCAAGTTAGAAACTAGTTATGCTCGCACAGGCAGGGTTCAACCCTTGGCCGACGAGCGCGCTGTGGCACTTGCACGAGCACGGGCCATAAGCGCAAAAGAGCTGTGGCGCGGTCAGGCAGAATGGCAGGTCGTAGGCCGTGAAGCGCTCAGCGGTCCGTTGCCTGAGAGTGAAACGGGGCTTTATGTCTTTGATACGCTGACGGCGCGGATGTTTCCGCGGCAGGCTTGCAAAGCGCTAGCGGCAGCGATTGTGGCGCGGGGCGGGGAGGTTCTGCTCGAGGGCGACGACCAAGGCTCTGTTGTCTGGGCGAGCGGCGTACATGATCTTGAGCGGCTCTCGGCGCATTTTGACAAAGATGTTGGAAATGCTGTGAAGGGCCAAGGGGCTTTGCTGAGGTTTGATATGCGTGACGGACCGCAGATCTTTGCGAATACGGTTCATATGGTACCGCATTGGAACGGGACTGTTGCCATTGGCTCGACAAGTGAGCGGGTTTTCGAGCATGCAAGCGATACCGATGCGCAGCTTGATTTGGTTTTGGAAAAGGCTTGTGCAGCGCTGCCAGTCTTGCGTGAGGCCGAAGTGTTAGAACGCTGGGCAGGACTGAGGCCGCGCGCCAAGAGCCGTGCGCCTATGCTGGGACGGCATCCGCTCTTTGAGGGGGCGTATATTGCGAATGGCGGGTTTAAGATCGGGTTTGGTATGGGAGTTGAAGTCGGGCGGGTGATGGCCTCACTGATTCTGGAAGAAATAGACACTATTCCAGCAGAGTTTACACCAGAAGCCTCACTCTAGTCTCTTCGAATTGGCTGCGCCAATCCGACCCGCTGGGGGGCTTTGCCCCCCAGACCCCCCAGGATATTTTAAAAAGAGGAAGGCTTAGACTTCAGCTTCGGCTGTCATGATTTGTCGGCCATCTGCAGCACGGACCCAGAGGGTGTTGCCGTTCAGGCAGAGAGTGGCTGTTTCGGTGTGCATCAGTGGAGAGCTCGCGCGGAAAGAGAAGGCTTTGAGTGGACCGAGGTGCTGCGTGGCCATGAGCATAAGACGTTGAGCGAGCAGTGGCCCGTGAACAACAAGACCTGTGTAGTGCTCGACATCGCGGGCATATGTTTCGTCGTAATGAATGCGATGACCATTGAAAGTGAGTGCCGAGTAACGAAACAGCAGCGTTGCGTTAAAGCTGTGCGACTCAAGGTGGGTTTCGTTTCTGGCGGCTTGGGGCACGATCGGCGCGGGCGCATCAGGCGAAGCGTCTTCACGGTAGACAAGATCTTGATACTCGGTGAGCTTGAGCGCGCCGTCTTGCAGGATATCATGACGCAGGGTGACAAAGGCGAGTGGCCCTGTGCGGCCTTGCTTTTGCTTGGCGGTATCCAGTGTTGTTTGTTTTTCCGCACTTTGCCCTGCGATGAGTGGTTCATGAAAGGCAAGACGGCCACCAGCCCACATGCGGCGGGGCAAGCCGAAATCAGGGATGAGCGCGCTGCCCTTGGCGGGGTGACCATCGCGGCCCAAGGCTTCGGGCGGCTCGGCCTGCCAGAAATAGAGCTGGTGGAAGAAAGGTGGGAGAGGGTCACCCGCTTGAAGGCGCGTGGACAGGCCCAAGCTGGCGGCGCATGCGTTTGCGCGGGCTGGATCGAGGATATCTGTTCTGTGTTCCATCAAGGTGACCTATAGTGTTTATGGGCAAACTAGCTTGCTTGGGGGGAATGACAAGATGAGCGTGAAAATTGCGGCGCTTGATCACTTGGTTCTGACAGTGACGGATTTGGCGCGCAGCGCAGCTTTTTATGAGGCTGCGCTTGGGATGCGACACGAGACATTTACAGGCACTGACGGCACGAAGCGGCACGCGCTTTTGTTTGGCGGGCAGAAGATCAACCTGCACCAGGCCGGAGTAGAATTTGCCCCACATGCGCGGCGACCCACGGTGGGGAGCGCGGATCTTTGTTTTTTGCTTGAGGGTCGGATGAACCTGACAGTTGCCGCGCTTGAGGCGCTCGGTGTCAGCATTGAGGATGGGCCAATCTGGCGCACGGGGGCGCGGGGGCCGATCAATTCGATCTACATTAGGGATCCAGACGGTAATTTAATTGAGCTTTCCGAACCGCTTTAGGGGATCGTTACTTTTTTGTGCCAAGCTGAATTGAGGTTTTCAGGCTGCGTTGACAGGCACTTTGGGCACTGCGACAAGGCTTTAAAAGTTTGTACGAGTAAAGGGCAGTTTTATGAAGATCGCGATGATTGGCACGGGATACGTGGGGCTTGTTTCGGGGGTGTGCTTCTCCGATTTTGGGCATGACGTTGTCTGTGTCGATATGGACCCTGCCAAGATTGAGATGCTCAAACGGGGCGAAGTGCCTATCTTTGAGCCTGGTCTCGATACGTTGATGGCGAAGAATGTAGCGGCTGGGCGGCTGACATTCACCACCGATCTTGAAGAAGCCGTGCAGGGGGTAGAAGCGGTGTTTATCGCTGTGGGTACGCCGACGCGGCGGGGCGATGGCCATGCCGACCTGACCTATGTGATGGCTGCGGCTGAACAGGTTGCTCAGGCCCTCACGGGCTATGCTGTAATTGTGACGAAGTCGACGGTGCCAGTGGGCACAAACCGGCAAGTGAAACAGGCTGTGCGCAAGGCCAACCCTGCGCTTGACTTTGATGTGGCGTCAAACCCCGAATTCCTGCGGGAGGGTGCGGCAATTGATGACTTTATGAAGCCTGACCGTGTGGTTTTGGGCGTGCAGTCGGACCGTGCCGACGAGATCATGCGTGAGGTGTATCGGCCGCTGTTCTTGCGTGATTTTCCGATCGTGACAACCGACCTTGAGAGCGCTGAAATGATTAAATACGCAGCCAACGCGTTTTTGGCGACAAAGATCACTTTTATCAACGAGATTGCCGCGCTTTGTGAGCTGACGGGAGCGGACGTGAAGCAGGTGAGTAAAGGGATTGGGCTCGACGGGCGGATCGGCAATAAGTTTTTACATGCGGGTCCAGGTTATGGTGGCTCGTGCTTTCCTAAAGATACGAAGGCGCTTGCGAGGATTGGGCAGGAGCACGGCCTGCCAATGCAGATCACCGAGACGGTCATCAAGGTCAATGAAGAGATCAAGGATCGCATGATTCAGAAGCTGCTCGATCTTGTGGAAGGGAGCTTCAACGGCAAGATCGTTGTGGTGCTTGGCGTGACTTTCAAGCCAAACACCGATGATATGCGCGCGAGTCCCGCGCTAAAGATTGTACCAGCGATGATCGGTGGCGGAGCCAAAGTGCGTGTCGTTGACCCGCAGGGGAGGCATGAAGGCGAGGCTCAGCTCCCTGGCGTGCAATGGGCAGAAGACGCATATAAGGCAGCGCAGAACGCTGACCTGATGGTGATTCTGACGCAGTGGAACGAGTTCCGCGCGCTTGATCTGAAAAAGATAGCCAAGAAAATGAATACACCCAAGCTGGCCGACTTGCGCAATATTTATTCAGAGCGTGACGCCAAGAAGGCGGGCTTTGAAGCTTATGTTTCTGTTGGGCGGCGCGATTACTTTCGCACGGAAGACTAGCCTCCTTGCGGGTGTTTATCGCCCCTTCCAGACAGGGTCTCTCTTTTCGGCAAAAGCGCGGGCGCCTTCTAGTCCGTCTTCGGAGCCGTAAAGGATGTCTACGCTAGAGAGCTGTCGCTGGGTGATCCGGTTCATCGCATCCTGAAACTTGCTGTCTTCGGCGTCGCGTACGATTTCTTTGATTGCGGCATAGACAAGGGGTGGGCCAGACGCGAGCAGGCGCGCCATATCCCAGGCCTGGTCCATGAGTTCTTTGGCTGGGTGAATATGGTTCACGATGCCCCAGCCTTTTGCTTCTTCGGCGTCAAACCAACGGCCCGTAAGTAAAAGTTCCATCGCAATATGATAGGGGATGCGTTTGGGCAGTTTAACGCTCGCCGCATCGGCCACCGTGCCTGAGCGAATTTCGGGCAGCGCAAAGGTGGCATGGTCGGCGGCAAGGATGATATCGGCAGAGAGCGCCCACTCAAGCCCGCCCCCACAGCAGATACCATTGACCGCAGCGATGACTGGTTTGTTGAGGTCGCGCAGCTCTTGCAGCCCGCCAAAGCCACCCACGCCATAGTCACCATCAACAGCGTCACCGTCGGCTGCGCCTTTCAGGTCCCAACCCGGGCAAAAGAACTTTTCGCCAGCGCCTGTGATAATGCAGACGCGCAGATCAGGGTCATCGCGGAAACTGGCAAATGTGTCCCCCATGATGCGTGAGGTGGCAAGATCGATTGCATTGGCTTTGGGCCGGTCCAGTGTGACTTCGAGGATGCCACCGTCGCGGCGTGTCTTTATGGGGCTCATGGTCTGGCCTTTCTTATGAGGGCATCTACAGCAACGGCGCGGGTTGGCGTGCAGAGGAGCGGGTTGATTTCAACTTCGCCAATATGCGGCGCATGTGCAACGACATAGTCTTGAACGCTCAGGATCGCCTCAACGATCGCGTCTATATTGGCGGCAGGTTTGCCGCGGTAGCCTGTGAGCAAAGGCGCACATTTGAGCTTTGTTAGAGCCTGTTTTATGTCGTTGTCCGTCACAGGCAGGAGCATGGAAACAGTATCTTGCAAAAGTTCTGTTAGGACACCACCCGCGCCCAGCGTAAGCAAGAGGCCATGGGCCTCGTCGCGTGTCACGCCGACAAGTAGCTCGGCCACAGCGCCTGTTGCCATCTCCTCGACAAGCCAGCTCACCCCTCCCATTGCTTCAGCAGCAGTCTGTACCTCTTCCGCAAACATCAGGCCAAGAGCGACACCGCCTGCATCAGACTTATGCGCCATCCCTTCAGCCTTGAGCGCGAGAGGGAAGACGAGGCCTGCGAGCTGAGCGGCAAGGCCTTCAAGCGAGGTCAATCGCAAAGATGCAGGAACAGGCACGCCAACGTTTGAAAGCTCAGTCTTTGAGGCGTGTTCACTTAGCGTCTCTGCGAGGCCAAGCGCGCCGCCCCGGAGTGGCGGCTGCGGATTTACGACAGCGGGAAGCGCAGCAGCTTCTACGGCGGTGATTGCCTCGGTGAGTCCCATGAAGGGCACGACGCCTGCCGCCATAAATCGCGCTGCCACATCAAGTGGCAGGAGTTCTGGCAATGTCGCCACAACGCCATAGGGCCGCCCTGTTTGCTGCGCCGCACCGAGGATTGCATCTGTTGCGCAGGCCCAGTCTGTCGCATCGGTGTGTGGGTAGTCGACAATGGCCAGGGTTATGCCTGTTTCGGGGCCTGCGAGGGCGGCAAAGGTCTCTGTCATGCGCGCGGTGTCGCGCCATATGTAGGTATGGTAATCGAGCGGATTGGCAAGTGCCACTTTGGGGCCAAGCGCTTCGAAAAGTGTTTTGCGCTGTGGCCCAGAAAGCGGGGGAAAGCTCAGGGCGCGGCCGTGGGCTGTATCTGCGGCAAGACTGGCCTCCCCGCCCGAGCATGAGACAGTCGCAAGGCTCGCGCGGTCAAGTCGCCCAACAGTATGTAGGAGTTTGAGTGTTTCCAGAAAGCTGGGGATGTCAGGAACACGCGGGATACCGAGACGGGCCAGCAGAGCATTGGCGCCTGCATGGCTGCCCGCAAGAGAAGCTGTATGCGAGACTGTCGCCGCCTGAGCGTGCTCCGATTTACCAACCTTAAGCGCAAGGAGTGGGATGCCCTTGCCCTCGGCCTTGAGCGCCAGCGCGTGCCATTCTGCGGTGTCGCCAAAGCCTTCGATGTGAAGGCCAATCGCGGTGACTCGAGGGTCATCGAGCAGGGCCATGGCAATCTCTGCCTGCGATGTTTGCGCCATGTTTCCGCAGGCCACAACATAGGCGATCGGCAAGGCGCGCTTCTGCATGGTGAGGTTGATGGCGATGTTGGAGCTTTGTGCAAGGATCGCTACGCCGCGCTCAACACGGCTGCATCCATGCTGGTCTGGCCAGATCGCGGCCCCTTCAAGTGCGTTGATGAAGCCATAGCAGTTCGGCCCGAGGATGGGCATGTCGCCTGCGGCCTCCACAAGTTCGGCTTGCAAATCTGCCCCGTCAGAAAGCTCCGCGCCTGCCTCCGAAAACCCGCTGGCAAAACAAACCGCTCCGCCCGCCTCGAGCGCTCGAAGCTCGCGCACGATATCAATCGTTGCCGTGCGATTGACGCCAATGAAGGCCGCATCAATCGGGCCATCCCATTCAGCTAGCGATCGAACGGCCTGCCGCCCGGCAATGACCTTGCCTTCGGGATGCACTGGGAAAATCTCTCCGTCATAGCCGATCATCTCGGCGGCTTTGATGATCGAGGCGCACCATGCTCCACCACCGATCACAGCAATGGCACGTGGATTCAAAAGTCTGGAAAGATCGCAACCCATTGTCTTCTTCTCTTTAAAAATATCCCTGGGGGTGCGGGGGGCTGGCCCCCCGCTGCCGCGATTTGGCGAAGCCTAAGCGCAAAACCTCAGCCACCGAGCGGGCGCAGCAGATCGCGGCTGATGATGTGGCGTTGGATTTCCGATGTGCCTTCCCAGATCCGCTCGACCCGTGCATCGCGCCAGATCCGCTCCAGCGGCAGTTCGTCCATAAGGCCCATGCCGCCGTGTATCTGGATCGCTTCGTCCGCAACCATGGCGAGCACCTCTGTCGCCTTCAGTTTGGCCATCGACATATCAGCTTCGGTCACTGAGCCTTGATCAAACTTCCAGCCCGCTTCCCAAGTGAGCAGGTTGGCCGCCTTGATTTCAAGCGCCATGTCGGCGAGCTTGAAAGACACGCCTTGAAACTTTGATATTTGTTGTCCGAATTGCTTGCGCTCGGCGGAATAGGCGAGCGCATGTTCAAAGGCGCGTTCGGCGCGGCCCAATGACGTAGCGGCGACTTGTAGGCGCGTTGCGCCGAGCCAGTCGTTGGCCACTTGAAAGCCTTTGTGAACCTCGCCCAGAACGGCAGAGCGTGGCAGGCGGCAGTTGTCAAACTCGAGCACTGCGTTGGTGTAGCCGCGGTGCGAAACGTTGCGGTAGCCCTCGCGGACAGTGAAGCCGGGTGTGCCTTTGTCGACAAAAAATGCGGTGATCAGCTTTTTCTTGCCACGCGGCGTTTCTTCTTCGCCTGTCGCCATAAAGACGATGGCGAAATCGGCAATGTCGGCGTGGGAGATAAAGTGCTTTGTCCCGTTCAAGACAAAGTCGTCGCCATCTTCTTTGGCTGTCGCCGTCATGCCGCGCAAATCAGAGCCTGCGCCTGGCTCTGTCATAGCGAGGCAATCCCATTTCTCGCCTTTGATACAGGGGTAGAGATATTTTTCGCGTTGTTCGTCCGAGCCTGCGAGCAGGATGTTTGAGGGCCGCGCAACGCAGGTCCAATGGAGCGCATAGTTGGCGCGGCCGAGTTCTTTTTCATACATCAGCCATGAGAGCGTATCGAGGCCTGCGCCGCCGACCTCTTCGGGCATATTGGCCGCGTAGAGCCCTGCAGCCATGGCTTTGGGCTGAATTTCTTTGATTAGCTCCATCGGCAGATGCCCCGTGCGCTCGACCAGCGCCTCATGCGGATATAGCTCTTTTTCGACAAAGGCGCGGGTGGTGTCGATGATCATTTGTTGTTCTTCGGTCGGGGCGAAGTGCATGGCGCTGTCCTTTTGCTGGTTGATCAAAGCTTAGGGTGCTTGCGCGCCGGTGTCGTGCAGATTTAGAAGTATTCATGCAGATTTGGAAGAATCACACCGCCGCAGTGCAGCAGATTGACGTGCTCTTGTTTGATGCGTTTTCAGGGCTTTGCCTTGCGAACACGATCGAGCCGATGCGCGCGGCCAATACGCTGGCGGGGCGCACGTTGTATAGCTGGCGCTTGCTGACAGTGGATGGCGCGCCTGCAACCTCCTCAAGCGGGATGTCTGTTGCTGCGCATGGCGCGTTGAGCGGGCAGAGCGGGGATATGCTGATTGCTATGCCGAGCTATGAGTTCGCTCGCCACGCGAATGAGACCACGCGCCGTGCCTTGCGGGCCGCAGCGGGGCGCTACTCAGTCTTGGCGGGGTTTGACACGGGGAGCTGGCTTTTGGCGGATGCGGGACTTCTCAACAGGCGGCGTGCGACCATTCACTGGGAGGAGTTGGAGCGTTTTGGCGAAGCCTTTCCAGATGTCCAAACCGAGCGGGCGAGATTTGTTGAGGAGCAGGACCGTGTCACATGTTCGGGCGCGCAGGCCGCGTTTGACGTTATGAGCCACCGTATTGGCGCGCGGCATGGGCAGGCGCTCAGACTGGAGCTGGCGACATTGTTCATGAGTCCTGATGAAGGAACGCCACAAGACGTGCCTGTGGCGCGGGGGAGAAGCGTGTCACGGGCGATCAGGCTGATGCAGGAGCATGTCGAGCAGCCCTTGCCGATGGGCGAGATCGCGCGGCAGATTGGACGCAGCCAGAAAGACCTCGAGGCGCGGATGAAACGCGAGCTGGGCGCGGTACCGCGCGCTGTCTATCGCCGTATAAGGCTTTTGGTTGCGCGGAAACTCTTGAAGGAGAGCGACTTGCCGATGGCCGAAGTGGCTTTGCGTGTGGGTTATCAGGACGCAAGCGCGATGGCGCGGGCGTATAAGGCAGAGTTTGGTTTGAGACCGAGCGGCGAGCGTTCGGGCTAGCGGCTTCGGACGCTTCGCGTCCGACCCATGCGAGGGGGCGCTGCCCCCTCGCGCTCCCCCGGGATATTTTCAGAAAGAAAAAGGGTCAGGAAGCGTAGTTTGAGCCTTCTTCGTCAAGGATGGCTTTGAGCTCGGCGAGGTGGCGGGTGTCTTGTTCGGGGTAGCTTTCGAGCTCTTGCGCGGTTTTCTCGGCGATGTCGTCAGGGAGGATGCGAAGCGGCTGGCCCGTTTGCAAAGCGCGGATGTAGGTTTCTGCGGCGCGCTCGAAGTAATAGAGGCGGTTGAAAGTTTCGGCCACTGTCGCGCCAATGATCAGAACGCCGTGATTGCCCATGATCATGACTTTTTGTTTGGGGTCTTTGAAGAGTGCGGCGCAGCGTGCGCCTTCGTCTTCAAAGGCGAGGCCGCCGTAGTTCTGATCTATTACATACCGATTGAAAAACGTGGCGCAGTTCTGGTCGATAGGCGGCAGGCGGCTGTCTGCCAGAGAGGCCAGCACTGTCGCATGGATCGAATGGACGTGCATGGCGCAGCGGGCATGCTTGCAGGCGCGGTGCAAGCCGCCGTGTAGGCCCCATGCTGTCGGGTCGGGGGCGTTTGGGCCTTCCAGAGTGCTCTGATTACTGGCGTCGATCTCGAGCATGTCGGAGGCTTTGACGCGCGAGAAATGCATCTGGTTGGGGTTCATCAGGAAGCGTGTGCCATCGTCATTGACGGCGAGGCTGAAATGATTGGCGACGCCTTCGTGCATTTTGAGCCGTGCGGTCCAGCGGAAGGCGGCTGCGAGATCAACGCGCTCCTGCCAGTGGGTTAGGTTTGAGGTGCTCATGCTAGTTCTTCCTCTGAAATAAGGGGTTTGGAGGGAACCCATGCGTAGCCGTCCTGACAGAGGATATAGGCCTCACGCAAGCCATGTGGTTTATCAGCGGGCGCTTGGAGAAGTGTGCCGCCAGCGGCGACGCATTGGGCCGCAGCGTGTTCGGGATCACACTCGTAGAGGCGGATTTCGAGGCCTGCGCCGCGGGGCGGATTTTCGTGCAGGAGGCCTAACAATGGGTTGGAGTGATAGGTGCTGTCTGCATGAAGCTGAAGGACGTGTTCGCCATGTGTCAGGATGGCGAAATCCGCGGAGAGACGTTTTGCTGCCATTCCAAAGACAGTCTCTAAAAAGGCTGCTGTCCACTTTACATCGGTGACCAGCAAGTTGAGGCCAAAGCCTTTGAGCGAGGCGCCAAAGTCTTCTGGGCTGACGGTTTCGAAATCCATTCGGCTCTCCTTGAACATGGGCAGGCTTCGTGCAACCTTTGAACAACTCCGGCGCCGCCGGTAAATATGTATCTGGCGAGGAGTGGCACATGCCTTCGCAATTTGTGACACCAGATTTGGGTGAATTCCAGAGATTTGACGATGCTTGCTCTGCTGTGGCTCAGCTGGAGGCGCTTTATGAAGCGTCTTGCGAGTTCTTGTGTAAGGCCTTTTCCAAAGCGATGAAGGCTGCTCCAGAGGGAAAGCGGATCAGGGCTTACTACCCGATGGTGCGCATCGAGACGACGAGTTATGCGCAAATTGACAGTCGTCTGAGTTATGGCCACGTGAGCCAGCCGGGGCGGCACGAAGCGACCATTACGCGGCCTGACCTTTTTCGAAATTATCTCATTCAGCAGATCGAACTCATTATGGAAAACCATGGTGTGCATGTGGAGATCGGGTATTCGGATACGCCGATGCCGATCCATTTTGCTGTGGCCAATGACTCGCGCATTTCTGTACCCCAAGAGGGGGCAGCGCAATTTACGCTTCGTGATGTGTTTGATGTACCGGATTTAGGTACGACAAACGACGACATCGTAAATGGAACTCACCAGCCTGCCGAAGGGGTGGCGGGACCACTGGCGCCGTTTACGGCGCAGCGCGTCGATTATTCTTTGGCGCGGTTGTCGCATTATACGGCCACAGCGCCAGAGCACTTCCAGAACCATGTTCTCTTCACAAATTACCAGTTTTATGTGAGCGAGTTTGAAGCCTATGGTCGCGCTATGCTGGCCGATAAGACCAGCGGCTATACGAGCTTTGTCGGTACGGGCAACGCAGAGATTACCGACGCCGATGCCCCCTTGGAAGCTTCGTCCAAGCTGCCGCAGATGCCAACGTATCATCTCAAGCGCGCGGACGGCTCGGGGATCACTCTGGTGAACATCGGGGTTGGTCCATCGAATGCTAAGACCGCGACCGATCATATTGCTGTCTTGCGACCGCATGCTTGGATTATGGTGGGACATTGCGCGGGACTGAGAAACAGCCAGCTTCTGGGCGACTTTGTCTTGGCGCATGCCTATCTGCGCGAAGATAAGGTCCTTGATGACGATTTGCCCGTTTGGGTGCCTGTGCCAGCGCTGGCGGAGATCCAGATTGCGCTTGAAGAGGCTGTTGCTGAGGTCACTGAACTGAAGGGTTACGAGCTGAAACGGCTGATGCGGACGGGGACTGTGGCCAGCCTCGACAATCGAAATTGGGAGCTGCGCGAAACGGAGGGGCCAGTGCAACGCTTGAGCCAGAGCCGTGCTGTCGCGTTGGATATGGAGAGCGCCACAATCGCGGCGAACGGCTTTCGTTTTCGCGTCCCCTACGGGACGCTTCTATGCGTTTCCGACAAGCCGCTGCACGGCGAACTCAAGCTTCCGGGGATGGCCAGCGATTTTTATAAAACCCAAGTAGAGCGGCATTTGATGATCGGAATAAAAGCGATGGAGTCCCTTAGGACCATGCCGCTTGAGCGTTTGCACAGCCGAAAACTACGCAGTTTTAACGAAACGGCCTTTCTTTAAGGGCGATTTAGGGCGAAAAATCGCCCCTAAATGCTGTTTTTGGCCTATTTTTGGCACACAATTCGTTGTGTTGCATCGCATCATACAGTTATATGGCTGCGATGGGGCCCAAAATCGGGCAATTACAGGAGACTACAAAATGACAAAACCAATGACAAAGACCCAGCTTGTTGCAGCACTTGCTGAAGAAATGGGCTCAGACAAGAAAACAGCGACAGGCGCGCTGGATTCAATCATCGCGATCATCACAAAAGAAGTTTCAGGCGGCGGTGCAGTGACCCTTCCTGGCGTTGGCAAAATCTATTGCCGTGAGCGCCCAGAGCGTATGGTTCGCAACCCTGCCACAGGCGAGCAAATCAAAAAAGACGCGGACAAAGTTGTCAAAATGACAATCGCGAAAGCTCTCAAGGACAGCGTAAACGGCTAAGCCTTACGCTTGTATCTTTCACAAGTTTACGAAAGGGTCGCCACAGAGGCGGCCCTTTTTGCATTTGGAGTCAAGACGCGTGGATATCAGAGCAGTTTTCATGGGCGTGGCCTTTGCCTTTATGTGGTCGAGCGCCTTCACATCCGCGCGGATCATTGTCGAATATGCTTCGCCGCTTTGGGCGTTATCACTGCGCTTTCTGATCTCAGGATTACTCGGTGTTCTGATTGCGCGGCTGATGGGTCAGACATGGGCGCTCACGCGCAACCAGTGGAGGGCAACCATTGTCTTTGGTCTGTGCCAAAATGCACTTTATCTCGGGCTGAATTTTGTTGCGATGCAGACAATCGAGGCTTCGCTTGCGGCAATCATTGCGTCGACGATGCCTTTGCTTGTCGCGGTTGCGGGCTGGCTTTTCTTTAAGGACAAGGTGAAGCCTTTGGCGTTGGCGGGCCTGATTGCAGGTGTGATCGGCGTGAGCATTATTATGGGCGCACGGCTCAACGGCGGAGTTGATATCTACGGTCTTGGCCTTTGCCTGATCGGTGTTCTGGCTCTGACGACTGCAACGCTTGTGTTGCGTGGTGCGACTTCGGGTGGCAATTTTCTGATGGTTGTTGGCTTGCAGATGCTTGTTGGCTCCTTTGCGCTCTTTCTTGCCGCAGTGTTTTTTGAGACCCCACAGGTACAGATGAGCACACCGCTCGTTTTGGCGTTTATTTACACAACACTTGTGCCAGGGCTGGCAGCGACGCTGGTTTGGTTCTTTCTGGTGGATCGTATCGGCGCGGTTAAAGCCGCGACCTTTCACTTTCTCAATCCATTCATCGGGGTGGCGGTTGCCGCTGTTGTGCTCCATGAGGCACTGGACTGGCACGACTTCCTTGGCGTCGCAATTATTGCCTTTGGAATTCTCGCGGTCCAACTTTCGAAACAAAAGCCCACACCTTCGTGAAGCTGCGTCAGAGCTTCGTTTGATGACAAGGGTCGCTGTCTGCGCCTAAACCTTGAACATGGAATTTGTCCTCGCATATGCAGCCGGCTTGCTGACGCTGATCAACCCCTGTGTGCTTCCCGTGCTGCCTGTCGTATTGGCGGGCGCTCTGGGGGCAAACCCGAAGGGGCCGCTGGCTTTGGCGGCCGGGATGAGCGTTTCGTTCGTGCTTCTTGGTGTGGTCGTTACCGCCTTTGGCCGCGCGCTGGGGCTCGATGAGCAAAGCGTTGCGCAGGCAGGGGCTGTGCTAATGGTTGCCTTCGGTCTCATGTTGCTGGTGCCGCGGTTTGGCATGGTTCTTTCAGGCGCGACAGCTGGCATGTCTGCGCGCGCTGATGCGCAGATGAACACGCTTGATCAGGGGTCTTTGCGAGGCCAGTTTGCGGGCGGGTTGCTGCTTGGGGCAGTCTGGAGCCCTTGTATCGGCCCGACACTTGGCGGCGCGATTGCGCTGGCGTCACAGGGCGAGAGTCTTGGGCTTGCCACGCTTATCATGGTCGCTTTTGCTTTGGGTGTTTCGACGCTGATCATCGGACTAGGCTATGGCACGCGCGCTTGGCTCATGCGGAACCGCGCGCGAATGCAAAAAATCGCTGTTGCGGCGCGCCCCGTCATGGGCGGGGTGTTTGTCGCTGTCGGTCTCGCGCTGTTTTTCAATTTTCACCACGTGGTCGAAGCTTGGGCTTTGGATGTGATGCCTGCTTGGCTTGTTGACCTTTCTGTATCTATTTAACCTTCAGGAGACTTCTTATGAACAGACGTAGCTTTGTCATCACGGGCCTCGCCGCTCTTGCCACACCCAGCCTCGTGCTGGCCGCGCCTGTGGCTTACACAGACGGGCTTGCCAAGACACATCTCGCCAAGGGTGAAGTCGTGTTTCTGGACTTTAAAGCGGATTGGTGTGGAACCTGTAAGGCACAGGAGCGGGTGATCAACGCCCTGAAAGGCGAGAACCCTGACTATGAAGCCAAAGTGACCTTTATCAACGTCGATTGGGACGCCCACGGGAAAGGTGCGCTTGTGAAAGAGCTCAATATTCCGCGCCGCTCGACGCTTGTTGTTCTGAAAGGCGAAGAAGAGCTAGGACGTATCGTTGCGGGCACAGGCAAAGACGAGATCAAGGCTTTGATGGATGTGGCTTTGGCGGCTGCGGCGAGCTCATAAGAGCCAAAGCATGAGTGCGCTCAATGTAAGGAACGATGCACCTGTCGCGAGCACTTGGGCGATCGAGGCCATGCCTTCATGACCAAGCTCAGCGGCGAAGAGCGCGTAGATTGAGAACATCGGGATGGCGGCGGACATGATAACTGCTGCCGCCAATTCACGCGAGAGAGGCGGCAGGCCGAGAGCCATAGCTGCGCTGAGCGCGAGTGCTGCCAAGGCTGGGTGTAGCAAAAGCTTGCCCGCGGCTGTGAGCGCCGCCAAAGCACGGTGGCCTTTGAACGGCAGGCCGACAAGCGCGCCCCCGATTGTGAAGAGCGCCAGCGCCGACGCCGAGGCAGCGAAGAGGCTGGTTGTGCGGATGACCGGCTCGGGCAATGGCACCCTGAGCAGCGAGACAGCAAGACCGAGCAGTAACGCTATGACCATAGGGCGTCGCAGGACATTGAGAGCAATCTGGCCAATGAGGCGAGTGATACCCGTACCGTTGCGCTCCTTTGATAACTCAAAGAGTACGAGACAGAGCGGGATGATGAGGAAGTTTTCCACCAGCATATTGAGCGCGAGAATTTGCCCCGCACTGTCGGGAAAGGCGAGCAGCATGAGCGGATAGCCGACGAAGCCAGAGTTGGGACAAGATGTGCCCATGACAGCGACAGCACGGCGGCTCGGGCTCGTTTTGAGCAACGAGAGAATAATGAAGGATGCGGCGATGGTAAGAAGCGCCCCTGTGGCGAAGACGGCCATATATGTGATGTTGAAAACATCGCGGGCATCGCGCGTGGCTACGGCCAGAAAGAGCAGCGCTGGCAGTGCTACGTTGAGCACGAAACTTCCGAAAAGGCGCATATCCGTTGGCTTGAAGAGCCCACCGCGCACGCAAAAATAACCGAGCAACACTGCCGCGAAGAGGGGAAGCGTGATGCCGAGGACGGCGATCATATCAGCCTATCTTACCGCGGGTTTCGCCGACAGCACCGCCAACTTGACCACGGTGCAGCAAGATATGGTCAAGGATCACACAGGCCATCATGGCCTCGCCCACGGGCACAGCGCGGATACCTACGCAGGGATCGTGGCGGCCTTTTGTGACAACCTCGGTGGCGCTGCCATCTAGTCGAATTGAGGCGCGCGGCGTGAGAATCGAAGAGGTCGGTTTGACAGCGAAGCGCACGACAACATCTTGCCCCGTCGAGATTCCACCGAGAATACCACCAGCGTGGTTAGAGCTATACTCGGGGCCGTTCGGACCCATGAAGATCTCATCGGCATTGTCTGTGCCCGAAAGCCGAGCAGCAGCCATGCCCTCGCCGATCTCGACGCCTTTCACGGCGTTGATGCTCATCATCGCAGCGGCGAGATCTGTATCGAGTTTGGCATAAATCGGCGCGCCGATGCCTGCCGGGACATTGCGCGCGACAACTTCGATGGCACCGCCAACGGAGTTTTTGTCTTTACGCACTTTTGTGAGATAGGCTTCCCAAGATTTGGCTGTGGCCTCATCTTGCGGAATCCAGAAATCATTTTGTTCGATTGCGTCCCAGTCAAATGCGGAGCGATCAATCTCCATCTCGCCCATCGTTGTCATATATCCGATGACTTCTAGCTTTGGGGCGAGCGCCTTGAGCGCGGCGCGGGCCACACCCCCTGCTGCAACGCGCGCCGCTGTCTCACGGGCAGAGGAGCGCCCGCCTCCGCGATAGTCACGCAATCCGTATTTTTGGTGGTAGGTGATGTCAGCATGACCAGGGCGGAACGTTTGTGCGATTTCACCATAGTCTTTTGAGCGCTGGTCTGTGTTTTCGATCATCAGCTGGATGGTTGTGCCTGTGGTCTGGCCGTCGAACACGCCAGAGAGGATGCGGACCTGATCCGGCTCTTGGCGTTGAGTGGTGTTCTTGTTCTGACCGGGGCGACGCTTGTCGAGCCAGACTTGAAGCATCGCCTCGTCGAGCGGCACGCCAGGGGGGCAGCCATCAACTGTTGCGCCCAGAGCAGGGCCGTGGCTTTCGCCCCATGTGGTGACGCGAAAAAGGTGTCCGAATGTGTTCATGCTCATGGGGCAGGCTCCTTTGGGGAAAGCTTTATGTCGAATTGCGCTTACGCGCAATCCGATCCGTTTGGGGCTAGCCCCAATCGGCAGACAGAGCTGGGGGGCCAGCCCCCAGACCCCCCGGGATATTTGTAGAAAGAAAAAGGAGGGCTTGAAGGAGGCAGGATTGACGCGTAGGTTTTTCTTACCTCGGGGGGCTCATGTGAGCTGAGATGCGAAAGCGGACCCGTTGAACCTGAACCGGTTAGGACCGGCGGAGGGAAGGTCGGATATTCATCCCACTATCTCCGCCCGTCGCAATATTAGGAGGATGAGATGAAACATCTTGCATTTGCTACGGGAGTTTTTGTGTCGGCTGCGGGACTTGCAGCGGCAGAGACGCCTGAACTTGTTGTCTATACTTACGATAGTTTTGTGTCTGAATGGGGCCCTGGGCCGCAAGTCGAGACGGCTTTTGAGGCGGTCTGTGGTTGTGATCTGAAGTTTGTTGCAGCGGGGGATGGTGCGGCACTGCTTTCGCGCCTTCGTCTGGAAGGAGCGCGCACGGACGCTGACATTGTGCTTGGACTTGATACCAATCTCACCGCGGCTGCGCGCGAAACGGGCCTCTTTGCAGAGCATTCTGTGAGCGCTGACTATAGCTTACCTGTCGGCTGGGAGGACACTATGTTTGCGCCTTATGACTGGGGCTATTTTGCCTTTGTCCATCAGGCAGGATTTGATGTTCCCAAGAGCCTCAAGGCTTTGGCCGAAAGTGACGCCAAAATCCTCATTCAGGACCCGCGCTCCTCAACACCTGGCCTTGGCTTACTGATGTGGGTCAAGGCGGCTTATGGTGCAGAGGCCCCTGCGATTTGGGAGGGTTTGGCTGATAATGTCGTGACTGTGACCAAGGGCTGGTCCGAGGCATACGGCCTCTTCCTGGAGGGTGAAGCCGATATGGTTTTGTCTTACACGACGTCGCCCGCCTATCACATGATTGCCGAGGACGATCACGGCAAGAAGGCGGCAGTCTTTGAGGAGGGGCATTACCTCCAAGTCGAAGTGGCGGGCAAGCTCGCGGGGAGCGATCAACCCGAGCTCGCGGATCAGTTCCTCCAGTTCATGGTATCGGATGCTTTCCAAAGCGTGATCCCGACATCCAACTGGATGTATCCTGCAGTGACGCCAGAAGCGGGGCTTCCTGACGGCTTCGAAAGCCTTGTGCAGCCAGAGAAGGCGCTGCTCTTCTCAGCAGAAGAGGCGGCGGGCATTCGTGACGAAGCTCTTGAAGAATGGCGCGCCGCGCTGTCGGAATAAGTAAGGCCACCAGCGCGGTCTCGGCAGCGCTGGTGATGCTTTTGGTGTTGGTTCCGATCGGGGCTGTGGCCATGCGTGCGGGCTTTTCAGAGGGTGCGTTTGCGGGCCTTGGCGTTGCTGATTGGGCGGCGCTTAAATTCACGGTCGTGCAGGCGGGCCTCTCGGCGCTCTTCAGTGCGGCGCTTGCTGTCCCTGTGGCGAGGGCTTTGGCGCGAAGACAGTTTTGGGGCCGTGGCGCGCTTGTTTTGCTGATGGGCGCCCCGTTTATTCTTCCTGTGATTGTCGCGGTGATGGGGCTTTTGGCTGTCTTCGGGCAGGCGGGGGTTTTAAACGGAGTGCTGAGCGCATTGGGCCTGCCGAAGCTTCAGATTTATGGGCTGCACGGGGTTGTTTTGGCTCATGTTTTCTTCAACCTTCCATTGGCGACGCGGCTTTTGCTGCAAGGCTGGGATGCCATTCCGCAAGAGCGCTTTCGGCTGGCTGCAAGCCTTGGGATGGGATCTCGTGAGGTGTTTCGCTTGCTGGAATGGCCGATGCTCAAGGAGCGCCTGCCCGCGGTTGTGTTGGTTGTTTTCCTGATTTGCCTGAGCAGCTTCGCTGTTGCGCTGACGCTGGGTGGCGGACCTGCAGCAACCACGCTGGAGCTGGCGATTTATCAAGCGTTTCATCTGGAGTTTGATTTGGCGCAGGCCGCTTTGCTGGCGCTGATGCAGTTGGTTCTTGTGCTTGTTGTCGGGATGGTTGCGCTGCGTCTTGGACAAGTGGCGGGCTTTGGCGCGGGGCGCGGGGCTTTGCGGCAGCGCTGGGACGCGGGTGCGCCGCTTTTGAAGGCACAAGACGCATTGGTTCTGTCGCTGGCTGTCGTGTTTATTGGTTTGCCGTTGGCGGTTGTTGTGCTCCGGGGAGCGGTGCAGATTATGAGCTTGCCTGCCTCGGTCTGGAGCGCGGCTTTGACCTCTTTGGTTATTGCGCTTGGCTCGACAGTTTTGTGCATCGCGGCGGCGCTGGCTTTGGCGGCTTCGAGGGGGCGCTGGACTGAAATGACAGGGCTCTTGGGCCTGGCGATTTCGCCGCTGGTTTTGGGCACGGGATTATTCCTTTTAGTCAACCCATATGTGAGTCCACAGGGGCTTGCCCTGCCGATCACGATGCTGGTCAATGCGCTGATGGCCTTGCCTTTTGCGCTTAGAATTATCACACCTGAATATGCACGCGCCGAGGCCGACTATGGCCGTTTGGCTGACGCTCTGGGACTTCATGGAACTGCGCGGATGCGGCGTATGATCTGGCCGCAAATACGGACAGCGCTTGGCTTTGCAGCAGGGCTTGCAGCGGCACTTTCGATGGGTGACTTGGGGGTGATTGCGCTTTTTGCGGATGGTGAAACCGCGACACTGCCTTTGCAGGTTTATCGCCTCATGGGGGCCTATCGGATGGATGCGGCAGCTGGGGCTGCGCTGCTTTTGGTGCTGTTGAGTTTTGGGCTGTTTGCATTGTTTGATTGGAGGGGGCGGCGAGATGCTGACGCTTGAGACTGTGAGATACGAGCAGGACGAATTTGTCTTGAGTGCGGACTGGAGTCTTGCGCCAGAGGCGCGGGTTGCTGTGATTGGACCGTCTGGCGCTGGCAAGTCGACGCTTCTCTCCCTCATCGGTGGTTTTATCACGCCTCAGTCTGGACGGCTCCTTTGGGACGGGCAGGACATCACAAAAAACACGCCGAGCGCGCGGCCTGTGGCGAGTTTGTTTCAGGAGGGGAATCTCTTCCCGCATTTGAGCGTGTATGAGAATGCGGCTCTGGGCGTAAATGTGAGCTTAAGGCTGAGTGCTGCGGAAAAGGCGCGGGTGTTCGGTGCTTTGGATCGAGTCGGGCTGGCGGGTTTCGAGGCGCGCAGGCCTGCGCAGCTTTCGGGCGGGCAGGCGAGTCGTGCGGCGCTGGCGAGAGCTCTTTGCCAAGACAAGCCGCTGCTTCTACTGGATGAGCCTTTTGCAGCTCTGGGCCCTGCGCTGCGCCATGAAATGCTTGATCTAGTTGGCGAAATTGCAAGAGAGAATAAGCGGGCTGTTTTGATGGTGAGCCATGAGCCGCGCGATGCGAAGCACTTTGCAGACGCGGTTATTGTTGTCGCTGATGGTGTCGCGCAGACGCCGCAAGGCACGGCGACGCTCTTTGCCGATCCGCCCAAAGCGCTGCGCGACTATTTGGGCCGTCACTAAATCGTAAACCGTGCGTGCCGCTTGGTTAATGGCGCTCAAGATTGCTGATTCTAGGGGGGTGATAAGTGTGCACGATGCGTGCACAACCCGTGCACCGCCCAAACGCGATTTGGTTAAGGGAAATTAACTTAAGGCGGCGTGCGCTACTCGGCTGCGACAAGCCGCTTTTCACCAAGCCGCGGATGAACGGAGCCAGCCACGGTGTAGGCGATTGCGAGGGCTGCGCCTGCCAGCAGAAAAATCCCCGAAATCGGTGCGACGAGCAGCACGCCCCAGGCAAACCCTGGTGTGAGGATGCCCGAGACATCGCGGTAGCTTGAATAGATCGTCGACATTTCGGTGCGCTCAGAGGGCTTGACCGCCATGAGAAACGGCAGGCCTGCGCTGATATCAAGCAGGATGAGAAAGAAGCTGGCACAGAAGAGCGTAACGATCACGACCCAAGGCCAATCTGCGAGCAGAAAGGCCAGAGTGAAGAAGCTTGCGGCCATGGCAAAGCCCGTCCGCACGGCGATCCGAACGGAGCGCTTTTGCATCCAGCGCAGCATAAAGGGCGCCAGAAAGAGCGCGGCGTTTGTGCCTGACATAAGAAAGCCGCCGAGCTGCTCTGGCAGGCCGTTTTTGAGGGCGTAGAGCGGCATATAGACAATATAGGCCCACCAGCCGCAGGAGCGGATCACTGCGAAGCTGAACCCTGCGACAAGGCGGGGTTGCTGCACGAAGCGGCCGATGAACGCCAGCGGGTTTGGTGCGGGGCGTTTGGCGCGGGTGATGAGCTTGCCGTTACCAAGGCGCATATAGGTGAAGGCGGCGAGCATGCCGAGAGAAGAGGCTGCTGAGATATAGAACGGCAACACGGGATTGTAGGTATAGAGTGCAACGCCGACGGCGGGCCCCAGCGTCCATCCGAGGGCGGAATAGAGCAGCCGCAGGGTTTCGCTGCGGCCAAGCTCGATACGTTTGATGTAATCAAGGACATAGGCGTTGAAGCAGATGAAGGTGATCACTGTGGCGAAGGAGTTTAGCATCAGGCCGAATATGAGCGTCATCGGTGTGCCGAGGCTGGCGAGAAGCGCGCCTGCGATAAAGCAAAGCGTGCCGAAACTGTAGAGCCAGCGGCGCGGTATCCGTTTGTTAAGGGCGGGAACGAGGAGCCCGACAATCAGAGAGCCGATCCCGATAAAGAAATAGGCTTGCGAGATGGCCACAGCGTCGCCGAGGGCGTTGTACATGGCCAGTGGGAAGACCGAGATCAGCATGCCTCGGGTGATGCCCTCAAAGCCAGCAAGGACTCCAAACCCATGAACAGAGGGGGCGGGCGCGTGGCGGAGCCACTCGGGGATACGACGTTCAAACATAAGATCAAGCTGCGCATCCTGGAGCCGTGATCTGTTCTGTTTTCGACAAGGCAAGGCATTTGCGACAGCAACGTTGGACTGAGGATATGTGGGCGTCTTGTCTTTCGTTTGAACGGGGTTTTCAGATGGCCAAGGGCAGAGCCTGCGCAGTGGTTCAAGAGAGGTATGCAAAAGCAAAACCCCCCGCCTTTTAAAAGCGGGGGGTTTTGTTTTCTAAAGAAGAAGCAGCTTTAGGGCGGCGTGCCGCCTTTGGCTTAGTCTTTCTTTGGCTTGTGAGGCGCCCAGAGGCGCTTGTTTGTCAGGTAGAGCAGCGATGCGAGGATCGCCAGCATCAGGACACCGATAAAGCCTGTTTGCTTGCGGGCCATCATCTTGGGCTCTGCTGTCCACATCAGGAAAGCTGAAACATCTTCGGCAACGTGGTGCTCGGAGTTGCTGTGGCCATCGTTATACTCAAGCTGGTCTTCATAGAGCGGCGGTGCCATTGCGATCCAGCCGCCCGGGAAGGCGGTGTTTTCGTAAAAGACTGTGCCGTTCTCTTCTTTCTCTTCGCCAGTGTAGCCTGTGAGGATCGAGTAGATATACTCGGGGCCACCCATGCCTTTGAAGAGCTGGTTCATGCCTGAGCCGTAAGGGCCGTGGAAGCCAGCGCGCTTTTTCGCCATCAGAGACAGATCAGGCGCGTTTTCGAGCGCTGATCCCGGGAAGTGATCTGTTGGGATCGCATCACGGTCGTCGTCAAGATCAGCATCAAACACGGAGAAGTTTGACGAATAGGCGCGCACTTCAGCATCTGAGAAGTGTGGGCCGCCCTCGTCACCCAATGTGCGCAGGGGCACATACTGGAGACCGTGGCATGCAGCGCAAACTTCGGTGTAGACCTGAAGGCCGCGCTGGAGCTGGTTTTGATCGAAGGCGCCAAACGGGCCTTCGAAGGAGAAGTCCACATCTTCGATGTGGCTTTCGCCGCCCGCGGCAAGCGCACCGCCCGTTGAGAGGGCGAGGGCTGCGACTGCGGAGAGTGCAAGTTTCTTAAACATTATTCCCTTGTCCTTTCTTATTCGGCCGGTGTGGCGCTTTTGGCGCCATAATGGGCTTCGAAGTCTTCTTCGATTGTGTTTGGCATTGGCAGCGGTTTCTCGATCACGCCCAAGAGAGGCAGGATGACGAGGAAGTAACCGAACCAGTACGCCGAGGCGATGAGCGACCATGTTGCATAGGGCTCTTCGGCTGGCATTGCGCCGAGCCACATCAGGATGATGAAGTCGACAACTAGGAGCCAGAACCACCATTTGAACATGGGGCGGTAGCGGCCAGAGCGAACGCGGGAAGTATCAAGCCAAGGCACGAGGGCCATGACAATGATCGCGCCGAACATGGCCAGAACACCGAAGAACTTCGCTGTGATGATGCCACCTGTAAGCCAGTTGGCCGCGATCACGATCCAGACTTCTGACGTAAAGGCGCGCAGAATCGCGTAGAACGGCAGGAAGTACCATTCGGGAACGATGTGAGCTGGTGTCACGAGCGCGTTGGCTTCGATGTAGTTGTCGGGGTGACCAAGGTAGTTTGGCATGAAGCCGACGATTGCCCAGAAAACCATCAGGATGATCGCGAGCGCGAAGAGATCCTTGATGACGAAGTATGGCCAGAACGGAAGCGTGTCTTTCTCGGCTTCTGCTTTGGAGTCTGTGCGCACTGGCACACCTGTCGGGTTGTTGTTGCCCGTGGTGTGGAAGGCCCAGATGTGAACCATAACAAGAGCGGCGATCACGAAGGGCAGCAAGTAGTGCAGTGAGAAGAAGCGGTTGAGCGTTGCGTTATCAACGGCTGGTCCGCCGAGAAGCCATGTTTGCAGGCCCTCGCCCACGAATGGGATCGCGCCGAAGAGGCCTGTGATAACGGTCGCGCCCCAGAAGGACATCTGACCCCAAGGCAGAACATAGCCCATGAAGCCTGTCGCCATCATCAGAACGAAGATGAGCATACCGACAATCCATGTGACCTCACGTGGGGCTTTATATGAGCCGTAGTAGAGGCCGCGGAAGATGTGGATATAGACCGCAAAGAAGAAGAGCGATGCGCCGTTCATGTGCAGATAGCGCAGGAAGTGGCCGCCGTTTACGTTGCGCATGATGTGCTCGACAGAGGCGAACGCCATGTCAACGTGCGGTGTATAATGCATCGCGAGGATGATGCCTGTGACGATTTGCAAGGCAAGGCAGAACGCCAGTACGATGCCCCAGATCCACCACCAGTTCAGGTTCTTTGGTGTTGGAATCATCAGTGTGTCATAAAGCAGGCCTACGATGGGCAGGCGCTTGTGAAGCCATTTTGCTCCAGCCGATTTCGGCTCGTAATGGTCGTGTGGAATACCAGACATTGCGCGCTTCCTTATCCGAGGATCAGTTCGTCGCCTTCAAAGGCGGCAACTGGAATGAGAAGGTTGAGGGGGGCCGGACCTTTGCGGATACGGCCTGATGTATCGTAGTGCGAGCCGTGGCACGGGCAGAACCACCCGCCGTAATCGCCAGCGCCATCGCCGATGGGAACGCAGCCGAGGTGTGTACAGACGCCGATCATCACGAGCCATTCGCCATCTTCTGAGAGCGCGCGGTTTTCGTCGCTTGCGTCTGCATCGAAGTTGTTTTTGTTCTGAGATGTCTGGTCGATTGTGAGCTCGTCCATTGTCACGGCGCGCGCAGCTTCAATTTCTTCGGCTGTGCGGCGGCGAATGAAGACAGGCTTACCCAGCCACTTCACAGTGAGCTGCGTGCCAATTTCAACGCCTGACGTGTCGACACGAATAGACGACATAGCCTGAACATCGGCGGATGGGTTCATCTGATTGACCATTGGCCAGACTGCAGCACCTGCGGCGACAGCACCAGCACCAGCTGTGGCGTAGTAGATAAAGTCTCTACGTGTGCCTTCGTGATCTTCTGCGTTGGACACGAGCATTCTCCATTTTTCTCAGGCTTATGCGCCTATACGGGATATGGACCGCAGATTCCTGCAGCCTCTTGCGGGGTTTCTTAAACCTGCTTTTCGCGCAGGTCTAGCTTAGATTGGTTACAGATACGTTCTGTCGCGGCTGATAAGGGGCATTCGAGACGTTTCATCTTGTCTAAAACCAGCGTTTTGAGAAAACGGCGAATCCGCATATGGTGTTTTGATGACAGTGGGAGGTGAGCCAATGTCACGAGTAAGTGGTCATATCGAGCGGGTGATGGAGGTTACCCAATCGGCCTCGGCGGGGGCGCGGTCGCGGCTTGCGGCGAGTTGGTATCGTTCGCGGGCGCGGCACGGGCTTGATCCAGCCGAACACCGCGCACCAGAGCGGCTTGAGGGGAAGGCGCTGGATGCGCGCCGTCAGGACCACGAAAAGTTTCTCATGGTTGCGACGCCTCGGCTTGATCGCTTGTTTTCACTTGTTGGCCAGTCGGGATGTGCTGTTTTGCTGACTGATTCTGAAGGTGTTGTGCTTGATCAGCGGGTCAACGAGAGCGACGCCGATGTTTTTGCGAGCTGGGGTCTTTGGAGCGGGGCCAACTGGAGCGAGGCGCGGGAAGGGACCAACGGGATTGGAACCTGTTTGGAAGAGCGGCGGCAGGTGATTATTCACCGCGACGAGCATTTCTTTGCGCGCAACACGGCGATGAGCTGTATTGATGCGCCGATCTATGGCTACGACGGGCAGATTCTCGGGGCGCTTGATGTCTCGTCGGCGCGCTCGGACCAGACCGAGGGCTTTAACCGCCTCATCGGGGCGCAAGTGGCGCAGACTGCGCGCGCTATTGAAGAGGCGCATTTCAGAGCGGCTTTTGCCGAGGCGCGGATTGTTGTGAGCGAGAGTGACGACACCGAGGCCTCCACGCTTCTGGCGATTGATCAGAATGATCTTGTTATCGGCGCCACGCGCGAGGCGCGGCGGGTCTTTGGGCTGGATGCAACGGGAGCGCTTGCCCCAAGGCCTGCGGCTGATATTTTTGGCCGTGGCGACGGGCCCAGCGGCTTTGAGAAGGCCGAGCGGGCGGCTGTGATTCGGGCTTTGGCGCGCGCGGATGGCAATGTGAGCCAGGCCGCGAGGCAGCTTGGCGTGGCGCGTGCCACGCTTTATCGCCGCATGAAACGGCTGGGACTCGACGACATCTGAGCAAACTGTCTCAGCAGTGAGACAGGTGTGCCCTATGGTGTGCTTTGCCCCTCTATGACGCTGGGGAAAGCTTTGATTTGCTCTCTCTTAATCCAGATGGAGGATCTGGTTTTTAGGAGGAGACTGTCATGAACGAGATGACACAGAATACAGGTGCGGGTTATGCCTCACCTTTCAAATCACGCTACGACAACTTTATTGGCGGCAAGTTTGTTGCCCCAGTTGGTGGCAAATATTTTGACAACATCACGCCGATCACAGGCGGCAAAATCTGCGAAGTCGCCATGTCTGGTGCGGCCGATGTCGAACTTGCGCTTGATGCCGCCCACGCTGCCAAGGGCGCTTGGGGCGCGACCTCTGCTGCCGAGCGCAGCAACCTGATTTTGAAGATTGCCGACCGCATGGAAGAAAACCTCGAACTGCTCGCGCAGGCCGAGACATGGGACAACGGCAAGCCGATCCGCGAGACGATGGCAGCGGATATTCCGCTGGCGATTGACCACTTCCGCTATTTTGCGGGCGTGTTGCGCGGCCAAGAGGGCACGATGAGCGAGATTGACGCTGATACAGTGGCCTATCACTTCCACGAGCCACTTGGCGTTGTGGGACAGATCATCCCTTGGAACTTTTCGATCCTGATGGCGGCTTGGAAGCTTGCGCCTGCGTTGGCTGCGGGCAACTGTATTGTCCTGAAGCCTGCTGAGCAGACGCCTGCGGCGATCATGGTTTTTGCCGAGCTGGTAGCTGATCTCTTGCCTGCGGGCACGCTCAACATTGTCAACGGTATGGGCCCTGATGTGGGCGGACCGCTCGCGACAAGCCCGCGTATTGCCAAGATTGCGTTTACAGGCTCCACGGAAACGGGCCGTATCATCATGAAGGCGGCGACGGAAAACCTGATCCCTGTGACGCTGGAGCTTGGTGGCAAGAGCCCCAACATCTTCTTCTCCGATATCATGGCGGAAGATGATGCGTTTCTGGACAAGGCTGTCGAAGGCTTTGTGCTGTTTGCTTTCAACCAAGGCGAAGTCTGCACCTGCCCGAGCCGTGCGCTTGTTCAGGAAGACATTTATGAAGAGTTCATCGCCCGTTGCATCGAGCGTGTGAAAGCCATCAAGCAGGGCGATCCGCGCGACATCAACACCATGGTTGGCGCACAGGCGAGCCAAGAGCAGCAAGACAAGATCATGTCTTACCTGACGATTGGCCGTGAAGAGGGTGCTGAAGTGCTTGTGGGCGGCGACGCGGCACGCTTCAACGGCGATATCGCGGGCGGGTTCTACATCCAGCCAACGATCCTGAAGGGCCACAACAAGATGCGCGTGTTCCAGGAGGAAATCTTCGGGCCTGTTGTCTCTGTCACGACCTTCAAGGACGAGGCCGAGGCGCTCGCGATTGCCAATGACACGATGTATGGCCTTGGCGCCGGTGTCTGGAGCCGCGATGCGAACCGCTGCTACCGCTTTGGCCGCGCTGTGGAGGCAGGGCGCGTCTGGGTGAACAACTATCACGCATACCCTGCACACGCGGCCTTTGGCGGCTATAAGCAGTCGGGCATCGGGCGCGAAAACCACAAGATGATGCTGGACCACTACCAGCAGACGAAGAACATTTTGATGAGCTACAACCCCAACAAGCTCGGCTTCTTCTAGAGCCTGACACCTGAAAAGAAAGCGCCCCCGCCAGTGATGGTCGGGGGCGTTTTTGATTTGGCTTAGGCGGGAGCTGTGGCTTGCATGCTGTCGCGCTGTTGGAATGCTTCGTTCCATTTTGCGAGCGCATCCACGCCGGTGCGCCAGCCGCGCGCGTCATGGCGGAAATCGAGGTATCCGAGGGCGCAGCCAACGGCGATGTGGCTTGCATCGAGCGGGCCTGCGAGGTGGCTCATCCAGCGGGCATTGATCACATCAAGCGCAGCACGGATCTTGCCCCATTGGGCCTCTTTCCAGACATCTGACTGCTGCTCTTCGGGGCGCACGCGGCCTTCGTATGTGATCAGCACGGCGGCATCCATGATGGCGTCGGCCATACTTTCTAGCGTCAGCACCTCCCAGATGCGCGCCTCGGGGTAGAGGCCGCTCTTGGCACGCGCGTCAAGAAAGCGGGTGATAACGCGGCTGTCGTGCAGCGCGGGGCCGTCAGGGCGGATCAGCGCGGGGATCTTGCCTGTCGGATTGGCGGCGCGCACGTGGTCTGGCGTGTTGATCGGGGTTGTGCCCGCCTCGATGACTTCGATGTCTTGCGACTGGCCTGTTTCGTGCAGAACGACGTGCACTTTGCGCACGAAGGGAGAGGCTTGTGAGGAGATAAGCTGCATGGTGGGTTCCTGTTCGCGGGTCTTGTTAAGCGCTCACGTTAGGGGCGCCGAGCGGCGCTGTCTAGCGTCAGGCAGGGGGCTTGCGCATGAATGCAGCGAGGGCAGCGGTTTCAAGGCCGAGGCCTGCCTCTGCCACGCCATCAGCGCCGCCGAGGCGGGCAGCGTCAGGCTTGTTCTGGCCGAGCTTCCATGTGCCTTGGATGCTCTCGATGGTGAGGCGGAAGGGAACGATCTGGCGCATCATTTTGTCGAGCACATCAGGGGTCATCTTGCCCATGGTCCATTCGGGTTTGGGCGCAAGGCGGGCCTCAAACTGGGCCGAGAGGCGCGCAAGGATGCCTTCAAGCGCGCTGTCTGGCAGGCGCTCGAGCGTGCCTGTGAGGTGAACGGCCACATAGTTCCATGTCGGGACTTGATCGGGGACGCCATACCAGTCGGGCGAGATATAGCTGTGCGGGCCTTGCACGGCGAGGCGCGCAGGCGTGGGTGCTTTGAGCGCGCGGGTGATTTCGGTGGAGCGCACGAGGTGTAGCTCGGCGTGCGTTCCGTCTTCTGAAAGCTGAAACGGGATATGGCTGATCAGTGGCGCGCCTTCGGTGCTGAGGGCGAGGAGACCGAAGCTTTGCGCGCGGGCGAAGGCGAGGTTTTGCTCTGTTTCGGCAGAGCGGAAGGCTGGGTTGGGGTGCATGATGTCAGCTCTCGGGGAAGGGGTGGCCCGTGTCGGAGGGCTGCCAGGGTGGGTATTTTTGCATGATGCGCGTGAAGCGGTCTGAGGCTTTGAAGGCGGCAAGCCAGCTTTGGACCGCTGGCCAAGGCTCAGACGCAAACCATGTTTGATCTATATGAGCGAACTGGCGCACGAACGGCAAGATCGCGACATCAGCAAGTTTGGGAGCCATCCCGAAGAGCCACGGGCTTGCGCCAAGCTGGGCCTCAAGCTTGGCGATAAAGGCGCTGGCCTTGGCGCGCTCTTCGAGGGGGTCGCTGTCTTGAAAGCGGGTTGCGTATTTGCTGCGGTCGAGCGCGGCCTTGAAGGGGCCGTCGCATTCGGCGATCAGCTCATGGCCAAGCGCAGGCATAGCCAGCAGGTCTTCAGGGTCTGACTGTGACAGCGCCCACAGCATAATATCGAGGCTTTCGTCGATCTGCTCTGCGCCAAAATCAAGGCAAGGCACGGTGGCGCTCTTTGATGTTTTGAGGAAAGCCTCTGGTTTGTCGCGCAGCACTATTTCGCGCAGACTGACCTGTTGTCCTGCGGAGGCGAGGCCGAGCCGTGCGCGCATGGCGTAGGGACAGCGGCGGAACGACCAGAGGACAGGCAACATCAGAGCGCCTCGGCGAGAAGCGCAGCTCCGTCTTGTCCTGTGATGCGACCGCTGACAAGCGCGCCTTCGGTTTGGGGCAAATCAAAGCGCACTTCAGTGAACTGTTCGGTGCGGCCCATGTGAGGGTTTTCCATCAAGATAGAATGGTTGCGGCCCTGCTGGGTGGCGAGGTGCATGGCGACGCGCCGCTCTCCTGCAGCGCGCAGGGCAGCGGCACGCTCTTTTATGGCTGTACCATTCACGGCGGGCATCCGCGCGGCGGGCGTGCCTTCGCGGGCAGAGTAGGGGAAGACGTGCAGCCACGTGAGCTGGCAGTCGTCGACAAGCTTGAGGGAGTTTGCGAAATGCGCCTCTGTTTCGGTGGGGAAGCCAGCTATGATATCAGCGCCGAAGGTCATCTCGGGACGCAGCTTGAGGGCTTCTTCAGTGAAGCGGATTGCATCGTCACGCAAGTGCCGCCGCTTCATGCGCTTTAGAATAAGATCGTCGCCGTGCTGCAGGCTGAGGTGCAGATGTGGCATAAGGCGCGGCTCTGTGGCGATGGCTTGCATGAGGTTGTCATCGGCCTCGATACTGTCGATCGACGAGATTCGCAGGCGCGGCAAGTCTGGCACAAGCTTGAGGATGCGCATCACCAGATCGCCAAAGCGCGGGGCGGCAGGCAAGTCGGCGCCCCAGCTCGTGAGATCAACACCTGTGAGGACAACCTCGTTGAAGCCGCGTCCGACGAGGCGCTTGATCTGTTCAACCACAACGCCCGCTGGCACGGAGCGAGAGTTGCCACGGCCATAAGGAATGATGCAGAAGGTGCAGCGATGATCGCAACCGTTCTGGACCTGCACATAGGCGCGGCTGCGCGTGCCGAAGCCGTCGATCATGTGGCCTGCTGTCTCTGTGACCGACATGATATCGTTGACGATAACTTTTTCTGTCTCGCCGATGAGGTCGGGCGCGAGGCTCTGCCATGTATCTGGCTGCATCTTTTCATGGTTGCCAACAACGCGGGTGACTTCGGCCATGGCGGCAAATGTCTCAGGCTCGGTCTGCGCGGCGCAGCCTGTGACGATGATGGGCGCGGTTGGGTTCTCGCGGGCGAGCTTGCGAATCTCTTTTTTGGCTTTGCGCACGGCCTCGGCTGTCACGGCACAGGTGTTGATGACCTGCACATTGCTCAGCCCTGCGGCTGTGGCCAGCTCGCGCATGGCTTCGCTTTCGTAGGCGTTGAGACGGCAGCCCAGTGTCGTAAACTTTGGGGCGCTCATGTCAGACGCCACTGCCCGTTGAAGACATGGGCTGTTGGCCCAGTCATCCAGACGCCATCATCGCGCCAGTCAATAAAGAGGGTTCCGCCATCCAGATCGACACGGGCTTTGCGGCCGGTCAGCCCGCGCCGTGCGGCGGCTACAACCGTGGCGCAAGAGGATGTGCCAGAGGCCTCGGTGAGGCCTGCGCCGCGCTCCCAGACCCGCATGCGAATATGATCAGGGCCAATAAGGCTCGCCCATTGGACATTGGTGCGCTCAGGGTAGAGCGGATGATGCTCATAAATGGGGCCTAGCTCTGTGACGGCGACGGCTTCAGCATCGTCGACAAAGAATGTGCAATGCGGATTGCCCATGCTCGTTGCGGTTGGCGCGCCTTCAATCGGCAGTGCCAGAGTGTCCATGGCCTCGGCGAGGGGAATCTCGTCCCAATTCAGAAGTGGGGCGCCCATATTGACGGAGGTGAGGCCATCGCCTGCTTCATGTGCATAGAGATCGCCACGCTCGGTTGTGATGTGTAGCTTTGTCTTGCCTGTCTCGAGAAGAATATGGTGTGCAATGCAGCGCGTGGCATTGCCGCAAGCGCCAGCCGCTGTTCCGTCGGAGTTCCAAAATGTGAGGTGAACATCCCCGGTGGGGGAATCGGTCAGCTCTGCGAGCTGGTCGAATCCGACGCCGCGGTGTCTGTCACCCATAGCCTTCGCAAGCGTGTTATCGACACGGCCGAGCTGTCCGCGCGAGTCGATAATGACAAAATCATTGCCCAGCCCGTGCATTTTCATGAAGGGAATATGTGTCTCGCGCGTGTTCATAGGCCGCATATACGCCCCCGCCGCAATATAATCCAGTATCCGCCTCACTTTCCGTGATTTTCGGGGTTGACCGCCCCCCTCTCTCTTTCTAGATAGGCCGCCTAGTGGGCCGTTAGCTCAGTTGGTAGAGCAACTGACTTTTAATCAGTAGGTCGATGGTTCGAACCCATCACGGCTCACCATTTTATGCTTTTAAAGCAACGACTTAGGCGCCCTCTGGGCGCCTTTGTTGTTTCTAACGAAAAGTTATAAACTGTTATAAACATTGGATGACGGATTTGGTGCACTTTCGTGAGAGGGCTTTTAATTGTTCACTGCTATAAAAGATGAACCGATTCTCGTCGGGTTATGGTGCTTTGCTGAGAGTTGATTTTTGGTTGAATGAATCAATAACGAGCACTGACAACTTTCAGTGATTTCTGAGTTCTCAACGTTTGATGTGAAAGATTCTACTCTTATTCTAACAATTCTTATTTCATTGTTAATAAATGACTAAAGTCAGTTTGATTTTGCTTCAAATAAAATTCTTTTTGCTACTACAGCGCTAGTAGCAACTGCATCAGTCGCAGCTGCAGACGTAACATTCTCAGGCTACGGTCGCTTTGGTGTTAAAATGACATCAACAGATCTCGTTAAAGGTACAGCTGCAAAAGCAGGTACTGCTTTGACAACAACAACTGATGACGCGTTCGAAGCAGCCGTAATCACCGCAGTAGATGCTGGCACCCAAACGGCTGCTGCAGACCAAAATGCTGATTTGAAAGCTCT
>Ga0209652_1000466_pt1 | contig 34711 bp, 38 predicted proteins | sample SaaInl74LU_5_DNA_FD_184641 | JGI IMG/M metagenome (GOLD analysis project Ga0209652, IMG submission 184641) | Marine microbial communities from expanding oxygen minimum zones in the Saanich Inlet - ESP_74LU_5_DNA (SPAdes) (version 2) | ecosystem: Environmental > Aquatic > Marine > Intertidal zone... | reverse complement strand
TTTGGCACCGGGCACCACGGCACGACGCTGGGGTGCTTGCGCGCATTGGACCGGCTGGTGGACGAGGGTTTCGTCGCCGACAAGGTTGCCGACATCGGTTGCGGGACGGCGGTCCTTGCCATGGCGGCGGCGGCGGTCTGGCCCGATTGCAGCACAGTTCTGGCCAGCGACATTGACGATGTGGCCGTCGCCACCGCCAAGGCGAACGTGACAGCGAACGGACTGGACGGACGGGTGACCTGCCTGATGTCGGCCGGGTTCGAGGCACGGTCCCTCACCGAAGCTGGTCCCTATGACCTGATCTTTGCAAATATCCTCAAAGGCCCACTGGTTTCCCTCGCTCCGGCAATGGCAGCGAATTGCAAACCCGAAGGGATGGTGATTCTTTCTGGGATATTGAACGAGCAAAGTGATGGCATAATTGAGATCTATGCACAGAACGGATTCAATTGCATCTCCAGAGAAGAGATTGTTGACTGGACGGCCCTAACTCTTAGGCGAACATCCTGAATTTAAGGGGTTTCTAGGCTAATCTGAAGTGTCCGCCATTTTATTGCCACAATTTAACCGGATAAAAGTCTTTGTGAGGCGGGGGCGTTTCGCGGAGATCGTTATGGACGATTCATTCAAGAGCTTTTCCCAGCGTATCAGCCGGGTAAACCGGCGTCGTCAAAAGATGAACAACAACGGCGTTGTTCGCAAAGTTGGCAAAGACGGTTTGATCAGCGCATACCCGCGCCGCCGCATGCCCAGCTTTCAGTTTCGTGGTATCGTTATCCTTGTGATGGCGGCATTTCTGTACAAGGCCGTGATGTTTGCATGGCTTGGCGCGGCAACCTATGGCGACCGCGTCGAAGCATTGGCCCAGGGCACGGTTGTAGAGCAGGTTGGCGCCTGGATCCTACAGGCTGATCCCGCGACAGTCACCGTCGGCAACATCATCAAGCCGTTGCTGCCACTCGCCTGATAATCTCCGGGCTTGTCATCTGCCGGACAATGCAGCTCCCGGCAGAGCCGGGCCGCCGCACCGCACACTGAAAACAACAAAAAAGCCGCCCTCATGAAATGGGGCGGCTCTTTGACGTTCGACGATGTGTCGACGACTTAGAAGCGGGCCGAGCGGGTCGCGATCATGTCGATGTCGCCACGGCTCAGACCGATGTCGTCAAGCTCGCGCGAGGACAGCTTGGACAGCGATTTGCGGGTGATGCGGGCATCATTCCAGATTGTCAGGGTGTTGACGAAACGGGTGATTGCGGCGGCGAAGCTAAAGCCGACGGCAGTGCGGTTGGTGCTGAAAGTTGACATTTGCCTGTTTCCTGTGCGGGTCTGCTGCAAAGCAGTGCGTTGTAGAGATGAGCCGCAGCTAGTCTTAAAATTGTGCTCGCACCAGAACCGTTTTCGCATAGGTCCTATGCAATCCAAGCATGACACTTTTTTGCCCTTAGCCATTGTAATGGATAGGTAAATTACTGGTGAGATCTGTCGTGATCCTGCATCACAGCGTCGCATTCTGACGTCGTTCGCGGCAATTTGGGGCGCTTTCAGACAACTCGTTTCGCAGGACCCTTCGATGCCGCTTGGCGGGTGTTCGCCTTTTGTGCTAGACGGTTTGTAACAAAAAGAGTGCGGCGGGGCAAAAATGCGGGTTTTGGGGATCGATCCCGGGCTGAGGAACATGGGTTGGGGGGTCATCGAGGCCTCTGGATCGCGACTCAGGCATGTGGCGAATGGGGTTTGCACCTCACTTGGGGCGGATCTGCCATTGCGGTTATTTTCCCTGCACACCCAGCTCACCGAAGTGTTGCAGACCTATGCACCCGACGCGGCAGCGGTCGAACAGACATTCGTCAACCGGGACGGCGCCGGCACGCTTAAGCTGGGGCAGGCACGCGGGATCGCGGTGCTGGTTCCGGCGCAGGCTGGTCTCACGGTGGGCGAATATGCCCCGAACGCAGTCAAGAAGGCGATTGTCGGGGTTGGCCACGCGGACAAAGGGCAGATTGCCCATATGGTTCGTCTGCACCTACCGGGTGTGGAACTTGCCGGACCTGACGCAGCCGATGCGCTTGCCATCGCGATTTGCCACGCGCATCATCTGCAATCGGCGGGCCATCTGCAGGCCGCTCTTCTGAAAGCCGGGGCATGATTGGCAAGATCAGTGGCCGCCTTGACTGGCGCGGAAACGACCACGTTCTGATTGACGTCCGGGGTGTCGGCTACATCGTTTATGTGTCGGACCGGGTGTTGGCTGGCCTTCCGCCGGTGGGGCAAGCAGTTGCGCTTTATACTGACCTTTTGGTGCGCGAAGATATTCTGCAATTGTTCGGCTTTCCCACCCTTGTGGAAAAGGAATGGCACCGCCTGCTGACCAGTGTGCAAGGGATCGGGGCCAAGGCATCACTTGCCATCCTCGGGGCGCTTGGGCCCGACGGTGTTGGCCGGGCGATCGCCCTTGGCGACTGGTCTTCGGTTGCCAAGGCCCGGGGCGTCGGCCCAAAGACGGCGCAGCGTGTCGTCAACGAATTGAAGGACAAGGCCCCCGCCATCATGGCTATGGGAGGGGAGACCCCGGCAACCCCGTCGGCAGGGGTGGCTGACCACGAAGTGATCGAGACGGTGGCCGCGCCGGCAGCACCCCTTCGCACCGGGACCGCCCATGCGCAGGCAGAGGCACTGTCGGCCCTCTCCAACCTTGGCTATGGCCCGGGTGAGGCGGCAGGTGCCGTCGCACAGGCCGCCGGGGCGGAACCCGAGGCGGAGACGCCAGCCCTCATTCGCGCCGCGCTAAAGCTTTTGGCGCCAAAGGGGTAGCGAATGTCAGAGGCTGAACCCGACCCAACCTTGCGTCCCGACCGCCGTCCCGAGGATGCGCCGGGCGAAGACCGGGCGCTGCGCCCGCAGGCCTTGTCCGAATTCATCGGGCAGGAAGAGGCGCGGGCGAACCTGCGGGTATTTATCGAGAGCGCCCGGATGCGGGGCGAGGCGATGGACCACACCCTGTTTCACGGACCACCCGGTCTGGGCAAGACGACGCTGGCCCAGATCATGGCCCGCGAGCTTGGTGTCGGCTTTCGTATGACGTCGGGGCCAGTTCTGGCCAAGGCCGGCGATCTTGCGGCCATCCTGACCAACCTCGAGGCCCGAGACGTTCTTTTCATAGACGAGATTCATCGGCTGAGTCCGGTTGTAGAAGAGGTCCTATATCCCGCGCTTGAGGATTTTGAGCTGGACCTTGTGATCGGCGAAGGCCCTGCCGCCCGGACCGTGCGTATCGAATTGCAGCCCTTTACCCTTGTCGGGGCCACCACCCGGCTTGGCCTTTTGACGACACCGTTGCGAGACCGCTTCGGCATCCCCACTCGGCTTGAGTTTTATACGGTGGCGGAACTGCACGAGATCGTGACCCGCAGTGCCCGCCTGATGGGCGCCCCGGCCGAGCCTGAAGGGGCCGAGGAAATCGCCCGCCGCGCCCGCGGCACCCCGCGCATCGCGGGCCGCCTGCTGCGCCGGGTCGTCGATTTCGCGCTGGTCGAGGGCGATGGTCGGGTGACCCGCGCCCTGGCTGATCGGGCGCTGACCCGGTTGGGTGTCGATCACCTGGGCCTTGACGGTGCCGACCGGCGCTATCTGCGCCTTGTCGCCGACAGTTATGGCGGCGGCCCGGTCGGGATCGAGACGCTGAGTGCGGCGCTAAGTGAAAGCCGTGACGCGCTGGAAGAGGTGATCGAGCCGTTCCTGCTGCAGCAGGGCCTGATCCAGCGGACGCCGCGTGGCCGGATGCTGACCCAGCCGGCCTGGCGTCACCTTGGGCTGGAACCGCCGCGCAGTCAGTCAGATCTGTTCGAATAGGCGGCTACGGTTGCGTGGGATGTGAGACCGGGCTTGCCTCCGGCGGGGATATTTGGGATCCGAAGAAGATGATGGACCCGCAACAAATAGAACAGTTCTTTACCCGCAGCGACGGCACATTCCTTTTTGCCCGTTGGGGCAGGCCTATTGTGCCTGTGGTTTTTGGTCTCGCGGATGAGACTTTGCCGGTCCTCAAGGGGGCGATCGAGGCGGTCGTGACCTTGGCTGGCCACAAGATGGCCGAGGTGGACCCGGACCTGGGGGCCAACCTGATGATCTTCTTTGTGTCCGACTGGGCCGAGTTGGCAGGTGTTCCCAATCTGGAAAAGCTGATCCCCGACCTGGGCGCGCTGCTTAGCCGTCTGGTGGCGGCGGAGGCCAATCAGTATCGCATCTTTCGGTTTGACGAGGCGGGCGCCATCAAGGCTGCCTTCGTGCTGGTCCGCATGGATGCCCATCTTCAGGCCGTCCCCGCCGAGACCATTGCCCTGAGCCAGGCGGTCCAGGTGATCCTGCTGTGGTCCGATCAGGCCTTTGTCGATGCGTCGCCCTTGTTGGCGAGCCCGGATGGTTCGGTCCTGTTGAAGCCCGAGATCGGGGCGTTGGTCAAGTCCGCCTATGATCCCGTCCTGTCCTCGATGTCGCAAGATCCGACGCTGACTTATCGCCTGTCTGCCCGCATGGCCCGTCCGACATGACCCATTCCTTTGCCTGCAGGGTCTACTACGAGGACACCGATCTCGCAGGAATTGTCTACTATGCCAATTACCTGAAGTTTATCGAGCGTGCCCGCAGTGAATGGGTCCGCGACCTGGGTCTTGATCAGGCCCGGATGAAAGCAGAGGAGGGTGTCGTCTTTGCGGTCAGACGGGTCGAGGCCGACTATCTTGCGCCTGCCCGTTTTGACGACCTGTTGCGGGTCACGACAGAGGTTCTGACAGTGACGCCAGTCCGGATCGTCTTGGCGCAAAGCGTGCTGCGGGAGGGGGACCTGTTGTTTGCTGCCAAGGTGACCCTTGTCGCCCTTGGTGCCGCCGGTCGCCCGATGCGCCTTCCGGCGGGACTTCGCCGACAGGGACCCTTGGGACCGGCGTGAAAAGGGGTCACCTACCGTTGTAGCATTGGATTTCCCTTGTCCGATGCGGTACAGATAAGACAAGTGAGCCCCAAGACGGCCACAGCAAAGCAGTATGCGGTCAAACAAAGAGCAGGCAAATGGAAGCAGCAACCGACTACACGATGTGGGCGTTGTTCGCCCGGTCGACCCTTATCGTCAAGTTCGTGATGATCATGCTCGTGCTGGCATCGGTCTGGTGCTGGGCGATTATCATCGACAAGGCGATCCAGTATCGCCGTGCCCGCCGCGAGGCATCCGTCTTTGACCGTGCCTTTTGGTCGGGAGAGCCGTTGGACCAGTTTTTCGACCAGATCGGTCCCACTCCGACGGGGGCGAGCGAGACGATCTTTGCCGCCGGCATGTTGGAATGGCGGCGCAGTCATCGTCAGGACGGGGCGTTGATCGCCGGCGCGCAGGCCCGCATCGACAGGTCCATGGACGTGGCCATCAACAAAGAGGCGGCCCGCCTGCAAAAGGGTCTGCCGGTTCTGGCTACCGTCGGCTCTACTGCCCCGTTCGTGGGTCTGTTTGGCACGGTCTGGGGCATCATGAATGCCTTTATCGAGATAGCAGAGGCGCAGAATACCAATCTTGCCGTTGTCGCGCCCGGCATTGCCGAGGCCCTTCTGGCGACTGGCCTTGGCCTTCTCGCCGCTATCCCGGCCGTGATCTATTACAACAAATTGTCATCGGACAGTGATCGGATCGTGGCAGGCTACGAGTCCTTTGCCGATGAATTCGCCACCATCCTGTCCCGTCAGTTGGACAGTTAGAATGGCCGCCGGTGTCATAAAGCGTGAACAGGGCGGTGGCGGTGGCCGCCGTCGCCGCCGCGCCCATAGCCAGCCCATGGCCGAGATCAACGTCACACCGTTTGTTGATGTCATGCTGGTGTTGCTGATCATCTTCATGGTCGCTGCCCCCTTGATGACGGTCGGCGTGCCGGTGGAACTGCCCAAGACGGCGGCCAATGCTTTGCCGTCCGACGAGGAGGAGCCTTTGACGGTGACCCTGACGGCAGACGGTATCTTGATGATCCAGACCACAGAGGTGGCCGAAGAAGAACTTATCGGCCGGTTGCAGGGCATCGCCGCCGAGCGGTCCAGTACCCGCATCTTCCTGCGTGCGGACGGGGCGAGCGCCTGGAACAAGGTCGCCGAGGTCATGGGCGCGCTGAATGCGGCCGGCTTCTCGGATATTGGTCTTGTGACCGATGTCGGCGGGCCGACCCTTGATGCCACCGCCGTACCTGCGAGCAACGGGTAGGGCCCGGTTGGGCATGGGCAAGTCATGAGCACGGTCGAAGACTTTGAGGATATCGGGGGCCCCGCGCGCCGGATGAGCTTTGGCACCACGCTTTCGGTCGTGGGCCACGTTGTGCTCATCGGTTGGCTGTTGCTGGGCTGGGGCCTGACTCATGATCCGGTCCCGTTTGACGTGACCGAAGTGTCCGTCGTGTCTGGAGAGGAATATGCGGCCCTTGTTGCTGCTACCACGCCGCAGGCCGACACCAACCAACCTGCTGCGCCCGAGGTCCCCGTGGCACCTGAGGTCCCGCCGGCCGTCGCCACCCCGGAAGAGCCAGTGAGCCCTTTGACGCCGGCGCCAGAACAGCCCACCGCAGAGGTCGAACTGGCACCGGCCCGGCCCGAACCGCCACCGCCACCCGTGGCCGACGTGGCCGACGCTGTGCCCGAGTTTTCCCAACCCGAGCCGCCCGCACCGCCCCCTTCCGCGGCGGCCTTGGCAGACGCGCCCCGTCCTGTCCCCCGTCCGGCCACCCGGATTGCACCCGAGGTCGCACTTCCGCCGCCCCCGGATGCGGCGATTGATCCCGTCGTTCAGCAACAGGCGGCCCCCGACGCGGTTGGAGAGGTTGTCGAGGAACCGGCGCAAGAGACCGCGCCCGAAGAGGCCTCGACGGAGGTCGTCACCGAGGCCGAGACACCGTCTGGCGCTGTCGAGGTGTCGCGCAGGCCGCAATCGCGACCGACCCGCCCACCTGTCCAAAGCGAGACCGCCACGCAGACGGCGCCCGAACCCGCCGCCGATCCGGTTGCCGATCCTGCTGCTGACGCGGTTGCCGCTGCCGTGGCCGCTGCTGCCGCATCCTCGCAACCGGCATCAGCCAATCCTGGTCCGCCTTTGACCGGTGCGGAGCAAGATGCCTTCCGAGTGTCGGTCCAGGGCTGCTGGGTTGTCGATCAAGGCTCGCTTGCCTCTAGTGTGACCGTCACCCTTGCGTTCGAACTCACCCGCGACGGCCGTGTCGCCGGGAACGAGGTGGTGATGATCGGGAACAGTGGCGGCACCCCGGGCGCCATCCAGGCCGCCTACGAATCCGCCCGGCGCGCGGTCTTGCGCTGCCAGTCAGATGGCTTCCCTCTTCCGGCCGACAAATACGAACAATGGCGGCTGGTCGAGATGACGTTCAACCCTGCCGAGATGAGGATCCGATAGATGGATCTCTTTGGACAGGACTCAATGCGTACCGCTTACTTCAGGGCTTCTTGTTGTGAGCGCGCATCAACTATGGTTCCATTGAACCAGTTTCAGACGAGGACGACATGTTCAAATCCCTGTTGATGGTCATTTCCGCGCTTTTCCTGGGCTTGCCAGCGATTGCCCAAAGCCCGCTGCGGATCGAAATTACCGAAGGTGTGATCGAACCACTGCCCGTAGCCGTGCCCCTGTTCCAAGCGGAAACGGGCGGGGCCGAGGGCCTTGCCTCTGACATATCTCGGCTGGTGGCAGCCGATCTGGTCGGGACCGGGCTTTTCCGTGAGATCCCGTCGAGTGCCTTCATCAGCCAGGTCAGCAATTTTGGCCAACCGCTGGCCTATGCCGACTGGCGGGCGATCAACGCCCAGGCTGTCGTTACCGGGGCGGTGGCGATCAACGGCAATCAGATGACGGTCAAGTTTCGCCTTTATGACGTCTTTTCGGCCGCTGAACTGGGAGAGGGTTTGCAGTTCGCCGGGACAACGGCGGGCTGGCGCCGGATGGGCCATAAGGTGGCCGATGCGGTCTATAGCCGGATCACGGGCGAGTCGGGCTACTTTGACAGCCGGGTCGTCTATGTCGCGGAAAGCGGACCAAAGGATAACCGGCTCAAGCGACTGGCTATCATGGACTATGACGGGGCGAATGTGCAGTTCCTGACCGACAGCGCGTCCCTTGTACTGGCACCACGGTTCTCGGCCACCGGCGACCGGGTCCTGTACACCAGTTATGAAAGCGGCTTTCCCCGGATCAATCTTCTTGACGTCGCCTCGGTCGGACGACGGCAGCTGACGACAGAAGCTGGAGAAATGGCCTTTTCTCCAAGATTCTCCCGGGATGGGGCCTCGGTCATCTACAGCCTTTCGAACGGTGGTAATACCGACATCTTCCGCACTGATCTTTCGACAGGTGCTCACGTCCGCCTGACCTCGGCACCCTCGATCGAGACCGCGCCTTCGCTGTCACCTGATGGAACCCAGATCGTGTTCGAGAGTGACCGGTCCGGCACCCAGCAGTTGTACATCATGTCCGCCAATGGCGGAGAGCCGCGCCGGATTTCCTTTGGTCAGGGCCGCTATGGATCGCCGGTCTGGTCGCCTCGTGGCGATTTGGTGGCCTTTACCAAACAAAACGCCGGGCGCTTTCACATCGGTGTCATGCGGACCGACGGCTCGGAAGAGCGTTTGTTGACCGCATCATTCCTTGACGAAAGCCCGACCTGGGCCCCGAATGGCCGTGTTCTGATGTTCACCCGTGAAACGCAAGGCGCCTCGGGTGGGCCATCGCTATATAGTGTGGACATCTCGGGGCGGAACCTGCGGCAGGTTCCGATCCAGGGGTTTGCATCGGACGCGTCCTGGGGCCCGCTGCAACGCTGAGATATTTCGTGAAGGAGGCAGTCATTCCCCCTTCGCGGTCAATGTGATAAAAGATCGTCAATCCCACGGCACACAACAAGGGCGAAGGTATGAGCAGAATTATCACCGCGGCGATCCTGATTGCCGGAATGGGCCTTTCGGCCTGCACCAACCCGAACCGCTTTGGTGGCGGAGGCGGCGTTGACCCCAATGCAGCATTTAACAACCCCGGCTTTGATCCGAACGGTCTTGCCGGTGCAGGTGATCCGACGAGCCCGCAATACTTTAGCCAGGCCATCGGCGACCGGGTTCTGTTCCAGGTCGACCAGTCGACCCTGACCTCCGAAGGCATGGCGACCCTGGACGGTCAGGCCCAATGGCTGCTGACCAACGCAGATTACCTTGCCGTCATCGAAGGCCATGCGGACGAGCAGGGCACGCGGGAATACAACGTGGCGCTTGGCGCACGCCGCGCCAATGCGGTGCGGGAGTACCTGATGTCCCGCGGCGTTCCGTCCTCGCGATTGCGCACGGTCAGCTATGGCAAAGAGCGGCCGGTGGCTGTGTGTTCGGATGAATCGTGCTACTCTCAGAACCGGCGGGCCGTGACGATCATCTCGATCGGCTCGCTAAGCTGAGTCTGGATCCGGGGGACAGTATGGTGGCTTGGAAAGCCTTTATGGTTGGTGCGCTCTTGCTGAGCATGCCAGGGGCTGTGGTGGCGCAAGATCAGACACTGGCGGACATCCGCCAGCAACTGTCCACGATGTACGTTGAGATTCAGCGCCTCAGGACAGAGTTGTCGACGACAGGCGCGCCGCCCCAGGTCGGTGGCGGCAACACCCTGCTCGAGCGGATCGACGCGATCGAGGCTGAGCTTCAGCGCCTGACCTCCAAGACCGAAGAGCTGGAGTTTCGCATCAATCGCATCACCGTTGATGGTACCAATCGAATCGGTGATCTGGAGTTTCGGCTTTGCGAGATCGAGCCTGGCTGCGACATCGGTGCCCTGGGCGACACACCGTCGCTGGGTGGGGTAGACAGCGCAGCTGGCGTGCCTTTGCCGCAACCGGCGCCGGACCCTACCGGACCGGCACTGGCCCTTGGGGAACAGTCGGACTTTGATCTTGCCCGTGCCGCACTCGAGGAAAGCGATTTTCAGGGGGCGGCTGACAAGTTCACGACTTTTGTCCAGACCTATCCCGGCGGTCCGCTGAGTTCAGAGGCTTATTACCTACGAGGCGAGGCCCTCGAAGGATTGGGTCAGATGAGCCAGGCCGCCCGGTCATATCTCGACAGCTTTTCCGGCGATCCAAGCGGGGCGGTCGCACCTGATGCTCTGTTCAAGCTGGGGATTTCTCTTGCTGCCCTGGGTCAGGTTGCTGACGCCTGCGTCACCCTGAACGAGGTCCCATTGCGCTTTCCCGCGACGGCGGCCGCTGGTGATGCGCAGCAGGCCATGCTGGATCTGGCTTGCCCCTGACCCCTGAAGCGGCCTTCACCAATGCCCTTGCGACCGTCAGAGGACCAGAGGCCCGCGTCGGGGTCGCAGTGTCGGGCGGTGGCGACAGCATGGCCCTTTTGGTGCTCGCTATCGAGTGGGGGCGTCGGACCGGGACACAGATTTATGCTGCGACAGTTGATCATGGCCTGCGACCGGCCTCCGCCGATGAGGCGCAGGTAGTCGCCACCTTTTGCGCCGCCCATGATATCCCGCACCAGACGCTGGTCTGGAATGACTGGGATCGCAAAGGCAATGTTCAGGCCAAGGCTCGGGATGCGCGGCGCGGGTTGCTGCGGGGCTGGGCGCAACACCTTGGCCTGACAACTGTTCTTTTGGGGCATACGGCCGACGATCAGGCCGAAACGGTCCTGATGCGTCTTGCCCGCGGTTCGGGTGTTGATGGTTTGGCGGGCATGGCAGCCCGGCCTGATGCCCTCTTCTTGCGGCCGCTACTGCCTGTGACCCGGGCCGATCTGCGTACCCTTTTGATGGATCGAGGGATTGCCTGGCAGGACGATCCGTCAAACGACGATCTGCGCTTTGATCGGGTCAAGGCCCGTCAGATGCTGCCAGTTCTTGCCGAACTTGGTCTTAGCGCGGATCGGTTGGTCCAGACCGCAGCCCATATGGAGCGGGCCGCCGCAAGCCTCTGGCAGGCCGCCGCTGCCTTTGCACGGGGCCACTGCCGAAGCGAAGCGGGGGACCTGGTGTTCGACTCCGCAATCCTGGCCGAACCCTGGGGCGATACAGAGCCTCGTTGCCTTGCCGCTGCCCTGCGCTGGATGGGCGGCCGTGGCTACAGGCCCCGCTTTACGGCCCTGTCGGACGCGGTGCAGGCCGTGCGACGGGCTGAGCAGCGCACGTTGAATGGTGTTCTTTGGATCCCCGAGGCGGGTGGTTTGCGCCTTTCGCGAGAGTTATCCGCGACACAGGCCCCTGTTTGCCTGAGTGGCGAAACCACTATGTGGGACGGTCGCTGGGAAGTCGTCGCACCGGACGGATACGCGGCGGAGCCGGACAACCGGGTTGGTGCGCTGGGCGACCTAATCATTGATTGTCCTGACTGGCGGTCGGTGGGGGTGCCTCGATCCACTTTGATGGCCTCGCCCTGTATATTTGACAAAACCGGGCTGATCGCCGCCCCAATCGCCGGGTTCGGCGCCGGCTGGACGGCGCGGATTGTCGCGGATCTTCCCTGCTTTTTGCTTTCGCATTGAACAATATCTACTGATGTCTATCTTATGACCAACCGATGCCGGGGCAGGACCCCGCATGTCTTACCGAGATTCAAAGGAGAACTCCTTGGGCAACGCGAGAAATATCGCTTTTTGGGTCGTGCTTTTCCTGCTGATCCTGGCCTTGTTCAACCTGTTCAACGGCAACCAGACGACGCTGCAGTCCAACAGCCGCAGCTATTCTGACTTTGTCGCGCAGGTGGAAAGCGGGGCGGTGGCGCAGGTCACACTCGATGGCGAGCAGATTCGTTACCGTGGCACCGATGGCCGTGACTACGTCACGATCAAACCCCAGGATGCCGAGGTCACCAATCTGCTGATCAACGAGAATATCCCCGTTTCGGCGCGCAGCCAGGAACAGTCGGGTTTCACGACCTTCCTTCTTAGCCTTCTGCCCTTCCTTCTGCTGATCGGCGTCTGGGTCTACTTTATGAACCGGATGCAGGGCGGCGGACGTGGGGGCGCGATGGGCTTTGGCAAATCCAAGGCCAAGTTGCTTACCGAAAAGCACGGTCGCGTCACCTTTGACGATGTCGCTGGCATCGACGAGGCCAAGGAAGAGCTGGAAGAGATCGTCGAATTTCTGCGCAACCCGCAGAAGTTCAGCCGTCTGGGTGGCAAGATCCCCAAGGGCGCATTGCTTGTTGGTCCTCCGGGGACGGGTAAGACGCTGCTGGCGCGCGCCATTGCAGGCGAGGCCGGTGTGCCATTCTTCACCATCTCGGGCTCTGACTTTGTCGAGATGTTCGTGGGTGTCGGTGCGTCCCGCGTCCGCGACATGTTCGAACAGGGCAAGAAGAATGCGCCTTGCATCGTCTTTATCGACGAGATTGACGCCGTGGGCCGGTCCCGTGGTGCCGGTTACGGCGGCGGCAACGATGAGCGTGAGCAGACGCTGAACCAGCTTCTCGTCGAGATGGACGGTTTTGAGGCGAACGAAGGTATCATCATCGTGGCGGCGACCAACCGTCCCGATGTTCTTGACCCCGCCTTGCTGCGTCCCGGCCGCTTTGACCGTCAGGTCACTGTGCCCAACCCCGACATTAAGGGCCGCGAAAAGATCCTGGGCGTTCACGCCCGCAAGGTCCCCTTGGGCCCTGACGTCGACCTGCGCATCATCGCACGCGGCACACCGGGTTTTTCCGGCGCTGATCTGGCCAACCTGGTCAACGAATCTGCTCTGATGGCAGCCCGTGTTGGCAGGCGCTTCGTGACAATGATCGACTTTGAATCCGCCAAGGACAAGGTGATGATGGGGGCAGAGCGCCGGTCAATGGTCATGTCCGAAGACGAAAAGAAGCTGACCGCCTACCACGAAGCAGGTCACGCTATCGTCGGGCTGAACGTCCCTCAGCATGATCCGATCCACAAGGCGACGATCATCCCGCGCGGCCGTGCCCTTGGCCTTGTGCTGTCCCTGCCAGAGCGGGATCAGTTGAGCGTGAGCTTTACCAAGTACAAGTCCAAGATCGCCATGGCGATGGGTGGCAAGGTGGCTGAAGAGCTGATCTTTGGACCCGAAAACGTCACATCCGGTGCGACCTCGGACATTCAGCAAGTGTCCAAGATCGCTCGGGCCATGGTGACGCAGTTTGGGATGTCCGAAAAGATCGGCCACATCGACTATGCCAATGAGCAGCAAAGCTACCTTGGTGCCTATGGTGGTGGGACCAACCACTCGGCCGAGACGCAGAAGCTGATCGACGAAGAGGTTCGCCGTATCATCGACGAGGGCTATGAGCGCGCCAAAAAGATCCTGACCGAAAAGCGGGATGACCTGGAACGCCTGGCCCAGGGGCTGCTGGAGTATGAGACCCTGACAGGGATCGAGATCACCAAGGTCATCGCGGGAGAGCCGCTGAACCGTGGCGACGACACCGATGACGGCATGCCCCAAGGTCCGGGATCTTCGGTCACGGCGATCCCCAAGACCAAACCGCGCAAGCCAAAGACGGATGGCGGGATGGAGCCTGAGCCCACCCTTTGATCCATCCATCAAGTGCCCGAAGATTACCCCGGTGCCCGCAAGGTCGCCGGGGTTTTTCGTCCAAAGGCAGGATCCGGGTTGAGCGGGCCTGCCGCATCTGTCAGGTCTGAGCCAAACCAAACAACAGGAGCCGCCTATGCCTGCCCTCGTCCCGACTGATCTGACAGGAACGATCACCTGGCTTGGCCGGGTTCCCCACCGCGATGCAGCCGAGATTGAGACAATTGCTTTGACCGAGCTGGCCCTGACCTTTGCCGGTGCCAAGGACGAGGTGCACGCCGGTCTCACGCGGCCGTCATGCAGCCGGGTCGTGTCGCAATACCGTAAGGGGACCGAGATCAGGAACGTCCGACAGCTGTCCGTGGTGAGTGCGGAAGAACTGGCCAGCATCGCCGCAAAGCTTGACCTTGATGCAATCGACCCTGCGTGGATGGGTGCCTCTGTCGTCGTCTCCGGACTGCCGGATTTCAGCCATCTGCCACCGTCATCCCGGCTTCAGTTCGAGGGCGGATGCACCATCACCGTCGACATGCAGAACCAGCCCTGCCAATTCCCGGCAAAGACGATCGAACGGGCGCGGCCCGGCCACGGAAAGGGTTTCAAGCCAGCCGCCGAAGGGTTGCGCGGGGTGACAGCATGGGTCGAGCGGGAGGGGTTGTTGAAGATTGGCGCAAAGGTCCGGTTGCATGTTCCCTCGCAGCGGCATTGGACGGGCATGGCCTGATCGCGCGTTTCGGTTTCCCATCCGAAACCACATTCGGCCCGCCCGACGATTCCAGTGTCGAAAATGTCGGAAACGCTGTTCAGGACGGTGAAACCCCCGATTAGAACCGTCGATGAAAGAACGGGCCCGCCGGCCCGGCCAAGGGGACCTGACATGAGCTTCAAGACCGATATCGAGATTGCCCGCGAGGCCGTCAAACGTCCGATCCAGGAGATCGGGGCAAAGCTGGGCATCGGCAGCGACGACCTGCTGCCCTATGGCCACGACAAGGCCAAGCTGAGCCAAAGCTTTATCGACAGCGTCCAGGACCGGCCGAACGGCAAGCTTATCCTTGTCACAGCGATCAACCCCACCCCTGCGGGCGAGGGCAAGACGACCACCACGGTTGGCCTTGGCGATGGTCTGAACCGGATCGGCAAGAAGGCCGCGATCTGCATTCGCGAAGCCTCGCTTGGTCCGAACTTCGGGATGAAGGGCGGGGCCGCTGGTGGTGGCATGGCGCAGGTTGTGCCGATGGAGGACATGAACCTTCACTTCACCGGCGATTTCCACGCGATCACAAGCGCCCACAATCTGCTGTCGGCCATGATCGACAACCACATCTACTGGGGCAACGATCTTGAGATCGATATCCGCCGTGTCGTCTGGCGGCGTGTGCTGGACATGAACGACCGGGCGCTGCGCCAGATCACGGCAAGCCTTGGCGGCGTTGCCAACGGCTTCCCCCGCGAAACCGGTTTTGACATCACCGTCGCCTCCGAGGTGATGGCCATCCTGTGCCTTGCGCGGAACCTCAAGGATCTGCAACAGCGTCTGGGCGACATGATCGTGGCCTATCGCCGCGACAAGAGCCCGGTTTTCTGCCGCGACATCAAGGCCGATGGGGCCATGACGGTCCTTCTGAAGGACGCGATGCAGCCCAACCTCGTGCAAACGCTGGAAAACAACCCGGCCTTCGTGCATGGCGGACCGTTTGCCAATATCGCCCATGGCTGCAACTCGGTCACTGCGACGACGACGGCCCTCAAGATTGCCGACTATGTTGTGACAGAAGCCGGCTTCGGCGCGGATCTGGGCGCCGAAAAGTTCATGAACATCAAATGCCGCAAGGCGGGCCTGGCCCCCGATGCAGTGGTGCTGGTGGCCACCGTGCGCGCCATGAAGATGAACGGCGGCGTGGCCAAAGCCGACCTTGGGGCCGAGAACGTGGCCGCTGTCCAAAGCGGATGCCCCAACCTTGGCCGGCACATCGAGAACGTGAAATCCTTTGAGGTGCCCGTTGTCGTAGCGATCAACCACTTTGTCACCGATACCGACGCCGAAGTGCAAGCGGTCAAGGACTACGTCGCGGCCCAGGGCGCCGAGGCCGTGTTGTGCAAGCATTGGGCCAAGGGCTCTGCCGGGATCGAGGATCTGGCCCATAAGGTCGTCGAGATGGCCGAAAGCGGCACGTCGAATTTCGCCACCCTCTACCCGGACGAGATGCCGCTGTTCGAAAAGATCGAAACGATCGCCAAGGGCATCTACCGGGCGGATGAAGTGCTGGCAGACAAATCCGTGCGGGCGCAGCTCAAGACCTGGGAAGAGCAGGGCTATGGTCATCTGCCGATCTGCATGGCCAAGACCCAGTATTCGTTCAGCACCGACCCCAACCTGCGTGGCGCACCGACCGGCCATTCGGTCCCGATCCGCGAAGTCAGACTGTCGGCAGGCGCCGGTTTCGTGGTCGTCATCTGCGGTGAGATCATGACGATGCCGGGCCTGCCCCGGGTGCCCTCTGCCGAGACCATACGGCTGAACGACAACGGTCAGATCGAAGGACTGTTCTAAGTGGGGTGGGTTAAAACCCACCTTACTTAGCCCACTCTCCTGCCCCTGCCGTCTTTGAAAGGACCCTCGACATGACCGCCACGATAATTGACGGCAAGGCATTCGCCGCCAGCGTCCGAGAGAAAGTTGCGGCCCATGTCGCCCGGATCAAGGATGCAGCCGGGATTACCCCGGGGCTGGCGGTGGTGCTGGTCGGCGAAGATCCGGCAAGTCAGGTCTATGTCCGGTCCAAGGGCAAGCAGACAGTCGAGGCCGGGATGGCCTCGTTCGAGCACAAGCTGGATGCCGACACGGATGAGGCAACCTTGCTGGCGCTGATCGCACAGCTGAACGCGGACCCGGCCGTGCATGGCATTCTGGTTCAGCTGCCTCTGCCCGCCCATCTGGACAGTGACCTTGTGATCAATAGCATCGACCCGGCAAAGGATGTGGACGGGTTCCACATCTCGAACGTCGGGCTCTTGGGAACGGGCCAAAAGGCCATGGTGCCCTGCACCCCGCTTGGGTGCCTTATGCTGCTGCGACACCAACACGGCAGCCTGTCGGGGCTGAACGCGGTCGTCATCGGCCGTTCGAACATCGTGGGAAAACCGATGGCCATGCTCTTGCTGGGCGACAGCTGCACTGTGACGGTCGCCCATTCCCGCACCAAGGACCTTCCGGGCGTCGTCAGGCAGGCTGACATCGTGATTGCCGCGGTTGGTCGCCCCGAGATGGTGCCCGGCGATTGGATCAAGCCGGGGGCCACAGTCATCGACGTCGGCATCAACCGGGTTGAGGGTGAGGGGGGCAAGACGCGCCTTGTCGGCGACGTGGATTTTGCCAGCGCTGTCGAGGTTGCGGGCGCCATCACCCCGGTTCCTGGCGGCGTTGGTCCAATGACGATCGCCTGCCTGCTAGCCAACACAGTTACGGCCTGCTGTCGTGCGAATGGTCTGGAAGAGCCTGAGGGGCTGACGGCCTGATACGCTAGCGCCCTTTCTTCATAATGCTGTCCGTCCAGGCAAAGAGATTTTGCAGTGCAAGGTCGCTCAGCTTTACGTTACGTCAAACGTTTCCTCGCATAAAGTTCACAATGCCGTGCTGGAACTCACGAGTATGTTAGGTCAGATTATTGCGAATGGTCTCGATCTAAATAAATGGCGCGTGAATTTTGTTGAGCTGGATTCAGGACGTAAATCCGACTGGATGGCTACGCCGTTCCTGGGTGTCTTTTGAATCACAGGTCTTTACCAAGGCCACTTTGGTCATGTGGATCACGAGTTCGATCCTGTTTGCCTTGGCCGGCCCCTTTGGCACATTCGAAGCGTTAGAGCCTGGCCTGCTTGTCGTTTACTGGAGCTCTCTCGTCGCGTTGGCGTTTCTTTTTGCCTACGCCATTCGGGCATTGTTCCACGGGCTGGCCCCCAAAATGCCACCACTGCAACGAGAAGCCTTTGTTGTAACACTGTTTTCCCTATCCTATACCCTTGCCCTTTTTCCGTTCACTGTCGGGCTGACGGGCGAACCCTGGACCAGTCAATTGAGTCGTCTTCATGTGTTTGGAATTAATGTCGCGCTGTCCATCGGTGTTGTCGCCACGCGCCACGTTATGGGAATTGATCCATTGTTCCCGACGGCTGAGAGTGAACCCCAGTTGCTGCGCCGATTGGATGGTGTGTCCGCACGCGAAATCCTGCGATTGGGTGTCGACGATCACTATGTCGTCGTCTTTTTAACGGGGGGGCGGACGGAACGGTTGCTTATGCGCTTTAGCGATGCGGTCCACGAGATCGAAGGGCTGTCGGGCCATACCGTTCATCGCTCTCACTGGGTTGCATCGGATGCGATCAAAGACACGGTCAAAGAAAAGGGCCGCGAAAAACTCATCTTGATAGACGGGAGCGAAATCCCCGTCAGCCGGACCTACCGCGAAGCCCTCGTCTCTGCGGGCCTGATCTAACCACAGCATTGCCGGCCAAAGGGGCGAGAAGGGCCCGTCGCCCTGTCAGGATAACATGCGCCTCGGAGGCTAGCAGGCCGCGCAGCGCCGGTGTATGGACCGACATCCCTCCCGTATAAGCGCCATAGGCTGGTAGGATGCAGCGGGCTTGATCAAACGCGAAACAGGCGCGTGTGGACCCTGTACCGGGCAACGTCACCTTGGGGTGATAGTGGCCCGACACCTCACCGCGTGCGTCGGGCTCGGCGATATGGCGATATGTCAGGGCGCCGATAGTCACCTCTCTGAGGTGTGAACCGCCAAGATCAAGCGGGCCTGGATCGTGGTTGCCCTCGATCCATATCCACCGACGACCTGCCTGCATCTGCATCAAGAGGGTCGTGCAACTGTCGTCAAGCGATGTCCGCCCCGCCATATCGTCGAAACTGTCTCCAAGGCAGATGACGGTTGTCGGTTGTGCCGTGGCGATATCGGCGGACAACCGGTCAAGCGTCTCCCGGACCTCGTAGGGCGGCAAGAGCGGACCGTTGTGCCGCGCAATCCTGTCCGATTTGCCCAGATGCAGGTCAGACACGCACAGGACCCCGGCCGCCGCATCGAGGAGTGCACCAGAGGGAAAGGCTGTAAGCTCGGTATGGCAAAGGCTGAAAGTATGGGTGTTCATGATGTGTTCCTAGCGATCCAACGCCCTGACGGAAAGGGGGTCAGTCCGTCGATATTCCAGCATCTGCGAGCAGCTGGGCGGCAGCTTCTTCCACCAGACGTTCGCGCCCTTCGCCCGCGATCGGGACGCGGCCCATTTCAAGGAAAAGGGGGGCTGACAAGGGGCTGGGGCGGGTCAGGACGACATGGTCGATGCGGCCAACTGTTCGCGCGATCATCTCTTCGATCCGGCCAAAATCGACCAGGCCACGGAAAGCCTCTTCTCTGGTAATCCGCATCATCAGGTGATCGGGGTCGTATTTCAGCAGGGTGTCGTACAGGATATCGGACGAGAATGTCGCCTGTCGTCCGCTCTTGCGAGCCTGGGGCAGGTTCCGTTCGATCAATCCTGCGATGGTCGCCGAGGCACGGAAGGTCCTCTTCATGACCGCGTTGCCTTGCAACCACTTGTCGAACCCGGCCCGAAGGTCGCGGGCCTCGAACAAGGGTGCCGGATCGGTCAACGGATTCAGTCCCCAAACCAAGGTTGCGTAATCTGTTGCTACGAAACCAAGCGGGTTAAGGCCAATTTCTTCCATCCTCTGCGTCAGCAATAGCCCGAGGGTCTGCTGGGCGTTTCGGCCTGCAAATCCGTAAAAGACCGCATGATGGCGATCATCGTAGGGAAAACTTTCGACAAGGATACGGTCGGATTCGGGGAGCTGCGACACCTGGCGCTGCAAGGACAACCATTCCGCCGTGTGGTCCGGCAATTCGGGCCAGCTGTCCTGTCGGAACATGCGCAGGATGCGAGAGGACAGCTGGGTCGAGGTGGCGAATTTGGTCCCCATGAACGTTGCAATCTTGGGCTTGCGGCTGGCGTCGCGGCTAACCTCCACCGTCAGTTCCCGTAGGCCCTCGTAGCGGACGATCTGTCCTCCGATCAGGAAGGTGTCTCCCGGGGTCAGGGTCGCAGCAAAGGCCTCTTCCACCTCGCCCAGGGGTTTGAAATTGCCCTTGAGGCGGACCTTGAGGGTGTCAGTGTCCTGAATGGTGCCGATGTTCATCCGGATGCGTTGGGCGGCCCGAGGATCGCGCAGGTGCCAGAGGCCATCCGTCACTTTCAACCGTTGCCAGCGGTCATAGGCCCGCAGGGCGTATCCGCCGGTCGCACAGAATTCCAGGCAGTCATCAAAAGCTGCCCGGGACAGGTTGGCGTAGGCGCCGACGGACCGGACCTCGTGGAACAGGGTCGTTGCGTCGAACGGTCCTGCACAGGCCCGGATCAGGATGTGCTGGCACAGGACGTCCCTTGGGCCGTCGCCCTTGGGATCGCCGTCCAGATCGTGCGCCTTGGCCGCCTCTAGTGCGGCGATGCATTCAACGATCTCGAACCGGTTGGCGGGGACCAGAAGCGCCTTGGAGGGGGCGTTGTAGCGGTGGTTCGCCCGTCCGATGCGCTGGATCAGACGTTTGACGTTCTTCGGTGCGCCGACCTGAATCACAAGGTCAACGTCCCCCCAGTCGATGCCAAGGTCCAGCGACCCGGTGCAGACGATCGCCCGAAGCTGGCCCGCCACCATCGCCGCCTCGACCTTTGTCCTCTGTTCGCGGTCAAGCGAGCCGTGATGAATGCCAATCGGCAAATCCTCATCATTGGCCAGCCAGAGGTTGTGAAAGAAAATCTCGGCCTGGGCGCGGGTGTTGTGAAAGATCAGGGTCGTCTTGTGCCGCTTGACCTCTGCCAAGACTGCTGGGATCGCATAGGCCGCACCGCCCCCGGACCATGGGGGGCGTTCGTCCGTGACCAGCATGGAAATGTCAGGGTCGGGGCCGGGGTCTGCGTGCAGGGTGGCGCAGGGGTCGGGGTGGCAGGCCAACTGGTGGGCGATCGCGCCGGGGTCCTCGACAGTTGCCGAAAGGCCGACCCGGCGCAGGCCGGGGGCGAGGCTTTGCAGGCGGGACAGGGCCAGAAGTAGTTGGTCGCCCCGTTTGCTTTCGGACAGGGCATGGATTTCGTCGATGATGACCCTTTGCAGCCCGGCAAAGATGCGCGGCGCGTCCTCGTAGCTGGTCAGGAGCGCCAGACTTTCCGGCGTGGTCAAAAGGATGTGCGGCGGGTCGGCCCTTTGCCGGCGTTTCTGGGTGTTGGAGGTGTCGCCGGTCCGATCCTCGATCCGGATGGGCAGGCCCATCTCGTTGACCGGGGTGGTCAGGTTGCGGCGGATGTCGGCGGCCAGCGCCTTGAGCGGGCTGACGTAGAGCGTGTGCAGTCCCTTGTGGGTGCCGTCCGCCAGTTCGGCGAGAGAGGGCAAGAAGCCGGCAAGGGTCTTGCCGCCACCGGTCGGGGCGATCAGCAACAGGGCAGGGGCCCCGGCCCGGTCCAGCATCGCCTGCTGGTGCGGATGCAGGGACCAGCCGCGTTCGGCGAACCAAGTTTCGAGGGCTGGGGGAAGGGCGGTCATGCCGCTAAGGTGCCCTTTGTCCGACAGGCGTCAAGGGGGTGTCGTGGTAAGGTGGGTCTGGACCCACCTTACGTGCCTTTGCGACGGTCTGGGTAAGGTGGGTCTGGACCCACCCTACGGGGTCAATGCACGATGGCTTCCTCGCGGACGAACATGTTCGCCCAGGCCCGGTCCATGAGTTCGGGGGTCATCTGATAAGGGATGCCCTCAAATTCGCAAATTGCGATCATCTGGTCGATCAGAAAGATCGGCTGATAGTTGGCGTAGATGTTGTCGATGGTGGGGTACTTGTTTTGCAGCAGATGGATCAGCGTTGCCTCATCCAGGGGCATCTTCCGTTTCCGCGCCACCATTGCAAAGATCTTCAGGAAATCCTCCTGCGAGGGGCCGTCGATCTTGATCTTGAAGAAGATCCGGCGCAGGGCGGCCTTGTCGAAAATCTCGTTGGGATGGAAGTTGGTCGAAAAGATCACCAAAGTGTCAAAGGGCACTTCGAACTTTTCGCCTGACTGGAGCGCCAGTATATCCCGGCTTTCTTCCAACGGCACAATCCAGCGGTTCACGATTGCCTGCGGCGGTTCCTTCTGGCGGCCAAGGTCGTCGACGATGAAAATGCCGCCGGTAGACTTCAACTGCAAAGGCGCCTGATAGGTTCGGGCGACCGGGTTATAGACGAGGTCCAGCATTTCAAGCGACAGCTCGCCCCCGGTTATGACCGTGGGCCTCTCGCAACGGACATAGCGTGTGTCATAGCGCCCCGAGGTGCGGCGCAGGGAGTTGGGGTCATCCACGTCTTCTTCGGCGGATGAATGGACGATGGGATCATAGACGGTGATCACCTGGCCCGAATATTCGATCGCGCGCGGGACGTAGATCTTGTCGCCAAGGGCGTCCCTGATCCCGTTGGAGATCGAGGATTTGCCGTTGCCGGGCGGGCCATACATCAGGATCGAACGACCGGCCCCGACCGCCGGTCCAAGGTAGTCGATCAGTTCTTTTGGCAGGATCAGATGGCCCATGGCGGCGAGCAACTGGTCGCGGGTGACCTGAATATTGCGGATCGACTGCCGCTTGACCTGCTCGGCGTAAACCTCCAGGGGGACGGGCATTGCGCCGAAGTATTCGGACTGGCACAGTGCATCGAGGGCGCGGGCTTTGCCGCCGTCGGTCAGCTGGTAGTTCATCTCGTGCGACGCGCCGGCATGCATGTTGCCCATCGCCTCGATCAGTTTCTGGCCGCGAGCAAGGTCCACCAGCTGCTGGGTGACGTTGACCGGAAGGCAGATCGTTTTGGCAATCTCACTGACCAGAGTGACGTTCTTGCGAAACATGCTTTTGATCAGGATGTCGCGCATCATCACCAGCGGAAGCCGCATCGCATCAAGTGATTTGGGTGCCGGGGGGGCAATGACACTCGTGACTTCCATGTTCATCGTACAAATCCTTCTTGCGCAGCAACCCTGCCGAACAAGCGGCAAGTATCCTTTTAAGAGGCCTTCGGATTGTGGCGAATTGAAGGAAGCGTCAGCGCCCTTTGGCGGCGGTTTCGTGCAGGACAGACCAATAGGTTGGCCCGGTGCGTCAGCTCCGTAACGCCAGGAGCAGGTAGAGGGTCAGGGTCGCAGCCAAGGGAAAGCCCATGGGAAAGCGCCGTCCGGAGGTCCAGCTTTGCCAGTCCGGCACAAGCCGGCGGATGGGTGAATTTTTGGCCAGCCGGTGAAGGGCAAGGCCGACGACAAGGCAGACCGCGAGAAGCATCGCCACCGCTGTCAGGTCGCCAAGGGCGACAAAGGGGGCCGCGGCTGCGATGAACTTGGCGTCTCCTGCACCCATGACCCGCCCGGCGTTCAGGACCATCCCGATGACAAGCATGACCGCCAGATGCGACCAGCGCCAAAGATATTCGGTCAGGGGCAGGGCAAGAAACCCCAGGATCCCAAAGGCGACGACAAGCGCCATGACGGCCTTGTTCGGGATGATCATGGCCCGAAGGTCGGACCATGCAACGAAAAGACATATGGGCAGGACGGCGGGCAAAAACCAGGAAGCAGCCAAAGCGGTGGTCACCATCTTTGCGTCAGGCCCTGTTGTCTTCCAGCGCCCGAAGGGCGCGTACGGCCTCTTCGAAGTGTTGCGGATGGGTGTCGATCGCCTCTTGCAACAGTCCTTTGCCGATCGTCAGATCGTTCTGTTTGATCGCGGTCAGGGCAAGTGTGTACAGCAGCTGCGCCCGTTCGATCTGGGTCATGGCGATGACGGGCAGATCGTAGTTGCGCTGCGCGCCACGGGCCAGAACAAGGTTGTTCTTGGCGGTGAACAAGCCGGGCTCATGCCGCAAGGCTTCTGTAAATAGCCGTTCTGCATCGCGATAGGCGCCACGGCTTAGCTTGGAAAAGCCCCAGTTGTTGAGGGCCCCGGCCGGGGTGGTCGTCAGACCAACGGCAATCTCGTAAAAGCTGTCCGCGCGATCCCACTCTTCGTTGCTGTCGGCGACCATCGCCTCAAGGCGGTATCGTTTGAACGTCTCATGGGTGGGGGGGATGCCGTCCAGGACGGCCTCGGCCTCGGCCCAGCGGTTGTTGCGGATCAGGGCGTCAGCCAGTTCGACCCCATCGTCCGTCACAGCCTGCGGATTTGCGACGACGGCCTGCCACGCAGGCACGGCCTCGACGTTGCGTCCGGCCCTGATGAACGACGAGGCAAGGCCCCGTTGCAGATCGATCCGTTCGGGATTGCTTGCCAGGGTGCGCTGGAAATAGGTGACTGCCTCGTTCGGGTCGGCGACCGTCAGCATCATGTCATTGAGATTGCTCTCATCAATCACGTTGACGTCCTGGAGGACACGGTTGACCTCTGCGTCGCTTGATTGATCACAGGCCGCGAGGGCCATCAGCCCCACGACCGGAAGAATACTCCAAACCTTTTGGCGCATGTTGCCTGCGTCCTTTGCCTGCTCTTGCCTCTCAAAGTGGTTCAAAAGGGATGAAATTCACGTCTTCCCCGTAGACCAACTGGAACTCTTCGTTCTCTTGGGTGCCAAGGTAGCCCGGATTTTCCAGTTTTGCGAGCGCCAAGCGCAGGTTGTCGCGAATCTCGTCGCTATTGCCGCTGTCCGTGGCATATGCGCGACGGAATGTTTCGGCGGCTTCGGCAATCTTGCCACGTTCCATCAGGATGACGCCCAGATTGTTCCAGGCGGCGGGGAAATCGCCTTGTTCCTGTACGGCGCGGCGGAGGAACTGTTCTGCCTGACCAAGACGGCCAAGTTGCAGATTGGCTGACCCGAGGGCCGATAGGGTATCGACGTTCAAACCCTGCTGGCTCGCAGCGCGTGTATAGGCCTCAAGAGCAAGTTCGAATTCGCCTGCCGCCATCAGCCTGTGGCCGACGACCAGGGGATCAACCTCCTGACCATTGCGGGCAATGCCGGGGGCGTAGACGCCATCGGCTGAACCGCCAAGGCCGCCCGAAGAACAGGCGGCCAGGACGGTAAGGCTGATAAGCACAAAGCTTTTGATTGGTCGCATTGCCCCTCATGGCCGGGTTTGGCCTATGGAACGCCGCCTCCAAGCACAGTCGAAATTTCGAAAATTGACGGCCCGATCAGAATGATGAGAAGCGGGGGCACCGTCAACATCATGGTGGCCAAAGTCATCTTTGTTGGCAGCTTGTTCGCCTTTTCTTCGGCACGCATGACACGCTTGTCCCGCATTTCCGAGGCATAGACCCGGAGGGCTTCGGCAATAGATGTACCGAATTGCTGTGACTGGATCAGTACGGTGACAAAGCTGGACACGTCGGTCACGCCGCATCTTTCGGACATGTCGCGCAGAACCGAGGTTTTGTCCTTGCCGGCCTTCATTTCGTAGCTGACCAACTCATACTCTTCGGACAATTCCGGAAAACCCGCCCGAAGCTCTTGCGAGACCCGGATGATGGATTGGTCCAGCGATTGTCCGGCTTCTACGCAGACGAGCATCATGTCGAGGCTGTCCGGAAAACCGTTTACGATCGCTTCTTGCCGCATCGCCTGACGGCGGGTCACCCAGTACTTGGGCAGCATGTATCCTGCCCCGCCCGGTCCCATGGAATAAAAGACCAATTGGGTCGGTGTCGGATCACCCGTTGCCGACCAGTAGATGACATATGTCACCCCGGCGAGCAGGAATGCAGTACCAAGAGCGAACTGCATGAAGTGATAGATGCGGACGGCGTTCTTGGTCCGGTAACCGGCTTGCAAAAGTTTCAGGCGGACGGCGGAATACTCGGCCTCGTCCTGTGGTTCCAGAAAGTTGGAGTATTTCTCTAGCTTGTCCTTGCCCGAAGACGTCCGCAGCCTTTCGGACTTGGGGTTCGCGACTGTCGGTTCCCGCGTTGTGTTGTGCAGTTTGTCCAGCGGGTCAGCCTGCTTGCGCATCAGCACGGGCAGGGTCAAGCCGACAAGGAGCAGGCCAAGCATGCCAACCACGATCAGTGGACCGAATGGCCCCAAGAGGTCGATCAGTATTGTCTCTATGTTGGTCATGAATTCCATTATCAGTCCTCAGACCTTGATATCGACGAGGGACCGCATGACGAAAATGTTGACCACCAGGAAGGCTGCCACAACCAGACATGCGGGGATGAAGACGGCCGTCTCTTTCACATCGTCATAATAGTTCGGCTCAATCACGTTGATCGCGACCAGGGCGACTAGAGGAAACAACGACAGGAACATGCCCGACCACTTAGCCTCGGCGGTGATCGCCTTGACCCGGCGGAACAGCTTGAAGCGGGCGCGGATCACCTTGGCCAGACCGTCGAGGATCTCGGCCAGGTTGCCACCCGCGGTTTGCTGGATGGTCACGGCTACGGCAAGGAAACGCAAATCCTGCATGTCCATGCGCTCTGCCATTGCCTTGAGGCTTTCGCCCATGTCCCGACCATAGGCCGCCTCATCGGCGATGACGCCCATCTCGGAGCCAAGCGGATCAGGGACCTCTTTGGCAACGATGCCGATCGCTGACGAAAATGGGTGGCCTACCCGCAAGGACCGGACCATCAGTTCGACCGCGTCGGGCAACTGCTCTTCGATAAGGCCGGTGCGTGTCTTTGCCTTGTTGTTGACCCATAGGTAGACGCCCCCGACGCCCATGAGGATCGACACCACAAGGCGGACCGAAACGTCGGTTTCAGTGCCGACCGACAGGCCAATGAATGCGACGAAGGACAGGACACCCATGATCATGATCAGCTGCTTGGGCGTAAAGGCAATGTTCGCCTTCTGAGCCTTGTTCGCCAGGATCGAATACAGCGGGATACTGCGCGACTTCATGTGTTGCGTCATCTCCTTGCGGAGTTGTTCAAGCACCTGTTCGCGGTTGCCACCCTTGTCAAGCAGTTGCAACCGGCGATTGACCCGGCTGTTGAGGCTGATCGATTTGCCAAAGACGGTCAGATAGATGCCTTCGACAAGCACAAGAACGGCGATAAAGATCAAGCCGTAGATAATTGGTTCGGCAGAGATGACCATTGTGCTTACTCCGCAGCGAAGGGTTCAAAGATCGAGGCAGGCAGATCGTAACCCCACAAGCGGAAGCGGTCGGAGAAGTGCGAACGCACTCCTGTGGCCGTGAAGTGGCCGATAATCTTGTTGTCGGGTGTCAGTCCGACGCGCTGGTAGCGGAACACCTCTTGCATCGAGATGACTTCGCCTTCCATGCCGGTGATCTCGGTGATGGACACCATCCGGCGCGAACCGTCTTGGAGGCGGCTTGCCTGAACGATCAGGTTCACAGCCGAAGCGATCTGGGAACGAACCGCCTTAATAGGCATCTCGATCCCGGCCATCGCGATCATGTTTTCCAGGCGGCTCACCCCGTCGCGGGCAGAGTTGGCGTGGATCGTGGTCATGGATCCGTCGTGGCCAGTGTTCATGGCCTGAAGCATGTCGATGACTTCCTCGCCGCGGGTTTCCCCGACGATGATCCGGTCCGGTCGCATCCGAAGCGCGTTTCGCAGACAGTCGCGCTGGGTCACGGCGCCTTTGCCCTCAACGTTGGGGGGGCGGCTTTCCATACGGCCAACGTGGGTTTGCTGAAGTTGAAGTTCGGCCGTATCCTCGATGGTCAGGATGCGTTCGTTGTTGTCGATAAAGGACGACAGTGCGTTAAGCGTTGTCGTCTTGCCCGAACCTGTACCGCCCGAAACGATGACGTTGAGGCGGGTTGCGACGGCGGCTTGCAAATAGGCGGCCATTTCTTCGGTGAAGGCCCCGTATTTGACCAGATCGTCGATTGCCAGCTTGTCCTTCTTGAATTTCCGGATCGATACAAGGGACCCGTCAACGGCAATCGGGCTGACCATCGCGTTGAAACGCGAGCCGTCGCCTAGACGGGCGTCGACGTATGGGTTGGATTCGTCGACGCGCCGGCCTACAGCCGACACGATCTTGTCGATGATCCGCAGCAGGTGGCGTTCGTCCTTGAAGGTAACGTCGGTCAGCTCAAGTTTGCCGGATCGTTCCACAAAGATCTGCTGGGGGCCGTTGACCAGAATGTCGTTGACCGTATCGTCCTTTAGCAGTGTCTCCAACGGACCAAGGCCGCGAACTTCGTCGTAAAGATCCTGGCTGAGGTGCTGGCGCTCTTCGCGATTAAGAACAACGCCCATGTCTTCGAGCGTCTCGGTGGCGATGGCGTTGATTTCTGCGCGCAGGTCAGCTTCCGCCGCCTTTTCAAGGGCAGCAAGGTTGAGGTTGTCCAGAAGCGCCTTGTGCAGATCAAGTTTGATCTCGAACAGGCGTTCCTTGCGCTTTTTCTCTTTTTCGACTGGCGCGGCCTCGGCCGGTTTGCCTCGGTTCGCCTGCATCAGCGACTTCTTCGGGGCCTCATGAGGCGCCGAAGCCGCGATCGGTGTTACCGTCGCGGTTGGGCGTTCTGCAGGCCTTGAGGCGGGAGAGTCAGGTTTCTTGAATTTTGAAAACATCTGGTTATGCCCTCTTTGCCTTGACCGCATCGGATTGGTTCACCTCGTGCACCGACTTCGCCAGCTTAGCGATTTCCTTGCGGAGTGCGTTCTTGGGGATGCCATCGGACATCGGAACACCGTGGTCAGCATTCTGACTGACCTGGCGACCGCCGTCGGGCAAAAGTACCTCGATTGAAATGCCAAGGGACTCGGCCAGACGCTTCACCCGGCTCTTGCCATTCAGGTCGGTGAAGCCCGGCGCCCGGTTCAAGATAAAGCGCAGCTTCTCGAACGGCAGGTCTTCGGATTGCAGCGCACGTTTGAGCCGAAGGGCATTCTGTGCCGACCGCATGTCCAACTCGAGCATGGCAAAGTAGACGTGCGCAGCCTGAAGAACGGCCTCGGACCAGTCAATCATCGTGGCAGGAAGGTCGATGATGACATAGTCGAAGTTGACCCGCGCCATCTCGATGATCCGGTCGATATCGGGCGGGCCGATCAGATCCAGCGGGATCATGTCCGTCGGCGAGGTCAGGACGTGAAGTTTTTGATTGTAGGACAACAACGCTTGCATGAAGGCTTCGCTGTCCACTGCTTCGGTATCGGACAGCAGTTCCAGAACGGCCTCGCGGCGGGGCAGGTCGAGATAGGTGGAGACCGTGCCGAACTGCAGGTCAAAGTCCAAAAGACAGACCCGCGGCGGGTCCTCTTTGTCGATGTTGGCCAGTTCCCAGGCAAGGTTCACGGCAAAGGTTGTCGAGCCCACGCCGCCAGCCAAGCCAAAGACCGGGATAACAACGCCGTTACGGTCGCCTGTCGCCTTGAGAGTGTTGCGCATCTCGGCTGAGACCGCGGGCTCTGGCTCGGGTGTTTGCACCCGCTTGATGGCTTCGGCCAATTCCCCTTCGGGCAGCGGGTAAGGCACGAATTCATCGCCCCCCTCGCGCAGCAACTGGTGCAGGGCGCCCGGGCTCACGTCCTCGGCAATCAGGATGACCTTGATCTTGTTGGCCTTTGCTGCCGCGATGATCTCAAGGATCAGGGAAAGATCCTTTTCGTCCTCAACGTCCAGGGCAATAGCCACGAATTCAAGCTGCGACGCATCGGGCTGGTCAAGGAAGGCCGTCGCATCTTTGAACGTAAGGTCACCCCAGTTCTCGCCCAATGCCGCTTCCATATCTTCGATCAGAAGATCAAAGATCTGGACATCACGGCTGATGGTGCAGGCCACGATTGGCTGCGGTTCAGGCTGAAGTGCTGCACTGGTGCTCATTACATCAAATTCCTTCGTCATTCGGGCGAACAGGGATCTCCCCTGCAGTCTCAAGCCACTCAAGCGAGCGACCGGACCTGTCCCATTGACGCTAAGGTCGTCGATGAACGTGACCAGATTGGGGCCGAAAAGCTGTAATTGTTTGGTATCGTGCTACGATCAGTCGAAAGATCGCCTGTTGTTGATCGCAACCGCAAAAAACAAAAAGGGCGCGCGAATCTGTCGCACGCCCTTTTTTCGTTGATAATTCTTACTGACCGGTTGCCAGCTCGCTGCCTGTGATGCCACCGATGGTTGGCTCAATTGCGGCACTGGCCACGTAGTCACGGAAGATGATCTCGGCATACTTTCCGTTCAACTCGCCCGGTGTATCCTCGACGAAACCCGAAACCTCGGTCACGGTGCGCCTGTTCGCTCGCTCGCGTCCTTCTGTAACGATCAGGGGCTGCGTCTCACCGCGCGACACGACGGCTTCTAGCCGGGACCGGCTGATTCCCTGCCCAGACAGGTAGGCGACAACAGCCTGTGCGCGACGCATGCCAAGGCCCTGATTGTAGGCGTTGGCGCCGACAAGGTCGGTGTGGCCGTAGACCCGGAACCGGACTTCCGGGAACTGTCTGATGAAATCCGCCTGGCGGGCGAGGATCGACTGGGCCTGCTGGTCCAATGCCGCCGAGTTGAACGCGAAGTTCACGGTCGTTGGAACCTCTGCGGCGAACCTTCGGGCCAGATCAATCCGGAGTGCCTCGCTATCGCTGTTGATCGCGAGGTTCTGGTTAACAGCCGTCCCGAATGCTCCGGCATCGCCATCAATGCCGACTTCGCGGTCCGAGATGGAGAACGCGCTATTGTTGCACGCCGAAAGTGTCACGGCCACGGCCAGACCTAGAACAAGGTGTTTCATCGCGTTGCGCCCTCCTCAATCAAGCACGTAGCCGTAGGACCCGCTAAAGTCCTGCCGCGCCACTTCCCCAGCACCACCGGTGGTGGGGCCGTCGTTGGCAACACGGCCGAACAGGAACAGATCGGCTTCGCTTGGCGGCCGGACCCGGTCGGTCGGCAGGGCATAGACCTCTCCGCGAGTTGGCGTGACAAGGTGCGGTGTGACGATGATGACCAGTTCAGTCTGCTGCCGGGCATAGTCCGCGCTGCGGAACAATGCGCCAAGGACAGGGATATCGCCCAGCCATGGCACCTGGCCTGCCAGATCGCGGAAGTCGTCCTGCAAAAGGCCTGCAATTGCAAAGCTTTCGCCATCGCGCATCTCGACCGTGGTCGAGGTTTCGCGGCGACGGAACGCGTCGACTGTAAAGTTACCCTGCGTTATGCCGTTAGAGGGGTCGATCGACGACACCGCGGCTTCGATCTCAAGGTTGATCAGGTCACCGTCAACGACACGGGGCACAAAGTTCAGTTCAACACCAAAAGGCTTGTACTCGATCGTGATCGTGCCGCTGTCCTGGCTGACCGGAACAGGATATTCGCCACCGGCGAGGAACCGGGCCTCCTGACCGCTCAAAGCGGTAAGGTTAGGTTCGGCGAGTGTGCGGACCATGCCGCGTGATTCCAACGCTTCAAGCAGGATGCCAACCTCGATCCCACCGGCGTTGAAGCCAAGTAGCATTGCGCCGTTGTTTTGGCTGGTGCTGGGCACGTTCCCCGTGAAGGCGTTTGCGATTGCGCCGGATGTGTTAAGCGTGTTCGTGCCGGAGCTTACGCCAAGATCGCCGCCCAGACCGACACCGCCGAGGGCCAGAGAGGATGAAAGCGACTGGCTGACGGACCGCTGCATTTCGGCAAACTGGACCCTCAGCATGACTTGCTGTGTGCCCCCGACGGTCATCAGGTTCGAAACACGGTCCGGCGCATAACGCTGAGCGAGTTCAAGGGCCCGGTCAAGCTTCGCTATCGAACTTACCGTTCCAGACAGAACGATGCCGCTGTTGGCTGTTCTGACTTCGATCGGCTCTCCGGGCAGGATCTGCTCAAGCCGCTCTTTGAATTCTGCGATGTCGGGGGTGACGTGCACTTCGACATTGGTGATCAGGCTGCCATCGGCGCCAAGGATCGTCAGTGTGGTGCGCCCCGGCTCTTTGCCCAGCACATAGATGGTGCGGTCGGACAGCGACGAGATGTCCGCGATGCCCGGGTTTGCGATCGAAAGCTCTGCGAATGGAACGTCACTTTCGACGACCACGGCCCGGTTCATGGGGACTTGAAGCGCCGATGACGGCGCTCCACGCAGAATGCTTAGCGTTTCCGCATGCACACTGGCGGGTGCCGAAGCAAACGCCAAAGTTAGGCCAGCCAATGCCGCCTTGATAAACCTGTCATATTTCATGTGACCTGCCTCTCCGATCACTACTGTAAGCGGGAGTTTTTCCCGTCGTTCAGTACAAACTGACCGCAAGAGGGCTTATTTGCAAGAATCAATGTCTTGCCGCTTCAATCTAATGTGGATAACCCGCAACAGTTGTCCGAAGGGCACAATAGAATGAGCGCGCCATTTCGGCGCGCTCTAATTAAAGCAGTCATGTTTTGGTCAATTAACCTTGGTCAGTTGGTGCAGGGGATCGGAATTTCCACTACGTCTGCGCCGCGCCGTGTCCGAATGGTGCAAACCCTTTCCATCTCGGGTGCGGCCTCAACTGTGCGCTGTTCTTCCTCAATACCCAGAAGGCTGCGTTGGTTAACTTCGATGGCTTCGGCAACGGTATCATCCGTCAAACCGACAAGTGACAGTGACAGTTTGCCCGTCGCCTGTGCCTGAGCAAGGTTCGCAACCTGCTGCGGCGTCACTTCGACCGTAACGGTCCTGGCGACCTGCGCACCAGAACGGTCCGCGCTGGACGTCTGGTCGACCGCCACGAGCGGCAATGCAGTTTCGATCAACTGGGTCACATCCTGGCCATTCTGGGCACCGGTGCGGACAGAACCGGTCCAATAGACATCAACGCGATCCCCCGGACGCAAGAAACCGGAGACGCCCGAAGCGACATCGACCGAAATCGTGAAGGCACGCATACCCGGCGCAAGGCGCGTCGTGATCCCTGCAGATTCACCCGGTTCCGTTACCTTGACAGCCAAGACCGGCTCGTTCGGCTCCATCTGCCGGATGACGATACGGGGCACATCGGTGCCGCGAGGGAACAGTTCCTCTGCAGTGCGGTACACTCCCTCGGGCAGAAATGGTTCCGCATAACGCACCATGATCAGGTCATCGGTTGTGAGGGGCTCTCCGTAGCCGATGGTCCGTTTGACGGCGATGACATCGACTGTCGGGACCTGGGCCGCAGCTGCCGCCCGCTCGCGGGCCAGCGCGGCGCCTTGTTGCTCAAAGTAGCCCTGAACCATGTAGACAGCAAAGCCTGCAAGCCCAAGTCCGATGATTAACACAAGTCCAAATACTGCTCTCATTTTGCTCTACTTTCATTTCCAGTTGGTCGTCTGAACATGAGACGACGGTTGGAACGACGGCGTCCTTTGATTGGTTTCCCAATCCCTCAGTGGGCCAAGAAGCCCCTTATTCCAGTTTGAAGACGACCCAAAGCTCGCACCATGATGCCTGAGGTGATGACCACCCGGCCCGGGAGATTGCGGCGTCTTCCTCTTTCAAGATTTGAACACACGAATGTGTCATAGGGTTACTGTCCTCACTGGTCCGCAAAAATTGGGCGGTCGACAACCATTGTGCTTTGGGATTCTGGCAACAATTAGTCATCATTGCAGCGGACTCTGGATCACTGTTTGAATCCTTGAACAAACAGTGGAAACGAAGGGCAGTGGGTCCTGATCAAATCTACTGAAGGCAAATGAAAAAGCCGCGCTCAACAGCGCGGCTTTCGGGTTCATGGCAATACCTATTAGAACGCCATTGTTGGGATTTCGGTCTGAAGTTCTTGGTCGATGTTCGACGCCATAACCTCGGCACCGTTGGAAACGGAGGTCAGAACTGCAGCGCCCAGGCCTACGATGGCTGCGGTCAGGACGACCCAGTCAACAGTCACGGCACCAGCTTCGTTTGCACGGAAAGATTTGATAAAGTTGAGCATTGGAAAATTCCTAGTAGTTAGTTTGGTTGGTAGGGCTAAATAAGGAAGATGCCACTTTGGACATCAGCCATGGTGAAGCAGGCCAGAACCGTGGATTGGGTTCGGGCTTTTGGATCAGTCGTTGGGTTTAGAAAGCGACTGAAGGAATCTCCGTCTGCAACTCTTGGTCGATGTTCGACGCCATGATCTCAGCACCGTTGGATACGGAGGTGAGAACGGCAATGCCCAGGCCCACGATGGCTGCGGTCAAAACGACCCAGTCAACCGTTACGGCACCGTCTTCGTCAGCGGAGAAGCTTTTTGTAAAATTTAGCATAGAATAACTCCTGGTATGTAAAAGACGATGACACCGCTTAGGACCTCGTTAGAGGGGAAGGCGGCCAGACCCTGTTTGGCGGATCTGGCCATGGGATCAGTCGTCCAGATTAGAAAGAGATTGTTGGGACGGCAGTCTGCAGTTCTTGGTCGATGTTCGATGCCATGATCTCGGCGCCGTTCGACACGGAAGTAAGAACTGCAATGCCCAGACCTACGATGGCTGCGGTCAGAACGACCCAGTCAACAGTCACGGCACCGTCTTCGTCTGTATGGAAAACCTTGATAAAGTTCAGCATAATATTCTTCCTCAGGTTTAAAACGGATGGTGCTTCAAGAGCACCGACGAAAACGAGTTGATTTGAAAACCATGTAAAAGGGATAGCCTAAAAAAATCTTGGGTGAGCCAGGTTTGATCGTCTAATCCTGGCTCCTTGATCTTGCGCTTCGCTTAGAACGTTACGGTTGGGACCGCTGTCTGAAGCTCGCGGCCGATGTTCGAAGCCATCCGCTCCGCACCATTGGACACCGAGGTCAAAACAGCTATGCCTAGGCCTACGATGGCGGCGGTCAGCACAACCCAGTCAACAGTCACAGCTCCGTCTTGTTCGTCACGAAAGCACTTGATAAAGTTCAACATTCTTAAAGCCCTCCTCAGGGTTGTCACTCGTTACTACCCTCTGGATCATCTCGGACCGGCCTCTTCTTGGCCCAATCCCCGTCTGGGATGAGTAGATATAGCCCTTCGAATGCGGCGGCATTGGGGCCTGTTTCGATCTTTTTCAAAGCGTCGACGTTTTCTTCATTATTTTCTCAAGCAATTGAAAATAAAGCGAAATAGTCGAATATTTCTTGTCGAAAGTCGGGCCAAGCCGCCCTGTGCGTGTCGTTTGCACTCCATGGTTGTAGCATTCTTTCAACGCTATCTGGTCTGATTGCTTCCAATGCATAATACTTTAGCCAAC
>Ga0209652_1000463_pt1 | contig 34784 bp, 34 predicted proteins | sample SaaInl74LU_5_DNA_FD_184641 | JGI IMG/M metagenome (GOLD analysis project Ga0209652, IMG submission 184641) | Marine microbial communities from expanding oxygen minimum zones in the Saanich Inlet - ESP_74LU_5_DNA (SPAdes) (version 2) | ecosystem: Environmental > Aquatic > Marine > Intertidal zone... | reverse complement strand
TTTACTAAACCCATTAGTTGGTAAAGTATGGTTTGTGCCTGATGCATAATCTCCTGCACTTTCAGGTGTGTAATTACCAATAAAAACAGAACCAGCATTGGCTATATTATCTATATAATAATCATTGTTATTCGTACAAACAATAAAGTGTTCAGGACCATATTCATTAATCAATGCTAAAGCAATTTCATCATTAGCCACTAATATTGATTTAGAATTTTTAATGGCTTTTTTAGCAATTTCAATTCTTGGTAAAGCTAAAAGTTGCTTATCTATTTCAACAGTAACTTCATCGATTAGCTGTTGAGAAGTTGATACCAATATTACCTGACTATCTGCACCATGTTCTGCTTGACTTAATAAGTCTGAAGCTACATAACTAGCTTTTGCACTATCATCAGCAACCACTAACAATTCACTTGGTCCTGCTGGCATATCAATAGCTACTCCATATTTAGTAGCTAATTGTTTTGCAACAGTAACAAATTGATTTCCAGGGCCAAATATTTTATATACTTGAGGTATAGCTTTTGTGCCAAATGTTAAACCAGCAACAGCTTGTATACCACCTACTTTTATAATTTTAGTAACGCCACAAAGATTTGCAGCAAATAAAATTGCTGGATGAATTTTACCTTCTTTGTTGGGAGGCGAACATAATACGATTTCTTTACAACCTGCAATTTGTGCTGGTATTGCCAACATTAAAACTGTAGAAAATAAAGGAGCAGTGCCACCAGGAATGTACAAACCTACTTTTTGAATGGGTCTCTTTTCTTGCCAACATTCTACTCCATTTGAAGTTTCTACAAAAACTTTTGCTGTTTTTTGCGCTAAATGAAAAGCAGTAATGTTTTTTTGTGCTGTAATAATTGCCTCTTTTAATTCAGAAGAAATGAAGTTGTTTGCTTCCTCAATTTCTGATGAAGAAACTAAATTATTTGCTAAAGTAACACCATCAAAAAGTTGTGTATATTTATTGACAGCTGTATCTCCATTTTTTTGAACATCACCAAAAACTTGGTTTACAGTAGCTTCTATATCGTCTACTGTTTTTGTAGGTCTTTGTAAAATTGATGACCAATCTTTTTGTGCAGGATTTAGTATTGTTTTCATATTACACAACCATTTTTTCAATTGGACATACTAATATACCTTCTGCCCCATTCTTTTTTAATTCATCTATAATTTCCCAAAATTGATTTTTAGGTATTACAGAATGTACAGAGCTCCATCCTTCTTGTGCTAGTGGCAATACAGTTGGACTTCTCATTCCTGGTAAAATATTAATAATAGCCTCTAACTTATCATTTGGTGCATTTAATAGCACATATTTAGATTGACGCCCTTTTAAAACAGACTGGATTCTAAATTGAATTTTCTCTAAAATAGCTTGTCTTTCTGCATCGATTTTAGGTGAAATAGCCAAAACAGCTTCCGATTTTAATAAAACTTTTATTTCTTTTAATCCGTTTTTGAATAAAGTACTTCCACTTGAAACAATATCACAAATACCATCTGCTAACCCAATATTTGGGGCAATTTCTACAGAACCATTAATGATATGCAATTGCGCTTCAATATTTTGTGCTGCTAAAAACTTTTCTACAGTTTTTGGATACGAAGTAGCAATTCTTTTACCTGCTAAGTCTTTTAAAGAGTTTTCTTTGGCATCTTTTGGTACAGCAATAGATACTTTACATTTAGAAAAACCTAAACGTTCTACAAAATTAATATCTTCTCCTTTTTCTATTAAAACATTCTCTCCAATAATAGCTGCATCTACAACACCATCTTTTAAATACTGAGGTATATCTCCATTTCGTAAATAAAATACTTCTACAGGAAAGTCTCTAGCTGCTGCTTTTAATTGATCTTTTCCATTATCTATAGAAATACCTACATCTTTTAAGATTCTCATAGAATCTTCGTTTAATCTACCTGATTTCTGTACTGCAATTCTTAATTTATTCACTTTTTTTCTTTGTTTGGTTTTGAGAATTCAATAGGTTTTGTAAGCTCAATAAAAAACCCGTTTGAATTTCTCAAACGGGTTTATAAATATTTTGATAATCATCAATACATTCTTAAATCGCTTGAGTGCAATTAAAAAAATGATGGTGATGATTGTTTGTAAATTTCATGTTTATTATTTCTTATTGCAAATATCTTACTTTTTAGAAATATGTTCCAAATAAAAATTAAAAAATTATGTTAAAGCTGGGTTATTTATCGAAATTTTAAATTTTGTTAATATTTTGTGATTAAAAAAGAGTTTTCCCCTTTTATTTAAGATTTTAAAAACCGTAGTTTGCTAACTACAATTATAGGTAATTAAAACGACATTATAATCGATTTAAAGTTAGTGAATTAAAAATAAGTCCAGAAAATTCTGGTTTTTTTTATTTATTTAGTCTTCGTCATCAGGTACATTTACATCAAAGTCGTCATTATCATCAAAATAATCTTCGTCTTCTGCATATTCTTCCATAGCATTTTCTAACTTAGAACTTACTTTTACCAAATATACAGTGTCTTCTGTTCTTAGCTCTACTGCTTTTACAGTTTCTCCTTTAGCGTTTTTAAAAGAGATAATATCTTCATAGTCATATCCATCAGGATATTTGTCAATTAACATATCTAATATGTCTCTTGTTAACTTTGCGTATTCAACAATTACTCTTCTCATAAGATTTACATTTCTAATAAATAAGCAAATATAAGAGGTGCAACAATAGTAGCATCACTTTCTATGATAAATTTTGGTGTATTTATATCTAATTTACCCCAAGTAATTTTTTCATTTGGTACTGCACCAGAATACGAACCATAACTTGTAGTAGAATCTGATATCTGACAGAAATAGCTCCAAAAAGGTGTATCTGTTCTTTCCATATCTTGATACAACATAGGTACTACACAGATTGGGAAATCGCCTGCAATACCTCCTCCTATTTGAAAGAAACCAATACCATTGTCTGAATTGTCTGTATACCAATCTGCTAAAAAGGTCATGTACTCAATACCAGATTTCATAGTACTTGCTTTTAACTCACCTTTTAACACATAAGAAGCAAAAATATTACCCATTGTAGAGTCTTCCCAACCAGGAACTACCATTGGTAAGTTTTTTTCTGCAGCAGCATACATCCAAGAGTCTTTAATATCTATTTCATAATAATCTTCTAAAACGCCAGATAATAATAGTTTGTACATAAACTCATGAGGAAAAAAACGTTCTCCTTTAGCTTCTGCATCTTTCCATATTTTTACAATATGCTCTTGTATTCTTCTAAAAGCTTCTTCTTCTGGGATACAAGTATCTGTAACTCTATTTAAGCCTTTTTCTAATAAATCCCACTCTTGTTGTGGAGTTAAGTCTCTATAATTAGGTACTCTTTTGTAATGAGAATGTGCTACTAAATTCATCACATCTTCTTCTAAATTTGCACCTGTACAAGACACAATATGTACTTTATCTTTACGAATTATTTCTGCAAATATTTTGCCTAATTCTGCTGTACTCATAGCTCCTGCTAAAGAAACTAGCATTTTAGAGCCATCTTTTAGTTGATCTTCATACCCTTTTGCAGCATCTACTAAAGCAGCAGCGTTAAAATGCAAAAAGTATTTTTCTATAAAGTTTGTAATAGGTTTGTTCACTATTTCTTAATTTTTTCTAGTTTAAATAAATCTGTTCTTCTATCTTTTAAGTTACGTACACTACCAAATTGATTCAAATCTTTAAGTAAATCTAAATCTACGTCTGCAATAACAATCATTTCTGTATTGGTTGTAGCTTCTGCTTTAATTCCGTTTGCAGGAAACGAAAAATCACAAGGCGTAAACACCATAGATTGTGCAAATTGAATATCCATATTATTTACCTTTGGTAAATTACCTACACTACCAGCAATGGCTACATAACATTCGTTTTCTATAGCTCTAGCTTGTGCACAATGTCTTACTCTAGAATACCCATTTTGTGTATCAGTTAAAAAAGGAACAAATAAAATATCCATACCTTCTTCTGCTAAAATTCTACTTAATTCTGGAAACTCAGAATCGTAACAAATAAGCACGCCTACTTTACCACAATCTGTATCAAAAGTTTTAAGCTCATTACCTCCTTGCATTCCCCAAACTTTAGCTTCATCAGGAGTTACATGCAGTTTTTCATATCTGTCTTTAGAGCCATCTCTTTTACAAATATAACCTACATTGTAAAGCAACTCATCTTTAATCTCTGGCATACTACCAGTAATGATATTGATGTTATACGTAATTGCCAACTCAGAAAACTTTTGAACGATAACAGGTGTAAATTTTGCCATTTCACGAATCGCCTCAGATTCTGGTAAATGGTTATGATCTGCCATTAAAGGCGCATTAAAAAATTCAGGGAATAACGCAAAATCTGCCCTGTATGCAGAAACAGCATCTATAAAATACTCTGCTTGTTGCATTAATTCTTCTAAATCTTTATACAAACGCATTTGCCATTGAATAAGCCCTAAACGCACCACTCTTTTTTTGGTTGCTGCTTTTTTAGTTTGCTTTTGATAATAGATATTATCCCACTCTAATAAAACTGCATAATCACCAGAACTACTATCGCCTTCTAAATATCCTTTTAAAATTTTTGAAGGATGAAAATCGTTCGAAATTTGAAAATTTAAAACAGGGTCATGTATTTCTTTACGTTTTACCTTTTCTAGATATTCTTTAGGTGATATGTCTTTGGCATATTTATGATAATTAGGCATTCTGCCTCCAAAAACAATTCCTCTTAAGTTTAATTTTTCTGCAAGTTCTTTTCTGTAATCATACAAACGTCTGCCTAAGCGTAAACCACGGTATTCTTTTTTAATAAAAACATCAATTCCGTATAAAACGTCACCATCTTCATCATGTGTGCTAAAGGTGTAATTACCAGTAATGTCTTCATAGGTATGTGTGTCATCAAACTTATCATAATCTACCATAATAGATAATGCACAACCTGCAAGTTTGCCATTAATTTTAATAATGACTTGACCTTCTGGAAATTTTTGAATTAATGATTTTATTTGAGGTTCTTGCCAATAAGAATTTGTCATATTAGCGTAAACTTCAATCATTGCTTGTTTTAACGCCTGATAATCATCAAGCGTTAAATATTGCAATTCTATATTTTCTATGTTTTTTATCATGATTTATGACTAATAATCGTCGTCATCATTTTTAAATTTAGACAATTTGCTAAAAGGATTATTATCTTCTAAATCATCTCCATTATCATAAGTATCATCATTAGAAGCAAACTTATAACTCAACATTTTATAGAATAATTTAGCTGCTAAAAAGTCAGATGATTTTTCATTTTCATTAGGGCATAATTCAACCATATCAAAACCTACCACATTTTTTTCATCAAAAACTCTTTGTAAAAATTCTAGCGTTTCATAATAAAATAATCCACCTGGTTCTGGAGTTCCAGTTGATGGTAAAATTGATGGGTCTAAAGCATCTAAATCAAATGTAATAAACACATTACTAGTTAATTGGTCTATCACATCATCCATCCAATCTTCATTAACAGCCATGTCATGAGCAAAGAAAACTTTGTCTAAGTTCATTTCTCTTTTCTCAGAAATATCCATACTTCTAATACCAACTTGTACCAAATTTGTAGTTTGATTTGCTTCATACACTGCACAAGCATGATTGCAACTAGAACCTTCGTATTCTTTTCTTAAGTCTGCATGCGCATCTATATGTAATACAGTTAAGTTAGGAAAACACTCATTAAAAGCTCTAATAGTACCTATAGAAATAGAATGTTCTCCACCAAAAACAGTTACAAATTTATTTCTATTGATGTATTTTTTTGTGGTTTGATGAACAGCTTCTACAACAGCTTCTGGAGACTCATTTTCTGTGATAGCATCAGCTAAGAAAACACCTTCTTTGTATACTTCAGAATCTGTTTCTATGTCATATAGCTCCATGTTTTCTGAAGCATCTAAAAAGGCTTGAGGCCCTTTATCTGCTCCTTTTTGCCAAGTACTAGTTCCATCATAAGGAACAGGTATAATTACAATTTTTGACGTTGCTAGGTTTCCATATTCTTGTGGAATTCCTGCATATGTTTGATTTGTTTTCATGTTAATTTTAATATTTTAATATCCTAGAATAGATAATAACTCTTTGCTTTGTTGTTGTTCTTTAAAAACGGTAATTGTTAATTTACCATCTTCATTTCTGTCTATGATTAAATGTTTTGGATGTGGAATTAAACAGTGTTGTAAACCACCAAAACCACCTATAGACTCTTGGTATGCACCTGTATTAAAGAAACCAATGTATAAGGGTTTGTCTTTTTCGTAAACAGGTAAATAAATACCATTTATATGTTGTTCAGAATTGTAATAATCATCACTATCACAAGTTAAACCACCTAATAAAACACGTTCGTATTTGTGATTCCATTTATTAATTGGCAACATTATAAAACGTTTATTAATTGCCCAAGAATCTGGTAAAGTAGTAATGAATGATGAGTTAATCATATTCCAACGTTCTCTATCATTTTGTTTTTTTTGATATAAAACTTCATAAATAGCTGCACCAGATTCACCCACTGTAAAGCTACCAAATTCTGTAAAAATATGAGGCACATCTACTTCTGCTTCATCACAAGCTTGTTTTATTTGACCAATGATTTCATCTATCATATAGGCATAATCATAATCAAAAGCCAATGAATTTTTTATTGGGAAACCACCACCAATATTTAAGCTATCTAAAGTAGGACAGGTTTTTTTAAGATTAATATAAACGTTAAGACACTTCATTAATTCGTTCCAATAATAGGCATTGTCTTTAATACCTGTATTGATAAAGAAATGTAACATCTTTAAATCTACTTGTTCGTTTTTTGCAATTTCACGTTCATAAAAAGACACAATATTTTTATAGCCAATACCTAATCTAGAAGTATAAAACTCAAATTTTGGTTCTTCTTCTGAAGCGATTCTAATACCCACTTTAAACTTTTTATCAGTCTCTTTTTGCAAAAGCGCTAATTCTTCGTAATTATCTATAATTGGTATACAATTTTGATGACCAGAATTAATTAGATCTCCAATGTTTTTAACGTATTGATCGCGTTTAAAACCATTACAAATTACATAAGTAGATGGTTTTATTTTACCTGCTTTTTTTAGATTATTAACAATATCTATGTCAAAAGCAGATGATGTTTCTATGTGAATTTCGTTTTTTAAAGCCTCATTAAGTACATGTTTAAAATGAGAGCTTTTAGTACAATAACTATAAAAGTATTTACCTTTATAATTATGCTTTTCAATACTCTGTTTAAACCAGCCTTTGGCTCTATTTATGTTTTCTGAGATTTTTGGCAAATAGGTAAACTTTAATGGAGCTCCATATTCTTGAGCTAATTCCATTAAATTAATTCCATGCCAAAACAGTTTGTTATTTTCTGTTTTAAATTCCTCTTGAGGAAAATCGAACGTTTGTTCGACTAAATCGATATATTTTGTGTTCACTTTGTTTAATTAATAATATAATGATAAATGACTTCTAAGCTTTAAAACAACTTGTTTTAGCCAGAAAATAAAACTCTTAAACAAGAGTTTATTATCACTGTATTATTTGTAAGTAAACTACGTGCAATTTAAAGTAAAGTTGCAAATCTTCTAGAAAAGAAGATGGAGATACCTTAATTTTTTCGTTACATTTCCAAAATGCGTTGTAAGTCTTTTTCTCCAAAAATAACTTACTATCGAAATAAGAAAAACTTAACATTTAACTTATAATAAGCGAATCAAAAGTAAATTATTTTTTAATACAAAACACAAAAACAAAAAAAAAGTGAAAAAAATTTTCACTTTTACTATTTCTTTTAAATACTAGTCTTCAGGTGGATAACCATGAATTTTTTCGAAGTCTTCATCAAAGTTAGCACGTAAATAAGCATTTAATTTCTTCCTATAATCGTCCTTTAACCATGTTACAAAGTTGTGGGTACTTTTAGAAATACATTTTGCATATCTATTAATTCTATCATCTATCTCCTCTCCAAGCTTTTTAGCCAAAATTAAAGCATCAAAAACGTCTTCACTGTTTTCGATACACATTTTTGCATGGTGTACAATAGACTTTTCTAAAACTCTTTTAGAAGACTCCCCTGCTCTAATTGTATCTATATACACTTGCTTCATGTCAAAATACATGTCTTTAGAATTCGCAAATTCTTTTTTAATGGCTGCTGGTAATTCATATTTAAAATTACTTTCTATTTCTTCATCAGAAAGTATTGCATTTAAATAATAATCTGGAGCTCTAAACATTTTTTGCCAGTCTAAATCTGCTCCCCAAGGTCCAAATCTATAGAAATTGTTTCCTAAATCTAAGACGTCAAACTCTTTTTTATCTCCATAAATACGAGAACCACGACCAATCATTTGATAATATAAGGTTAGTGATTTTGTAGCTCTGTTTAGTACTATAGCCTCTATACTAGGTTCATCAAATCCTGTTGTTAAAATACTAACAGATGTAATAATTGCTCCAGGTGTTTTATGAAACCATTTTAAGATTAATTCACGTTCTTTTTTAGTGTTTGTATTATCCAGGTGTGCAATTGGGTATCCTGCTTTCTTAAAAGCATAAAAAACTTGAATAGAAGTATTTATACCATTATTAAATATTAATGTTTTTTTGCCTTTAATGGTTTCTTCGTAAGCAGAAACTAATTTAGAAAGCATGTCTACATTCATGTATAAATCTTCTGAGGATTTTACTGTATAATCTCCATTTGCACCCACTTCTAATGAGGTTAAACCAACATTATAAGAGTACATATTTGCACTTGCTAAATAATCATTACTAATTAAATCTTTAATAGATTCACCAACCACCAATTCTTGATAGTTCTCATACATAGGTAATTTTATGTTAGAACTTAATGGAGTTGCAGTAACACCAAGAATAAATGATTTATTAAAAAATTTAAATATTTTAGTAAATGAGTTGTAGTGAGCCTCATCAACAATTACTAAACCTATATCAGAAATGTCAAATTTATCATCATTTAAACGATTGTTTAGTGTTTCTACCATTGCTACAAAACAATCAAACTCATGCTGATCATCTAATTTTGCAGTTGAATTTACGGTTTTATTAGTAACACCAAACTCCTTTAACATTTTAGAAGTTTGTTTGCTTAACTCAATTCTATGGGTTAAAACAAGTACTTTCTTTTTAAAAGTTTTTAAGTAACGTTTTGTAATTTCAGAAAAGATAACTGTTTTTCCTCCTCCAGTTGGTAATTGATAAAGTAAGTGATAATCTTCTGGAGCAGTTTCGAATCTTTTAAAAATTTCTTCTAGTGCATCTTTCTGATATCCATATAACTCTTTTCCTGTATTTGCTTCTGAAATTTTTGTTTCTGTCAAAATTTAAAAAATTTAAGTAACAAAAATAAGACTTAAACCAGGTTTAATGCAAGTTTATCTTATAGAAATCTTGATAATTCTGTTTGAGTGATATCATAATGTGAGGCATGATAGACACAAACGCCGTTTTTAATGATGAGTAATTGTGGTGATTGGTGTTGAACTTGAAAAGTATATCCCACTTCATCAGAGACATTTCTATAAGACAAAAGATCTAGATAATAAACTTTTAATCTTTCATGCTCTTCTGTAAATAATTTTTCGAATTGTTTAATAACCATACTACTAATACCACATCTAGTAGAATGTTTAAATATAAAAATAGATTCAGTTTTAGATTGCTCTTTAATAGTTTCTAACTGCTCTAAAGCATTTAAAGGAATCCAATTTATGTTAGTATTTTTATTTGATGAGGCTCCACTCTTCTCTCCACCTCCAAAAATATTAGAAAATATACTCATCTTTTTATTTCAAATTTAAAATACAAATATAAGAAAGATAAAACAGTCAAAAAGTCATAAAAATTAGAAAAAACAAGTCAAAATGTCTTGCTAAATCATTGATTTTTAGATGGTACTAAATTTGCTAATTAATAAATGTAAAAAGAAAAAAAACGAAAAATGAATTTTAATAACTATACAACAAAATCACAAGAGACCATACAAATGGCGCAACAAATTGCGCAAGCTTTTGGTCATAATCAAATAGAAAACGAACATATTTTTAAAGCTTTAACAGAAGTAGACCAAAATGTGTTGCCTTTTTTATTAAAGAAACTTAACATCAATATTGATGTTGTAAACCAGATATTAGAAAAACAATTACAAAGTTTTGCTAAGGTTTCTGGTGCAGAATTAATGCTTTCTAGAGAAGCAAGTAAAACGTTAAATGAAGCATCTATTATTGCTAAAGACATGAAAGATGATTTCGTTTCTATAGAACATTTAATACTAGCCATTTTTAAATCGAAATCTAATATTGCACAAGTTTTAAAAGACCAAGGAGTAACAGAAAAAGATTTAAAAGCAGCTATAGATGAGTTAAGAAAAGGAGAAAGAGTTACCTCTCAGAGTCAAGAAGAAACATATAATGCTTTAAGTAAATATGCTAAAAACTTAAATCAATTAGCACAAGACAACAAGTTAGATCCTGTTATTGGTAGAGATGAAGAAATAAGAAGATTGCTTCAAATTTTATCTAGAAGAACTAAAAATAACCCAATTTTAGTGGGTGAACCAGGTACAGGTAAAACTGCAATTGCAGAGGGTTTAGCCCATAGAATTGTAGATGGTGATGTGCCAGAAAATCTAAAAGACAAGCTTATTTTCTCTTTAGACATGGGCGCCTTAATTGCTGGTGCAAAATATAAGGGTGAATTTGAAGAGCGTTTAAAAGCAGTCATAAAAGAAGTAACTACTTCAGATGGAGATATTGTGTTGTTTATTGATGAAATACACACTTTAGTTGGTGCAGGTGGTGGACAAGGTGCAATGGATGCAGCTAATATTTTAAAACCAGCATTAGCAAGAGGTGAACTGCGTGCAATTGGTGCTACTACCCTAGATGAATATCAAAAATATTTTGAAAAAGATAAGGCTTTAGAAAGACGTTTTCAAAAGGTTTTGGTTGATGAACCAGATACAGAAAGTGCTATTTCTATTTTAAGAGGTATTAAAGAAAAGTACGAAACACATCATAAAGTACGTATTAAAGATGATGCTATTATTGGAGCTGTAGAATTATCTCAGAGATATATTACCAATCGTTTTTTACCAGATAAAGCTATCGATTTAATGGACGAAGCTGCCTCTAAATTACGCATGGAAATTAACTCAAAACCAGAAGAATTAGATGTCTTAGATCGTAAAATAATGCAATTAGAAATTGAAATTGAAGCGATTAAACGTGAAAAAGATGAAGTAAAATTAAAGACTTTACGTGCTGAGTTAGCCAATTATAAAGAGCAAAGAAATACTATAAATGCAAAATGGAAATCAGAAAAAGAAGTTGTAGATAACATTCAGAATAGAAAATCTGAAATCGAAAACTATAAAATTGAAGCAGAAAAAGCAGAACGTGAAGGTGATTATGGTAAGGTTGCAGAAATTAGATATGGTAAAATTAAAGAAGCGCAAGAAGCATTAGAAAAATTACAGCAAACATTGCAAGAAAATCAAAATGAAAAGTCTTTAATAAAAGAAGAAGTTACATTAGATGATATTGCAGAAGTTGTAGCAAAATGGACAGGTATTCCTATTACAAAAATGATTCAGTCTGAGCGTGATAAATTGTTACAATTAGAAAAACAATTACACAAAAGAGTGGTTGGTCAAGAAGAAGCTATTGTAGCTATTTCTGATGCAGTAAGACGCTCTAAAGCTGGCTTGCAAAACCCTAATAAACCTATAGGAAGTTTCTTATTTTTAGGAACAACTGGAGTGGGTAAAACAGAATTAGCAAAAGCTTTAGCTGAATATTTATTTGATGATGAAAATGCAATGACTAGAATTGATATGAGTGAATATCAAGAGCGTCATTCTGTAAGTAGATTAGTAGGTGCACCTCCTGGATATATTGGTTATGATGAAGGAGGGCAATTAACTGAAGCTGTAAGAAGAAGACCTTATTCTGTAGTGCTTTTAGATGAAATTGAAAAAGCACATCCAGACACTTTTAATGTTCTTTTACAAGTTTTAGATGAAGGAAGGTTAACAGATAATAAAGGACGAGTTGCAGATTTTAAAAATGCAATTATCATCATGACATCAAATATGGGTAGTCATATTATTCAAGAAAAATTTAGTGATCCAAAAGCTGATTTAGATGCTGTAACTGAATTAGCTAAAATTGAAGTTTTAGGATTGTTAAAGAAATCTGTGAGACCAGAATTTTTAAACAGAATTGATGATGTAATCATGTTTACGCCATTAAATAAAAACGATATTTTTGAAATTGTAAGATTACAAATAGATCATTTAAAGAAAATGATTGGTAAACAAGATATTACTTTAGATGCTACAGATGAAGCTATTGCTTACTTAGCTAAAAAAGGATATCAACCAGAATTTGGAGCAAGACCTGTAAAAAGAGTCATTCAGAAAGAAGTTTTAAACCAATTATCTAAAGAAATTCTATCAGGTAAAGTAACTACAGATAGTATCATATTATTAGATGCTTTTGATGATAAATTAGTGTTTAGAAATCAATCTGATTTAGTAGAAAATTAAGTTTTATAGATTACATAGTTTAGAAAGGGTGATACAAAAAGTATCACCTTTTCTTTTTTGGTTATATTCGTATTTTAAAATATCTATCATGAAAAAATATTTCTTTCTTTTATTATTTGCTTTTACATTAATTTCTTCATGTACTACAGAAGAAACAACTACATATTATTTAATTAGACATGCAGAAAAAGATAGAACAGATGCTACGAATCCAAATCCTAGTTTAACTATAAAAGGAGAACAGAGAGCTCAAAATTGGGCAGAATATTTTAAAGATAAAAAAATAGATGCTGTATATTCTACAAAGTACTATAGAACCATAGAAACAGCAACACCAACAGCAAAAACTAAAAATTTAGAAGTGCAGTTTTATAATCCAAGAAATATGTATGATTCTATTTTTATGGCAGAAACAAAAGGTAAATCTGTGTTAGTTGTTGGTCATAGCAACACCACTCCAGTTTTTGCAAATAAAATATTAGGCGAAAACAAATATGAAAATATGGATGATAGTGATAATGCTAGTTTATATATAGTTACTGTATCAGAAAATAAAAAAGAAAGTAAAATAGAAAAAGTTAACGAATAATTGACACCTCAATATTTCTTAAAATAATTTCTGAAACCAGTTTTAAATTGTTCTTTTCGTATGCTTTATCAATGTCAATAAGCTTAATATTTTCAGCATTAGGTTTGTAGTTTTGATAATCTACAAAACGAATTCCATTTTTAAAACACTGTTCTTTTAGTACTCTAAAACGCTTTCCTCCTCCATTTGTATGATAAGAATAGGCTAAATAATCTATTAAATAATCTTCTTTACCAATCCAATAAATAAATACATCTTCAAAGTCTTCTCCTCCTCCATTTTCTGTAAAAGTGATTTCTATTTTATAATATTCTTTTCCATTAATTGTAGAAGGTGGTAATCGTTTTTTACGAACAGCTTTATCATTTAATCCATAAGGTAATACAGAAAAATAATGAACTGAATTTACAGAATTACTGTATTTTAAAGCCATAGAATCTACAACGATTATTGATTTTTCATTTATAAATCGTTCAAATCCGCTATTACTCAACACATCTTTTATAGAATCAAAAGATCTAATTAGTTTAAACTTTCCATTATTTCTTATAGCAGAATATTGTTTATCTCTAAATTCAAATGTAATTTCTGAATTAGAAACTTTATCAGTACCAGAGGCTAATATAGATTTGTCAACAATTTGTTGCGCTGTCAATTCCTTTTTTTGTGGCTGACAAGAAATGAATAAAATAAATGATAATAAAAGGATTCTCATTAATGTAGGTTTTCTTATAATTGATGCCAAAATTACGTTTCTTTAGCGAATGTAAAAATGTATCTTTGTAAAAACTTAAAATCAGTCAAAGACTGTGCAGAAAAAAATAAACATACAAAATAAAAAAGCACGTTTCGAATACGAAATCCTAGACAAATATATTGCAGGAATTCAGTTAACAGGAACAGAAATAAAATCCATTAGACAAAGCAAAGCCAGAATTACTGAGAGCTTTTGTGAGTTTAATGAACGTGGAGAATTGTTTATTGTTAATATGTACATTCAAGAATACATGTTTGGACATCATTTTAATCACAATCCAAAAAGTGAACGTAGACTTCTATTAAATAAAAGAGAATTACGTAGTTTAAAAAAAGATGTAGAAGCCAAAGGAAATACAATAGTGCCTTTAAAATTGTTTATTAATGATAGAGGCTTTGCAAAACTAGAAATTGCTTTAGCTAAAGGTAAACAAACACATGACAAACGAAATGTTATTAAAGATAGAGATAGCAAACGTAACTTAGATAGAATTAAAAAAAGCTTTAATGCTTAAAGAAAAACTTAAAGATTACAATATTATTTTAGCTTCTGGTTCTCCTAGAAGACAACAATTCTTTAAAGATTTAGATATAGATTTTACAATAATTTTAAAATCTGTTGATGAAGTTTATCCTAAAGAATTAAAAGAGACAGAGATTACAGATTATTTAGCAGATTTAAAATCTAAAGCATTTACAAATTTATCAGATAAAGATATTTTAATAACCTCAGATACTATTGTTTGGTTAAATAATAAAGCTTTAGGTAAACCAAAAAATGACAAAGAGGCTTTTAACATGTTATCTGCTTTGTCTGGCAAAACTCATAAAGTAATTACATCTATAAGTATTAAAACAAATCTTTTTCAAAAGATGATTAATGATGTTACTAAGGTTTCTTTTAAACAATTAAGTGATGAAGAAATAGAGTATTACATCAAAAAATATAAACCTTTTGATAAGGCTGGTGCTTACGGAATACAAGAATGGATAGGGTTTATAGGAATAGATAAAATTGAAGGCAGCTATTTTAATGTTGTTGGTTTACCTGTTCATAAACTTTATAAAACATTGATGAATTTATCATAATTAACCTCAAATAAAAGTTTATTTTTACGCAAATTTTACACGATATATTAAAATGAAGAAATATACATTCACAGAAAAGAAAGATACACGTTCAGGTTTTGGTGATGGTTTAACAGAATTAGGTAGAACGAACCCAAATGTTGTAGCACTTTGTGCAGATTTAATTGGTTCTTTAAAGATGGATCAATTTATTAAAGAAAATCCAGAACGCTTTTTTCAAGTTGGTATTGCAGAAGCAAATATGATGGGGATTGCTGCAGGTTTAACCATTGGTGGTAAAATACCTTTTACTGGTACTTTTGCAAATTTTTCTACAGGTAGAGTGTATGATCAAATAAGACAATCTATTGCTTATTCTGGTAAAAATGTAAAAGTTTGTGCTTCTCATGCTGGAGTTACTTTAGGAGAAGATGGAGCTACACACCAAATTTTAGAAGATATAGGATTAATGAAAATGTTACCAGGGATGACAGTAATTAATCCTTGTGACTATAATCAAACTAAAGCTGCAACTATTGCTATTGCAGAACATAAAGGACCTGTTTATTTGCGTTTTGGTAGACCAAAAGTACCTGTGTTTATGCCAGAAGATTTAAAGTTTGAAATTGGTAAAGGTATTCAGCTTACAGAAGGAAAAGATGTTACTATTGTTGCTACTGGACATTTAGTTTGGGAATCTTTACAAGCTGCAGAGCAATTAGAAGAACAAGGTATTTCTGCAGAAGTAATAAATATACATACTATTAAACCATTAGATGAAGAAATTATTTTATCATCTGTTGCTAAAACTGGTTGTATAGTAACTGCTGAAGAACATAATAAATTAGGTGGTTTAGGAGAAAGTGTAGCTAGAACTTTAGCTTTAAACTCACCTACTCCACAAGAATTTGTGGCAACAAATGATACTTTTGGTGAGTCTGGAACTCCAGATCAACTTATGGCTAAATATGGATTGGATGCTGCTGCAGTTGTAAAAGCTGTTAAAAAAGTAATTTCTAGAAAAAAATAACGTTTTTGTTATTAAAGGCGTCTATATAAAAACTATAAATTAATAAGTATGAAAAAAGTAATTTTAGTAATGTTTTTGGCTTTAGGTTTAAGTCAAGTTTCAAATGGTCAAATTCAATTTGGTCTTAAAGGTGGTATTAACTATAACTCTAACTCTATTAAAGAATCTGGACAAGATGTTTTTGACGGAGCTAAAAGTAAAACTGGCTATCATGCAGGTGTTTGGTTACGTTTTAAAATACCAGTAATTGGTTTGTATTTAAGACCAGAATTAGTGTATACCAATTTAGAAAATGAAGTTTACTATAAAACAGCAGCAAAAACAACTACTCATAATTTTCAAAAATTAGATATTCCTGTTCTTTTAGGTAAAAAGATTTTTGGTATTGGTAATGTTTATATTGGTCCTTCTTTTCAATATATTTTAGATTCAGATTTTAGTGTAAGCGATATTTCTAGCGTAGATGGAGATGGATTTACAGTGGGTCTTCAATTTGGAGGTGGTTTAGAATTTGGAAGATTAGGTATTGATGTAAGATGGGAAAGAGCTTTTTCTGATGTAGAATCTTCTTTTGTAGGTAACTTAGGAAGTGTAAGTTATGATACTAGAATAAATCAAATAATCTTTGGATTATCTTATAGGTTATAAGATTAATAACAATAAACAAAAAAGCTCTTGAAACATTCAAGAGCTTTTTTATTTATTTAATATTTGGATTTAAATAATCTGGTAATGTTGGATTATCTGGATCATTAAAATCATTACTTGGATCTCCATCACCATTTCTATCTTCATTTCTTGTTAAAACGCCATCTCCATCATCATCACTATCAAAATAGTTTGGTATTCCATCAGAATCTGTATCGTCATTATTAACATTACCATCATTATCTACATCTTCTGAAATAGTTTTTACACCATCATTGTCATGATCTGTATTAGGTACTAATGTTAATAAATCTATATAGAATAAAATATTTGTATCAACTAAATTGTTAGACCAGTTTTGAGGATTTGAAGACGGATAAGCTAACCCAGAAGGAATAAATAAAACACCTTTACCTCCGTTTAAATATGTAATAGGACCATTAAAAGGACCTCCATTAGCATCTTTTTTTAACTCACCACCTTTAAAATTAGTAAATCCATAAGAGAAACCTCTAACTACAGAAGTCAAACTAAACCATAAACCACTTTGGTTTTGATCAAAATTAGTATCGCTAAAAGTTGTTCCAGAAAAAGTTTTTCCTGCATATTTAGTAAATACTGAATCTACTTTTGTAGGAAAACCTCTGTCAGGATCATTACCATAATCTCCTTCTCTTTCTACGTAAACATATAACTTATAGTTAATGTCATTTTCTGTAACATCCATTGTTTTTAGTTTGGTATCATCAAACATAGCAGTTTCACCAGCAACTAAAACTTTAATAGAATCTACAGAACTATCATAATAATGATTTTTTAAAAATTTAACTATAGAATCGTTATCTGAAATTGCTAAAGCTTCATGATCTACATCAGCAAATGGATTTGTTCCAAAAGTATCATCACCACAAGAATAAACTAATACAGAAAGTATTATTAATAGAAAAAAGTATCTAGTTTTAAACATATAATATCTTAAAAATTGTGGGCGCAATTTACCATTTTTATACCTTTGTAAAAAGATAAATAAAACATTTTAACTTTTTTTATGAGGATTGATAAATATTTATGGTGTATTCGATTATACAAAACAAGAAGTATGGCAACAACAGCCTGTAAAAAAGGTCAAGTTAAAATAGAAAACTCGAATGTTAAACCCTCAAAAGAATTGTTTGGAAACGAACAAATAACGGTTCGAAAAAACCAGATTAATTATAAAATTAAAGTTTTAGATATTCCTCCTAGCAGAGTTGGTGCAAAATTAGTAGATTTATATCGTAAAGATTTAACTCCAAAAGAAGAATTTGAAAAAACAGAGCTATTAAAATTTGCTAAAGATTATTATAGAAAAAAAGGAAGTGGAAGACCTACTAAAAAAGATAGAAGAGATATAGAGGGTTATCAAGAAGACACAACAGAAGATATATGATACTAGAAGAAAATATTATATTAAATAATACTCAAATTGATCAAAAAATTAGAAGAATTGCTTATCAAATTTATGAAAGTAATTCTAACGAAAAAGAATTAATTATTGCTGGTATTAAAGGAAATGGATTTATACTAGCCAATAAAATAGTAGCAGTTTTAGAGAAAATTTCTACTTTAAAAGTGACTATTTGTGAGGTAAATATTAATAAAAAGAAACCCTTAGAAAAAATAACAACGTCTTTAACTAAAGAAGCATATAAAAATAAATCTCTAGTTTTAGTAGATGATGTTTTAAATTCTGGGACCACTCTAATCTATGGAGTAAAACATTTTTTAGAAGTACCTTTAAAAAGATTTAAAACAGCTGTTTTAGTAAATAGAAACCATAAAAAATATCCTGTTAAAGCAGATTTTAAAGGGGTATCATTATCAACTTCTATAAAAGAACATATAGTTGTAGATTTTGATGCTACTAAAACTATGGCTTATTTAGAATAATAAATTATAAATTTCTTCTACAACTTCATTTTTCTTTTTCCCATCAGTTTTTATCGAGATTTTTGCTTGTTCGTAAAAACGAGTTCTTTCAAATAAATGTTTTCCAACAAATTCAAAAATCTGATCATCATTTAATGAGGCTACTAAGGGTCTTTTCTGTTTTTTAGCAATAAGTCTTTCAGCTAATTTTTTAACACTAGCTTGCAAATATATTGAAGTTGCATTTGCATCGTTAATTATTTGAATATTATTACCATAACAAGGTGTTCCACCTCCTAAAGAAAGAATAAAATCTTCTTTTTTATTTAAAATTTCTGCTAAATAAATACCTTCTATTTTTCTAAAATAAATTTCTCCTTTTTCAGAAAAAATATTAGAAATAGTCATTTTTTCTCTTTCTACAATGTAGTCATCTAAGTCAATTAAAGTTAATCCTGTCTTACTTGATAACTTTCTACCTATACTAGATTTACCAGAAGCCATATAGCCTAATAAAACAATTTTCATCTTTAAATTTTTTTCAAATATCGATAAAATAAAATCATTTTTAACTAAATCATCAACAGTATTGATACTATATTTGCAATCAAATAAACTTGCGCACGTGGTGGAATTGGTAGACACGCTACCTTGAGGGGGTAGTGAACGTAAGTTCGTGGAAGTTCGAATCTTCTCGTGCGCACTTATACACACATTTCTTCACAAAAAATTAACCTTTAGCAACAGTTTTATAACTATTTTTGAATTTATGTATAAACACCTCTCTTTAATAGTACTTTTATTTATAAGTACCCAGCTATTCTCGCAGAAAGACAGTATAATACCTACTAAAATATTAAAAGGTCAAATTGTTCATGCAGAAAAAAATGAAACGCTAAGTGCAGCTCATGTTTTAAACTTAAATACTGTACAAGGTACCATAACAAATGAAGATGGTTTTTTTGAATTACCTACCAGAGTTAATGATACTATTTTAGTTTCTTATTTAGGATTTTCGTCTATTAAACTTAAAATTACTAATGATTTACTTAAGGGTAATGAGTTAGAAATAGCACTTTATGAAAAACCAGAAGAAATAAAAGAAGTAATTATAAAATCTACAAAACTAATAGGTGTTTTAGAGGTTGATGTGAAAATGGTTCCAAAAGATAGGTTCACTAGAATTCATATAAACGGATTGCCTCAAACTTATGAAGTTGGTAAACCTAAAAAGAAAAACTTCTCCTCTCCTATTGCTGCTTTATTTAATCCTGTAGATTTCTTGTATAGTCATTTTGGTAAAAAGCCTAAACAACTAAAAAAATTACAAAAACTTAAGAAAGAAGATGACTTAAGAAAAATTATGGCTGGTAAGTTTGATAGAGAAGTTATGATGGAGTATCTAGACATGGATAGACAAGAGCTTACAGATTTATTAACCGACTGTAATTATTCTGATTACTTTATAAAGAAAGCATCAGATTTACAGATGATAGAAGCTGTTTTAGATTGTTATGAAAACTACAAAGCCTTGAAAAAAGGAAAGATAGAAAGAGATAAATTACCAAAAAAGAATTAATAAAAAGAGCCAAATACCTCACATATTTGGCTCTAATCAACTATTAAAAACTAACTAATTACTAACTATAAGATTATAGTTACTACACACATATGACGCTTGTGTTGTTAATAAGTTACAAACTAATAATTGTTTAACATTCATTTAAGAAAAAAGCCAGCTAATAGCTGGCTTTTCTTTTTATTAGACTAGTAATTATTCTTATTGGTTACCTAATATAATAGGAAGACCATCTTTTCCAGAACCAATTACTACTACTTTACTATTATTAGATTTAGCTAACTCTAAAGTAGCTTCTATACCTTTTTCTTGTAGAATTTTATCTGTTAAAGATGCACTTAAAATTCTATTGGCAGTTGCTTTACCTTCTGCATCAATTTTTTGTCTTTCTGCCTCTTTTTTAGCTTTTGCTAATCTAAACTCATATTCTAAAGACTCTTGTTCTTGTTTTAATTTAGTTTCAATTGCAGTTCTAATTGTAGTTGGTAATTTTACATCTTCTACTAATACTCTTTTTACAAGTAAATATTGATCTTTAAGAAGTATTTGTACTTCATCTAAAATTTCTTGCTCAATAACATCTCTTTTACTAGAATACAACTGTTCTGGTGTATAACGTCCAACAACACTTCTTGCTGCAGCATTAATTGCAGGATCTAATAATTCTCTCTCATAATCTTCTCCTTTTGTTTTTATTAAAAGACCAAGATTGCTAAATTCTGGTTCGTACCAAATTGTTCCGTTAACTTTTACTTCTAATCCGTTAACTGAAAGCACATTCATTTCATCTGAAACAGACTGCTGACGAACTTTTCTAACAATCATTTCATTCCAAGGAGCAACAATTTGAAAACCTTCTCCATAGGTTTTTTCAGTATTAATACCATCACCAAAACGTTCGAAAACAACACCTCCTTCACCAGGACCAATAGTTACTGTAGATTTTGAGAATAAAATGATGACAGCTATAATTATAAAAATCATAAACACACCACCTTTTGGAAAATTTAATTCCATTTGATTATTTGCCATTTTATTTATTTTTAAATTTATTCAAATTTACGATTTATAAAGACGAATATCAATCTTAAGTCTTTTTAAATTTTTCCTAAATATTTTCTAATAAACCATTCTGTAGATAGTAAAAGTATTATGATGAATAAAATCCATTTCCAATCTATTAATTGTTGTAATTTTTTCACTTGCTTTTGTTTGGTAAAATAAGTGTCATCATTTACTAATTGGTTAATTAAATCGTCTAATTGACTTGCATAATAAAACTTACCTTCAGTTTGTTTTGCTAATTGTTTCATTTTAGAACTATTTGCATTTGTAAACTGCTCTTCTATTTGGTAATCCGTAATTTTAAATGTACCATTTCTAGTTATATTCTGTTGTAATACCCTTACTTGATAGGTATAATCTCCAGATAATAAGTTTTCTATATTTACTTGATAGTTATTGTTTTTTAAAGAAAACGGAAATTTAGATATTACGTTTGTATCTTTATTTGTAATTGTAATTTCAAGATTTGCTCTAGAATCAAACTTGTAATTTTTATCTGTAAAAAAAGCGTTAACATTTATTGTAGAGTTTGCTGCATAAATAGGTTCTATATCTACTTCTAATCTATTTCTCTTTTTTGTTGATGCTAAATATTGAATAATATTACCTATAAATTCATCAAAATCTGAAAAAGAATTCGTGTTTAAAAATGTAGTAGCTCTCCATTTCCAAATATTTTCTCCAAACAATACACCTGTTTTTTGATTATTTTCAGAAAAAGAAGCCAAAAGAGGACTTTCAGTTCTAATACCATTTATACTTTGATAAAGTAATACTTGATGCTCTTTTTGAAAATCTATTTTACCAAACTTATCTTCTAAAGGAGGAAAACTTTTAAAACCAATATCATTTTGTAAAAAAGTTATATAGCTACTATTAAAAATAGGAGTATAATTTTCAACTTGATTTATAGCACTTTTTGTAAAACCTAAGGATTTAGAATTTAAAAAATTCCAATTAGTTTTTGTACCAGCAATTAAAAAATAGTTTAATCTTTCTTCTTTTATTTTATTTAGAATATTAGTGAATTGGTTATTGGGCTGATATAATATAACTAGTTGATAATCATTTAGATTAAAATCGTTTTCAGAAATTAATTTAATGTTTACATTATTCTGTTTTTTTATAGAAATAGCTTTCTTTAAAGCGCCTAAGTCTGGATGTAAAATTGAACTAAGAATTAAGATATTAGTTCTTTCATTAATAGTTTCTATAGAAAAAGTTTTTTTATTATTTATTATGTTTTTTTCAGAATTTAAAGGAGTTAATATTGCTGTATAATATTGAATACCTTCTTTTGTTGATGTTAAGTTAGTTTGAATTGTTTTTGAGTTATTGTCTTTTGAAAAACTTAAGTTTTTTCTATAAACAGTTTTATTATTTTTTTGAATTGTAAGCTGAGTATTTACAATATTTAATCCTTCATAATTTAGAATTATTTCAACAGGAAATTCATTTCCTAAAAAATTATATTTGTTAACATTTAACTGGCTAATTCTTAAATCTGAATATTTAGTTGTATCACCAACTAATACAGGATATATTTTTTGATTACTTTTTAAAAATTGATAATCTGTACCTACAGTTTGGTTTCCGTCTGAAACAAGTATAATTGGAGATAACTTATTCTTATTTAATGAGTTAACCCTATTTATAGATTTATAAATATTGGTGTTTTCATTAGAAAAGTCTAAAGTGTCTTTATTATTAACATCGTCTCCAAAAGCATAAATTTCGATATTAAACTTCTCTTTTAAATCCTTATTTAGAGTAAGTTTATTAATGTTATTTTTTACAGTTTCTGCTGCTTTAAAATAGGAAATTGATTTAGAATTATCTACAAGTAAACTTAAAGTGGGTTTTATATCAATATTTTTTGATGTATTAATTTTAGGGTTTATAAATAATAATAATAACAAAAAAAGAGATAACACTTTTAGAGAAAATAAAACCAAGATACCTTTATATCTCTTTTTTTTATAGAAATATTGATAATAACCTATAAAAAAGGAGAAGCAGATAGCTAGTAAAATATAAAAAAAAGTGATTGTCAAGAATTTGATAATTATATTCTGAAAGATATAAATATCAGGTATAATAGAAAAACCTATAACGTAAAATATTATAGTTTTAATAGTTAAAGTTTACAATGCTAAAGTTATCCTAAAAATGATTCTATTATTTCTTTTTAAAAGAATAGATCTTCATTTTATCTCTAGTAGATGTTTTTATTACTCCTTGCTTATTTAAATCATCTAAAATTTTATAAACATTAAGAATTAAACTTGTGTTTTGAATTCTTTCTAAAATTTGATAACCTGTAAGCGGTTCTTTCTTTAGAACTCTTACAATTTTTTTGTGCAGATTTGATATTTTATTAATCTTCATTCTGGGGGAAAAATTTGATTAATTCAAATGTAAAAAAATCATTGAATATTGAAATATATTTTAGATAAAAAATATTAATAAATAGTTGAAATGTAAAAAGGAGCAGTTAAACTGCTCCTTTTTATTTTTTAAATGTATGTATTTTAGATGCTTATGTAAGCATTCCTCCATCAACTGAAAGAGTTTGACCTGTAATGTAAGCAGACATATCAGATGCTAAAAATACACATGCATTTGCTATATCTTCTGGCTTTCCTCCTCTTTTTAATGGAATTGAATCTCTCCAACTTTGTACTGTCTTTTCATCTAGTTTATCTGTCATTTCAGTTTCTATAAAACCTGGAGCAATTACATTACTTCTCACGTTTCTAGACCCTAATTCTAAAGCTACAGATTTAGAAAAACCAACAATACCTGCTTTTGAAGCTGCATAGTTAGTTTGCCCAGCATTACCTTTTAAACCAACTACAGAACTCATGTTAATAATAGAGCCTCCTCTTTGTTTCATCATTGGTCTAATAACAGCTTTGGTTAAATTAAAAACTGATTTTAAATTTACTTCAATCACTTTATCAAAATCTTCTTCAGAAATACGCATTAACAAGTTGTCTTTTGTAATACCTGCGTTATTTACCAAAACGTCTATGCTTCCAAATTCTTTTTGTACTTCTGCAGCTAATTCTTGTGCAGCATTAAAATCTGCAGCATTAGATTGATAACCTTTAGCTTTTACTCCATAAGTTTTTAATTCTTCTTCTAAAGCATTTGCAGCTTCTACAGAAGAACTGTAAGTAAATGCAACATTAGCACCTTGTTTTGCAAATTCAACAGCAATACCTTTTCCAATACCTCTTGTTGCACCAGTAATTATTGCAGATTTATTTTCAAGTAATTTCATAATTTTATGTTTAGTTGATATTCAAATATAAAAAAGAAATTCCCGTTTTTCACGGGAATTTATATTATTCTATTTTAAAATAGCGTATTTATTAATTTAAAACACTAGCCACCATTTCTCCAATTTTAGCAGGTGAACTCACTACATGAACACCATTTTCTGCTAAGATTTTCATTTTTGCTTGTGCAGTATCATCAGCACCACCTACAATTGCTCCTGCATGTCCCATAGTTCTTCCAGCAGGTGCAGTTTGACCAGCAATAAAACCAACAACTGGTTTTCTGTTGCCATCAGCTTTTATCCATTGAGCAGCTTCTGCTTCTAAATTACCACCAATTTCACCAATCATTACAATAGCTTCTGTTTCATCATCATTCATTAACATTTCTACAGCTTCTTTTGTTGTTGTTCCAATAATTGGATCTCCACCAATTCCAATTGCTGTAGTAATACCAAACCCTTGTTTTACAACTTGGTCTGCTGCTTCATACGTTAATGTACCAGATTTAGAAACGATACCCACTCTACCTTTTTTAAAGATAAAACCTGGCATAATACCAACTTTAGCTTCTTCTGGTGTAATAACACCTGGACAGTTAGGACCAACTAATCTACAGTCTTTATTTTCTATATATGCTTTAACTTTAACCATATCTGCTACAGGAATACCCTCTGTAATACAAATGATTACTTTAATACCTGCATCTGCAGATTCCATAATTGCATCAGCAGCAAAAGCTGGTGGTACAAAAATTATAGATGTATCTGCTCCTGCTTTTTCTACAGCTTCTACAACTGTATTAAATACAGGTTTACCTAAATGCTCTTGGCCACCTTTTCCTGGAGTAACACCTCCAACAACATTGGTTCCATAATCAATCATTTGACCAGCATGAAAAGTACCTTCACTACCTGTAAATCCTTGTACAATAATTTTTGAATCTTTATTTACTAAAACGCTCATGGTTTGTTAATTTTATTTGTTTTGCAAAAATAGTTGTTCTCTTACTTTTATAAAAAAGTTATTTGTTTTTTATTTTTCTTTTAACAGTCTTTTTAGACCTGCCAATTGTTTTAATTTCTCTCTTGATTCTTCTACTGGTGTCCCAAAATAAGATTTACCACCTTCTACAGATTTAGTAACTCCTGTTTGTCCTAAGATAATTGCTCCTTTACCTATGGTAATTCCGCTATTTGTACCCACTTGCCCCCAAATAGTAACTTCATCTTCTATAATTACACAACCTGCAATTCCTGTTTGTGAAGCAATTAAGCATTTTTTACCTATTATAGTATCATGACCAACATGAACCTGATTGTCAATTTTTGTTCCTTCTCCTATTGTAGTATCGCCTGTAACTCCTTTATCTATTGTACAAGAAGCACCTAAATCTACATTATCTTTTAAAACAACTCTACCACCAGAAAGTAATTTATCAAATCCTGTAGGTCTATTTTTGTAATAAAAAGCATCTGCTCCTAAAACTGTATTTGCATGAATAGTAACATTATTTCCAATAACTGAATTATCATAAATAGTTACATTAGGATGAATTACACAGTTTTTACCAATTTTTACATGATTACCAATAAAAACATTTGGTTGTATTATAGTACCTTCTCCAATAATAGCAGTATCAGAAATATTGTTTTTTGAAGCTACAAAAGGATTAAAATGATTTGTAATTTTATTAAAATCACGAAATGGATCATCAGAAATTAATAAAGATTTTCCTTGTGGGCAATCTACTTTTTTATTGATTAAAATTGTAGTTGCAGCTGAGTTTAAGGCTTTATCATAATACTTTGGATGATCTACAAAAACAATATCACCTTTTGTAACGACATGAATTTCATTGATGCCTAAAACTTCAAATTCTTCATCACCTATAAAATCACAATTTATTAATTGTGCGATTTCTTTTAGAGTTTGTGGTTTAGAAAACTTCAATTTATTGCTTTAGTTTTAAAGAATTATGAATTAAATTAAATGTGTTTTTATACTTTTTAAATCTGTTTTTAGTTGTCCAAGACATCATCATAAACATATTTTCTTTCCCTTCTACAAAACCTATTAAATAAGAAATATCTATGCCATCAATTTTACCAGTTATTTCATATTGACTAGCATTCTTGATTCTTAATGGAGCATCAGATTTATTTGATTTACCATCTTCAACATTTTCTGTAATACTATTAACCTGATAATCAACATAATTCTTCAAAGGTGAAATAGAGTCATTGTAAATCTCTGCATTTTTAAACGCATTAATGAAATCTTGTTTGTTTTCGTCTATGACTATAGTATATGTTTCTTTAAAAATATTAGCATATTGTAAAGATGCATCTTCGTTTAAAGATTTCATTTCAGACATGTAATCTGGAATGGAAATTGAATAAATATTATTTACATCAATATTTTTTAAATCTTCAACAAAAACTTTGTCAATACCAGATGAACCAACAGAGTCTATAATTTTCTTACATGATTGAAAGATCAATAAAAAAAATAAAAGATAGGAAGTAGTTTTTAAAACTTGTTTCATTAATCTCTAATTCTTTCTTGATAAGAACCTGATGCAGTATCAATTTTTATTTTATCTCCTTCATTTATAAATAAAGGAACATTAACTGTTGCACCTGTTTCTACTGTAGCTGGCTTTGTTGCATTTGTTGCAGTGTTACCTTTAACTCCAGGTTCTGTATGGGTAATTTCTAAAATAACACTTGCAGGCATTTCTACAGAAAGAGGCATATTGTCTTCAGAATTTATAATAATCGTAACAATTTCACCTTCTTTCATTAATTCTGGTGTATCTAAAGCAGCTTCCAATAAACGAATTTGAGTATAATCTGCTTCATTCATAAAATGAAAAAATTCACCATCATTATATAAATACTGAAACTTATGAGTTTCTACTCTAACATCATCTATTTTTCTTCCTGAAGGAAAAGTATTATCTATAACTTTACCATTTGTAACACTTTTTAATTTAGTTCTTACAAATGCAGGTCCTTTACCTGGTTTTACGTGTAAGAATTCAATAATTTTATAGATATCGTTATTGTATCTTATGCATAATCCGTTTCTAATATCTGATGTTGTTGCCATTAAATTTATTTGTTTTTATAGTTTAGTTAGCCTTGTAATATCCTTTCATTATTCCTCTATGAGAATCTTTTATAAACTGTATGATTTCATCACGTTCAGGAGTGGCTTCCATTTCTGCTTCAATTATTTCTATTGCTTGTGAGTTGTTGTAGTTTCTTTGAAAAAGTATTCTATAAATATCTTGAATTTCTCTAATTTTTTCAGAACTAAACCCTCTTCTTCTTAAACCTACTGAGTTAATTCCTACATAAGATAAAGGTTCTCTTGCAGATTTTACATAAGGAGGCACATCTTTACGAACTAAAGACCCACCAGTTACAAATGCATGATTACCTACAGATGCAAATTGATGCACAGCAACCATACCTGCTAATACTACATTGTCACCAATAGTTACATGACCTGCTAATGTAGAATTATTAGAAAAAATACAACCATTACCCACAAAACAATCGTGTGCAATATGACAATAAGCCATAATTAAACAATCGTTTCCAATAACTGTTTTCATTCTATCTGAAGTACCTCTATTGATAGTAACACATTCTCTAATAGTAACATTGTCACCAATTTCTACTGTGGTTTCTTCATCATCAAATTTTAAATCTTGTGGAATAGCAGAAATTACAGCACCAGGAAAAATTCTACAATTTTTACCTATTCTAGCACCTTCCATAATTGTTACATTAGATCCTATCCAAGTTCCAGAACCAATGGTTACATTATTATGTATTGTTGTAAATGGTTCTATTACAACGTTTCTTGCAACTTTTGCTTGTGGATGTACGTATGCTAGTGGTTGATTCATGTTACTTTATCTTTGAAATTTGAGCCATTAATTCTGCTTCTGCAACTAATTTTCCATTAGCATAAGCATAAGCTTGCATATGACATATACCCCTTCTTATAGGAGTTATTAATTCTGCTTTAAAAATTAAAGTATCTCCAGGTAATACTTTTTGTTTGAATTTAACTTTATCCATTTTCATGAAATAGGTTAAATAGTTTTCTGGATCTGGAACAGTACTTAATACTAAAATACCACCACATTGAGCCATAGCTTCTACTTGTAAAACACCTGGCATTACTGGAGCTCCAGGAAAATGTCCAACAAAGAAACTTTCGTTCATAGTAACATTTTTCATTCCAATAACATGTTTGTCTGAAAGCTCTAAAATTCGATCTACTAATAAGAACGGTGGTCTATGAGGAAGAATATCCATTATTTGATGAATATCCATTAAAGGTATTTGATTTAAATCGTATTGAGGAACATTGTTTCTCTTTTCAATTTTAATCAATTTTGCTAGTTTCTTAGCAAACATAGTATTAACTAAATGACCTGGTTTATTAGCAATTACTTTACCTCTAATTCTTGTACCTACTAATGCTAAATCACCAATAACATCTAATAATTTGTGACGAGCAGCTTCATTAGCCCAATGTAAATTTAGATTGTCTAAAATTCCATTTGGTTTTACAGAGATATCATCTTTCTTAAAAGCTTTTTTAAGTTTTTGCATTGTTGCATCAGACAATTCTTTGTCTACATAAACAATTGCATTATTTAAGTCTCCTCCTTTAATTAGGTCATTTTCTAGTAACATTTCGATTTCATGTAAAAAACTAAATGTTCTAGCGTCTGCAATTTCATTTTTAAAATCAGACATTTTATCTAAAGTTGCATTTTGTGTACCTAAGATTTTAGTACCAAAATCTACCATAGTTGTTACCTGATATTCATCTGAAGGCATTAAAATAATTTCACTACCAGAAACTTCATCTTTATAGGAAATGATTTCTTTTACAATATATTCTTCAATTTCTGCATCTTGTTCTTCTATACCTGCTTTTTCTAAAGCTTCCACAAAAAACTTAGAAGAACCATCCATAATTGGTGGTTCTGAAGCATCAATTTCTATAATTAGGTTATCTATATCTAAACCAACAGCAGCTGCAAGTACATGCTCTGATGTTTGTATTTGTACTCCTTTTTTCTCAAGGTTTGTTCCTCTTTGAGTGTTCACCACATAATCTGCATTTGCTTCTATGGTTGGGTTTCCTTCTAAATCTACTCTAACAAAAGCAAATCCATGATTTACAGGGGCAGGTTTAAAAGTCATGGAAACTGTATTACCTGTGTGTAAACCTACACCAGATAATGAAATTTCTGATTTTATTGTCTTTTGTTTCTTACTCATATTTTTTGATTTTCTTGACTGAAATCTTTTTCTAATTTATTTACTGTTGCTGCTATTTTAGGTAAGTTTCTAAAATAAACATAGCTTTTATTAAAATCTGAATAACCAAATGCAGGTGTTCCTTGGACAGTATCACCATCTTTTAGGTTTTTTGTAATACCAGATTGTGCTTGAATTTTTACTCCATTACCAATAACCAAATGTCCTACAATACCAACTTGACCACCAATCATACAATTTTCACCAATTTTAGTTGAACCTGCAATTCCTGTTTGTGCTGCAATTACAGTGTTTTTACCAACTTCTACATTATGAGCAATCTGTATTTGGTTGTCTAGTTTAACTCCTTTTCTAATAATTGTAGAACCTAAAGTAGCTCTATCAATAGTAGAACCAGAACCAATATCTACATTGTCTTCTATGATAACATTTCCAATCTGTGGAATAGCTTTATACTCTCCATTTTCATCAGGTGCAAAACCAAAACCATCTGAACCAATTGTAGAACTAGAATGAATTTTACAATTATTACCAATTTGAGTTTCTGAATAAACTTTTACACCAGCAAATAATACGCAATTATCTCCTATTGTAGTATTATCTCCTATATAACAATTTGGATATATTTTTACATTATCTCCAATAACAACATTTTCACCTATGTAAGTAAAAGCTCCTATATATTCGTTTTTTCCAATTTTTGAAGATTCGGATATGAAACTCGGTTGTTCAATACCAGATTTATTATTTTTTACTTCGTTGTAAAATTCTAATAATTTGGAAAAAGATTTATAGGCGTTATCAACTTTTATTAAAGTTGTAGTCACTTTTTTTTCTGGAACAAAGCTTTTATTTACAATAGCTATAGAAGCATTTGTAGTATATAAATAAGGATTATACTTAGGATTGGATAAAAAAGTTAACGAACCTTTTTCTCCTTCCTCTATTTTAGATAATTTAGAAACTTCTTCTTCTGGGTTGCCTACTACATCACCTTCTAATATATCTGCTATTTGTTGTGCCGTAAATTTCATCAAACGCAAAAATATAAAAATTATAGGTATTTGGCTAATTACAATTTACTTTGGATAACAAAATATGTGTTTTATTACAGGTTTTGTTAACGCTTGTAAATTTAATTGATCTGAAGCTTTAGAAATATCGTTTAATTTCCCTTTTTTATTTAGAATAAAAATAGGCTTATCTAGGCTATATGCTTGATTACTAATTTTTTGAGTAAATACAAAATAATTAACTTCTTTTTCTGAAATATTTATCTTTTCTAAAAATTTAGTTTTCTTTTTTTGCTGCTTTTCTTTACTTATTTCTTCTTTTTGAATTTCTATTCTAAATAACTTTCTATTAATAATCATTTCTGACAATAAAGAAAGCACTTTATCTGGATGATGAATCCATTCTTTTATAGCAGATAAAATATCGTAATCATCTAATTTAGAAAACATTTTTAAGGTCTCATCACTAAAATTTTCCTCATTTATTTGATTATATAAAAAATATTTTAAAGGTTTTGTGGCAAATAATTCTTCTCCTTTATTTGCAAGTTCTTTGGCTCTTTTTAAAACATTGACTAACATGTTTTCTGCAACTAAACCTGTTTTATGAAGATAAACTTGCCAATACATTAGCCTTCTAGCTATCAGGAACTTTTCTACAGAGTAAATTCCTTTTTGCTCAATAACTAATTCATCATTTTTAACATTCATCATAGCAATTAACCTGTCTGATGAAATATTACCCTCAGTTACTCCTGTATAAAAACTATCTCTTCTTAAATAATCTAATCTATCAATATCTAATTGACTAGAAATTAATTGACATAAAAATTTACGATGATACTTCCCTTCAAAAATTTCGATGGCTAAAGAAAGTTTATTATCAAACTCATTATTTAGTTTTTTCATAAACTTTAAAGAAATTTCTTCATGAGAGATATTATCGACAATGCTATGTTCTAAAGCATGTGAAAATGCTCCATGACCAATATCATGCAATAAAATGGCAATTAATAAACCATTTTCTTCTTCTTTAGAAATTTCTACTTGTTTAAATCGTAAAACTCTTATTGCTTTTTGCATTAAATGTATACAACCTAAAGCATGATGAAACCTGGTATGATTTGCTCCTGGATACACTAAATTGGAAAATCCCATTTGCGAAATCCTTCTTAATCGTTGAAAATAAGGATGTTCTATAATGTCAAAAATTAATGAATTAGGAATTTGTATAAATCCGTAAATAGGATCATTTAATATTTTTAGTTTGTTGGGTGCTTTTTTCTTCAAAAGTTGATATTTATCAATCTATTGCAAAATACAAACATTATTTTTTTTAGCAATATTTTATCATTTTAAAAGAATATAAAAAATAACATATCTTTACTTTTAACGTTAAAGAATAAAACAAATTTAATGAGTAGTATACAGATTTTATGGGTTGATGATGAAATTGAATTATTAAAACCTCACATACTTTTTCTAGAAAAGAAAGATTATAAAGTTACCACATGTACAAATGGTGCAGATGCAATTGATTTAGTTGCAGAACAAAATTTTGATATCGTTTTTTTAGATGAAAATATGCCTGGTTTAACTGGTTTAGAAACCTTATCTGAAATAAAGCAAAAGCAAGCTAATCTTCCTGTTGTAATGATAACAAAGAGCGAGGAAGAATATATTATGGAAGAAGCTATAGGATCTAAAATTGCAGATTATTTAATAAAACCTGTGAATCCTAGTCAAATATTATTGAGTTTAAAAAAGAACTTAGACAATTCACGTCTGGTTTCTGAGAAAACAACTTCTAGCTATCAACAAGAATTTCGTAAAATTTCTATGGATTTAGCTATGGTGAATTCTTACGAAGATTGGATAGAATTATATAAAAAACTAGTTCATTGGGAGTTAGAACTAGAAAATATTAGTGATAATAGCATGTTAGGTATTTTAGAAAGCCAAAAACAAGAAGCTAATAATCAGTTTTTTAAGTTTATTAAAAAGAATTATGAGGATTTTTTAACAGCTAATGATAAACCTACTTTCTCACATACACTTTTTAAAGATTATGTAGTTCCAGAATTAAACAAAGATCAAGGTGTTTTATGGATTGTGATTGATAATTTAAGGTATGACCAATTTAGAGTGTTAGAACCATTTATAAATCAACATTATAAAAAAGAAGAAGAATATAGTTATTTCTCAATTTTGCCAACAGCTACTCAGTATGCTAGAAATGCCATTTTTTCTGGATTAATGCCTTCTGAAATGGAGAAACGTCATCCAAATTATTGGAAAAATGATACAGATGAAGGTGGAATGAATTTGTATGAAAATGAATTTTTATCAGCACAAATAAAACGTTTAGGGTTAGATATTAGTCACGAATATTACAAAATTTCTTCTCTAAAAAGCGGAAAAGAATTAGCCAATAATTTTAATGGTACCAAACAGAATGACCTAACTACAGTTGTCTATAATTTTGTTGATATCCTTTCACATTCTAAAACAGAAATGGAGGTTATAAAAGAATTAGCTGGCGATGATAAAGCTTATAGAAGTTTAACCTTAAGTTGGTTTAAAAATTCACCTTTATTTGAAATTATCCAAAAAGCACAAGCTTTAGGTCAAAAATTAATTGTAACCACAGATCATGGCACAATTAATTGTAAAAACCCAACAAAAGTAATTGGAGATAAAAATATAAGCTCTAATTTAAGGTATAAAACAGGCCGAAGTTTAACCTATGAAGAAAAAGATGTGTATGCTGTTCGTAATCCAAAAGATATTTTCTTACCAACTGTTGCAATGAATGCGCCTTTTATTTTTGCAAAAGAAGATTTGTTTTTTGCTTATCCTAACAACTTTAATCATTTTGTAAAATATTATAAAAACACCTATCAACATGGAGGTATATCTTTAGAAGAAGTAATTATACCTTGTGCAGTTTATAGTCCTAAATAGGCTTTATGCTAAACTTTTAAAAGGATACAATTTAATTATGATGAAAAAATGTTTTTTACTATTTGCTTTACTATTTTTTCAATTTTCATTTTCTCAAGAAAATAAACTATCATTAGCTGCATTAGAATTAACTAAAGAAAAGGTAGTTTATGACCCAAGTTACTTTTCAATTAGTTATCCTAATGGTGATATTCCTAAAGGCAAAGGTGTGTGTACAGATTTTATTATTAGAGCTTACAGAAAATTAGGTGTCGATTTGCAAAAAGAAGTTCATGAAGACATGAAAACAAATTTTTCTAAATGCCCAAAATTATGGGGACAAAAAAGCACTGACAAAAATATAGATCATAGAAGAGTACCTAATTTAATGACTTATTTTAAAAGACAACAAGCAGAAAAAATAATTAGTAGAAATCCAAAAGATTATTAACCTGGAGATATTGTTGCTTGGAATTTAGGAGGTGCAATAACGCACATAGGAATAGTTGTTCATAAAAAATCTTTAGATAAAAAAAGAAATCTAATTGTTCATAATATTGGTTCAGGGCAAGTATTAGAAGACTGTTTATTCTCTTATAAAATTATTGGGCATTATAGATTTAGAATTTAAATTCTTGAGTATTTTTGTGATATGAATAAAAATTATTCTCTACAGGATTTGCCAAATATTGCATCTGAAATTATTTCATCAGCAAAAAATAAAACGTTATTGTTTTATGGACAAATGGGTGTTGGTAAAACAACACTAATAAAAGAGCTTTGTAAGAGTTTAGGAGTTTTAGACAACATCTCCTCTCCTACTTTTTCATTGGTAAATGAATATCAAACAGCTAATAATGATAAAGTTTATCATTTTGATTTTTATAGAATTGAA
>Ga0209652_1000461_pt1 | contig 34882 bp, 33 predicted proteins | sample SaaInl74LU_5_DNA_FD_184641 | JGI IMG/M metagenome (GOLD analysis project Ga0209652, IMG submission 184641) | Marine microbial communities from expanding oxygen minimum zones in the Saanich Inlet - ESP_74LU_5_DNA (SPAdes) (version 2) | ecosystem: Environmental > Aquatic > Marine > Intertidal zone... | reverse complement strand
CTTTTGACTCTCGCTTCAAGCTACTCAAGCTTTCCTTTTGCTCCGCGCTGCTTGTCTTTTGCGCTTTCAAAGCAGCCTTGAAGGAAGCGGTGAGGTCGACCAAATCTTCGTTGTGTTTGACGACACTAGTCGTAAGTGTCTCGATTGATTCTGATAGAGTGCCGCTTTTGTTGTGAGTCGACTCTGCCCAAGTGTGGAGCTGTTCTATCCCCTGACAAAGAGCTGCTACCTCTGTTTGACTTGATGAAATACGTGAGATGATGGATGTCTGGGAGTCCAGCAATGCTGCCGAAAGATTAGACGAATGATTTTCAAGTTTTACCCCAATGACATCGGTATTTGCTGCTGTTTGATGTTTATCCAAAATCTGCTGCACGTCATTGTTGAGAGCTTTTATTTGATCCAAGATCAAAGAATCCAAATGTTTGCTACTACTGGCAGCTGAGTTATGAGTTGGTGTGATAGACGAGCTACCACTTCGTGAAGCCGATTTTGGACGATTAGATGCAGCAGATGACGCCGATTTTGGACGTTGGCGGGCGGTAGGTGTCTCCCTCTCTAACATTGAGAGAATGTCATCGTTGTCATCTTCGAAGTCGTCCTCCTCAACAACAGGTTGCAGGGTAGTTCGACGCTTTGTGTCTGAAAACGTTCTGGGGAGCGGCATGCTGGGTGGCGGTTGCCTTGTGAGTTGTCGCTTTGTGGTGTTGGATCTTTGCACTGTTGATTGGGTGCCTAGATTTTGCTCCGTTGCTTCTAGGGAAGCTAAAGTGGTTGCTGCGGTTTAAATTTTAAATTGCAGGCCAATTTTTAGGATGATTTTTTTAGCCAGCCCCACTCTGGACTCGCCATCGATGAAAATCGTATAGGGGTGAATCACAGCAAAGTCGTGAACAGCTCTAGACTTGCTTCGACAGCCATAAAATGATTGCAAAGAAGATATACGTTTGTATCATTCTTGGCGTGATCTCCGGTTTGGTCATTGGTAACATGGTATCAAGAAATTGTTGCATAGACAATGGCGGAAATGAAGCACTAGGGTTTCTCATTGGTTGCCTCTCCGGCGTGGGATTCAGCAGTTTGTTTTACATCATATCTACCGAGTCTCAACGCAATTGCTGTTCTGGGTGCTCCAAGTTGGTACATCGTGTTATAGATGATGATGTTGCGTGACACCTAGTGATTCCTTTTCCGATGTAATGCGCATAAATTGTTGTTCAATATACTTTTCTGTCTCTTTTTGCCCTCCTTCTGATCTCTCACTTGATCAAGTCATTCAAGGAAGCATTAATCCGACGTGCTTCACCTGTAACATCCACACCCTTTTTTGACGACGGTAAAAAGTATACAAGTTAGATCTTGTTTGTCATCCTCTCTTCAGAACACTCTGCACACAACAACACACTTACTTCACCATATCGCCGTCTCATTGTACGATACTTCTTCAATTGAATCGTTCCCTCCATTTCTCGAACGAGATAACGCCCTTTGCCTACTGCCTTGCGTAGGATACGTTCATTTTCCTTGGCAATATCAACATCATTGTTGTTGTTGTTGGGAATAAGCTTACAGTTTTGTGGATCTCGCAATGCCTCTTTCCACTTGCGTCTGACGTAGTCTAGTCCATCTGGATGTGGATAGTCCTTGCCTACGATTAGGGCACTGGAATTTGTATATTGAGAGATTGTTTGTGTATGAAAGAGATGTGTTAGTAGATATTTTGTGATGCGTTCTCATGACATGTCTTCAATCATTGATGTCTTCGTAGCTCTAGAGACCATGAGACTAGAACACCTTCTACAATACAACAACTTCAAACTTCATCACGCGTGAATAAAGCTATCCTACTCACCGTTTGTATAGATCTCGAACGAGTGGGTGAATCGTTTTCGCCATTTTGAATCATTGACAGCAACCAAATAGTCAACAGTGCAAAGCAACAAAAGTGATGTTTCAAAGAGGTGCAAGCAGTTCAGCGAGTGATAATCGAGAGCACCATAGATATAGATGTGACACATACATACCTTGTACCCAGTCATTTTCATCGTGAAAAGAAGTCATCTTCACCGGCACCACCGACGGCGGCACTCCCAAAACACCCCAAAAACACCATGTCGGCGAGGGCGGGTACACCAGCAAGCAGCATAACGAGATCGCAACTAACACTGTGAGCAGCCATCATGTACGCTCAAAACGCCTACTTCAAGCAACGCCAGGAGAATCTGCTCCCAACTCGATCACCTTCCAACTCAGATAATGACCAGAGGCAACGTCGCCGGCGAGAAGGACCGGAAGCAGCAGAAGCGGGCATGTTTCGTAATGACTTTAGTGAAGCTATGGATAATTCATCCAGTGATAGAGTAATAATGACCAATCCATTCACTGCCCGTCACGAACTGCATCGTCGTCATCCGCCATACCAAAATGATGAACGTAGTGTGGAGCACGCAAGCAAACGCCGTAAAGTCCGACAACTGTTACTGCTTGCTTCATTAGCCTTCGTTGGGCTGCTGGTCATAGATGGAATGGCACAGTTCCATTACTTGCCTGAAGTTAGTGTGGAGACTGTGTATGAGACTGCAGAGCATTATGAACGAAAATTGATAGAGCATCGTCAACAACAACAACAACAAAATGAAAGTGAGGGTGGACTTGTCCGTAGATTAGTGGGTGCCTTCCTTATTGGCGACGAAGAATTAACAAAGCAACGTCCTCATATTGTCGTTGACGATAGTAGCCAAGCCGCTGCTATTTTGAATGTCAACAATAATTCAGTGCAGCGGCAACAACAACGTACACTCCTCCATACCCTTCCACTCCTTCCAAGACACGCCCTGCAACATCGTCAACGTCGTGAACTCATTGCATCACGCAAGCCAATACCGAGACATTTACGAGAGAATGCGGAGGATGAAATGTACAATGCCCCTCATCACCAACGCAGGAGAATATATCCTGTAATGACGCCAGATATGAAAGTCGTCGATGCACGTAATCGTCACCTTGTCGATTATAATGAAGGATCCATCTACGAGACTGGGGCTCTCTATCAGGGCTATGGCACCCACTATATTGATCTTTGGGTTGGGACTCCGCCTCAGAGACAAACTGTGATTGTTGACACTGGAAGTTCCATTACGGCATTGTAAGGTTACTCGTTGTATTGTTCTTTTTTCTCTCGTTTTGCTCAAATACTCACAATAATACTTCTTTGCCTTTGCATACTTCTTCGTTACAGTCCTTGCTCAGGATGCGATCACTGCGGTGACAACCCAGCCACGGGTGAACTGTATCATTTGGATGAAGACTTTGACAAGTTCAAGAGTAGTACCTATGAACAGTTCGAATGCTCTGTTGGCCAACAAGGTGTACACAACGTCGAGTGCCCACTGGGTGTGTGCCGACACCCTGGTGCCGATAATGATCAAGTATGCCAGTTGGCTGTAGCCTACGCAGAAGGTTCGTCTTGGACAGCCGTGGAAGGAAGCGACGTTTGCTATCCGGGTGGTCCTCATGAAACTCCATTGGCGAATAATGAACAGAGAATGGCGGAGGGGGTTGGTTTGGGTATGGGCGAGATTGATGCCGGGAAAGAGTTTGATTGGTTGAACTTTAGACTCAAGTTTGGATGTCAAACAAAGGTGAGTGAAATGCCTGACAACAATTGGTGATTTAATTCATTTTGTAACATATGTGCATTGGAGCTAACCCATTTTGCCTCTGCTTTATCTCACTGTGACAGGTCACTGGTCTTTTCAGAACTCAGCTTGAAGATGGAATTATGGGAATGGATAACCGAGCTGGGTCATTCTGGATGCAACTACGAGAGCACTACAAGAGCAAGGGCCACGGATCATCGTCAGAAGAGGGGAAACAAGATTTCGATCCTAACCAATTTGCGCTGTGCTACGATCGTCAACCGATATCAAGCGAACTCTCGTTGGGTGTTGGATCTGGTGCCTTGACACTTGGTGGATCTGATTCCTTGCTACACTCTACCCCGATGGTGTATGCAGATAATGTGTCTCCCGGTATTGGGTGGTATACAGTGCACGTCAAAGGCATGTTCTTGCGTTCAAAGGGTGGATCTCTGTCGGAACCGGCCAACAACTCTCGTTATATTCGAGTGGATGCTGACGAAAATACACTGAATGGGAATGCAGGTGCAAATCATGGAATCATTGTCGATTCTGGCACAACAGATTCGTATCTACCATCCAACCTCAAGCCTGCATTTGTGGAAGCTTGGAAAGCAGTCCTGCGGGATCCCACTGCCGAGTATCATAACAATCACATCGAAATGAGTGCTGAACAGGTCAAGACTCTGCCCACCATTCTTGTCGTTCTTCAGGGCCATAAGTCAAGCAGCGCTGAAACTAACGACGTTGCTGTCGGCATGACAGGACATCCCTCCCACGCTGCCATGTTCAACTCAATCACTGACAAGAATCCTTTGACCATATCCAAGAACGATGTGGTTGTAGCAATCCCTCCTGAACATTACATGGAGGAGTCTCATCGCTCGCCAGGGACCTGGATTGCACGTATTTATTTCACTGAGAAGTATGGACAACAGAGCATTTTTGGCAGTAGCTTCATGATGGGGCATGAAATTCTCTTTGACAACAGTTCAGGACGAGTGGGGTTTTCTGAATCTCACTGTGATTACTCTAGGTACATGGAAGAGAGGGACTTGATGCTTGAGCAGATTCGCCAGAATGGTGCCACGAATCATCAGGATAACACCGCGACAGTAGTGGAAGAAGTGAAAGAAGAAGAAGTAGTAAACTCGGCTCAGCTAGTGGGTCAAGATAATTTACACGGAAGCGGTTGGGCTTAAGAATCTAAGTAGGCCTAATTTTAAGAAATTGTTGGAAAGTTTTGCCCCGCTTGTGTAAGGGAGGTTGTAGCGAGCGTGGTAATACGCTACCAGGTCACGGCTTCAGGCTAGTCACCTTGCTTGCCAATCTCTGTTTCCTCGCATGCCTTGCGTATTTATCTTTTCCTTTCCTACCACGTACACTCATGACGATGATAGTATTTTCTTTTAGAACCTTTGGCTCCTCCTCCTTGCTGCGAGTAGATAAGAGCCTGGAGTGGTGTTTGTCTTCTCTCCGTGAGTTGTCTCGTGTCCTGCCCTCTAGCTCCTTCTCCCTGCTGCTAAGCGATGAACGCCTGGAGTGGTTATCTTCTCTCCGAGAGTAGGTTTGTGTCCTCCCCTTCAGCCCCCTCTCCCCATTACCAACCGATGAGAGGAGCCTGGAGTGGTCGTCTTCTCTCCGTGAGATGTCTTGTGCCCTAACAACCTTTGGCTCATCCTCCTTGCTGCTTATCGTCGAACGCCTGGAGTGGTTATCCTCTCTCCGTGAAGTACGATCCAAAAAAGATTCACGTGTTTCTGCAACCTTTTTGAGTGGAGACACGTCTACATGTCCAATTTGCTTTGATCTATTCTCCTCATAGAGCACCCTTTCAAATATAGTATCATGATCTGAGGAAACTGAAGATGCTGCGAAGGAAGCTCCCAGTAGGTGGACTTCTTGGGACAGCGACGGCGGTGCCCTTGGTTCACGAAATATCTCATCATGATTATTAAGCGCATCATCGAGAGATTCAAGGTCCACCGTGTTTATATCCTCACCGTCAACACTACAGCCACTTCTCCATGCATCATTAGTCGATTCAAAACCACTGCTCCATTCATTATTGTTCGATTGATGATGAAACAGAGACGAATCCAAGAGCATTTGTGACAATTTCTTTCGGGCTCCATCATCAAGATGACTGTCGTATCTATCAAAAGACTTTTTTGGTCTAACTGCAGATGCAGTTGTCTCGTCCATCGGGAAATCTTGTTCATCTTCCTTTTCGGGTGCACACGATGCTTCTTCTCCGTCGTTGAGCTGTTTCTCCGGCGTAACTGCAGGAACATGCGCTTCTTCCACCAAGCCATCATCCTTTTCATCCTTTTCAGATTTGTGCGTTTCTTCGTCGTCGTTAGTGTTGTGAATACCACCATCAAGCGATGCTTCGAAAGTATCATTCAAACATATTTCCTCCATATCGTCCCTTTCAGTTGCGGACGTTTCTTCTTCATTGCTGTTACATCTAATGTGATGAATTTCGTTATCAATAGGGACTTCTACAGCTTCTTCATCGACACCTATTATTTCATCTTGATAATGATTCTCATTGTTATCGTCCACAATATCACCATCACAGTGCGTTGTATCAAGCAGATCGTTAAGCTGCGTTATAATGGTGCAGCCGCATGTCTCTGACAAGATTCTTGCAACCTCGTTGCCATAACAAATATTGCTCAGCATACCGGCTGAAGTGGCACCATTTGTCTCATTACAGACGCCATTGCTATCGTATTGCGACATGTTCTTATTACCACCTCCAACTTGCCCATGAGCTGATTGGAACATGAGTCCTTCAAATTGAGCTTTTCTCCGCTGCGGCGACACTGAGGTCAACACGACATTATCTGCATCTCTCGAAGACAACCATTCCGCAATCGATTTTGATCCATCGTACATTTCTTCTGGAGATGTTCCATCATTGTGACGTAGCTCTTCGCTGAGATAAGTGGTGTCATCATCAGCGTCTATTCCCAAAAGATGAGGACTATCGGGCACCGCGGCAATGTTACCACTGTCATAGTCTTGAGACGATAGCCACGAGGCAAAGCTTTTAGAAGGATCATACATGAAGGAAGAGGATGTTGTCTCCTCCGTCGTATCGGCTGTCTTGTCCAATGGCTTTTCATCACCTTGAACATTATTGTGTCGTGTAGGAGGATGATCTTGCCGAAAGAAAGAGTCCAACATCTGCTGGAGGTGCTCGTAGGAGCAGGGATCTGCCATGATGCTCGTCGACAAGCGGTCTTCACTAGCTAACAAGAATACCTGGTGCCCATATTATTATTGCTGCTGCTGCTTTCGTTTGCCTTTTTGTTTGATTTGTGTACTGCAAATAGACAATACATAAACACTTTCACGACAGTCCTGGCTTTTTTGCACAACTCCGTCGCACGTCGCACGTCGCAACTTTGGGGGGACGGATCATATCGGTGCTTTCTCGCGACTTTCTCTCGAATTGAATCAATTTGAATCAATTTAAATGTGTCGCAGCGCGACAAACGTTTCAACAGTTTTGCACCGCGAAAAAGCGGGTGTTCAAGAGATGCAGTAGCATGAGCAAGCATAGCAGAGTGGACGGAGGTACCAACAGCTAGGAGCATCATGTCATCGACGACCAAGCAATTAGTATGCCAGCTCAAGGAAGATCTCTTGAAGGAACAACATAATAACATTCAGTCACCCAGTCATGACAGTGATGAAAGAATTCTGGACATGCTCAATCGTCTCGACGACTTAAACATCGACATTGGCATACTCGTAGAGACAAAAATTGGGGTAACAGTGGCTAGTTTCAAAAAGAAGTACTCACAAGCTATTATGATCAAAGCGCGGGCGTTGGTGAGGAAATGGAAGAGGGTGTTTGAAGCGAGTACAACAACACAGCAAAATAATGCTGCTGAGGTGAAAGTAGAGAGTTCCAATAGCAACGATATCGAAGGAAGCTATAAGAAAAGTGATGATAATGATGATGTTAATGATGACAATAGAGATACGAGCGACGAAATTTCCAACAACATCACTGAAGGCAATTTCAAAAGCGATGATGGCAACATAAGAGATACGAGCAACGAAAATAATGAGATCGATAGTGCTCCTCATGAGGAACAAAGCACTCAAACTGGCAATAAAGAAACCAAAATGGTATGCGACATATGTTCAAAGCCAGCCAAATTCCGTGAAGACATTGGTCAGCTGCAAAAGTGCAAAGACTGTGGCATATACGTGCATGAATTATGCTACTGTCTGGTTCCCACTACAGAACTTGATCCCAATTTTACTTGTCATGCTTGCAAGGCTGTTCAAACTACAGTTGAAGTCAATGTCCCCTCCAAAATTGGTGGAACTGGTGAAGATATGGGCAAAAAGCGAGATCTAATGACTGTCAAGGAACGACCGATGGAGTGCATTCTCTGTCTACACAGTGCTGGATATCATGCTATGCACCCTCTTTATGACACATGTGGTAAAGAGGGGAGACAGTACGTGTTGAAGGCCACAAAGAGTGGTATTGGAGGGAAACCAAGGAGGTTGGCATGGGTTCATACGTTATGTGCACAAATGTTGATTCAGACCAAGGGATATTTGTATGGAGTTGACAAAGATGGTGATTGGCATATATTTGAAGATGAGGATGCTGACAATAGCGAAGCTGGAAACGACTCATCCTCTGATGACAGCGATGAAGAAGTTGGTGGACAAAAGTATAAAGTTGGGACAACTATATACAAGGAATTTCCTGATGAACAAACCGGCTATCTTCGCTTCTTTAAAGGAGAAGTGAAGAGGTTCGATACGAAAAAACGGAAGTTTTACAAAATCGTTTATGAGGATGGAGACAAAGAAGAGATGACAGAATCACAAGTAAAGAAATACCTCCAAAACCCAACCAATGCAACAACAAAGAAAGCACCAGAGCCTGTTTCTGTGGCTACACGAAATTTTTGTATCAATGAGGAAATGAGTGAAGAAATCAAAGAAGCGCGCAAGCTTAAATGCGTAATTTGTCGTAAAGTTGACAACAATCTGAGGATTCCAATGCAGTGCAATGTGGGTGACGAGGGAATGCATGCAGAACTTAAGCAGCTCTATAGTCATGTGACTGATGTATGCACAAAAGCCATGCATGTTGGTTGTGAGTTGACTCTGCACCTCTTTTTTGTTTGAGTATACCATTGACTCTTTGCTAACACAGTTTAATTCACTTTGCCACTGCTACCAGGTGCGAGATGGACCGCCCCGGCACAATATGCACCTGTTGCGGGAAACAAGCGTGTTCGGATGACATACTTTTACCCTGGTAAGTTCTCAGGTGATAAAAATTCTGATGAGAAGAAGTATCCAGATCCTGTGTGCGGTTGTTTCTGCAGGGATCACGCTACGATCATTCAGGAGAAACGTCATAAGGAAAATTCAGGGTGAAGGTCATAGCGATTGACAGTTGCATCATTTTCTTTCCATATGTTGTATAAATTAAGTCATTATGAACAATTGTATCACTCAAAAAAGTTATCTTCTGCGTCGTCGAGGATGATATCATCATTATTCCACATGGCGTCATTCTTCTGTGCTGTTGACCTCTTCGGCTTTTTCAATTTAGGCCCGCTAATTGTGCTTTTCGTTGGCAGCTTCTTCACTAGGCCACAATTGACCGCCTCTAGTACATTATCACACATGATTTGTGTTATGCCACCTTTTGACACCTCTCGAGGTCCATATCTATTGTTCTTATCGCCAAACGTCGGCGTCACAATTCTAGAGAATCCCATTCTCTTTGCTTCGCTGATCCTTTTTTCAAGGGAGTGAACAGGACGTATCTCTCCAAGCAATCCCACTTCACCAACAAAACAAGTATCAGCACGACATGGTATTCCAACAAGGCTGCTTACTGCAGCTATCGCCACTGCCAGATCAGAGCCGCCACCACTCTTGGATCCTTTGCCCAATTGCATGCCTCCTACGACATTCAGATACACGTCCTGTCTGTGGAAAGATATACCATACCTCTTCTGCAACACAGCCAAAATGAGAAGGAGCCTAGAATTGGATATTCCATCTACTACTCGTCGCCCACTGTAACCACCACTACCACCACTCAATGCAACAAGAGCTTGAACTTCGACTGCCATCGTCCTTATACCCTCCAAGACGATCGAGACAGCGCAGCCCTCTGAATCAGCGTGTTCTATTCGGTTAGACAAGAAGTACGAGCTTGGGTCTGATACAGGTACCAATCTTCCACCACTGTTCATTTCATAAACTCCAACTTCTTCGGAAGAACCAAACCTGTTCTTGGCAGCACGTAAAACTCTCAAAGAAGACGTGCCTCCGTCAATAAGAGCCCCGGCTTCCAGATACAAAACGGAATCTACCATGTGTTCAACTGTGCGAGGGCCAGCGACATCTCCGCTCTTGGTTACATGGCCAACTAACACGATTGGAACTCCTGTTGACTTTGCCAAGCGAAGAAATAATCCTACGCACTCTCGTACTTGTGTAATGCCACCAGCTGATGACGAACCTGCAGCATCGCAGAGCATTGTTTGGATACTATCAATTATCACAAGAGATGGAGATCTAGAGAGAGGAGGTTTGGCTTTTGTGTTTTCTTCATCTGTATCAAAGGAAAGAGGAGGTCCATACATTGAATTCGCCACTGCGTCAGCAATGATATCTGCATCAGTTTCACACCATAGTAACATCTCCGGGTCTACAATCCCAAGCCTGAGCGCTCTAGAAGCAATTTGATTGGCATTCTCTTCTCCTGAAATGTACAGAACGGGCCCAATATCGTTTTGTTGTGTTTTCGGTTTGATTTCATCCTCTTTCGGTTCAGATTGAGTCGTTGGAGATGGCACTGGCGGACCCATTCCTATGCCCTGATACTGAAGAGAACGGTCAGCAACGGAGGCAATACCGCCTGCCATTTGAAGTAAAAGAGTTGATTTTCCAACACCTGGATCTCCGCCCAGTAATATGATCGATCCTGGCATGATACCTCCGCCCAACACCGTATTCATTTCTTCATCGTCTGGTATGCTCAGTCTCGATGCAGTAGTAAAGTGCGAACTTTTATCACTACCTGAATTGCCTTTGTCACGAACAATTTCTTGATATACATCAGTCACACGAACTGGTCCACCTACACTACCACCACTCATGCCACCACCATCTATCCCATCCAACCACGACGAACCAGTCTTCATAAAAGATGAAGTTTGCGTATTTGATTTGCCAAATACAGGTCTACTACTACTCCCACCTCCACGAGGGGCGGCAAATTCTTGTATTGTATTCCATTCCATGCACGTCCCGCATCGTCCTTGCCACTGTACATACTCTGATCCACAATTCGTGCACACGTAGACTTTTGCCATGTTTTTGTTACCGTCCTTTCCACCTCCGCTAGACTTTTTGGCACCAAATGCTGGTCGGATTGATGGAGCGGAACGACCGCGTCCTGGGCCAAACGAAGTCGTAGATGCTTTTGAATCTAATTTTTGTCGAAATTCTTCAGGTGTTGTTGAGATATCTGGAGGTTCGTCATCGTCGTCGTCATCATCATAACTTCGTCGGAATGCAAAATTTGAAGTGTCACATTTGTCATGACGAGCTGATACAGCTGCCCGCAGAATGGAGCTGTGGAGAAATGATGATACTACGACGCTATGCAATAATAGCAGGGCGCAGAAGATTATGCATCCGCAATAAACGCTTATTCGTCTCATCTTTTAGGCTTGGACGACTGTGTTCACTTTAGCTATTGCTGGTTCTTCCCTCGGCGTATGAAGACTCCAATTGTTGGTTAAATGATGTCTAGGTAGCGATAATAAAACATTACCTAATTTCCATGTGCGATGTGATGGCCACATGATTTTTTTGATTTGTGGTTTTTGATTTTGGATCATAGTCACTCTGGCGATAGATATTGGCGAGCATGTGTTCTATGGTACATATCTTTGCACGCACTCATCATTCTCAACCAAAAAATGCTTCCTATCATGCCATGATGAGATGTCAAGATATCATAATATCCAGATGGCAAGTTGCTCATCGAACAGTGTAATATTGCAGCTGGTAGCCATCTTTGGTGGTAGAGTGAGGAGCTGTGGCGAAGAAATTTTGCAATCAATGCTACTGTGCATAAAGTCATAATTCACCATGTCAGCCAAAAACAACGATCTCGAGGAGTACGAAGTCGAAAAAGTAGTCGACCACCGCTATCGCAAGACCGCCTTTCCCGACGGCAGTCACGACGAATATTTAATCAAATGGAAGGGCTATCCCTCCAGCGAAAACACATGGGAGCCTGAATCAAACCTGAATCCCAGCGCACTTGCAGAGGCACGCACAGTCAAGTGGACAGCCGAGCAGTTTGAGAACACCAAGTCTGACGAGCTACGCAAAGATGTTCTTTGCATATCAGCTTGCAACGACTGGGCAACGGCTGCAGATGTTCCCAATGTGAAGAAGTCTTTCAAGCTGCCCGATGCGGCAGGTAAGTTTGGTGGGCATGGTGGTGGGGCATGCTGTTCCTCATTGCTCAGCATCTTGTATGCAGATGAAAAGGTGCCTGAAGAAGACTTGAGTTTTAAGGAGATTATTTGGAAGATGAGAAAAACTTTGATCAAAGACCCTTATAGGCAAATTCCGCAGATGAGTTCGATGAATCCTATTGATGTGAATACCAAGTTTGATCTCTTTCCAGATACAGCTACTGGAACGAAACGTGCGGTGCTGATTGGGGTTAATTATGTCGGTAAGTAAAACCCATGCATTACTGTGTTTAGATTTGAGATTGAGATTCCGATCTCTCACTCACAAACATTGTTGCGGTTCTTTTCTTTCCACAGGTGACGAAGATAATGAATTGAGCGGAGCCCACAATGACGTGCTGAACATGAAAAGGTATATCCAAGTGCGCGGTTTTGAAGAGGAGAACATTGTAATCCTCATGGATGATGAAAAACACACTAACCCCACAAAGAAGAACATCATTCATGCCTGCAAAAAGGTCATCCGTGAAGCTGAGGAAAATGATGCGATCCTTTTTCTCTACTCGGGTGAGTATATCAAAGTTACTTTGAGCTGTCTTTTGTGGAACTCCGTCTTGAGAAGTACGACAGTTTTTCTAATTGTTTAACTTGCAACATCAATGTAGGTCATGGAACCAGAGTTGAAGACGATAATGGAGATGAAAGAGATGGTTTTGACGAGGCCATAGTGCCTCGAGATTTTGAAGAAAATGGCTTTATTCTCGATGATGATTTATATGAGATTCTTATCAAAGATTTGCCAAAGGGAGTAAGCATTTTTAGCTTATTTGATTGCTGCCATTCTGCGACCATAATGGATCTTCCCTACCTCTTCAAGGGAGATGAGATGCAAACGGAGATGACTCTTGATCCAAAATTCAATCTTGATGCTTTCATTGAGAAAATTACTGGCAATTTGAAGGAGTTTGTTCAGGCTAAAATGGCGGCGAAACAGAAGAAGAAGGCAGCCGGATCTAAGCGTAAAGTCAAGCCTGAGCCTTCGAAGGAGAAGAAAAAGAAGCTAGAACAGGAGCATGAATAATGAATGCATTGCAGCTCAACCAGAGGAGCATTTTAAGCATATAAAAGCAAAGGTTAGGCTGAGAACTAACATTGGGTACCCTGACCATAGACTTAGCCTGCGTGTTCATGTAGGTATTAGCTATATAGTGTATGGGCTTTCGAATGCCATCATGGCAATGTATTTGTGGTTTTTGGATCTACGTATCTTTATTCGACTTGGCGATAGTTGGCGATCTGATGTTTGGCACTACTCTCGGATTTGGCACGCACTCATCGATTTGGCTCAAATCTAATGCTTCCTTCCATGATGTACTTAGTTATATCATATCAGATGGCAAGTTGCGCATCATGCTGTTATTCCAATTACTATTCCTCTTCGGAGTAATTGCGCAACCAATAATGTGCTTCACGGTATATGTTATGCGTCACGGACAAACCGACGCAAATGCAAATGAAATTGAGCAAGGCTCGGCAGATTTCTCACGTCTAACTGATCTAGGCAAGGAACAAGCCAGTAACGCATATCAAGCTCTTGTTGACACACGTGTCACGTCAATTTATACATCCCCTCTCACTCGTGCAAGGCAGACACTTGAGCAGCTACGGCAAGCAGACGCGTCTTCTACCCAGACGGTACTTCCTCCATCAGATCTTATATTGCATAATTTGAGAGAGATTGATCAATATGATTGGCAAGGTCAGAGCTACTCTGAGCTGAAGAGACAGTTTCCAGAATCATGGAGGGCGTGGGAAAAGGGAATACCTGACGAAATGAAGGTTTTGGAAACAGCGACTGATATCGTTCATTATCCTCTTCTGGAAATGTGGGAGAGGGCAGATCGTGTTTGGAATGAGATTTTGGATCTAGAGAAAAAGCAACAAGATGATAATAATGAGAAGGATAGATCAGTGCTGATTGTTGCACATGGAAACTTAGGACAAGCTCTACTTGGCAGTGCCATGGGCTGGGATGCCAACAGTTTTAATGAGAAGGGAGTGTTTGGCAACTGTGGTATGGCAAAGATAGAGTTTCTGGATCTTGATACTAGTCCTCGAAAGATTGCGAATCGGTGGTGTTGGCAATGGCCAGTGCCTTCTGCTTGGTCTCCTACAACTACAACATAACTGCTGTAAACTAAGTGTAACATCAAAGGTAATCAAAAGATGATTGTTCGAGCCGGTGATGGTTACCGCAACTTTTTGTACTAATTCCTTGGTAGGTACGTCCCTCCTCTCACCAGCGAAACATGAAAATGAAACTAAAACGGAACAGTAAACTGCGTCGCTTCAATATAATGGAAGATGGAAGACGCAATGAACATTCCCGTCAAGGAAGAATCTTCTTCATCTGAGCTTCTTGCTTCAAATCATGCACCAGCAGCTAGAAGTGCTGCAGAAAATGACAAAGAAGATTGTATTCCGTTCCACGATATTTATTCCATACTATCAAATTATAGAGAGAAGAATGGCGGCCTTAATATACCCAGAACGGATGCAGCAATAATGAGCTCTCTAGTTCCAGCTCTAAATAAGATCGGCTTTGTCCAAGTGCCATCAGCGGAATCAAAGTCAGTTGGTGATTCTGTGCATGATGATAAACAATCCGATGCGGACAGTATTAAACAAAGATCAACTGCAGCTGCGCCAATCAAAAGGGAAGTACAAGATACACCCGCAGTGGCGGCAGCAGCAAACATTGCCCCAAAAATAAAAGGACGATGCGATATCTGTGAGCAAAAGGATGGTTTCAGGGGATACAATCTTCAAACATGTAGTGTGTGCAGTTTGGCTGTGCACGAACGATGTTACGGAATGACCTTGACTACGACGAAAGACTTGAACTTTGTATGCAAAGCGTGTGCAGCTATTGGTTCCAAAGTTGAGGTCAACAAACCATCCATCCTTGGTAAATCAAGCAGCACAAAAGAAACGATTAGAGTTCAAGAAAGACCAACAGAATGTGTTCTATGCAATGTTCATGATGGAATACACGCAATGCATCCACTGTTTGACACCCACGGTCCAGAAGGTCGACAGCTTGTGATATCATCGAAAGGAGGGGACGAAAGAACACTAGCTTGGGTTCATACTCTGTGTGCAAATTTTATTTGCAGTAAAACTGGAGGGAGTGTTTACGGTTGTTATGGCGACGATGGCAGGTATGAAGATGATAGTGATGAAGAATATGCTGATGAAGAGAATGAGGTTAGGTTTTACGCAATGGCCACAAAAGAAAAAGGGAAAGAGACAGCATGGTCAAGGATCATTACAGATTCCCGAAAAACAATCTTGTGTTCTATTTGTGGAAAGAGAGATAACTCCGGTGACTCTCTCAGAATTCCATTGCAATGTTCTGCAAATGATGTAAACGAGCTTGTTGATTTCAAGAGACGGCACAATGATAGATCGGAATGTTTTGTTGGAATGCATGTGGGTTGTGCGAGATGGAAAGGTGACCCACCTACTGTATATGGAAAACAATGCAAGATGTGCTATTTCTTTGACGGCGACAATGATGGCATGCACAATGATCCTCAGCTTGCTTGTTATTGCAGAAATCATGCTGAAGACATCATCTTGAACAATCCAAAGTACAGGGAAAGACACAATAGCCCGAGTAGGCCGGTACAGAAGGAAGCAAAGAAACCAAATCCTCCTGTCGCAGACAGGAAGCGCCATCGCACAAACAAACCTGAGAGAAGGAATATTGATCACCAAGCAAGCTTCAAGAGAGGATTGACTTTCATCAGGAAGAGAGAAAAGGTTGAAAAGAAGCGAAAGTTTGGCGCACCTGATGAGTCTCCGCCAAAGAGGCCAAGGATTGATGATGATGATGTTGCACAAGAATCTAGTACAGCGTTCAATGTGAGAGGGCGTTCTAGCAAGATCCTGTCATCTACAATCCCAGCTGGTCTAAAACGGTCAATGGTACTTGAAGATGACGATCAACGCAAAAACAAGAGATTCAAGTCAGAGGAGCATTGACAATTGTTGTTTAGCACACGAACACGTCTTAATTTAGTACCACGCTTTTATTTTATGGTGCCTCTATCATCTGTGTTGGTGGATTCATTGCTTCTACTTCTTCCAAGCTTAGCAGAACCTCTTTCAATTTATTTTGATCAACAGGCTGCGCCATGACACGTAGGAAATGTTTGACCTGAGCAATTGCTGTATCCGTACTAAGGTTCAGTTGCCCGTCGCCTAAAAAGTTTTGAATCCACCCTGGCAATTTTGTTCTCTTATCGTGTCGGTTATATCGACTGTCGGCAAATATCATCAATCCGTAGTCAATTTTACTTCGAATAACACGCCCTACGCATTGTGAAGCCTGACGAAGCGCGTCAAAGTTCAGGAAGTCCTGCTCGCGAATTTGATAGTTCGTCTGCAAGTATTCAAGCCTTGCTCGCAAAATGTGGCTCAGAGTGTATTGGAAAGGTACTCCAAACATAATCACTGCCCGACCGTAATGACGATCGAAATTAATTCCTTCAGAAACCTTTCCTCGAGCGACCGATAAAAATACGGCTCCACGTCCTGAATCGCATGCTCTTCGAAAGTTGTCCAGCGCAAGTGTTGTTTCAACGACATCCTTGGTCTCGATGAATACTAGCTTTGACTTTGTGAGCTGCCTCAAAATACCCATCCCGTCCCATTCGCTAATGATAGACTCCATGTAGCTGTATGACGTGAAGAAGGCAACGACTCCATCAGGTATGGAGCTACACAGCTCCACCAGCATCGACCCGTAGTTACGAACAACACCCATGTCTCCTCTGTCATCAAATTTGGTTGATACCGGCAGCTGGTCAGATCCTCTTGTGATTACCAGTGGTCGAATACACGGACGAAATGTAGACATATTGAATGACTCCGATACACGAGGTTCAAATTGTAAAAGTTTGGGATACAAATCAATCGGTGACAAAGTACCAGATGTTATGATGACGCTCCCAAATCGTTTGAAGAGAGGAGCAATTGCCAATGACGCATCAAGACAAGCTAATTGAATGACTGGATCAGACGCTCCTGGAATTGATGATCCGTTTGGTTCCATAATGATAGCAAATTTGGGCAGTCCCTCAGAGTAAGTTGCAACTAATGATGCAAAGTCAGCAACATCAGTCAATGCATTGTAGTCGTCAAGGTTTGGTACTTGCAGTGTTCGAAGTAAGGATGACAATCGAGAATACGCAAACTTCAATGGCTTGGCCTCTAACGATGTTGTGGTGATCATACGATGCAAAAAGGCAAGCGGCGTTTCGCTGATGACTCCTCCCCGTGGACCAGCAACAGTTAGTAATCTGGTTTTGAGATGTTCGACAATCTTCTTCATAAAACTAATGAAATGCTCTGCCCGACGAATATTACCGGGCACTGCTTCATTGATGACATCTGGGTTCAAGACATTACTCGCAAAACCAGCCTCGTTTGCAGATGCCTCCAGTAAGCCTTGATCGACAAGGCCGTTGACCAAATTTTGATACTCTCTTTGCAATCGTTCGCTATCCGAGGCTTTCATTCTGCTAACTTCACTTGACAGTCTTCCAAGTGACCGAGTTGCCTGGTCTAAATTCCGATCGTTGACTGTGACCGACAGAGCTTCTATGCACACACTATCAATATTGTGTGCTTCGTCAAACACAATGATGGATTCAGACTCCAACTCTTTGGACACCATCTTTGCCACCTTGGGATCCAACATGTACTGATAATTGAAAACAAGCACTGTTGCATGATTGATTGCTTGTCGCGTCAAATAGTATGGACACCAATTCTTCCCCTTGCCCCATTTCTTGAGTTCTTCTAAATCGTACACCCCCGAGGGCATGGATGTTGCCTCACCTGCAGCCTGGAACCCATCAAAGTATTGACACGTCTCGACCGTTTGATCCGTTTTCGCCCGCTCCAAAGCCCATGGTGCAGTCATGGAACGGCATGCAGCGTCAATTCCCTCCCTATCACTTTCGCGCAGGACTCTTTCGTGAATGCACATGTTACGACGGGAGGAGAGACAGAGGGCAAGGGCGCCGCTTCCTCCTGCTCCACCGTCATAGGGAATTGGACCCATGTTTTCTTTTTGTCCATTCTTCTTTGGTCCATAAATTCGTTTGCGTTTCCTAACTTGTTGTTGTTGCTGCTCTGTATCATTATTGTTAGTAGATGATGTAGCCGATTCCTCCACATCCATCATGGTGACATCCTCAGCTTGTTGTGTGTTGCTGGCATCAGCAGCCGCTGCAGCCTCTCGATCCAACCTCAGCTGCTCCGATCTATAACTAAATACCGTCCCCAGCTCTTCCATAACACTGTTCATCTCCGGCACAGTACGCGTGCAGTAGACCAACTTGCCGCAATTCGGATGGGCCAATTGATATGATGTGATTAGACTCAGTAGGCACACTGTCTTTCCCGTGCCCGTGGGCATCTCCAATAGGCAGTGGCCACCCGCGTCAAGGGTTTGTTTTATGGACCTCATGTACTGATATTGCTCGAGGTAGATGCGGTCGTATGGAAAGAAGACCTCGAGGCCCTCTAGATTGAACCTCATTTTGCAACAAAAACCACAAGCAGCGGTGGAATGTTAAAAGAATCTCAGCTATTAGGTAGCAGCGCCTGGTAACGAAATCCTCCGAGGCCGATAATGATGATAACAAGGTACTCCAGAATCTAGCTTGGAGTTAGGCTGTGGTGCTTGCCTAACATAAGTAGATAAAGCGACGCGATATTTGTGTAGAAGATAAATAAAATTGAAGATCATGGTCAAACCGTTTGGTGGCGGGAACAAGAGCCACCCACTCATTCACCTTCACTTTCACTATCCTTTGTTGTCGTTATGGTCGATGATGGGAATGCAGGCAGTGATAATAGTACCAGCGCCGTGACCTATACCTTCTACAAGCTTCTTATCTCGACGGAGACTCTAAACAGCTGTCATGCCAGCAGTAGCAGAGAGAATACAGCTTTCAGTGTCGATCTACATCCCACTTCATAGCTCAGCATTAGAATCGTCATTTACTACCCAAAGAGGTTACAGTTTGTTGATTATACAATGTCATTCGGATGGAGTGATGTGGAAGGGATTGGTTCCACTTTTGATGGGCGAACAAGAACAACATTTATCAACTAGCATGAAACATGTCGCTCTGAAAGTGCTGATACAGCATTTTAATGATTACATACTCCAAACTGAAATGGATCACACAAACTGCTCAGATGATGGCACAGATGAACATCAATCTGATACTTGTGACTGGATGACAGAACAAATCAATCTGAAAGTGAAAGATGATGAGTGCAGCAATACAGCGTCTAACCAGAGCACACAGCAGCATCTATCAGTGGTCATCATGCCACCAAATCCACTTTACAATTGCATTACATACTCAAGGATACCATCCTCTTCACCAACTTCTCTCTTTGCTGGTCGTCTCATCTTCAACGAAAACACTCTCATTCGTCTAACATCACTGTCAGCATATATATCTACAATGGGTGGGGGCTTCTTCCTTTGTCGATATCTAACGACTGCAGTAGCAATGGCAAGACAGCAGTGTCGCATCGCTCTTATCCGTGGAGATGAAGAGATGGCTTTCAAATGTAGGATCAATGAAGGATATTGTTATATACACGCGGGCAAGTTGAATCGAGGGAAGAAGATCATCAAACTCGTGCTGTACGATGTTGCAAAACGACAGAAACAAAAGTACGGGATTGACTGGAAGGTATCGTTGGAACATGAGGAGTCAGAACTCGCTCATAGTTCAGATAGAGATCTGAGTGAGCTTACGGTGATTCGCAACATGTGTACAAGTGCATTGAGATTTGCAAATCTGATCAAGCAACAAAAGAAGTTAGAAGAGGAAGTAGCAAGAGACGAATCACAAGACAGCTTATCTGCGACACATGATGACTTTCAGAGAATTAGAGTTGTGAAGAATAGAATCTGGAAGCCATGCCCATAACAGCTAGCTATCTTTAGGATAATCTCTTTTTGCTGATTGTTCGTAATTGTTTGGTATCATCCAATTGTTGTTAAGGGTTGATGTTTCCAGCTCTTAATTTGCTGAAAAATTCTCCACCCGGTTGTTAGTAGCCAAGCAACTTCTTGCCCTTATCACTGGTGAAATCTAAGCCTGGAATCTTAAGTTGTGGTGGTTTATCTTCGCCCTTTACAACGGTAGTTGTGCCAAGGATGCCTGTTTCACCATTCTCTGATGAGACGCTTCCTGATAAACCGTCTTTCCGATCTGTTTGGGAGCAATAGTCTGAGCAACTGCTTTGGCAGTACTCGGGATCCTTTGGAGCTATCAGCTTGCATTCTTTGATACAGTCCTTGAAGCAATCTGGTGCCGCGGCGTTGGCAGGATTATTTGTGAACAAAATAGCTGCAAAGGAGCTTGCCGTTGTTGTGAGGAAGGCACGCCGTCCGTCAACAGGTGCTGCTGTAGAGGGGCAATCATTGATTATTGGCGTAGAGGATTTACCTCCCGAGAATGCAGATGACTGCGCAATTAGGAGCGAGCCCACTACGGCAAAGAAGCGACGATTCATTATCATTGTGCAGTGATTACGGAAGTAAGGTGTAGCGTAGTTTAGTTGTCTTCTTGGTTGCCATCAATCTCGAAGTGAATGATCTGACGCCTCTCGCTCCTTTCTCCCTCATCTTTCTTCTCCTCAGATCGCTCCGACATGTCTCATGTCACACAAGACCAACTCGACACGACAAACATCATGACACAACATCTCATAGTCACTGTTGTCAAGGTTTATGGTAATGATAGGATAGTTCACCAACAAAATGAAGCTATTCGATGCTCATAGTCATATGCATATGGGACCAAGAGGGCTTGTCATTCCTGCTGCTGTAGAACAAACACCGTTTACCTTTGATGGCGCTGCGATCATGTCTACACATCCTCGAGACTATATCAAAGTGGATTCTATTGTTTCTGGCCTGAGAGACAGAGACTACAGAGCTGTGCCTTGCTATGGTATACATCCTTGGTTTCTGTATGATGTATTAACTTCTTCGGATGATGAAGAAGTAGATTGGCTTGGAGAACTTAAGCAACGCCTCATAGATCATCCAGACGCAATTGTCGGTGAAATAGGTCTTGATGGGAACCGATGGGTTGAAGTGGAACAATCAGATCAGTCAGAAGAGAGTATATGGAAACGAGAACGAGTTCTAGCATGCCCAATGGAACTACAGAGAAAGGCTTTTGAGGAACAGCTTGTCCTTGCTGCAGAGTTACAAAGACCTGTGAGCATTCACGTTGTGAGTGCATGGGGCGAACTGTTTGCTGCATTTGACAATGTACGTGAAAGAATGAAGCACAAGCATGAGCAGATGACAGTGCAAGCTGTGGATGAACAGAGGAAGAGACGAAAACCAAAACCAAAATTGCTGCCACCAAAAATATACTTCCATGCTTTCTCCGGCAAAGCTGGAGCGCTTCCATCAATTCGATCTGCATGCACGAAAGGTAACATTCCATTAGAAGATGTTTATTTTGGATTCCCGCCTGCTATTAAGAATTTCTACGCCCCAAAGACACCCGGTATCATGAAAGAAATAGGCATTCGTCAGATGCTACTTGAGACAGATTTGGAGGATGCAACGAGTGCATGGGATGATTTGAAGAGAGGAGTAACTGGAATATCAGAGGCTCTTGACATGACAGAGTCCGAAGTTGCGACTACAACTTACAACAATGCCCACAGGTTCTACTTTGAAGCTGTGTGAAAAGTTTGAACTTCCACTCATACATTACTGTTACATAAATACTTAAGATCCATCTTGTACATTCATTTACTCCGTTTTCAAATCATAGTCACGTTGTGAGTCCTCATTGATTCCTAACCAGTCGTAGACGTGTCTATAAATAGCTTGTCTGGCTTCAACAACATGATTGTCGTCAGATTCTTTCACAGGATGCGTCCAGAAGTGATGACTTGCACCAGGTACATTTATTGTTTGCACATGACCACTTCCCCTCTTTTCATTAACCGACAACTCTGACCACGGATCGACATCGCCATTGACGAAAAGTAATCGCTTCTGACCTTCTAGGACAGCCGATTTTTCATCGCCTGGTATGAGATCCCATCCTCCATAGTACGCGAGAGTAGATTCTATTGAGGCTTTCACCTTCTTGGCATCGATACCAAACGATTTCTCGCATATTTCAAAGTCCATGTCGACGTTGTGGTGACCCCTTGCATACGGACAGTTTGAGTTGTCTTCGCATGTTTGGTAAAACCCAAATTCGGTGCAAGCTGAGATATGAAGCATTCACAGTTAGTTGATATGCGGCTCTGCAAGTTACGATGAGACCAAAATAGCAATAACTTACTTTGATAATACCATGATCGATTGTTCGCGCTTTTTGCTGTAGACGGGGCAGAGAAATAATTAATCAGCGACTGAAAGTTGACCTCTTTACAGCGACCAGCCTGCTTCTGTTTTCCTATGTTGGCTAGAATCTCCATCGATGGCTTATGTGGGTCAGATTTGTGCTCATCTGCAATAGCATCACATATCTAACAGAAAGAACAGATAGAAAGGACAGTGGCGGTGAATTTTAGCGCTTTCAAAGCAACCGAGATATTGTAAGTGTTTTTCTCTTGAATGCTTACCTTTTGGACATTGCAGAGAGGCTCATCACATGTGGGGTCGTTGCTCTGAACCTCAATGGGAAACAGAACTGGATACCCAACGAAGAAATTAAGATTCTTCCGATCTTTCAAAAGCATCGTCGCCCCACCACATACATCGAATGTCGACGCCACTTTCTTAATTTCATCGACATCTCCTGATTCCAGGATGGCAGCTACTTCAGCATGGCCGGACTCAAAAATGTCGAGACACTTTTTGCTGCCCCCGACAAGCGATTCTTTTCCTAGATCTAATGAAACATGGTCATTATAGCTCCTGAAGTCTGCCTCTGCCTGAACGGGTGCTGAGTTGGCTACTGCCCCGTAAACAACATCCGGATGCAGCAACCGTGACCAGCCAGAAAGCATCCCTGGATAACTCCCCCCAAATGTTATCCACCTAACCTTGTTATTGTTGCTGATTTTGCCATTCTTGAAATGTTGCGAAGTTTCTGATGACTTAATAAATGCGACAATGTCGCGAACAGCTTGTCTCGATGATAGATATTTGTACTCATCGTCACTATCCAACTCTTTTTCATTTGCACGAAGATAAGCTTCTCCCTTCTGACTTTTATTCTTTTTTGGAAACGATTCACCATAGTAGCGGTGTTCTAGAGAAAACATGTGCACATTCCAATTCTGTTCATGATGCAATTTATGTGCAAGTTCAATCATATCCCCTGTACAGTGAACAGAGTCCACTAGCACTGATGGACCGAGTGACGGTCCTTCTCCACCGACACAAAGAAAGGAAACTGTGTTTCGATCAGTATTAATACCGACGCCCTTCTTTTCTTCTTCTTTTTGCACATATCGAGATGTGTAGAAGTAGCGTTGCTTGAATGTTTCGCACTCATCATTGTCTTCTTGGTGGCAGTCAATTTGAGAGGAGAAGTGATCAAGACGTTGGTCAAAGGTGAGCGTTTGCACATCTGATTTTGAGAACTCCTCTTCCAGCTGCAGCTGCGGCTGCGGCTGCGGCTCCTCCATCTGCTCTTGTATGCTCTCCATGATTTCGGAGATGTGCGGGATGCTGTAAGCTGGTGCGGCAGCAGCCACCAGCAGGAGGACTGGCGATAGCAGCTTCATGGCATCAAGGTTTCTTTGTGTTTTGTGTCGCCGTCGCCGAGCCTCTCTGCAGTGCTTTTTGTCGCTCCGTCCGCTGTATTTTGAGTTCCGGGTTTCGTTTTCGTGTCGTTTCAATCTTTTTTCTTCGCTCTCCGCTCCGGCACGTCTCTACAAAAGACTCCCATCAATTATCGGGGTGCTCACTTTAAATTCTATCAAAGAAGGTTAGATTGATCATATGTGTCTTTCTGAAAGTCTGTTAATAGTAAGGTATCAATTTTGAGTACATAGCATGAGCAAAAAGTAGAAGGGGTGATTTCACCATCTCATGGCCATTTTTTGTCACCTCGAACCTCGAGAAGGGCTGACGTTTTGGCCGCCGGCCCAGCGGATCATCGAGATGATAAGGAGAGAGGCCCTCAACTGTTGACAGCTGGTTTCTATTGTCTCACTTCATAATACTGAAGCAAACATGAAGAGAAGGAGCGCCGAAGACCATAGCGATGGTGCTGCAGATGATGAAAAGCACCGGCGAATTCAGAATCTGCAATCAAGGCGCGGAAGTAGACTACGACACCATTTTTCCTCCATAATGCTCCCAAAGCATGTGTCCATGTCATTGGCATTACTAAGAAGCATCCTCGTAATTTACATTGCTGCAAAATGCAATGATATCACATCGTCGCCAGTGGTTGATGCTGCGTCGTCTAATGGTATTCACTGCACAACTCGTGCTGCATTTTGTAGCCACAATACTCGGCAAGCAACATTGCTAAGGAGTGGGGAGCTTGGCAACATAAGGCCACATTCAACTTTACCGATTGAACTTGGACAAAACTTCAGAGCTAATTGCAAACGGAATGGCAACGGTTGCCTTCCTGTAGTATCATTCCCCTCGTCATCTACATCGGCTCTTGGATTGACTGACAAACAGAGTACTCCCGACGAGACTATAGATGTGAATGGAGACACAACAATAGACAATGATGAAAGCCAGACAAATGAGAAAAATGGGATAAGCGATTTAGTTGAGGGTTCAGCGTCTCCTTTGATAGAAACTGACTTGGCTCCAATATCAACTGACAACCTTGACATACAATCCAAAACATCCGACACTGCAACTCGTGAACAGGGGAGAGCATTCTTAGCAAGAATTTCAGTATTATTTTCCGTCGTCGTGCTTGCCGTATTGAAAATGTCACCGAGTGGAGCTTGGAGGTATTATCTTGCAGGGGGTATTTGTGCAAGTACAAGTCATGCGATTACAACTCCCATTGATGTAGTTAAGGTGAGAGATGTATAGTTTGTTGTTTGCGATAACTCGTGAAATATGTGCTATTGCTGTTACTTGTAAACCGCGCATGATCATTTCATACTGATATACTATGCCGTCTTCAAAATCATTGCCAACCACAACAGACCAGGCAGCAGGTAGATCCAACGTTACAAGGTAAAACCATGTGGAAGGCCACACTCGCAATTGTTAAGCAGGGTGGTCCATTTGCGTTATTGGCAGGCCTTGGACCAACCGCACTCGGCTACTTACTTGAGGGAGGAGCAAAGTTCGGCATATACGAAGTTTCAAAACCCTTCACACAAAGGCTCCTCGCTACTGTTGCAGCATTCCTTTCATTACCAGGTCTCAACTCAAAGGTTATTAGTCTAACCCTGTGTGGTTTGATAGCTGGTACCGCTGCATCATTAATGCTCTCGCCTATGGAAGCATTGCGCATACGAATGGTTAGTGATTCAGAATATGCTGGCAAAGGTTCAATAGATGCAATGCTTTTGATGGTCCGGCGGGAAGGCCTTTCGAGTATATCCAAGGGTATGCCAGCAATGTTATTGAAACAGGTCCCTTATACAATCACAAAGAACTGCTCCTTTGATATGCTTACCATGTCTGCTTACCGTATATTGAGAGAGATGGGATATGCATTAACGGCAAATGTCAAAATTGCCGTGCCTCTGTTGTCTGCCGTAGCCGCTGCAATACTCTCCTGTATAAGCAGTCATCCCGGCGACATGCTATTGAGCCTTGTCAATGCCCACGAGGGTCCGAAGCGGACGAGGGACTTTGCTAAGGAAATATTGCACGGGAAGGATGGAGCACGTGGCTTCTTGGTTGGCATCAAACCAAGATTCTTGCATGTTATTTTAATTGTGACAGTGCAGCTCATGATTTATGACTTTGCAAAACGATTAGTAGGGATTGCCGCAACAGGCTTATAATGAGCAAAAGGGACAAAGTCAAGTACAAATAAAAGATTGTAAGAAACCTGTGATTGCTAAAATCAATCTTAATCAAATACTTACCAAACAAGTACTTAAAAACGCAATGTGCCCCAAGAAAGATAACAAAAAAATACCAGGCACGACCTACAGAAAGAACAAGAAGACTAACGATTAATCAAAGGTAGGTGCCAGAAGAGATTGAAAGCCCAATCTTATTTGTAACAGCAAGATAGAAACAGACTTCACAATATGTAATAAAACAGACTCCATGGAAATCAGGTCAAATGTGGGATGGACGCTAGCCTGCCGATAGCAACAGTCTAGCACCATATCGTATCTCACGCTGAGAATGGAGCAATGAGTGGCTTCTAGTGGCCCATTACAGTTGGTTACGAGAGTATAAAAGGATATATTCCTCTACTCAAGCTCTTTATATGTGTATCGGCCATGCTACAGCCTCGTAGGTGACCTGATGAGGTCCAATTTGGGATGGCCGAGGATATATTCCTCTACTCAAGCTCTTTATATGTGTATCGGCCATGCTACAGCCTCGTAGGTGACCTGATGAGGTCCAATTTGGGATGGCCGCCGGCAACACTCTAGCACCATATCGTATCTAACGCTGTGAGTATGGCAATCAACAGCTTGAAGTGTCCCATTATAGTTGGCTATGATGGTATAGAAGCATCTGATTGACGACAAAAGCTCTTTCCGGTCGTACGGGCGTCGCTACAGCCTCGTAGGTGACCTGATAAGGTCCAATTTGGGATGGCCGCCGGCAACACTCTCGCACGATATCGTATCTAACGCTACATATATTGAGCTTGGAACAAGTACCATATGCAAGACCGCATTACAAGAACTCCTTCTTGATACTATCAAATCAGAGTATAATGCAAGATGCAAGCCATCTTGGTAAGAGCTCACTCTTTTGTAAATATGATAACGTAAATCTACTTTAGTGAGTCCTACAAGTAGGATCGATTCCGGACTGCTCTTCGCCAGAGAGCATTTCAAGGCTAGATACGATTTTCATCTTGCTCATTGGTGCATCACTCTCACACCGTAGACGTAGATTTTAGTTGATGTCTTTATTCTTCTAATGTCCTGAGACCGTTTCACCGGGGTCAGTCGCAACAATTGTTATTCCTATTGTCAGAAGCACAATTCCCGACCATCCATTGAGCATCAGTGTTTCTCCCAGCATAAGCAATCCTAAAACCGCACCAAATAAGACAGATCCTCCTATTATCACAGGGATAGTTTGTGTTACGGGTACTCCCATGCCACTCACACAGAATGAGAGCATTTCAGCAGTGCCAACAGCGATGCCAGCCATGCAAGACCATATCAAACCTAATCTATCGTAATTAAGGTTTGAAGTTCCTCTGTCTTTGGCTATTATGCATCCCAATAAGAGTATTCCAAACGCTGCAGCGACAAACTGAAGGATCACACCTCCAAGAATTGGATTGATCGAAGCGCTACCTTTCTTGATGAAGATATTGTAAAGGGCATATGCCATCGCACAAATCAAAGCAATGATTAACCAATATATTGGCGGTTGACCTTCAACCTCAATTGTAGATCCATCTCCTCCCTCATCAATTTTCTCGCCAGGATCTAGCGCAACGCATGCAATCCCAGTGATCAACATACCAACGCCTGTCCATCCATGAAGCATCAGTGTTTCTCTGAGCATTATCAACCCAAGGACTGCTCCGAATAGGACCGACCCACCTATTATAACAGGTATTGATTGTGTTGCGGGTACACCAAGACCAGATACTACAAAGGATAACATTTCTGCAACGCTGACAGCAATACCAGCGAGACAAGAGTAGTAAATACCATCTTTGTCGTAATGTAGTTCAAATGTCTTATCTCCACTAACTAGTAAAGCTATCAGTAATCCTGTTCCAAACAAAGCCGCCACTAATTGAAGGATGACACCCCCAAGTATCGGATGTATACTTGCGCTTCCTATCTTTATAAATATCTGGTATATATTTTCAAATCAAGTAGCAAGTGTGATATCTTAGCATATAAGTTTTCATGCAAATCGTCATGTTCATGTATGTACAGAATAACATCTACTCAGGTAGAGCTGTGGCCATAATCACTTACATTATAAAACGCATATGAAGCCGCACATGATAAAGCAGGTATTATCCAAACTGCTAATGGAGGACTGCCGCTACTTTCCTCTTCATCTCCATAAGAATCAATTGAATAAATTGTCAGTCCAGGACTCGGTGGCATCAGAAGGGTCGTCTCTGCCGATATTTCTTGTGGAAGTGGCAACGATGTCGATGCATTGCTTCCTCCTCCCCGATATCCAAGCCTACCAGTGATAGATCTTCTTGTACCAGGAGTTGATGGAGCATCTGATTCAGTTGTGTTCAAAGCACCTCGACGGAAGCTGCTGCTCAAACTAATATCCGATGCCGTTGATTGGTTTGGACGAAGCCTTGGGCTACGAGAATATGTAGTGGCCGTAGACACATTGCGTCGAATCTTAAAGGAGCTTGGAGAAAAACTCATGTTATTGTTTAATTTATCATAACCAACCAATGTACACAGTGGCTTGATTATTAGACATCATGATGCGATGTTTGCAATTTCAATCTGATCAATCCTGTCTGGTAGAATCGGATGGAGCGGAGGAGTCACAGATCGAGTCTCAGTCCAGCAACGCACACACACACACACGAACACACACACACAGGCGTCCCTATTATTATATAGATCTACCACCCTAATTGATTTCGAGAAAATCTGAAACATCATCTTCATCTTCATTCGGTCACTTCCTCCTCTCCTGTCCGTGCAGTAACATTCACTGACGTCTCGACTTCCCCACCCTGGATTTCAGAATCGCTTTCTTCGTCTCCCTGGTTTTTGCCGAGATCACCACCCTGGCCATCTTTCAAATACCCTTCAAAGAGCCCACCTTCCTTGAATGCAATCAGTGGACCATTCCTCTCCAGGAACTGGACAGATACAAAGACGATGAGACCGACCACAGGAGAAACAAGAGAGTCGACACCAGACCAATCGTTGAACTGAACTTCATCGCATTTTTCTTCGCTGGGATCCCATCGTGAGTCAATGGGCTCATCAAAAAATGATGGATAGAGAGAAGAGGCGGCGGGTCCAACGTTCATGAATTCAGGATAGTTGAATGGTGCGATGAGAAAACCATCTCTGGGGAGAGCAAATTGTAGAATTACTCTGGTAGTGGCACCGGCCAAGATTGACAAAAATGCGGCAAGAGGGCTTGGCTTCTTGGTGTAGAAGCAACCAAATAGAGGCACAACGACACTTGCAAGGACGACGTCAAAAGCAACAATCAAAAGATATCCGGTGCTTTTGTGCAAGGAAGCAATGGCCGCAGCAATTAGTGCAAACGGTACACTAGCCAACCGCGCAATCACGAGGAGTGACTTCGTCGTCACGCAACCGCCCACATTTCTCATGATGTTATGTGAGAAGACGGTACCCATGGCAAGTATTGCACCATCGCAAGTTGACATAGATGCAGCAACAATTCCCACCAAACACCAAGCTCCAAGCACAGGTGGTGCTTCGTGCGTAAGAAGTTTGAGGAAGGCGAGGCTATCTGGGTTCCAAAGGGCACAGGTTGGAAGCTCGAGAATAGTCGAGCATGTCTGAAAAGGGTTGAGCTAGAGTTAGTACATTGACAAGGTGTCTAAAAGCGCGACCAAAAAGAAAAATATGACTTACATCCGTTTCGAATGAAGCTCTTGCAGTATCGGGACCATAATAGGTCCTTGTGATAGCTCCAAGGTAAGAGAAAGGGATTCCAACCATAAACGTCAAACATCCTGCGATCAAACAACCCGTGACAGCAACTCTTGGAGTCTTCGATGCCATACAACGAGCCTGGAAGTCCAAGGCTGCAAGATTACCAAAGGCAAGGACGAAAATTGTTGCCCAGTTGAAGACGATGGCCTGTAAAGATTAGCTGATTTAGTGAGCAGCGAAGAGATTTTTCAAGAAGGTTAGCACATTGCATGAATTCATGTATCTTCACTTACGTTTGGAAAAGGGGTAAGACCATCGGGTTTTGTCATTTGTGCCTGAATAACAGGTGCATCAGCGTAGAGATACGCGCCGTTGTCAACCCCAGCAGCACCATACTTCGTTGCGTTGTAGCAACAAGTTCGAAGTGTGCCATCAATGGCATTTACAATATCTTGATTGTCGCAGTCGACTCCATCATAAAGTTCACAAGTTTCGTCATCTGGATAGGAATAGCCAGCAAATCCAGTAGATTGTGGCGGGGCGTTTTGTTCTGTGTTGTGAATCATGTAGAAAGCAAGGGTAATGCACCCAAGCCATCCAACGGTGGCCTGGAAGACGTCAGTATAGGCTACACTGAATAAGCCTCCCGTAATGGTGTAAGCCAACACCACAACTGCCGACACCCAGATTGCGCCAGTGAGAGAAATTCCTCCATACAGATAATGAATGATGGTGCCCATTCCAACAAGATTTCCGGCAAGAAGAAAAATAAAAGAGATGATGGTACAGATCGATACCAATACTTCGACGACCTTGCCGTAGCGCTTGGCGTAGACATCTGGAAGAGTCAATGCTCCATCCTTGTTAATGTTGGATGCCAAGAACACCCCATTGAGGATTAAGGAGAGGCCAAGTCCGATGGGAAGAACAGCACCGTCGTAGAAATGGAACTTATAAGAGAGGTCAACGTTGCCGAGAATCGCATTTGAGTCAATCGACTGACTAGCCAAAGTGGCTGCAACTACCCAGAGTGGTAGAGATCGGCCCGCTACGAAGTAGTTCTCCGACTTGCCCTTGATGAAGAGAACGGTAGCAATTCCAATCAAGGCACTGATTGCCATAAAGACAGCAACAGCGATGCCGTATCCTAGAGAATTTCAGAAGAGAAAGGTTTACAGAATCAAAGCATGAAATCAGGTTGTCCTGTCCGTGAATCATGATCATGGTTGTCTTAAGAGCAAATATACCTTACCTTTACCTGGAGCGTCAACTTCTTCAGGGCATGGAATACCACAAATTGTTTCCTGACTATTTATTCCGAGGCAAACGTAAACGAAAAAGTCAGTATTTCAGAAGATAGAAGACGATGGTTGAGACTTGATAAATATTCCAAAAGCTTCTTACCAGCAGGTGCCTGCCGCCTCAAGATCCTCAGCGGTAGTAGTCGTAGAATAACCATCCGAAGCGAATTGAGCGTTGATAGTTTCGTCTGCGATGCATTGACCAGCAGCTTGATTAAGCAGCCACCCGGCGGTGACGAGGAATGGGACTGATGCTTTCAAACTCATCCTTCTTTTTTAATGAGCTCGAGACAACACAACAAAACAACAAAAATACATTGAAAAGATACAACATTCCAACTTCCATAAACCGCAACGGAAGCGACACAAATATCCAGAGAGACAAACAGTATTAGCAATCTTCAGAGCATTTCTTTGGAAGTATCAGAGCTTGGATACCGGATGCGCTCCGGATGCGCTATGTAAGTTCCCTCAAGCATCTGGTTCGGCAATCAAATGTCATAATTCCAAAGAAATTAGCTCTGAAGAATGCTGGATTTGGACGTCACCCATGACTGGATCGCCAAAAAACATCAGATCGATAGATGATGAGAGGATCTCAGAGAAATCTGCAACGAGCACAGCGACCAGCGACAACAAGTAGCTCTGCTCCTGCACTCCTGATCTCCCTAAGTAACCTCTCACCTCAAACAAATCAAGTCAACGCAGTGAAACGGCATTGCGAAATCAACAAGATGAATAGATGTCTCAACCTCAAGACTATGGCAGGCCTTGCAAGGCGTAAGCAGCAAGTCCGTTGTCACCACCCGGATCCTTTTAATCCGCAAACAACAAAGGGATGGCAAGCAGCCGTAAAGGTATGCAGTGAATTTCAAAACTAAATGTTTATTCTTAGAAAGATTATTGTTTGTAACCACGATTGTTTTCCGTAAATTCTCAGGAAGCCTCTATTCCTACCACACGACATGACGAAGAAGTCAAGCGCGGCCTAGAAATTGGCCTTCCGGGAGCTTCTAGTATTGAAGACAAGACTATCCCCACGTTCAGCAGAGGAGAACTGCCTCATTTCGCAGGGATTAATACGTTCATGAAGGCGCCTTATGTAGAAAACATTCATGACGTGGGAAATTTCGATGCGACGGTTATTGGTGTTCCATTTGATGGTGGATGCACATATCGTGCTGGAACCCGATTTGGTCCTCAAGGTATTCGTCGTATTTCGGCCCTATACACACCGTACAATTATGAAATGGGCATTGATCTTCGAGAGCAAATGACTCTTTGCGACGCAGGTGACGTATTCACTATCCCTGCAAATATTGAAAAATCTTTTGATCAAATTTCTAATGCAGTTGCCCATGTAGCTGCATCTGGGAGTTTTCCAATCATTCTTGGAGGAGACCATTCCAGTAAGTCGATGGTGAAGAATTTTATATTGTCGTTTTTGGAGTCATCAGTCCTGACACTTGTACATTTTTCAACAAACATCATTTCACTTGTTTCTGTTTCAAAATAGTTGGTTTTCCAACTGTCCGGGGAATAGCTAGCGTTACCTCCAAGCGTATTGGTATCATTCATGTTGATAGGCATGCTGACATTCAAGAGAAAGACCTTGATGAAAGAATGGTATGTAAATGGCTGACATGCATGATTATACTCTGAATACCAGTTTCTAACTCGTCATACTGTTTCATTCTATTAGCATACAACGCCCTACTTTCATGCTACAAACTTGCCCAACGTTCGACCCGAAAATTTGGTTCAGATTGGTATTGGAGGATGGCAAGTCCCGCGTGCAGCAGTTAGTAATATGGTTGAACGCAGAACAAACATTTTTACAATGGATGATATCGAACAGCTTGGAATCGATAAAGTTGCTGAAATGGCATTGGAACGAGCTTGGGACGGATGTGATGCTGTGTACATGAGTTATGACATTGATTCCATTGAGGCCGCCTTTGTGCCAGGAACTGGCTGGCCGGAACCAGGTGGTCTCCTTCCTCGTGAGGCATTGAAACTCGTCGGTCTTGTGGCCAAAGAAGGCCTTTGTGGAATGGAAGTAGTTGAAGTATCTCCACCATATGATCACGCTGACATTACTTCTCTGATGGCTCTTCGCATTGTAGTCGATGCGCTTGGTGCAATGACTGCTCATGGTACTATGGGCAATCACAAGAGTATTATTGACAAACCATTTACACCTTTCTAAGAAAAGGCGCTGGGACTTGGTGATTTTTCGCTTATAGAGATAATAGTGTATGACTACTAGATACATTTAAATATCATCGCTCATTAATCTATTTGAAGAACCATTTAGCGGCCTTAGAGTATTGTTTCCAAGTCGTTGCCTTGAATGCCAAGTCTTTCATTATGCTAACCTTGGCAGGCGGTCCAAGGACAGAGGAAAAGCGCCCAAAGGCCAAAAGGCCAAGCGTAGCCAGTACATGGCTACCAATACCTGATTTAGTTAAATGTCCTCTGTCTGTCGCACTCTCTTTACTTATTTTTTCATATGCAATATCCCAACCCATCCACGCTGACAATCAAGCAAAGTGAGCTGAGATTTTGAAATGAGAAGAACAACAAACTTGACACTTGACACTGACGCCATCTCACCTCCACGCCAAACTAATACACATGATGTCGCCACGCAATATAAAGTCACAAATCTAGCAATCGGTGTATAGTAGAAGGGTAATTTTGCGGCTTCCTTTCGCGCGTAATATTCGGCTTTTCTAGCAATTGCTCCCTGACCAAACGCCAAGCCAAATGATCCGAGACCAAGACTCGCAACAGCAGAATGTAAGGGATTATCTGGAAATAGATTGTCGTCAAGAATATACCACATTCCACGCCAATAAGACGCAGAGGCGACACCGATTGCAACTTGAGTTGGTATCGATGTCACACCTAGTGGAGTAAATCCTAATCGTCTTGTAACTCCAGTTTTTGCGAAATTTTTGAGCGAATCTTTTTTACGTGGCATATCTTTTGTTCAAGGAATTGATATCTATATTGGATGACAATCCCATTTATAGTAGCATTAAAGTAGCTCTTTGTATTATCAAAGCTTCTTCGATTCCTCATGATAAAGACCTATCTAATGAACACAGGATGATGAAGACGCGAGGCGAGCGCGTGCCGTATGTTTGACATGCTCTGCAAGTTGGCACATGGGCATGTTTTTTTCGCCACGGCCAAAACCTCCCGCGCGTGGCTCCTTCCTTCTTATTTATCGGAAGCGGGTATTGCGCGAACTTCGATCCCGCAAAAATCACATCAACCTGCCTGTCACAGTCTCAAATATACTAAGTAAGTCCTTTCCTCCTTTCACTACTTGCTACAATCTAACCATGAAAATTCTTACAACCTATCGAATGTGAATTCAAAAGTCGAGACAAACCGCAGCATAACAGTGTAGCGAACAGTCAGCTGACCTACCTGATGAGGTCCAATTTGGGATGGCTCTAAGCAACACTCAACCCCATATCGTATCTAACGATGTGCATGGAGCAATGAACAGCTTCTAGTGGCCCAATGTGCATGATTACGATAGTATAGAAGGATATATGCCACTACTCAAGCTCTTTATATGTGTATCGACGTCGCTGCTACGTCGTAGGTGACCTGATGAGGCCCAAGTTGG